>ORJL010540218.1_pt1 | contig 40209 bp, 27 predicted proteins | sample 1779941 | NCBI WGS metagenome assembly ORJL01 (sample SAMEA104232317, study PRJEB22302) | groundwater metagenome | biome: forest; feature: aquifer; material: groundwater | place: USA | collected 2011-08-07 | depth 5.8 m | reverse complement strand
TTGCCGCTTTTCGTGAAGCGAGAACAAAAGAAAGTCGAATCGTTTTCATATTGGCGCAGTCTCGTTCTCCCGTTTCGACGTCGTTATTGGAAGAACACGATTGGCTACCTTGGGTTGGGCGAAGAGTTGATCGGGATGACCGTCTGGCCAATCTTTATTCTCCTGGTGTACGGTAGCGTCTTTGACGTTGGGATCCTGGTTGGGATTAGCGCCTTATTGACGTCGATGGCGACCCTGGTGGCCGGTAAAATGACCGATCGGGTCAATAAAAAGAGAGTTTTGAGCATCAGCGGCGTGCTCCAGGGAGCTTTCTGGTTCCTGCGGCTATTTACCCGAGTCCCAGCGGCTGTCTTCGGGCTTGATGTCGCCGGCCGTTCGATCCACAACACGGTCTTCGTCAGCATCAGCACGCAAACGTATGACCGGGCGCATGAGGATGATTATTCCTGGCATGGCGTGTATTACGAACAAGGTTTCGCGATTGCAAAATCATTGATGGCTTTACTTGTCATCCTCGTCGCTACCTCGGTCGATCCATTTCAAGCGAGCTTTATCATCGCCGGGCTCGTGTCATTTTTCTATCTTGTCTTTTAGGCAACCTTCGGATGCTCCGCGCTGAAATTATTCGCCTCCTGAAACAGACCGGCCTGAAGCCGCAAACGGCGGCCGGGCAACATTTTTTGTTGGACGAAAGCGTCGTCGCAAAAATGATTAAGGCGGCCGAGATCGTCGCCGGAGATCGCGTGCTGGAAATCGGCCCGGGCTTTGGGGTACTCACCGGGGCTCTCCTGAATGCCGGTGCGGAAGTCGTGGCCGTGGAACTCGATCAACGATTAGCTTTGTATCTCAAAAAACAGTATAGGCACCACCCTGGACTGACGTTGGTCACGGGCGATATTTTTAAGGTGAAACTCGATGACTATGTTCAGGATCGCGATTACAAACTTGTCGCGAATCTACCATACAGCGCGACCTCGCTCGTCTTTCGTAATTTTTTAACGCTCCCGCCGCGGCCGACAAGCCTGACGGTCATGATTCAACGCGAGGTGGCGCGCCGGATTACCGCCCGACCAGGCGAACACAGCGTCCTCTCGGTGATCAGTCAATACTATGCGGCCATTGAACCGGTGATGGACGTCCCGCCGGAACTATTTTTCCCGATGCCGGCCGTTGTTTCATCGATTATCCATTGTCATGATTTGCGGACGCCGGATCCGGTCGAGGAAAAATCGTTTTTGCGCATGGTGAAAATAGGATTTTCAGCCCGGCGCAAGCAATTGAAAAATACCCTGAGCGCCGGACTGAAGATTCCGGCCAGTCAGGTTGAAGAAACAATGATGAAGTTGGGCCTGTCGTCGCAAGATCGGGCCCAGGATTTACATATCCAGGATTGGCTAAAGTTAGCCAAAACCTTTATTTGACTTAAGGCCTTCGACGTGCTATAGTAAAGCGGCTCAAACCGCTCTTTTCTCCTCAAAAAATCGGGGAAAAACCCAATAAATCGATGTTCTCGATTTTTTCGGGAAAAAAATACTTTTTCAATTCCAAAAAACTTTTTTCCATGGGTTTTCTGCAGTCGCTGTCGCGTTGGAAAACAAAGACGGCCGATTCCACCATCGCCTTCACCTCCGGCCAGCAGCCGGTCAAGGCGTTGGATACCCCAAACACCTACCGCCTGATTCTGGTGCTAGGAATAGCCGCCGTAGTTGGCAGCGGCTGGTTTGTGTATCGGACGATTGTTGACGTTGGTACCCCATCTGCCTACAAAAACAACGCCAATAGGAACGCCAACACGTCGCCGGCGATCGAGCTGGCAAAATTGCAGGACAAGGATACCGATGGCGACGGTTTGTCCGATTACGATGAACTTCTGTCCTATAACACCAGCCCCTACCTGAAAGATTCCGACAGCGACGGCCAAACCGACGCGGCCGAGATCGCCAAAGGCACCGATCCGAATTGTCCGGCCGGGAAGGCCTGCGCCGGCCAGCAGGTTCTGACCACGCCCACCGACGCGACCGGCGCTTTGACTCCGGATTTTCTTCGCCAGGCCCTGCGTGAAGCCGGCGTCGCCCAAACAACGTTGGATGAGTTAAGCAACGACGATCTCCTGCGATTGTATCAAAACGTTCTCCAAGAAAATGCCGGTGCGGACAATACGAATAGCGCCACCACGCCGACGTTGGAGGACCTCAATAACCTGACTCCGGCCGAGATCCGCCAGCTGTTAATTTCCAGCGGCGTCGACGCCGCCACCCTGCAATCGGTTGATGATGCCACCCTCCAGCAAATTTTTGATCAAGGCTTGAACAGCGGTAATTAACCAATGCGTCACCCGGTCCGACATTTTCGCGCACAATTCCTATTGACCCTGCTGGTCGTCGGCCTGGTTGCGGTTGTCGTACCTCGCCAAGCCGAGGCCATGTATAGTCTACCCCAAACGACCGTAACGATCAGCGACATCCCAAGACAGATTGGCCGAGCGATTGAAAAAGGCGTCAATGCTCTTAAATCAAAAATAAAAATCGCGACTGACATCGCTTTTAAGAACTCGGTTCGCGCCTTTGTCTCTCGTGTGACCAAGGAGGTCGCAACCCAGCTGGCCACCGCCGGTCCCGGCCAGAAGCCGCTCTTCCTTCAAAATCCGCGGACTTTTTTCAAAAATGCGGCCAATTCAGCGGCCACGGATTTCATCGATAATTTCAGCCGGAGCCTGACCGGCCGGACCGGTCCGGGAGGCGCATTCAGCTCAAGCCGGGCGAAGTACCTGATTTCCCGGTCGCTTCGAACCGCGCTTGGCAGTCCGCTTGAGCAATGCCGCCAGGATTGCCGCGACGCCTTTTCGGTTACCCAATCAAAAATTTACGAACCGGGCTTTATCGGTCCGAAACAACAACAAAACGATTATGAGGCGGCGATTACCTTAGTCATATCGCAAATGGAGGCAGTGCCGGGTGGGACCAGGGTCTTGGCCTCGACTGGCGATGGGCAAACCATCATGACCTGTCAGTTTGTTACTACGCCTGGGCCCCCGCTCGTCCCGAACTACACTATTGCTACCGCGTCGGTTTTTATTCCGCTTCAATTGTCCGCTAAAAATTGTTTAGCCGCCCAGCAGCAGGCAATTAATAACGCTCGCGCTGAGGCGCAAAAAGCCTCGAGCCAGTGTCTGCGGGATTGTCAGACGGGGTTAGCCGGCGTGACCACCCAGGCAATTCAGGCGGCGACGGCTAAAGATGTCTTTGCCTCGATCCAAAATATTGATCCGGCTGACGCCCCCGCCTATCTGGCGAACGCTTTATCAAAAGATCAAAGCGATTTCGGCCAGCTGGTCAGCGCCTCGTCGCGATTGCTGGTTGCGGTGAACGACCGGATTACTGGTGAGAATACCCGTTTGAAGCCGCAGGTTGTCGCTCGTGAATCAAAAGTCAGCGGCGAAACCCTGACGCCGCCGGAGGCGGTAACCTCAACCTTGACCGGTCTGCCGCTGAGCGGCCAGAGCGGTGAAACGACGTACACCGGCACGGGCGTGGCTGATGTCTTAAAAGGCATCACCGCTTTCCTGAATTCCCCAGTCGGCAAAGCGCTCTCAAATTATTTCAAAAGTAAATGCGGTCTCAATCCCGACGCCTGCAAAGGACCGTCAAACGCCAAGTCGACCATTGGCCAACTGCTCTTTGGGTCGGGCGCGCCGACCGGCATCGCCGGGGCGGAGTTGCAATTTGCCCAGTTAGGAAAAGTCGAATTCATTACCGGCGACCCTGGTCGAAATGAAGTGAGCATCACTGACCAGCTGACCAGCTCCGGGTTGATCGATGCCCAATTCCGCTCGGCGATTGAAGAAGGACAGACAGTTCAACAAGCGCTGAATGACGGCCGGCTTGACCCGAGAAAAACCTTTGGCTTTGACGTCAATGGTGTGCAACCGAGCAACGGCTACACCTACCGCGCCTTACAGTATCTCCGAAAGTTTCGCGTTATTCCCGTCGGCTGGGAGCTGGCGGCCACGTATAGCCAGCAATTCGATAAGATCAGCCTGAGTCTCGGCTTCCTAACAAAGCAGTACCCGATGTGCGGGAATACGCTGGTTTGTTCAAATGATCAGTCTAAAGCTTGTACTCTAGCGACCGCCACAACGGATTGCGGGGCGGGGAATTCCTGCGGTCTGGCGACCGGCCAGGCCAGCCAGTCAGTGTGCTCAAATAATTTTCAACAGACCTGTGTGGCCGACACGGATTGCGATGCCGGCGGCACCTGTGGAGCGAGTCCGTACTGCGGGCTGGTCGATCCGAACTGGGTCTTGAAAGCGCCGCAGACCTATTGCCGCCGCCAGGGCGCCGGCGAAGAAATTATTTCCAAAGAGTTCGTCTGCGATCAGAATAACATCCGCAGTTCCGACGGGACGGTCATCAACCCGGCCGTCGCTGATTCGGGGGTCGACGGAAACGTTACTACGACCGGTGATCAAGACCAAAATCCGCCAAACTGCGTTGACAATAATACGACCAATCCAAACCCGGATGTCGGCCACTGGATTATCAGCCGGAATTCCGATACCTGCGCCGATGTCCAATCGTGCATCTCGGAAAATGAAGACGGCACCTGTTTAGCCTACGGATATTGCGTCCAGGAAAAAGATACCTACAAATTCAGCGGCACGAAGTGCTCGGCCGAAAATGGAACCTGCACGACCTACGTTGACGATCGCGGCCAGGAGGCGTCGTACCTGGCCAACACGCTTGATTTCCAAAATTGCAATACGGATAACGCCGGGTGCCAATGGTATTGCCGCGACTACGACGCGGTCGCCGGCCGCTGGACCTGTGCCGAATCCGATCGAAATGATACAACCGGAAAGATCATCAACCTGACCGATTCGGCCCAGAGCTGTACCGCCAGTCAGGCCGGCTGCCGCCAATTCATCCAAACCGGGAATAATTCCAATCTTTTAGCCAACAGCGGCTTCGAAGAATTTACCGGCGGCGCGCTTGACGGGCCAACGACCGCGGTTTTTGCCGGCTGGTCAACGCTGAATCAAATTGAGGCTTACCCGGTGACTCCGACGGATCTGTCGGTTACGGCGAATAACGGCGCCGCCGTGCGATTGATAAGCGGTGGCGCCAATGGCGGCCTGACTCAAACATTCACGGGAGCCAGCCCTTTGTATGAGCGGACCTTCGTTGGTTCAATCCGGGCTAAGGCCGACGCCGCTTGCAATGCCAAACTGACCATCAGCACTGATGCTGGCGCGACCACGACCGATATGCCGATAACCTCGAACTGGGCGACGTTTTCAGCGACCAAAACCATCGGCGCCCAGGGGACGGTGGTCAGCAACAGTCCGGCCGTGACCTATACGATTACCGTCGATGGTTGCCGGGACAGAAATCTCGTTGTCGACAGCGCCCAACTCGAGGAGAGCGGCCTGACCCGGTACAAGGACTACGGCGCGGCGAATGTCATTTACCTGAACGGGACGCGTCAGCAATGCACCGTCGAGGATGTCGGGTGTCAGAAATACAGGCCGGTCCAAAGCGGTCCGGCCGTCACCGGCGTGGTCAGGGCAAGCAACCGTTGCAGTGCCGAGAATGTTGGATGCGGCGCATACACGCTTGAGCCGATTACCGCGATTCCGCAACGGGCCGGCGGTCCAACCACGATTGTCCCCAACCAGGCCCAAGTCTGCTCGGCGGCCGAAGTCGGTTGCGAAGAATACACCAACCTTGATGAAATCGCCCAAGGCGGCGAAGAAAAGGCCTACTTCAAATCGGTCAAACAATGCGTCAAGCCGAGCAACACGAACGCGAGCAATCCAGCCCAACAGACCTACTATACCTGGGTCGGCGATGCTCAACGCGGCTTTGTCCTTCGGTCCTACAACCTGATCCGGTCAAATCTCGGCGGTCCGGACTTTGCGCCATGTACAAAATTATCTGTCGGCGGTTCGGGCGCGGCCTCGACGTGCATTGATGATGGCGCCAGCGTCGCCGCCGCGCAAGTAAACTGCGCCTCGGCCGCCGACCTGGCCGCCAATGCGAGCTGTGCGGAATATTACGACGCCAATCTGACTGTCTACTACCGTCTGCGCTCGGCCACGGTTAGCGTCACTGACGATTGCCATCCGTTTAAAAATACCCTTGACAGCGAGGCCGGCCAGGATCTGATCTACAATCTCTCGCCGAAAGAAAACGTGACCTGCCGGGCGGCCGCCGCTTTTTGCCGGGCCTACTCGGGCAATGCCGGCAAAACCACCCGCAAGATTTTCAGCGATAATTTTGAATCGGGAACGACGGCGAACTGGGTCACTGCCAATACCGCCCCATCATCCGCGGCGGTCAGCCTCGGCGGCCATTCGATGAAGATTTCCGGGACGGCCTTTACTGCTCTGCCAATCTTGGACGGTAAGTTGACGATGGGAAAAACGTATGTGGTCAGCTTCCTGGCTGCCTCGGCTGTTGATGCGACCCCGCGCCCGCGGATCGAAGCGTATCTCGGGTCAGTTTCCGGCAATACCTTCACCTACAGCATCAACGACACCAGCCAGCGCTTTGATCCCGTCGGCGGCATCACCACCAGCTGGAATACCAATATCACGCCGCCCGGGCCAGAATGGAACACCTTTACCCTCGGGCCGTTGACCCATACGAATGGCAGCAATACATCTCTCGGCCTGATCGCGGTCGGCGGCGATGTCTACGTCGATAACATCACCCTGACGGAAGTGAACGACACTGTTTATCTGACCAGCAAGTCGGTGACGCAGTGTTTGGCCAGTGAAATCGGGTGTGCCGCCTATCGCGACGACAAGAATCAAAATCAGTATCTCAAGTCATTCACGCGGATTTGTTCGGAACAGGTGGTTGGCTGCCAAGCGCTGATCGATACCCAAAACAGTGCAACGCCGTTCGCGCAAACTGTGAAGAATGTGACGACGCCGGCTGATTCCGTCACGACGGTTGTCAATAATCCGAAGGCGACCTGCCCGGCGGCGGCCAAAGGTTGCGAGGCCTTGGGTGTCCCAGTCTACTCGGTTGATCGCGCCATCACCAGCTTCAAGACCGTTTATCTGAAAAATAATCCAGATCGCCACACCCAGGACTTGTGTTACGCCAACGAAGTCTTCTGTCGCGCCTATTCAATGAAGGGCGGCGGGGCGGCTTTCTTTAAGGATCCGGGCACCGGCACCTGCGAATTCCGTAAAGATCCGGGCGATACCGGCGGGGCGTGGTATATCACCGGAACGCAGATCGTTTGCCCGAGCGTGAATCCGCCAACCAGCGGCCGGCCGATCGGCGCTTCCTGCAGTCCGGTCTGCCGCGGCGGCGATCGCGATGGCCGGGCGTGTTTATCAACCAGCGATTGCGCCGGTGGCGGCGCCTGCGTCGGTGATCCGGCCAACGCCGGAAAAATCGTCTCCGGGACCGGGACGATTATCAGTCAATGCACCACCAGCGCCCAATGTACGTCGGGCACAACCACCGACGGAACGATTACCGCCGGCCAGAACACGTGTATCTATCTGGCTGGTTTGTGTCCCGAGGGGGAAAACGGCTGTACTGAATACCGCGACCCGGCCGATCCGGTCAGCTGTCGGGCCGAATGTCCGTACGTCCAGCAAGGCGCCAGTCCGGTCTATGTTGACGCGACCTGCGCGCCGACGACCTGTAACGGCGGCAGTAATGCCGGACAGAATTGCCAATCGAGCGATCAATGTTCCGGCGGGAGTTGCGTCGGCGCGGGCAACACCTCAACCACCGGCTTCCCGGGTTGCCGGTCATACTTCTACATCCGCGACACGGTTGAGGACACGGCCGGTGAGTGCAATGGCGTCATTGACCCGGCGCTTGGTTGTCGACCGTTCAATGATACATCTAAGAACGGCTTAAATTTCCGGGGGCTATAATGCAATACCGAACTCTCCAACTTTTTCTCATCATTGCCGTCTTCCTTGTCGTTGGGTTTGTGGCTGTGCCATCAACCTCCGCCGCCCTGCCTTGTCAGGACCAGGATACCCTTGGGGATGGAATCAGCTGTCCGGTCGGGGAGATATGTAATGCTGGCACCGATTGTAATCCCTTTGACCTCGTTGCGTCTGGTACGGCCGTTGGAGCCACGAGTATCTACACCCAAGTTCAATCCAATGCTGATGCACCTCATACCATTACCCTCTATAGCTGTCTTGGTGGCCAGGCAGTCTGTGGCAATCCAACGGCCAATCCGACAAACTGGAGAAATGAAGGAACACAAGCAGTATTTGATGTCACGTTTTCCGGACTCCGTCCAGGCCGGACCTATTCCATGTCTTTCTACAGCACCTTCGAAGGCATGGTCGGACAATTAACGATTCAGGGGACGACCTGGCCGTTGCCACAGTTTACGCCGACAGTGAGTAATATTGGCGATACGACCGCGACGGTCAGTTGGACGACGCCGTTTAGTGGTGACAGCGTGGTACATTATAGCCTGACCTCTCTACAATGGGCACGTGAAAATGCTGCAACGGGGACAACTGGAATTTATTCTGGAACGGCTATCTCCAATGGGGAAGCGTGGTTTGTCGGTAGCAATGGCCTGGCATTACATCGACCGGCAGATATTCAACCACTAAGGGACTGGGAAAGCGGTACGGGGTTAGGGTTGGCCTATCTCGTGAGCGTCGATACGGTCGATGGTTCCAATATTTGGGCTAGTGGGTATTACGGGGAAACGTACCAGAGTGTTGATCATGGTGCATCTTGGACAAGGATCGCAACAGGCACAACTGATGATTTGTATACGATATACACTGCAACTCCATCTACCGCCTGGGCCGCAGGTCGTGACCAAAGAGTACTTTTTTATTCAGGTGGTAGTTGGCAATCAAAACGTTTTGCGGTAATAGGAAAAGCCCTTAATGCAATTTTTACTCTGGACGATAAAACGGTCTGGACTGGAGGTTCAGGGCGCGAAATTATTGTTACGACAGATCAGGGATTGAATTGGAATACCACAATACTTCCTGGAAGTGCTCCTCAAACAGTTCTTAGCATTTCGTCTCTTGATGGAATTACTGTGTGGGCTGGCGGAACTGGGGGTTCATTGTGGAAGTATTCGGGTTCGAGTTGGGCAAACGTTCCCTTTCCTACTGGCGAAACGATCCGGAATATTACAATGCTTGGAACTAATGATTTCTATTTTACAGCGGATGCGCGCATCGGCCATTATCTTAACGGCGTGATCACGTTCTCATCGCAGTTTAGAAACGATTTCGGAACCGATCCGACGGCACTAGCTTTCGCGAACGGAGCAAAAGGAATCGCTGCTGGTAGCGGAGTTGTTGCCAGTTTTGGGGTGAATGGCAGTATAAAATCGGGCACAGGGACTGGTACCCACCAAGTTCTTTTGGACGGTCTTGCCCCAGGTGCCCAATATTATTTTGCCGCAATCAGCACTGGCTCAGGGGTGGCCCAAGGCGGCTTTGGAACCTTTACCACGACCAATCCCGACACCATCAACCCCACCATTTCCTTCACCGCCCCAACGGGAACCCCATTTTTAACAAATCAAGCAACCCTGACTGTGACTGGAACGGCGTCTGACAATCTTGCGGTACAGACTATTACCCTCAATAGCGTGAATGGATCAACTAATACAGCCTACGCGGTCAATAAAGTTCCGGCTCTACCCAACAGTGGCCCGGTCGCCTGGACGTCAGCGATGCCGGTCACCTTCATACCCGGAACAAATACACTGACCGCCACCGCCTGCGATGGTTCGAGTAATTGCGTGACGGCTACCCAAGTAATTTTCTACGACAATCAAGCCCCAACCTTGACCATCACCTCCCCAACGGCCGGGTCGACGGTCAACACCGCGACGATCACCGTGGCTGGCACGTCGAGCGACGACGATCAAGTGGTAAGCGGCGAATATTCATTGAACAACGGGCCGGTCCAAACCTTCACGATAGTGAACGGGCAGAATCCGCTGTGGAGCTTTAGCTTGACCGGCATGGCCACGGGTTCGAACACGCTCCAGGTCTATGTTAAGGATCGCGTCGGCAATACCTCCGCGCCGGCGAGCGTAACCTTCAATTACTTTACCCCGACCTTTGACGTAACCGTCGCGCCGGCGACCCAGACAATTTCCGCCGGCCAACCAGCGGCCTACACGGTCACGCTCACGCCGCAAAACGGATTTACGGGACAGGTGACCTTGACGCTCACCGGGAATCCCGCCGGCAGTACGATGACCTACACCCAAAACCCGGTCGCCCTTGGCGCGAGCGCGGTCACGACGACGCTGACTATTCAAACTGCCTCGACCCCGACGGGAACATTTCCCTTGACCATCACCGGAACCGGTGGTGGCGTGACAAAAACAACGACGGCCGATCTGGTGATTATTGCCCCGCCAGATTTTAATCTGTCAAATAGTTCAGGTGTCAGGACGATTCTCGCCGGAAGCTCAACCACATACTCGATTTCGGCGACTGCCAACCCTACATACGCCGGCACGGTCAGCAACCTGACATTGGCCACGTCGCCGAGCGCGCCGTTGCCGGCCGGTGTGACGGCGACCTTTGCGCCAACGACGTTGACCTTAGCCAGCAGTCAAACGCTCACAACCACGTTGTCTGTCGCCACGACGGCGGCGACGCCGAACGGTACGTATACCCTGCGGGTGTCGGGAACGGATACGGTCCAATCAATCACCCGCTTTGTCGATATTACTCTGGTCGTTAATTTGCCGCCGGACGTGACTCTGACCGTTTTACCGGCGACCCAGACCATTACCGCCGGTGGGGGAACGGCGGCCAATTACAACGGCAAAGCTATCGCTTTGAATGGCTACAGCCGCCCGTCAATTGTCACTGCTTCAGTCGGCTCGGTCATCACCGGTCTGACCATCACCGTGACGCCGAGCAACTTCGTTCCGGCCACCGGTCCGGCCGGAACCGACTTTGTCTTGAATATGATAGCCGACAGCCGCGTACCGGCCGGAACCTACACCGTCACCGTGACTCTTCGGGCTGACGATAATTCGCTCACGAAAACAGTCCAGGTGCAACTGGTGATCACCGGCGACACCACGCCGCCGATCATCAGCATCACCCAACCCGACGTCAATCCGAATTATGACCGGGTGACGGTTGCCTGGCGGACGAACGAAGCGGCGGATTCGCGGCTCGAAGTGTATCAGGATGCGGCTCGGACGGTACTGGTCGGCGTGCTGAGCGATCCGGCCTATGCGACAACGCGCAGTCTGCTCTACGTCGGGCTGAATCCCTTGACCACCTATTATCTAAGAGTCATTTCGGCCGATCAGGCGCCGACCGTGAACACCGCCTCAGCGATAACCTTCGATGATGGTTCGCCGTTGTTGTTCACCACACTCGATACGCCGGACTTTACCCCGCCGACGATAACCATCACCCAGCCGACGTCCGGACAGACTATCCTTGGGACGGTGTCGATTACCGGGACGGCGTCGGATAATAACATTGTCAGTACGATTCTAGTGACCATCATCCGGCCCGACGGGACGCAAGCCTATGCCCAGACTATTAATCCCGGTACGGCTAGTTATAATTTCGTGGTGACCTGGAATTCGCTCGCCGATCGGGTGAACGGCGACCATACGATCAAGGCCCGCGCCACCGATGCGGCCGGAAATTTATCGCCCGAGGCAACGGTGGTCATTAACGTTCAGAATGATTTAACCCCGCCGGTCGTCTTAACCAATTATCCGGAAGCGGTCAATCTTTTCTGCGATCCGGTCCCCAACACGTGCCAGATCACCATCCATTGGTTCACTGACGACGCCTCGACGTCAAAAGTCGAATATGCCCGCGAAGACACCTATTTCAACAGCGGGTATGCATTGACGGCCGATTATGATGACGCCGATGCCAACACCAGCCCGTCAGTCCCGGTCTACCGGGAGCATATCGTGACCCTGAAGAATCTTAATGTGAATTTCCTCTACCATTACCGGATTACCAGCTGTAATATTTCCGGTGATTGCACGAATTAATTCTATGGTACTCTTCAATCTCATCACCAAGCGTATCCTGACCCCGGCCGTGGGCGTCGTCTTGGCTTTGGGATTGGCCGGGACCGCCGCGATTACGGTCGCGCAAATCGGCGGCCCGCAAATCAACAACGTGACGGTCAACTCGGTTACCGATACCGGTGCGGCCATTACGTTCACCACCTCGGCATCCGCGGGTGCAAAGATAGCGTATGGCCCGACTACGGCCTACGGTTCAACGAGTCCGGTCTTAGGATATACGACACCCGAAGTGACTAATCACCTCATTACGCTCGGCAACCTCAACCCATCAACCACCTACCACTACCAGATTGAAGTAAAAAATTCAAGCGGCGTTACGAAGAGCGCCGACCGAAGCTTTACGACCAGGGCCGGCGGTGGGGGCAGTAGTGGTCCACTGGTGCTGACCAATATCGTCGCTGACTGCGTTGATACCCGTTGTCAAATTCTGTTCACGCCGAGCAAACCGGCGAACGTGCAACTTGTCTGGGATGCGACTACCCACGCCGGATTCGCGGCCTATCCAGCGGGCAACATCGTGGCCGATCCGGCCGGAACCTACAGCGCCACCCGGCGAGCATTAGCTATTCCTGCGAGCGGCACATTCCAACCGGGGACAATATATTATTATCGATTAAAGGCAAATGATAATCCAGACCCGCTCCAGGCCGATACGATTGAAACCAATGATTTGCAGTTCCGGACGAGTACGAATTCCAACGATCATACTTTTTCAACGGGTGGTTGCACCTTGGCCGATGGTTCAACAATTCCGATCGGCAGTTGCGGTCCGGGCGGATTCTACTGCCCGAGCGGCGGCGGAATAGCCGTCCAGGACTGCACCCAAAGTTGTGGGTTTACCTGCCCGGTCTCAAGTACCTGTCGGACGAACGGAAACTGCGAAGCCGATCCGCCGCTGACCGGTTCGCCGTTTCAATGCAACAATACAACAACTGGAACGTCAGGTTGCTTTGACGATAACGGCGAGATCATCAATCCTGCACCGGCCGGTTGTTATACAACCTGGGGGAAGTGCAACGCCAACACGATTCTCAAGGTCCAGAAAGACCGGGGGTGCAATCTCTGGTTAACCTGCGCGACCAGCGTCCAAACGGAGGCCAAACAAGGATTACCGGCCGAAAATTTATGCTTGACGCTAGCCGCCTGCAATTCACTCAACCAGGAAGGACAGTGTAATAGCTACCTGCCGCAAGGCCAGTGCGATAACGATCCGTTACGCTTCTGCGCGACCGATGCTGATTGTTCAGCCGGCGGGACGTGCAATCTGCCCAATGCCAATCAACCTACCCAAGCCCTCAAAGATTTAACCTATGCAACTCCATCCGCGGTTAAACAGATTGCCAATCTCTCCGGGAATGTCATCACCGGATTAGACTGGAATCAGCTCGGCGGCACAACAGTCATTCAGGGCAATTTGCCCTGGCAACTCATGCGCCAGGCCGGCGGTGACAGCCAAATTACCAACGGCGACTTCGAGTCCAATCCGCCGAACGCCGATCCGTGGGTCTATACACCGCCAACGGCGCCGACCGGAAATATGAGTGTTGAATTTGAGGATCAAAGTAACAGCATCAACCACGTCCTTCATATTTCGTTCGTGACGATGCAAAATGATCAGATCACGGCGGTCAATTTTTCCGGCGCCACCAGCAAAGAATTCAATGCTGAACCAAGCGAGTTTTATTACGCCGAAGTCCGGATTCGAGCGGCCGCCAAAACGCCAACCGTCCGAGTTCAATTTGGATATGCTGGGTATACCCGTTTTACTGTTCCGGGGACGAATGGCGGCGTGACGCCTACCTATGTTGATGTCGTCGCCAGGAGCGCTTGGCAACGAGTCACCCTCGGCCCGATTAAGGGGATGTCCGGATCGACGCGCCTAGCCGTCGTCTGCGCCGATAACGCCACCTGCGACGGCGCCGAGATTTTTGTTGATGACGTTCAGGTCAAACCGGTCCTTCAGGTGAACACCAATCCATCCTATTTGACCCCGTCCTGTCGGCTCTATCCGAAAGACGACTCGCCGGCCTGCGATTATTTTGACCAGAGCGGGATTTTGTACAAGGGTTGGAAAGGGTACTGCCTGGAAACTGATTCGGTTACCGGGACCTGCTTGTCATGGTGGCCGGTTGATATTCTGCAAGGCGAGTCGAGCCTCTTCGGTTCAAATACCCAGGTCGGGTATGACGACCGGACGCCACTTTATCTCTGCGCCGAGGCGGCCGGCAACAATAAAGGCGGTGCTTTTTCCTCCGACCCGTATGTCTTATCGTCAAAGCATGATTCTGATTACCCCGGTAGTCCGTGTAATCCGATGGGAAATGCTTGCGCTTTTGATAAAGCGGTCTTCGCGGTAGACTCAACGATTGCGATCTGCGATACGGCCTTCTCTTCGGCCTGCGTAACCACTCTGGCGCCACCGAATACGGACTATCATATTCGAGAGGACGAAATTACGAGGATGATTTGGAATCCCTCCGGATGGTTGTATAACGGCACGCTGTATCCTGATACCGTCAATCCCACGATCATATTCAACAATACATCCGATTTTCAAAGCTCGAGCTCGGCCAACCCAGTCGAAAGCGGCTGTGACGATAATGATCGGGTCTGTCATATTATGTATCGCAATGATAACGATAATGGCTTCATTACTTGGAATTATATAAATACGGTGTGCTCGGGAGGCGAGCTGAATCGAAACTGTATTACCGCTCAAGCGGTCTTCAACAAAACCACCGGGGAGCTTCTTCGGTATACGTTGATGGAAAATGATCAAACGAGTGATTACACCGAAGGAGTGGGGTACAAGGTACTGGTGTATGCCAAAGAAGCCTGCAACAAACTGGTTGAAGTGGTCAAACCCGATGGGGCCAACCAAGCCTATGCCAGCCGGGTTAAATCATCAGCTTATACTGTTCCGGACCTCGGCCATAAACAGTCCAGCGACTTGGCCCCGTTCGGCGGAGCTCTCGGTCCGTTGTCGGGCGGGTTGAGCCCGGCCACCTGGCCGCTCTTAACGATTGAACAGCAAAACCTGACCCGGTTCGATTTACCTGGCCAGGCGCGCGGCGGCCAGCCCTATGCGTGTAATGGTCCGTGCACGCCATTTGTGTGCAGTTGGAACCCGGCCTTGAGCTGTTTGAACGCTGACGGCACGGTCAATGTGACGGCGGCTCGTCAATGCGAGTCTAAAGATCTTGATGGCGATGGTGAAGGTGACGGCATTTGCACTGGCGGAAAAATCTCCGTTGGCAGCGCCGTCGGTGCCCAATCCTTCGATCCGGCCCATCCGCCGACGGCCGTCAGCCCAACGACCGACAAAGCTTTCTTCGCTCAGGAACGAATTCGCCGAGTCTTTACCCAAGGCTACAGTCTCTGGTCATGGTCGAATGGGGTGTATAGCCAAAGCCTGACCTCCGGGGGCGCGCCATTTATCCCGTGGAACAGTCCCGACACGATTTGTTTGGATAATCCCGCGACCGGGAAACCAGCCAGAAACATTCCGCCATCTCCAGGTTTTACCGGCACCATGTACCCGAATGACTACTGCGCGGTACCTCCTTCAATCGTGGCCGGTTCAGCGCAATTTCTCAGCGGCGGCGGCACCACCGCGACGATTAGAGGCGGCAGCGGTAGCATTGGATTAAAATTCAACACCGAGGCGGATCCGGAACAAGTCCCGTTGCAGGGCTTCACCATCGATTGGGGCGACAGCAGTAATGCCTACGCCTATCCGTACGCGCCGAAAAACGATCCGGCCAATCCGCATATCTTCTCCCACGTTTACAATAATACCGGTCCGACCTGCGGTGGATCGCAGACGACCAACTGTTGCACCATCCAAAACGGCCGGAAGAGCTGCACCTACAAGATCCAAATCCAGGTGAAGGATAACTGGGGCTGGTGCAATAACGCCGTTACCGGCAATAAGTGTCCGACGACACTCTCCGCGCCGAATGACACCGGCCTGATCGTTCAGGTCCAACCGTAATATGGATCGCTTTCTGAACCGGTTGTCCACCTTCAAGCAGTCGCTGTCCGCTTGGCTGTTGCGGCGGCTAGATTTTTTTACGCCGCGTCGAACCATCGGTTTGGGCGCTGGGTTATTGGCGGCTTTTGTCGTGATGGTCTTGCTGACTGCCCAAGCCCAAGCGTTGCTTCCAACCACCGATGATATTGCCAACGGGGCATTTATCGTCCTGAACACGATTCTGTTCGGGGTGGTTCAAGCCATCGGGGAAATTGTCTCATTGGTCGTTTCCCTGCTGGTCGCGGTCGCCCAGTTCAATAAATTCTCAACCATCCGGGTGGTTGATATCGGCTGGACGATCGTCAAAGACGTTTCGAACATGCTCTTTATCATCGCCCTGCTGGTGATCGCCGCCGGGACGGTCTTGCGGCTGGAAAATTACCGGTATAACCGCCTGCTGTCGAACCTGATCATCATGGCGTTCCTGACGAACTTCTCGAAGTTCATCGCCGCCTTTTTTATCCAGGGCGCCCAGGTCCTGATGCTGACGTTCGTCAATGCCTTCCGGGAAGCGCTCTTCGGAAACTTCGTGGCGGCTTTCGGACTCGATAAAATATTACAGTTCAGCCAAACCGCGTCCGCCTCCCAGCTTTCCCAGGGAGAAATTTTCGGCAATCTCTTGGCCGGATTGATTCTGATCGTGATTGCGATGATTATTACCGCGGCAATCCTGATCGTTCTGGTGGTCCGGATCGTGGCTTTGTGGATATTGGTCATTCTTTCGCCCTTGGCTTTTGCCATGCAGATACTGCCGAACACCAAGAGTTTTGCCACCCGCTGGTGGAGTGAATTTGGAAAATACGTGACCCAGGGGCCAATCCTCGCCTTTTTCCTCTGGTTAGCCTTGGCCATTGTTTCGGTTGGGAGCGGGGCAGGAAGCAGTACCACGGAAATTGCCAATACCGTCAATGCCACCCGGCCGGGACCCGTATTTTTCGCCTCGGCCGCCTTTGATTTTGATAGCCTGCTGACCTTCCTGATTTCCGGCGCGTTTCTGATGTTCGGCCTCCAATACGCGACCAGTTCCTCGGGCGTGGCCGGGAAGTGGGCCGGGAAAGTCGCGACCGCCGGATTCGGCGCCGCGGCAACGGTCAGCGGCATTAATGCCATTCGCGACCGGACGGTCGCGCCGGTGCAGGGCTGGATTAAAAATCGCAACGCCGCCCGTCAGTCGGCGATTCAGGAACGGACGCAGACCCTTGAAGCGGCCGGCGACCGGGTGCGAGCGAGTATGCCGAGAATGACAATTCCAGGCACTGATTTTGGCCCGTTGAGTCAGAGGGGTAAGGAAAAAGCTCAGGCCTCGGCTAATGTCTATGAACGGCAACGGACCCAGCGCTTAGCCCAAGAGCGTGGCTATGGGGATATGGATGAGGCTGCGCTTCACACCCGGGCTCAAAATTCCAAAAATCCGCGTGAGCGCCTTGCCGCCTTGACCGAGTTACAACAGCGCGGGAAGTATAATCTGCGTGATCCACTACAAGATGCCGCCTTCAACCAGATCATGGCCCAGAATCGGATTCCGGAGGGTGAACAGAGAAAATTACGCCAAAGCATTCTCAAATCGAATGTCGATGCGATCGTTGAACAAGGGCCGCAAGGTGAGGCGAGAATCCGTCAGGATTTGGCCCGCTCAACCGACCGAGACGAGCGAATTATTTTAGCGCAGGCGTTAGATCGTCGAAAAGCCCTTGACGCGAGCAATCTCGGTGATGTGGGCATCACCAACCAGCTCCTGAGTGATCTCAATGACTCGCCGGAGGCTTTGAAACAATACCTAGACACTCTCAGGCGCAACAATCATGAGATGGCGGTCCAAACGATCTACGGTGGGCTAGGTCAACAGGCCGAAGCAGCCGAACGGGCAAATCCAAACCGAACCCCCCAATCACAGGCCCAAGCGCTGGCCAGCGCCCAAGAATCAATCGGTCGGTACACGGCCGATGTCCAACAAGGTCTTGTTTCGACTCGGCCGCTCACCAGCCGCCGCCAAGCGGAGGTCCAAAACACCCTGACGAATCTTGGCATGGCTCAGCCAGAAGCCCAAAACTACCTGGTCCGGAACATCGTCCATAATGCCCGGACGAGAGAGGATATGGACCGGGCTATCTCAGGTATGGACACTGATTCGCAGAATACCTTGCTGGACGGTGCCCGTCTTGAATACGTTGATCGTGCGACCGGGGTTCGACATGAATTGGATGACGATAAGAGGCTAGCCCTCGCTGAACGACACTTCTATGACGAAGCCTTTACCCGGTTAAATGCCGCCGGCGGATATGACTTTGATGAAAATGCCGCCCAACAATATGCGACCCTTAACCAAGAGAAAATTAGGGAAGGATACCGAACGCGTAAACTTTCCAACAGCACTTTGCAAAACCACGATCTGATGGAAATGTATGATGGTCTTGGGGCGGTCCTTGAAGATGATGTGAAGAACCTGACCTTAGATGAACGCAAGCGAGGCTTTTATGGCCGGACAAAGATTGATCAGGTCCGTGGAATGAAACAGCGCGGCGAAGACTTTGATGTCACCACCCGACCTGGTCGTGAGAACCTCAAGCAGGCGAGGTTCTTGGCCGTGGCCGGTCGCGGCGGCGACCTCGAAGATGCTGGAGGCCGTAACGTGAACAGTCTTGAAGAGGCGTTTGGCAACGTACCCAATCAAGCACTGACACGCAATGGTAATATTGTTGGGCAACTGAATGACGCATTTCAACAGTTTGTTCGTACCAATGGCTCTCAATTGACGCGGTTGGACTTTGGAAATCTCAACCCCAACTACCAGCAAACTATTGTGAACAACATCAATGTCCGCGACCTTGCGTCAATTCACGACCAGAACACTCAATCAGTCATTGATATTATCAGACAAATGCGGACGGATTTTGCAGCCATGACGGCAGCTGGCGCTGATCCTAACACCGACCCCGCATATCGCCGCTTAGTGAATTTATTAAATACGACGAACGGCAAAATTAATAATAGTGACATTTTGTCAGGGTACTAACTATGGCCACCACCATAAAAAAAGCATTTAACCCGTTCCAAAAACTTCCTGATCTCATGAAGCAGGTTTTGTTGCATGACGAGAATACGGAAATTAATATCGCGATCAAAGAAAAAAACAATTTGACGAACGATCAGCGCGACAAAATGATGGGGATTATCCGGAAGATTATTTTGCAAACGATTGAACCGAGTGCGTTAGTGAGCACGGTACAACGCGACCTGGGTTTCGACGAATCCCGGGCAAAAAAACTCGCCCTCGATCTTCTCGGCGAACGATTCTTGCCGATGGAATTCCACATCGGATCAGTCCGTCCAATAATTGAGCAGCTTGGAGGTAATGTCAACGAGTACCTAGTCCAGGCGCGCCAACGGTACCCGGAAGTCTATGCGCCGAAATTAGCTCAGGCATCCGCCGATACGGGTGCGTCAGGTGAACATCCTCTCCTCCGTAATTTCGAAAACAAACTAGAAACGCCGCGCGGCCGGGCTGACGTTTTGCTTCGCCTGGCCGGGCTGGCCGGTCAGATCGACGATCTGATGAAAAACGAGAAACTGAACCAGACTCTCGGCGAAGAGTTATTGCGCAGTCTTGACACCTTGAGCTTCGCGGTCAACACTCAAGATTTGAATCCGCTGGAAGTGCAGTCATTGAAGCGGCGTTTGCGGAAAGTCTTAACTCGTTTGCCGGACAATGGTCATCCGGCTACCTGATTCCGGCCAGCCGGTCGTCAAAGTCCTGCGGCGCATTGGGTACGCGCCATTTGTTGACCCGAAGACCGGCGAGGAATCGTTTGTCCGCCGCCTCGGGACGTATTTTTATCCGCGGTTTCACGTTTATCCGGAAATTGTACAAGGGGAATTGCTTGTCAATCTCCACCTTGACCAAAAAAAAGCTTCGTATCCGGGTTTTCGTAAGCATAGCGGCGAGTACGACGGCCCGACGGTTGAAGCGGAGGCTGATCGGATTTATCGGGGGTTAACCGAGTAATAACCCTCGCGGTTATAACAACGCACCGCCCCTCGACCGGGTCGAGTGATGGTTGTATTTCCTCATCGACATTTTTCATTGGCGAGAATGAGGAGAAACAACAACCCCTCCTTCGCAAGGAGGGGTAGGGGCCGAAGCCGCTTGATTTGGATTATCTACCAGTTGTTGCACTTACTCATTGAACTCACGCCAGATTGTTTTGCAAATGAGCCTGTTTTGTGCTATAATAATGCAACACAAACAAACCCACATGGTCCCGTTAGAGATCACAACGCACCGACTTTTCAAGGGAATCAACAGTTCTGGGCACTTTGACGAAACCTTCGGGGCAATTCTTAACAAACTGAAAAATCTCTAACGGGATGGACGATCTCTGGCAGCAATTTCATCGCCTTCCGAAGACCATTCGGGACGCCGTCGCGCGTCCGGAAGCCTTAGCGGCGGTGGATAGCTTGGAACAACGCTACCCCAGCCTCGATCTGGCCAGTTTTGTGATGCGCGTCGTGATCAAAGAATTCCCGGTCAGCGACATACCGAAACGCCTGATTGACGAGTTCCACCTTGATCAAGCGTCGGCGGAATCCGTCGATGCCGAGTTGCGGCAAACGGTTTTTTCAGGACTGCAGGACTATCTTGGTCCATTGCAAAAGGCTCCACTGCCGCCAGTTGAGGCAATTATCCGCCCGGTGCCGCCGCGTCCGCCACAGAACCTTCCGATTGAACCCCAGCCGCCAACACCAGTCGCTCCGGCCGCCCCGCTCCGGCCGCCCGCACCAACCCCCAAACCTGCACCGATTATGCCACCTATTACATCGCCGGCTCAAAATCTTGCCACCCTGCGGATGACCAGCCCGGCGCCGCCATCATCTTCGCCGCCAACCAGCTTCCCGGCGCCGCAAAAACCGGTCGGGGCGATTGCGCCGACCCAAGCGTATTCCGACGAGGATGCCCAGGAAATCGCCCAGCAAACCCGGCGGTTACAATCACTCGCCACTCCGGGCGCGATGAGTTTGGACGAGATTGCTCAAAACATCATCGCCCAACATCATCTGGCCTTTCATGATGAACTGCTGGCCAAGCGGGCGGTCGCGATCCTGAAAGCGCGTTTAAAAGATATTCGCAATGCCGAAGAGACCCAGGTGATGTTGGTCCGGGCGCCGAAAATCGGCGGGCTGGGCCTCGACCAAGATATTGCCAAACAGGTTGTTGCCTCATTGGAGACCCAAGCCAAGACGGTAAAAGATCGCGGCATGATCCGCCCGCCGGAGGTTATTGGTCCGCCCCCGCCGCCGACTATGCCGCCGCTTCAGTCGCAACAACCAGCTCCCAAACCACCGCTCTATCGTGATGCAGTGTCAGCGACCGCCCGCCCGGGCGTCTTACCCTCGTCGGCACCTGGACCGGTTAACAAACCAGCGCCAATTCCGCCGGCCATAAAGCGCCCGGCCGATATTCCATCGCCGCCGAATTGGCCAACCACAGCCCCAACTGTCGCGCCGGCTCCAAAGCCAGCGCCGATCGTCCGGCGCGAACGGATGATTGACCGTCCGGCGATTGCCGACATCACCCGCCCGATGAAAACCCTCGGTCCGGCCGAGGAAATGCGGACGATGACGCTGATGGAATTTCGCCGTCTCGGACAGGGGGCGAATGAAAGTACCGCCCGGCTACTGGAAAAATTCCGCCAATTGCAGAACGAATCGTATACGCTTTGGGCCGAAGCCCTGAGCGGCTGGCGGCAAAGCGAAGTCTACCAATTGTATCTTGATATGGGCCGCCAGAGTCTTGAACAGGCGATGAGCATCAGCGAAGTCATTAAACAGCGAGCGACGGCCAATCAGTTCTATCTTTCGGAGCATGAATTTACCGCTCTGGCCGACTTTAACCGGCAACTCCAATCCTGATGGTCCCGTTAGTCCCGTTAGAAACTCTCGTAACAAAAGTATCGGCTGGTCGTTTTTGCTTGGAAGCCATGAAAGAAGAAGTTTCTAACGGGATTAGAGCGACCTACTTCAAACATTATGCGCCTGTCAAAAGAAGCAATTAATACTTATACACTATAACGGGATGGCCAACCAGTATATTGTCCCGCAATTCATCGATGTGGAAGATAAGATCCTCGGCCCCTTGGCGGTCCGACAGTTCATTATCATCATCAGCGGGGTGGGTTTGATCGTCGGCGCCTACCAGCTTGTCTACAAACTTGCCAACCAGTTTAGCGCCTTCCTTTTCTCCAGTTTCGGGATCGTCCTGGCGATGATCGCCTTTGCTTTCGTTAAGGTCAACGGTCGCCCCTTTCACCAGTTTCTCCTCAATGTTCTCCAGTCGTTCAAGAACCCGCGGATGCGGCTGTGGAATAATGAAGCCGGCGAGCGATTAGCCTATCGCCGCGAACCGCCTCCCCCGCCGCCGATTCCGACCAAACAGCCGCTGACCCAAACGAAATTAGCCCAATTGTCGATGTTAGTTGACACTGGCGGCGCCTACCACGAAGACGAAGAATTGCTCTACTGGGGCCAAACCCTCGATCAAGCCCGTCCACGCCTCCGGCGGGATCCCGCCAACGGCGGTGATAAGAAAAACACCGCCTAAATGCTTATTACTATGGTCCCGTTAGAAGGCTTGCTTATAAACAAGATACCAAAAGAATTTTTTCTTACTTCACATATGACCTTCTAACGGGATGGCCGCACCGAAAGAAAAAAAATTCCGTCGCCAGAAAACCGCTGTGTCCACCCAGCAGTATTTGGATATTTTGGAAATTCGCGACGATACGGTCGTGATGAAAGACGGAACCATCCGGGCGGTCCTCTTGGTGGCCTCAATTAACTTTTCGCTGAAATCCGATGAGGAACAGGAGGCGGTCATCGGGGCCTATACCTCATTTCTCAACACCATCGATTTCCCGCTGCAAATCGTCATCCAGTCCCGCCGCCTTGATATTGATAATTACCTGGAGACCATCAAAGTCATCGAAAAAAACCAGACCAATGAACTCCTGAAACTGCAGATCAGGGATTATCGGCAATTCGTGACCGAGTTCGTTGAACAGGCCGACATCATGACCAAGCGCTTCTACGTCGTGATACCCTATTCACCGAAAGTCGACCGGCCGGCAAAGTTCTTTTCCCGCCTGTTCGATATTTTTCGTCCGACCTCGACGATTCACCTCAAGCAGAAGCAGTTTGACGAATTCCGCCAGGAATTGTTCAAGCGGGTTGATAACACCATGAATTCACTCGACGCGGCCGGCCTGAAATCCGCCATCCTCGACACCCAGTCGCTGATCGAGCTGTACTACAACTCCTACAATCCGGAAACCTCCCGCCAACAAAAACTCGAAAGCACTGATAAACTGAATCTCGAAGACGTCTCGAGCATCAAACAAGATGGCAACCAACGTTAACCTCTCCAACCCGCGCGATTTCCGCAACCAACCCGTCCCCCAGCGGGAACTGCCGGCCCGGCCGAACGACGAACGCGAACTGATCGAAGCCGAGCGGATTTACCGCCAGGGCGTCGTCACGGTTCGCGACCTGATCGCCCCGGCCGCCTTTAAGGTCGATCCGAGCTTCCTGCGCCTGAACGGCCGCTTCGTCCGGACCCTCTTCGTCGTCACCTACCCGCGCTATATCTCCGTCGGCTGGTTCGGCCCGATCATCAATTTCAACAGCCCGCTCGACGTGGCGATGTTCTTCTACCCGATTCCTTCGGAAATTATCTTGAAACAACTCAAGAACAAAGTCGGCGCCCTTGAAGCCCAGTTGTCGGCCGATGCCGAAAAAGGCGCGCCGCGCGACCCGATGCGCGAAACCGCCCTGCGCGATATTGAAAAACTCCGCGACGATCTGACCCAGGGAACGGAACGATTCTTCCAGTTCGCCCTCTACGTCACCATCTACGCCGACACCGCCGAAGAGCTGAACAACACGACCAGCAAAATTGAATCGCTGTTCGGATCGCGCCTGGTCTATTCGAAGCGCGCCTTTTTCCAGGCCGAGCAGGGTTTTACCTCGACGATGCCGGTTGGTCTCGATCAGATCCAGGTGACCTTTAACATGAACTCCTCGCCGATCGCCTCAAGTTTCCCCTTCGTCTCGGCTGACTTGTCGAGCGATAACGGCATTCTCTACGGGATTAACCGCCACAACAATTCGCTGATCCTGTTCGACCGGTTCAGTCTGCAAAACGCCAATTATACGGTCTTCGCCACGTCCGGGTCCGGTAAATCCTACGCGGTCAAACTGGAAATTTTGCGCGCGATGATGTTCGGGACTGATATCATTGTGATCGACCCGGAACGGGAATATAAGTACCTGGCCGATGCGGTCGGCGGAACGTACGTCAATATTTCGCTCAACTCGGAAACGAAGATTAACCCCTTTGATCTGCCGCGGGCGACCGGTAACGATGAAACCACCGCCGACATCATCCGCTCGGCGGTCATTACCTTGAAGTCCATGTTCCGGCTGATGCTCGGTGATTTGAATCATGAGGAAGACTCGATTGTCGACCGGGCCCTGCTAGAAACGTACGCCAAGAAAGATATTACCCCCGACGCGGATTTAAATAACGTTGAGCCCCCCGTCATGAGCGACTTCCAGGAAGTGCTTGAGGGGATGACTGGTGGAGAGCGACTGGCCGAGAGGTTAAAGAAATTCACAGAAGGAACCTTTGCCGGCCTGTTCAACTCGCCAACCAATATCGAACTCAGCAATCAACTGGTGGTTTTCTCGGTCCGGGACTTGGAAGATGAGCTTCGGCCGATCGGCATTTCAATCATCATCAGCTACATCTGGAATGTCGCCCGGTCGTCGTTAAAGAAACGGATCCTGGTGATCGACGAAGCCTGGTGGCTGATGCAGCATGAAGACTCGGCCAAGTTCATTTACGGCCTGGTCAAACGCTCCCGCAAATATTACCTTGGCGTAACGACCATCACCCAGGACGTCAATGATTTCCTCCGGTCACCCTACGGTCAGGCGATTGTCAACAACTCGGCCTTGCAGCTTTTAATGAAACAATCGCCATCATCAATTGATATTGTCACCAAGACATTCCTCCTCACCCAACAGGAACGGTATCTCCTCCTCGAGGCGGGCGTTGGTGAAGGAATTTTCTTCGCCGGAACGAAACATGCCGCCATTAAGATCGTCGCCTCCTACGCGGAAGACCAGATCGTCACCACCAACCCGCAACAGGTCCTCGATATCGAAAAAGCGAAAAAAGAATTCGAACAATCGGTCGCCGCCGGGGCGATGACCGGCGCCGGCGCGATTGCCAGTTCACCGGAGGAATTTTCAACCTAAATTATGTCCCGCCGACTTTTGTTCATCATTGGGGCGGCCGTTCTGCTCATCGGCGCGGCAATTGCAGTGATTCTCCTTGTCAATCGAAGTCCGGCGCTCCAGAACAAGGTATTACAGCTGGCCAACGTCAATTCCAGCAACGCCAATGTCCAAAATTCCAACACCCAACCGGTGAACACCAATACGGCGGTTGACAATGATCAAGTCGTTCGAGAATACGCGGCCCGAAACTTTGCCGAGGCCTTTGGCAGCGGCAGTTCGGAAGATAACTTCAGTAATTGGGAGAAAACCAAGCCGTACGTAACCGACAGTTTCGGCGCTTTTCTTGACCGGACGCTGGCTCAACAACGCCAGATAAATCTGACCGGGCCGTACCACAGTTATTTAACGCAGTCGTTGGTGGTAACGACGACGAAAGTCGCGCCGACGACCGCGGCGATGACGATCGGCACCCAGCGCCAAGAAACGATTGATCAAGATACGAAGGTCTATTATCAAGACCTCTTGTTGGATCTAGTGAAAGTTGGCAGTGACTGGAAGGTCAATGCCGCATCGTGGAGGCCTTTGTAAAATATATGCACAAAACCCCGTTAGACGGAACTTTGGCTGCCCCCACTTCCCTTGTAGACATGAAACGGTTTATTCATTTTACCGTCTAACGGGATGGCCGATTACGATAGCTACGCTTTGCCCGAAGTCTCGGCTGATCAAGATTATTCCCGTCAGCTTGAACAGGCGCAGTTAGCCGACCGCCAGCGTCAGCAGGCGATGGCCAACGCTGACAAAAAACGCCAACGGCGCTTATCGCAGGCCGATCGTCAACGGCAAAACCAGGCGGCCGGAGCGTTGTCCGTCGCCGGTGAAGCGCAAACCGTTGCTCGTACTGCCTATACGAAGGTCTGGCAACTTGCCGAAGAGGGTATTCAGGATTTTGCCCTCTCATTTGCCGACCTGATGCTCCTGTCCGGACCGGCGGCGGTCACGATGTTTCTCATCCGCCTGATCGGCGGCAACGTTTTCGGCGGTTCGGGGACGGTCACCTACCGCGAGATGAGCATTCCGCGTATTCCCGGATATTCAGTTCCGGAAGGGACCTATCGGGCTGGTAAAGTATTTTTAATTGGAGTTGTCTCGGGATCGATTTACTTGGTCATTTTTTTCCTGGCAGTCGCTATTGCAAACCCCGGGCTTATTCTCAAGTTTGGTCTCTGCTCGGCCTTCGGCGGGATTATATCCTTTTTTGGCAGTACGGTATGTTCAACCTAATGAAAAAAATTTGGCCGCTTGGGTTCGTTGGCATAGTTCTCGCGGGTAGTCTATTGACCTCGACGCACGTTGTCCTGGCTGATGCGACGAAATTTACACCGGAAATTCCTATTCCAGGAACCGATTTTTCCGGTGAAGAGCAAACGGTTGATAATGATTTATTCGGGCGATACGTCCGGGCTATTTACATTTACTTCATCTGGATCGTCGGGATCATCGCGACCTTTATGGTGATTTACGCCGGGGTCAAATGGGTGGCCGCGGCCGGCAACCAAGCCCGCATCCGTGAGGCTCACGAGATGATTAACAACGCGATTATCGGCGTGATCATCGGACTGACCTCGGTGGTGCTGCTCAATTTGTTAAGTCCGAATTTTACCACTCTGAGTATTCCGGGGACAACCTCGGTCACAAAAAAATATTTTGACGGCGCCCTCGTCACTCGGGTCTGTGATCCGGTCAAGGATGGCTCGGAAGCCCAATTACAATGCGGAAATGTAAAAAAAATCGGGGAAAAGAAAGATCGTAATGATGTAGTCCAAGACGAATATTGCCTGGGGACGCTATGTGGTACTACGGCAGTTTGCGAGATCTCCCAAAATCCCTCAACCCAATTCTATGCCCGGGGGAATGGCTGTACCAGTCGATTGGAGGTCGAGCCCAATACGAATCCAACTTTTCAATCAGTGGATCATATTCGGGCCAGTGCTGTAAAGCGGGACTGTAGCCTGCTTGACAAAAGTACAACGACCTATTTTGTCGGGACTCGTTGCGGTGGACGAACGAACGATTTGTCCGGTTGCTATATGATAGGCTCAAAGGCTACAATCATTGGGACGGTTGAACCCTTTATTGCGGTCAAAAATATGCAATGCCCACTCTAAACACTCTATGAACCCTAAGCTCCAACGCGCTCTCCTGATTGTCGGTTTTGTCCTGGTGACGATTGGCTTTCTTGCCGCAATTTTCTTCGTCTTCTTCCGCTCAGCGCCGCTGAACGGCAATACGAACCAAGTGGGCGGAAACACGAACGGCCTGCCGGGCATCGGAAACGGCAATATCAACGGTGCGGTGATCGGCAACACCAATGTCCTGCCAAACATTAATTCCGCCCCGATTTCAACCGCGCCGACCCTGATCGCTAACGGCGGTCCGACGGCGACGGAAACGGTCGTGCCGGCCTCGGCCAGCGGGGTAACGTCGGTTGGAGCGGAGGGCGGACTGCAATACTATGATCAGATCAGCGGAAAATTCTATCGTCTTGGTCCGGACGGGCTCAGCAAATCGGAACTGACCGACGCGGTCTATCGCGGAGTCGATCGTCTTACCTGGTCACCGGGCGGCGACCAGGCGATCCTCGAATTCCCCGACCAGTCGAAGATTCTGTACAATTTCACGACCAAAAAGCAAACGACCCTGCCGAAAGAGTTGAATGATTTCTCTTTCTCGCCGGCGGCCGACCAGATCGTTTCGAAATATCTTGACGGAGTCGATCCGACCAACCAATGGCTGATCGTCAGCAAACCGGACGGCTCGAATTCACTTTCAGTTGAGCATCTCGGCGCCAATGCCGATAAGGTCGCCTCGGCCTGGTCGCCGAATAACCAGGTGATCGCCACCTACGAGAAAACGGTCAACACCGACCAGTCGGAAATAATTTTCCTCGGCGCCCAGGGCGAAAATTTCCCCTCAGTGAATATCGAGGGCCGCGGGTTTACTCCGAAATGGTCGCCGGACGGCCGCCGCCTGCTGTATTCAGCCTATAGCGAAGTGACCGACGATAATCCCCATCTGTTCATCATGAGCGGCGCCACCTCGACCTTAGGCAGCGGCCGGCTCGATCTCGGCCTTGATACCACTGCCGACAAGTGCGTCTTCAGCGGTGCCGGATCGACCATTTACTGCGCCGTACCGTACTACCTGAACCCGGGTTCCGGACCGCAACCGGAGTTATCGGCCGGGGTGCCGGATAATATTTACCGGATTGACCTGACGAGCGGCCAAGCTGAACTCATCGCCCGTCCGGTCGATAGCCAGCTCAATCAACGCTTTAGCGCGACCAATCTTCAATTAACGTCTGGCGACACCTATTTGTTCTTTACCGACGCGGCCACCGGGTCGGTTGAGAAAGTCCGATTGCGGTAATATTATGCGTCTTGTTCAGCTCAGCCGGCGCCAGGTAGCCCGTTTCCTTGGTGTTTTTGTGATCTTGTCAGTCGGTTTATCGTTTGCAAATATTGCCAGGGCAGATTGTTGTTTCTACACTAGTATCCCAGTTGGCAGCACTGATCCCTTAGCCCAACGCTGTACGACAACGACGGCGACGGCCTGCCCAGCCCAAGGAAGTTTTAACGGGATTCATATCTCCGCTAACTGCGGAAATATTTCCCTTTGCACGCAAACCGGTATTTCCTACACCCGCGGTAGTTGCCAAACTGGCAGTGCGTGCCTCGTCGACTCCCTTAATATTCTGTGCGCGTCACCAAGCACCTTCGACCAGGCGAACGCTTGCCCGCAAACGACGACGGCTAACCCAGGCACCGGAACGTCAGGCACCGCCACAGCGCCAAAACCGAATATTGTGTTCGACCCGGAAATAAAGATTCCATTTTTTTCCGGCGAGGCGATTGATGGAACAACCTTCGCGAAGTATGTACGAGCGATCTTTATTGGATTTATCTATGCCGTCGGGGTCCTGGCGGTGGTGATGGTGATCTTTGGCGGGGTCAAATGGGTCGCGGCAGCTGGCAATCCGGCTCGTATTAATGATGCCAGAGAAATCGTCAATAACGCCATCATCGGCCTGGTCATCGCCCTGACGTCAGTCGTCTTGCTGTCCCTGCTCGACCCAAAACTCGTGAATTTTGAAGGGTTCAGCGCGACCACCCAGTTGGAAGTGAAACCGATCCCGTATGAAACCGACATAGTTGGAGGTAAATTTGATGAAGGACAAACCTGCAAAACTAAAAATGGTAACCCGGTCCAACAGGAATCAACCTGCGTCGTGGCTGATAAGCAGATGGTCTGGCCGGTTGTGGGCGTGACGCAAACCATCAACAGCCGGGTTGGTCCGCGTGATACCGGCGGCGTCGGCAGTAGGTGCCATCCGGGGACCGATTTCTACACCAATAAGTCGACTGGCCATACGATTGTCGCACCGCACGATGGGGTAGTAGACAATGTGACGGCTAATGTTGCCGGTGAATATTCGATGGAACTTCACGCGTCCAATTTCTATACAAAATACATCCACGTTAAGCAGCCCAAGCGAATCAATGGCCAGCGCGTGACGAAAGGTGAATTACTCGGGTATTCCGGCGGCGACCCGAATGATGGAAAAGCGATCGCGGCTTGGAGCGGAGGTCCTCACCTCCACATCGAACTGTATACCTCTGATAGCGAGCTACATGATATCGTTCCCTGTCTTCAGCGTTAATGCCAAAAGCCACAACGGTCTACCGATGTTCAAACTGCGATGGTCAGTTCCCGAAATGGAGCGGCCGCTGCAGTGAATGCGGCCAATGGGGGACGCTCGTACCCGATGTAGCCACCCCAGCAAAAGCCGGAACTACAATGCCCGCCGGTGCAACAGTTGCGTTGCACGACGTCAGCCGATCGGCTGAAATTGCCCGGCGCGATACGGGCTGGAAAGAACTGAATCGCGTTCTTGGCGGTGGTCTGGTGACTGGATCGCTGATCTTGCTTGGCGGCGACCCGGGGATCGGGAAATCGACCCTGGTCTTGCAGACGGCTGAACAACTCGCCGCCCGCCGGACGAAAGTATTGTACGTCAGCGGCGAGGAATCGACCGAACAAATTGCCGGTCGCCTCCGCCGACTGACCGACCAGCCGGCGGCGATTGATTTTCTCCCGGCGACCATTTTAGAAACCGTTTTGGCGACAATCAAGAAAACTAAACCCGAGCTGGTGATTATCGACTCAATCCAAACCATCAGCTCAACCGACGCCATCGGGGAACCGGGAAGCGTCCAGCAGGTCCGGGCGGTCACCGCCCGCTTGATGGAAGTCGCCAAGACCACCGGGGTGGCGATTATCCTGGTTGGCCATGTCACGAAGGATGGCTTGATGGCCGGACCAAAAGCACTGGAACACCTCGTTGATGTAGTTCTTTATCTCGAGGGCGACCCATTGTCGCCCTACCGGTTACTGCGATCGGTCAAAAACCGCTTTGGGTCGACCAACGACGTCGGCGTCTTTGATATGCAGGATCGGGGGTTGATCGAAGTGGTTAATCCATCGCAGGTTTTTTTGGCCGAACGGCAATCAGCGCCGGGCGCGGTCGCGACGGTTATTCTTGAAGGGAGCCGACCGTTTGCGGTTGAGGTCCAAGCTTTGGTTAGTCCGACAGTTTTCGGGATGCCCCGTCGAACTGCTTCCGGGATTGATATTAACCGTTTGCACGTTCTCGCCGCCGTGCTTGGGCGTCGAAGCGGTTTGAAACTCGGTAGTCAGGATATTTTTATCAATGTCATCGGCGGCCTGCGGATTCAAGAACGAGCCGCCGATCTTGCCGTCTCCTTAGCGATCGCTTCGGCTAGTAGTGATATTGCCATTCCCACCAGCGTCGTAGCGCTCGGTGAAGTCGGGTTGGGCGGTGAACTACGACAGGTTCCACAGCTCGAACGGCGGTTGCAAGAAGCAAAACAGCTCGGATTTACCCGGGCGATAGTTCCCGCGTCGGCTAAAGTGAAAGTCCCGGCCGGGATGACGCTTGACCGTTGCGGCTCGCTCAACGAAGCGTTAAAAATCGCCATCCCGAAGACCGGTCACTCGCGGTGAGCGGTCGCGGTTTCGGGGTGAGCCTGGTGCGCGGTGAAAGATAGACCGCGCCGATTGAGTTCAGCCGCCGCTTGTTGCGCCAGTGGTAAAAGGTCAGTGTCGGTTAACGAGGCTAGCCGCCAATCCGGCAGGCCGGATTGGCGCAGGCCATACAGTTCACCACTGCCGCGGATTTGCAGATCGCGTTCAGCCAATGTCAGGCCGTCAGCCGTGACAGCCACAAAGTGTAATCGTTCAAGAATGGTTGGATCATTTCGATCTGTGTTGAAATAGCAGGTACTCGGTCGCTCACTTCGGCCGATTCGGCCACGGAGTTGATGGAGTTGGGCCAGGCCGAACCGTTCCGCTCCTTCGATAATCATGACTGTCGCCTCTGGCACGTCGATGCCGACCTCAATCACGGTTGTAGTCACCAAAATATCGAGTTTGCCGGTTCGGAAATGGTCAAGAATGTGTAAACGCTCGTCGGGAGCTAATGATCCGTGGAGGACGCCAATGCGGAGTCGCGGCCAGGCGATCCGGAGTCGTTCATATTCACCAGTCGCTGACCGAACGCCAAGCGCATCACTGTCAGCGATGACTGGCGTGACGACGTACACTCGTTCCTGGCGCTTGACGGCGTCATTTATTGCGGTTGAAATTTGTTCGCGCTGGTCGGGCCCGACCACAACACTTTTAATTTCAACGCGACCCAGCGGTTTGAGGACAATTCGCGAAACCTCTAATTCTCCAGTCAGCCACAGCGCCATCGTTCGGGGAATTGGCGTGGCGGTCAAGCTAAGGTAATGGGGAATTGGCTGATGAGTCTGGCGTTGAGCTTGCAGTAGAGTTTGGCGGTGACGGACGCCGAAGCGTTGTTGTTCATCGACGACGACCAAACCGAGGGTCGACCATTGTAAAGATTCATCCAGCAAAGCATGCGTTCCGACCACAATGTTGATTTCTCTGCGGCTGATGGCCGAGTTGAATTCTTGGCGCGGCAGGGTGGCGGTCGTGGTGTTGAGCTGGATTGATGAACCAGCCAGGAATCCGATAGTAATTTCTTGCCCCGCAAAAAGTTTGGTGAGGGTTTGGAAATGCTGTTCCGCCAGAACAACCGTCGGCGCCAACCAAGCCACCTGGGCCTGCGCCTGAACGGCGGCATAGGACGCCAGGGCGGCGACAACGGTTTTTCCCGAACCGACATCGCCTTGGACCAGCCGGGCCATCGGTTTCGATTGGGCCATATCCTGAAAAATCTTCCAAGCGGCGACGCGCTGATCGTTGGTCAAGGTGAAGGGGATGTTTTGGACGAGCTTTCTGACCGCATCTTCGGGAAAAGGAATGAGCCGAGCCCGTTCTGATGACCACGCTTGTCCCGATGCCTGTAATTCCATCTGCCAGGCAGTTAATTCATCGAATTTCAACCGACGCAGGGCCTGATCGAGTTTCGCGGGGTTCTCGGGGAAATGGATGTCGTGGAGGGCCGTCTGGCGGTCGACCATGGTGTATTCTTCGGCCAGATCCTTCGGCAACGGATCGGTCACCAGGTTGACCAGAGCCATGGCCGCCTTGATGACGGTGCGGAGTTGCCGTTGTGAAAGTCCGTCGACACTGCGGTAGACGGGGACGAGCGTCGCGTGCGTCGGGTCAGCCGAAGGTCGTTCAAAAGCCGGGTTGACCAATTGCAGCCGTTCGTTTTTTGCCGTGACCGTCCCGGAAACATAGATTCGATCACCGACTTTCAGGGACTTCGCTAGGTATGGCAAATTAAACCAAATCAATGTTAATCCGTTTTTACTTGTGTCGCTGACTCGCGCCTCAGTGATCGTCATTCGGCGTCGCCAGGCCCGTCGGGAGACAATCGCTTCGATTTCGACGAGGAGCGTGACGTCCATTCCGCTTTGCACCCGGTCAATGGTCATAACCTGGCGCCAATCCTCATGGCGAATCGGCAGATGCCACAAAGCATCCTCAAGGGTGACGATCTCGAGTTGCTGGAATTTCTTCGCCAAGGCCGGTCCAATCCCTTTGAGGCTGGAGACAGGGGAATGAAGGGAGGGCATAAGGGTATTGTATCAAAACAACAGCTCTAGGTCTGCGTGTGTCAAGGCTTATTCACCAAAACACAGCACGGGTTTGCCACCGCCATTGGCGGGGTCCCGCCGCCTGTGTCTTTGTATAGTGGCGGGAAAACCCGCGCTGTGTTTGTAATCTATTATAAAAAAAGCAGCCCACCAGCGGTCAGTGACATAGTGGGCTTCAAGGATTGTTGGCTTACCTAGCGAGGGCCGATGAGCCACCCAATAGTATTGGTGACTTTGATTGGCTCGACTAGGCTACCCTCGGCGGTAAACACGAGACCTCCATCAGGGTACGGGTGCGAATGGATACACATCGTTGTCCCGGATCGGACGTCCCTGACGAAGACCTCGCCTGAGGGGTTCTTAAAAACCCGCAATTGGCCATCCTCGTAAAGGGTGGGGAAGTCTTTGTTGTCGGGCGTCTTCTTTGCGGCTCCAGTCTGCGCCATCAGGCACCTCCCGTTAGGGTTAATTGTAATTGGTGACGTGATTGTTTCTTCTTATTTAGATGGCTACATACAATAACAAAAAAATAACATTACGTCAAGCCAGCTTGCATAAAACCACCGCGGCTGGTATTCTGGCTGTCACGGGCGCTCGTAGCTCAGCCCGGACCCCGAACAATCCCTCGCCGCGCTCGGGATGTACGGGGCAGGTGCCGCATCAGCCCAACGATCATTTCTTTTTCCATCATTGTGTGCCCCCGCCTGGGCGCTCGTAGCTCAGCCTGGATAGAGCATCAGCTTGCGGAGCTGAGGGTCGTAGGTTCAAATCCTGCCGAGCGCACCAGGCGGGGGCATATGTTTCCGGCAAAGCCGGATCCGGCTCCGCCGGACAAATCTCACAGATCCCGCACCTGATCCTGAGCTTGCCGAAGGAGCATGGTGCGGTGACTGCCGGGCGCACCAACAAACGTGAAATATCCGCCTCCACCTCCCAGATAACTAAACAGCTTTGATTTCCCAGCTTACATTTATTACGGGAAATGCTGCAAAGGCCGAGCAACTCGGTAGGCATTTGGAGTTTCCTGTAACGCATCGCAAACTAGACTTAGAAGAGATTCAATCGCTCGACTTGACCAGCATCGTTGAGCACAAAGCTAAAGAGGCCTATAACATTGTAAGGTCTCCGGTACTTGTAGAGGATACGTCCTTAACGTTTAGTGCCCTCGGGCAACTACCAGGCCCACTTATTAAATGGTTTCTTGCCTCGCTAGGCAACGAAGGGCTTTGTCAGTTACTGAACGGTTATGACAGCCGACAGGCTTTGGCCGAAGTGCGTTGCGCTGTCTACGATGGCAAAGAGTTGTTGACGTTTCTTGGTTCAAAGAAAGGCTCAATCTCTGAAACCCCGAGAGGTGGGGTAGGTTTCGGATGGGATTCTATCTTCATCCCCGATGGCCAAACGAAAACGTGGGATGAAATGACAGTGGATGAGCAGAAGGCAACATCAATGCGACGAATAGCCCTCAAGCAACTTGAGGCTGTGTTACGTGCGCCTCAACATCCCTAGGTAACACATGATAAATCTGGCAGACTATCTATCTCAGGCGGATGGTCGAGATCAGGTAGGACAAACTCCTCAGTGTCTATCAACCAGGTTCGAAGGTCCTCCGTCCGGGCGCACCAGGCGTGTTTCACGCGCCTCAACCCACCTCGAATCAAAGAACCGCTCAGTTGAGCGGTTTTCTGTTCCTGAATTGTGAGGGTGAAGCATCAGTCGAATGACTCCCCACCGGCTTGTCTACCGCGCTGGCTGGAGTTGAACGTCAGGAAAAGAAAACCCCACGAGAGACAGATGCTCTGGTGGGGATGTGGTTTAGGCGCTGATCACAGTTGCGGTGCTCTCAGGCACCAACAGTAGAACGTCGTTCGTGGAGATACTGTGCGGGACACACTTCTCAAAAGTGACGTGGTAGCAGGCCCCTTTCTGCCAAGTAACCAAGAATGTTGCCTGCATATGCTTACCGTCCTTCGTTGGCACAATGGTTCGCATATACCGGTATCCTATGCCAGAATTATGAAACGGCATGAAGATACTTGGAACGTGATCTGCGACGCAGGACAGGAAGGTCTTTAGATCACAGTAAGCAAACCCTCGCCTGGCGATTGCCTCAGTCATCAACTTACTGTCCATGCGACGCTGCATTGGAAGGGGTTGGACAGAAACACTCCGTGGTCTGAAGTCCCAGTCCACCTGATCGGACAGGACTGCAGCTACTTCGTACGCCTCGGGCCTCACGCCGGCTCTATTATCCCCGAACCACTGATGGCTGAGGTTAGTGCGCGGTGGGCCACCATTGATACGCACGAGAATCTGTTCCAGGCTTTCCTTCTGAGTCTGAATGACGTGAGACGGCGGCAAAAGGCGGTTCGCCCACTCCTTGGCCAGATGCCGCATAAGCCGTTCGTCTTTCATCGCAACCTCGATGGCATTCTCTGGCGCGCCGACATCCGCCAAGCATTCAACCATGTGTTTGAGAAAGTCGCGGCTTTCTGTCAGGGCACTGGTGACAACGGCGTCACTCTTCACGACAACCTCCTAGCGTGTTCGCCTCCTCCTACTGCGGTCTCAATATTGTCCGCAGCCTAAGGGGAGCGAAGCTGTGCCCTATTAGGGTCGCAGCCCTGAAACGTCGTGAACGTCTCGGGCCTGCGCCCCTCTGAGGTCAGGATGGTCGTGAGCATTTAGAAAAGAACTGTAGAAGCACCCTAGCAAAGGCGCAGGTAGTGTCAATATCGCCTCAACCTCTCTATGCAACCCCCGGTAAATCTGGCAGACTATCTATCTCAGGCAGATGGTCGAGATCAGGTAGAACAAACTCCTCAGTTTCTACTAGCCAAGTTCGAAGATCCTCTGCCCGGGCGCACCAAAAAGTATTATACTAGGGTCAGCTGTCCATCAGGGCCGTTTTTCGATACAATAAACCCATGATCAAAGCCATAAAAAAATTCCTCTGGACGGTTGGATTTCTGGCCATTGGAGTGATTGTCGGCCTAGCCTACCTCGGCTTCATTCCCGGCCTGTCGAACCTCTTTGGTTCAGCGACGCCCCGCGATCTTCAAGCCGCCTACAACGCCGCCGATCTCGCCTCTGCCCAGCGGAAATTGGATCAGGAAATATTGGCGAATGAAACAGCGCCATCGCTCAAAACGATTCGCAATGGCGGAGTTTCCACAGTTGATACCGTGCTCAACGGCCGCGAATTCGCCGCCCACCTTGAAGCGATCCATCCGGTCAAGGATCTACAGATAGTCTTTCACGATGACGGGACATTTGAGGCATCGGGCCGGATCGATAAACCGCGGATTCTCAAATATGTGAAACTCCTTGGCTATACGAAGGTCACCGATATTGATGTTCTCGGGACGGTCAATAAGTTCCTGCCCGGCAGTCCGACCTTCTACCTTCGCGGTCGCGGGGCGATTACCAATGGTGTTCCGTCGATGGATCTTGATGAAGCGAAATTGGGCCGGTTACCGGCCTCAACGAGCGGTTTAGCCAAAGCCCTGGTTGAATACGCGAAACTCAACCTCGACAAGATTCCTGGCCTCGATATTACGACGATGAAAATCGTCGCAAGTGGCGTTAGCGTCATCGGCGATGTCCCGGCCGCCGTTCCGGCGTTGTAGAAACTAAATCTTCAACGTCCGCGAGATCTGGTCGCCGGCCGGTTCTTCTTCGCGGTCGGTTTCTTCGAGGAGATGCTCACTGAGGAGCTCACGAACCTTCAGCGGGTTTTGGGATTCTAAGGTGACATCAAGTCCTGGCCGAGCGCCCTTAAGTGTCAGGTAGAGCTTTTTGATCTCCGGCGGGCGGTAGAGAATCCAGAAACTTTTAATATCGCGCCAGGTGTAAAAACCGCGGCTGACTTCAACCCCTTCTTCTCGGATGGCAATATTGACCATGGGCGGAATCCGGCGAAGACGAAGAAGGATGATAAAGCCGGCGAGGATGATGACGAAGATGAAGGTGTAGTTTGCGGTCAGAATTGCAAACAGCACCAGGGCGGCCATAATTCCCAAAAAGCCAAAATACCAGTTCCGACTGCGATCGTGTCGGTGGAATTCGGGGAAGTCCCAGGCAAGCAGGACGTCGCCGCGTGGTTCGCGTGGGTCGGCCATCCCGTTAGAGGGCGCTAGTGATAAGTTGGATCATATTTGTTTGGGAAGTTGGACTTCTACGAGGGTCCCTCTAACGGGACCATAGGTCTTTAGTATAGCATAAAGAAGCCTTTTCGGTGGAGGCCAAGAAGCACTCGTAAGGATTATATACGATCTTTATGATCAGAGAAGAAAATGGTTTTTTTCTTGAGGCCGAGTTTTGTGAGGCGTTGGACGATGTAAGCCTGCATGGCTTGTTCAGTGGGAAAACGCATGGTCTGCCGGCCATCAATCGCGACCCAGCGCTTCACCTGACGCAAGACGTCCATTTTGCTAAAAACAATATGCGTCACGCCATTGATACGAATGGCCCGTTCAAGCGATGTCAGATTCAGCCAATTGCATTGTCGCGGACGGCCGGTGGTCGCGCCGTATTCATCGCCAGCCCGGCGAATTTTTTCGAAAATAGGATCCCGCGGCTCGAAGCGCTTATTCCCGACATAAGTCTCGTAAATCTTGGCGACGCCCCAGACTTGCCGCACCGCCTGGGCCGGTATGCCGTTCAGAAGAGCGCCGGCCACGGTGCAGTGACTTGAGGTTACAAAGGGGTAGTCACCCCAATCGATATCCAGGCCAAACCCTTGGGCGCCTTCGGCGAGGATCGCAATCTTTTTTTGGTTGTGAAATTCCTTATAGACGTCGATGAGATACGGACGGAGGGCGGGAATGTCTGCGGCCCGCTTGCCTAACCGAGCATACTTGTCTCGGTACGCCGGCCCAATTCCTCGACGAGTGGTGCCAATGGCGGCCTCTGTACTTTCTTCACGACGATGGGCGGGCAGGATAACGTGCGCGTTCGTCGCGACAAAAACTTTCCCGGCCGTGGCAATGCCGTCGGCCCGGAGCCGCCGAATTTCTTTGATCAACTCGGTCGGATCGACGACGCAACCTGGGCCGATGATTGAGCGTCGGCCGTAAAACACCCCGGCCGGGACCTGGTGGGTGACAAACTTTTTACCCCGATGATAGATCGTGTGGCCGGCATTATTACCGCCGTTATATCGCAGAACGTGGGTGTACTTTTTGGTGCGACAGAGGTGATGAGCTACTTTGCCCTTGGCGGAATCTCCGTACTGGAGGTCAACGATGATGTCGGCCGTTATCACGAAAAGAGTGTAGCATACTTCGCCTGAAGAAAGCAGTGTTTACCGCCGCCCGTCCCACTCAGCCAAGAATTGATCGACAAACTGATGCATGAACCGGTCACGATCCTCGGCTAGTTGCTTACCGGTGGCTGTATTCATCATATCTTTGAGGAGAAAGAGCTTTTCATAGAAGTGATGGAGGCTTGAGCTGGTACTGTTTTTGTACGCTTCGAAACTTTGATGCATTTCGGGTTTGAAGTCGGGGTCGTAGAGCAATCGACCGCGCGAACCGCCCCAGGTGAATGTCCGGGCAACGGCAATCGCGCCGATAGCATCCAAGCGATCTGCGTCCTGAACGACTTTCCCCTCAAGCGTCGACATTCCGTTTTTTACCCCGGCGCCTTTAAAGGAGACATTTGCTACTATATATTGGATCTTCTTGACGATCGCCGGTTCAACTCCAAGCGAGGATAGCCATTCGCCAGCGACTTTCGGTCCAACCGTCAGATCACCGTCGTGATCTTTCCAGTCGGCAATATCGTGCAGTAAAGCTCCTAGCTCAACAATAAACATATCAGCCCCTTCAGCTTGGCCGATTCGTTTGGCATTCTCCCAAACACGTTTCATGTGCCACCAGTCGTGGCCAGAGCCCTCATTGCCGAAGACCTGACGCACATGATCGGCGGTTTTTTGAATGACTGATTGTTGTTCGGGGGTGAGGCTCATGCAAAAGAAAGTATACCACTGATTCAGGTGACTTGTTTTTCTCTGGCGGATATTGTATATTCAGCAGGATTCTGACAGTTCTTTTTTTACGGAGGCGTGGCTGAGTGGTCGAAAGCGACGGTCTTGAAAACCGTTAGACCTGAAAGGGTCTCAAAGGTTCGAATCCTTTCGCCTCCGCCAATAGACAAAGATTATGGAGAGGTGGCCGAGTGGCTCCCTCGATGGGCTCGGGATAAATTCCGGCGGCAGGTTGCTAACCTGTTATACGGGGTTACACCCGTATCGAGAGTTCGCCCGGTCATTCGACCGGGCGCCAGGGGCTCATCCCCTGGCGAATCCCATCATACTCATATATGATTGTCTATATTTTGAAACTTTCAAACGGTGACTTATATAAAGGCCTTACTGATACTATTGAACGGCGCTTAGAGGAACATCGTGAAGGCAAAGTCTCGTCTACAAAAAACTATCGGCCAATAAGATTGATTGGCTATGAAGTATATTCTAATGAACATGACGCGCGACGTCGAGAAAAGTTTTTAAAAACTAGTGAGGGTCGCCGGCTCTTACAACAGCAATATCGAGATGCGATCAGTGAGGACAGCAAGGCTTGATCAAGTTCATTCCAGGGCGGAGAGGTGGCTGAGCGGCTGAAAGCGGCAGGTTGCTAACCTGTTATACGGGGTTACACCCGTATCGAGAGTTCG
>ORJL010546818.1_pt1 | contig 40247 bp, 30 predicted proteins | sample 1779941 | NCBI WGS metagenome assembly ORJL01 (sample SAMEA104232317, study PRJEB22302) | groundwater metagenome | biome: forest; feature: aquifer; material: groundwater | place: USA | collected 2011-08-07 | depth 5.8 m | reverse complement strand
TGGCCTGCGCCAGGGCGGTAGGGAAGTTGATATACCACTGCTCGCTCTGCTTGCGCTTGATCAGCTGGACCTTGGTCGGATAGCCCATTGGTCGCCTCCTATATCTAGTAATATTACTAGATAAGTATACGACAAAAAAGGCGGAGACGCAAGCTCTCCACCTACACGTTGTCTAGTAAATGGCCAAAGTCAAGAGACCCGGACGGCGAACGCCGTCCGGGTCTTCTTATATCTTCAGTATATTCTAGCAGCCAGTGGCGCTGGAGGCCAGGACTGTCTTGTCGACGTGCTCTCCGTAGACCTCGCGGAAGACGCCCATCAGCTCGCCCAGGGTGGCCTTTGTCTTGACCGCCTCGATCAAGATCGGCATGAGGGGCTCGTCGTTCTGACAGGCCTGCCGTACGCGAGCGATGGCCGCCTCGACAGCAGCGTTGTCTCTGGTCCGGCGGTTCTCCTCCAGACGCTCCTTGGCAATCTCCTGCAGGCGCGGATTGTAGCTGAAGAGGCAGATAGGCTCGCCCTGTTCGGAGACGTACTTATTGACACCGACGATCACCCGCTCGCCCAGCTCAACCTTCCGCTGGTGGCGCATCGAGGCATTGGCGATCTCCCGGACCATGAACCCGTTCTCGATGGCGGCGATGTATCCGCCCATCTCATCAATCTTGTCCATGTATTCCTGGGCCTCTTGCTCGATCTTGTTGGTAAGCCACTCAACGTAATAGGAGCCGCCCAGCGGGTCTACGACGTCAGTTACACCGGTCTCATGCTCGATGATCTTCTGAGTCTTGACGGCTACCCGGACGGCCTCGTCGGTTGGGATACAGTAGACTTCATCGTACGAGTTGGTATGCAGCCCCTGGACGCCACCAAGCACTGCAGACAGGGCCTGGATAGCGGTCCGGGCGATATTGTTGAGAGGCTCCTGGCGGGTGAGGGGGGAGCCTCCGCACTGCATGTAGATACGGGCCATCCAGGACTTGGGGTTCTGGGCGCCGAACTGCTCCTTCATCATGCGCGCCCACATCCTGCGAGCCGCCCGTAGCTTGCAGATCTCCTCGAAGAAGTAGTTGTCAATCGAGAAGTGGAATGAGAAGCGCGGAGCAAAATCATCCAGGGCCATGCCCTTCTCCAGACACGCCCTGACCAGGTCCCGGGCCAATGCCATGGTGAAGGCAATCTCCTGTACAGCGGTACAGGCGGCCTCTCGGACATCGTGGCCGTTAAGGTTAATGGGATTGAAGAGCGGCATCTCCTTGGTGCAAAACTCGATCAGGTCCACCATGAGCTTGAGGCTTTCGCGAGGGGGCAATACCTCCATGTGGTTACAGATGAAGCAATGGAGGGGGTCATTGCAGATGTTGCCGGTCAGCTTGCTGCGGTCGACGCCGTGAGCCTCGGCAACAGCGATGTACATTGCCATGATGATATGCGACGGAGCCTCGATGATATAACTTGGAACCGTCTTGTCCATCGGCAGCCCTTCGAAAAGGCGCTCCATATCGTCGATGGTATCCACCAGGGTGCCGCACAGGCCAACGTCGCCAGTATACCGCGGGTCATCACTATCGATGCCATACTGGGTGGGCAGGTCGAAGGCGATATTAATGGTAGGCAGGCCGCCATACGCCTCCTGGCCATGCTCCATCAGGTACTTCTGACGCTGGTTGGTCTCCTCCGGGAGCCCGTAACCGCTGACCTCTTGCTTTTTCCAGGTGTACTTGCGGTATCCCGTCGGATAGACGCCTCGCGTATACGGGTACTGGCCGGGGTCGCCAAGGTCCTTTTCGTAGGTGTTATCCTGCAGGTCCTCCGGACCGTATACCGGCTTAACTTCAATGTCCGATCTGGTGGTACGGATGTCCTCTGGCATAGTAGGCTCCTTAAAAGGCACAGATGTAATTCAGTCCGGCTGGGCCGGCGCTGCTTGAACAAACTTTATCATTCCCGGCGATTATCTGCAAGCTTCGTGGTCCGCCGTCAAGTGCAATAACCCTTGACAATGAGGTTGCTAGGGGCTAGTCTCAGTAAGAGGGGAATAAAAAGTGAACCCTTGCCCCTTTTTCGCCTGAAGCGACCCAAAGAGGCGCGAGGTTCCCAGAGAGGGAATTATGAGCAGCCAGGGCGAGACCTTCGATCTAGCCATCGTGGGGGGTGGAACCGGCGGATACGTAGCCGCAATTCGAGCCTCCCAATTAGGCATGCGAGTAGCCGTCATCGAAAAAGACAAGCTGGGCGGCACCTGCCTTCATCGCGGTTGTATACCTACCAAAGCCTTGCTGGAAAGCGCCAAGGTATATTCGCTAGTCCGCCGCGGTGAGGAGTACGGCGTCAGAACATCCGAAGTACAGCTGGACTATCCCCGCATGCTCAGCCGCAAAGACGCCATTGTTGGGCGTCTTCACACCGGCGTTCAATACCTTATGAAGAAGAACAAGATAACCGTCATCGAGGGCCGTGGCCAGTTCGTCTCTCCGACCACCATAAGCGTGGTCCAGAACGATGGTCAGGAGCGCCAAGTGGAGGCAAAGGATGTGATTCTAGCCACCGGGTCGGAGCCCAGAGGCCTCCCCGGCCTGGATATTGACGGTGAATGCATTCTGTCCAGTGACCATATCATCGGGCTGACACAGGCTCCGGAGTCCCTTATCATCGTCGGTGGAGGAGCCATTGGTTCCGAGTTCGCCTCGTTTTTCAATGACATCGGAACAAATGTAACTATCGTGGAGGTCATGCCTCATATCCTCCCTTTGGAAGACGCTGAGATAGGGCGCGAGCTGGAGAAGGTGTTCAAGCAACGAGGCATACAGGTCATGACGGAGGCCAAGCTGCTGTCCGAGACCATGGCGCGGAAGAACGGAAAGATAGAGATCAACGTGCAGACCGGCGGCGAAAAGGCAACCCTATCCGGTGACCGCATGCTGCTGGCTGTCGGCAGGCGCGGCCTGGTAGAAAGCCTGGGCCTGGAGAAGCTTCAGGTGCAGATGGAGCGAGGCTATGTCAAGGTAGACCAGAGCATGAGCACCAGCGTACCGCACCTCTATGCTATAGGGGATGTGATAGGTGGAATGCTTCTGGCTCATGTAGCCATGGCCGAGGGCTTCGTGGCGGTGGAGACTATTGCCGGCAAGAAACCGGAGCCTCTGAACTACGACCGGGTCCCGCGAGTGACCTACTGCCGGCCGGAAGTTGGTAGTATCGGCCTTTCGGAAGACGAGGCGAAGTCCAAGGGACACCAGGTGAAAGTAGGACGCTTCCCGTTCAGGGCCAACGGCCGCGCCATGATCGCCGGCGAACCGGAAGGCCTGGTCAAGATAGTGGCGGATGCTGAAAGTGACGAGATCCTGGGCGTCCACATTTTGGGCCCGGAGGCAACGGAGTTGATTATGGAGCCATCGCTGGCCAAATTCCTGGAGGCCACGGCCTGGGAGCTGGGAAGCAGCATTCACGCTCACCCCACCCTGGCCGAGGCTATCGGGGAGGCCGCTCTGGCCGTTGATGGACAGGCTATTCATATTTGAAGTCCTAAGGAAACCCGTTTCACGGGCTAGGCGCGGAGTTGGAGGACAACAATGCCAGTAACCAAGACCAAAGAGACTAAACAAAGCGTTTACGCCTCGCTGGGCCTTCAACCAGAGAGGCTGCTGGACATGCTGTACAAGATGTTCCTGACCAGAGCCCTGGACGAGAGGGCCTGGGCCCTGAACCGCATGGGCAAGGTTGGATTTGTCGCCTCCTGCCGTGGTCACGAGGCAGCCCAGATAGGCAGCGCCTCCGTGCTGCGTCCAGGCCAGGACTTTGTCCTGCCTTACTACCGGGACCTTGGGGTGGTAGTCACTATGGGACTCTCAGCCCAGGAACACATGCTCAGCCTCCTGGCTAAGGCAGAAGACCCGGATAGCCGGGGCCGCCAGATGCCGGGCCACTGGGGCCATCCCAGGCTACGCATAATCTCAGGATCGAGCCCCGTAGCTACGCAGGTGCCTCATGCTGCAGGTATTGCCTATGCATCTCAGCTCTTGAAGAAAGACGAAGTAACCGCCGTCTATTTCGGGGACGGCGCCACCTCTAAGGGAGACACCCACGAGGGCATGAACTTCGCCGCTATCTATAAGCTGCCGGTTATCTTCATCTGTGAGTTCAACGGACTGGCCATATCGGTCCCGCAAACCAAGCAGATGGCCGTGCCGAACGTCGCCATCCGGGCCGAGGGTTACGGCTTCAAGGGCGTGACCGTCGACGGCTTCGATGTCCTGGCCGTCTATGGCGCCGTCAAGGAGGCCTGGGAGAGGGCGCGACGGGGCGAAGGTCCTACCTTCATTGAATGCAAGGTCTATCGTTTGCTTCCTCACTCCAGCGACGACAACGATATGCGCTACAGGACCAAGGAAGAGGTTGAAGAGGCCCGCAAGAAGGACCCAATTGAGCGGTTCCGCCGTTACCTCCAGGAGGAAGGCCTTATAAACGACGCCAAGGTTGAAGAACTCCGCGCCAGGGCCAAGAGAGAGGTGGATGAAGCCACCGAATACGCGGAACGGGCTGCCGATCCCGGCCCTGAGGAGCTGCTCAGCCAGGTGTACGCGGAGTAAGGAGGCGCGATCATGCCACAAAAGATGGTACTTGATGCAGTACACGATGCAATCTACGAGGAAATGAAGCGGGACGACCGCGTTGTGATAATGGGGGAGGACGTCGGCCGTGATGGGGGCGTTTTCCGGGCTACTGAGGGCCTCTGGAAGGAGTTCGGGGAGTACCGGGTAATAGACTCGCCTCTGGCTGAGTCCTTGATCGTCGGGGCAGCCATAGGAATGTCACTTAACGGGCTCGTTCCTATTGCCGAGATCCAGTTCGCCGACTTCATCTTCTCTGCCGTAGACCAGATCCTCAGCGAGGCCGCGAAGATGCGCTACCGCTCCGGCGGTTCCTTTACCTGCCCCATGGTGATACGGACACCCTATGGAGGCGGAGTCCGCGGTGGTCTCTACCACTCCCAAAGCATAGAGGCGATCTTCACCAATACGCCAGGTCTAAAGGTAGTGGCCCCCAGCACGCCCTATGACACCAAGGGCCTGCTCAAGGCAGCCATTCGTGACCCGGACCCGGTGCTCTTCCTTGAGAACAAGCGGACTTACCGGCTGATTCGCGGAGAAGTGCCGGAAGAGGAATATGTCCTGCCCATCGGCAAGGCCGACGTCAAGAGGCCAGGCAAAGACCTGACCGTAATCGCCTATGGCCTGATGCTTCACTTCTCACTGGAAGCGGCTGAGCGCTTGAGCAAGGAGGGCGTGGAGGTCGAGGTTATCGATCCCCGCACGCTGGTCCCCCTGGACAAGCAGACCATAGTTGACTCGGTCAAGAAGACGGGCAAGGCCATGGTAGTCTACGAGGCCAACCGCACGGGCGGTTTCGGGGCCGAGATCGCGGCCACCATCGCCGAAGATGCCTTCGACTACCTCGATGGACCGGTCGTAAGGGTAGCGAGCCCTGATTCACCGGCCATGCCATACAACGCCAAGCTGGAAGCACAGTTCCTCCCCAGCGTGGACAAAATAGCCGAGGCCATGCGCAAGCTGGCAGGCTACTAACCTGTTAATTGGTCTGGGAGGGCTTTGGCCCTCCCAGACTCTCCCTTATATATCAGCTTTTTTGTGTACCGTGACAAGGGGGTCTTCATAAGCGGCGCCCGTCAAACCTTTAGACGAAGATAATTAATGTATTGTTTGCAGTCGGCGCTCAGCACCAATTGCAGACAATACACACGTCTCCCTTAAGGGCCTTGATGGACACTCTCTATGAGCTGACCTTTCCGCGTTAAGTTTGTGCGGCGAATCTGGCATAAGGAGGTATGGATGGCTACCGAAATACCCATGCCCCAACTGGGAGAGACAGTAGTAGAGGGCACCATCTCTAAGTGGCTCAGGAAAGCTGGGGACAAAGTCGAGAAGTTCGATCCGTTAGTCGAGATAGTTACTGATAAGGTTACCGTGGAGCTCCCCTCACCTGTGGCCGGTACGTTAAGTGAGATCAAGGTCAAGGAGGGGGAGACGGTCAAGGTTGGGGCAATCCTGGCTGTGATCGAGGAAGTGGGAGGAGGCGCAGCCCCCGTGACGGCGCCATCTGAGGCCCGCCCGGAGCCGGCTGCGGTGGGCGCCGGGATTGCCCCTTCCCCAGGAGCCCAGGCTCCGGCGGCAGAGGAAGCCGAGGAAGGTGAAGGACGCCGCGCAACCCCGGCCGTGCGTCGCATGGCCAGGGAACTGAACGTCGATCTCAATCAGATCCAGGGCACCGGTCCGGGAGGGCGCATCACCCGCGAGGACGTCGAGAACTTCGCCTCGCAACGAGCCAAGGCCCCGGCCCCTCAGCCGGCGCAAGCGCCGGCCGCCCCTGCCGCCGATGGTGGAGAGGCCATACCCCTGACGCCGATTCGCCGGATCATCGCCGAGCATTTGGTCCGCAGCAAGACCCAGATCCCCCACGCTCTGACAGTTATGGAGGTGGACATGACTCCACTGGTCCGCTTCCGTGAGGGAATCAGGGAGCAGTTCAGGCAGCGCGAGGGGATGGATATTTCGTACGTAGCCTTTGCGGCTAAGGCTGTCGTCGAGGCGATGAAGCAACATCCGATCATGAATTCGGTCTGGGCTGAGGATAAGATTATTCTCAAGCGAGAGATCAACATCGGGATAGCCGTGGCCGTTCCCAACGGGCTGATCGTACCAGTGATGCACGGTGCTGACGGAATGAGCATCGCCGGCCTGAACCGGGCGATCAACGACCTTGCCAACCGCGCCCGGGAGAACAAGCTAAGCGTGAACGACGTGCAGGGTGGTACGTTCACGGTCAACAACACCGGCGCTTTTGGCTCTGTCTTCGGCTACCCGATCATCAATCATCCTCAGGCGGCCATCATGAATATGGAGGCCATCGTCAAGCGGCCTGTCGTCATCGACGACGCTATCGCCATTCGCTCGATAATGAACCTCTGTCTCTCATTCGATCATCGCATCCTGGACGGTGCGATCGCCGGGCGGTTCCTCGCCACGGTCAAAAAGTGGCTGGAGGCCTTCACCCCGAACGTGCCAATGTATTAGCGCCGTTAACCAACAAACGTAGCGCGGGGGCTACTTCTCCGCCTGGGCTGGTCCGGGCGGGGGACAGGCCCCCGCGCTACGTTTATAATAGCCGGACGAGCCTCTGCGCGGCGGTTGACCGATGGGGCTGGTGTAGCGCTCCCACTGCGGACTGGATTATAATGCTCGCATATCCTTCAGGGACCAATTGTCATTGCCTTAGGCAATCGGTCATGGCGAGCCGGAGCGATAGCGCAGGCGCGGCAATCCCCCCGCCCCACCCCTCTGGATCCCCGCCTTCGCGGGGATGACAGAAGAAGAGCGAGAGAGACAAAAGAAGAGCGAGACAGACTGAGGAAGAGCGAGAGAGACAGAAGAAGAGCGGGGATGACAGAAAAAGGGTGGGAATGACAGGTTGGGCTGAGATTGCTTCGTCGTTCCTCCTTTCAGTGACATCCATGTCATTCCATTTCTCCCGCAGCCCCAGGCTACGTATAGAGCTCGCAATGACGAACAAGAAACTCGTAATGAACATAACTCGTAATGAACATAAAATGACCGCATAAGAGCCCAATGACAGGTAGAGGAGGCGACGCATGGAAATCCTTCGGGTAGATATGAGTAGCCTGGCCATCCGGCGGGAGCCGGTCCCGGCAGAATGGGCCGCCTGGGGCGGGCGCGGACTGATTGGGCGGATCATGGCTGCGGAGGTGCCGGCCACCTGCGAGCCGCTTGGTGAGTCCAACAAGCTTATCTTCGCAACGGGTCTCCTGAGTGGCCGCGGCGTGTCAGCCGGAGACCGGCTCTCTATCGGGTCCAAGAGCCCGCTGACCGGCACGATCAAGGAAGGTAACACCGGAGGCCAGGCCGGAGGGAGCCTGGCCTGCCTGCAGATCAAGGCTATTATTCTGGAAGGAAAGGCGTCCCCGGGCAACAGCTACGTTCTGCACCTGGCCCGAGGCCGGGCGGAGCTTCTCCCCGCCGATGAGTATTGGGGCCGGAACATCTTCGATGCCTGTGCCTCCCTCCGGGAGCGCTTCGGGACGAAGACCGCTCTCTTGTGCATCGGGACCACGGGCGAGCGTCTTCTCTCGAACTCGATTATCGCAGCAACGGACCCTGATGGCTATCCGGCCCGTTCGGTCTCCCGTGGCGGCCTCGGCGCGGTCATGGGATCAAAGGGCCTCAAGGCGGTCGTCGTCGATGACCCCGGCAGCCGCCGCAGCGTTGAGGCATCGGACCCCGGCGCTTTCCGCCAAGCCGTACAGTCCTATCACCAGGCACTTGGCGAGGATATCTTTACCACCAAGGTATTTACCGAGCTGGGCACGCCTTTCGTGATGGCCAACGCCAACCGGCATGGGGCCTTCCCGTGCCGCAACTATTCCTGTGGCACGATTCCCCACATAGACAAGATATCGGGCGAGACCCTGCGTGATCTCATTGTCAGTCGCGGCGGTGAGGGCCGTCCGACCCACGTCTGTATGACCGGCTGCACGATACGTTCTTCTAACGTCGTCCCGGACGCTGAGGGCAAGCGCATCACGAGCACGCTGCAGTACGAGGCCATGGCCGAGTTCGGCGCCAACCTGGGCATAGACGACCTGGACGAGATCGCCCGCCTCAACGAGATGTGCAACGACATCGGACTGGACACCATCGAGACCGGAGCGACACTTGGGCTGGCTTTGGAAGCAGGCCTGCTCGAATACGGCGATGCCGCGGTGGTCAGGCGTCTGGTGAACGAGGTAAACGAGGGCACGGTCCTCGGGCGGCTCCTGGCCAGCGGGGCTGCCACTTTTGGAAGAGTTATGGGCCTTCAGCGGGTCCCGGTAGTCAAGGGTATGGCGATGGCCGCCTACGATCCGCGGGCCTACAAGGGCCTCGGAGTGACCTATGCCACCTCGACCCAGGGCGCCGATCATACGGCCGGATATCCTATCTACTCGCCGCTCGACCCCCACAAACCCGACGGCCAGGTGGAGCTGTCTCGTGAGGTACAGGTGCTGCGGGCGGCGAACGACAGCCTCGGTATCTGCTCCTTCGCCCTGGCTGCGACCGGCCCGCAACCGGAACTGGTGAACGACATGCTGCAGGCCGCCCACGGGCAGGGAGTCTGCCTGGAGTTTCCCGAGGCTATGGGCCGGGAGGTGCTGCGGACGGAACGGGCCTTCAACCGGGGCGCCGGATTCACCGCAGCCGACGACCGGCTGCCGGAGTTCTTCCGCCGGGAGAAGCTCCCGCCCTTCGACCTGGTCTTCGACGTGCCTCAAGAGGAGATGGAGAGGCTGTTCGACTTCGAATAACAGGAGCTGAGAGTGCCGCCCAATCATCCTCCCTGGATACGTGTCCGCCTCTCTCAGGGCCCGAACTACAACGAGGTCAGGGGGCTCCTGGCCGGACTGCGCCTGCATACGGTCTGCCAGGAGGCGCACTGCCCGAATATGGGGGAGTGCTTCGAGAGCCGCACGGCCACGTTCCTGATCATGGGCCCGGTCTGCACCCGCAACTGCCAGTTTTGTGCCGTAGAGGGAGGCCGCCCGCTGCCATTGGACCCTGAGGAGCCTGAGCATGTGGCGGAAGCGGTCCGGACCCTGGCGCTTCGCTACGTAGTGATCACCTCGGTGACCCGGGACGACCTGCCGGACGGTGGAGCGTCGCAGTTTGCTGAGACTATCCAGGCTGTCCGGAGGGAGATACCACCCTGCGGGATCGAGGTCCTGATACCCGACTTCCGCGGCTCCGAGCAGGCGTTGAGAACGGTCCTCGATGCCGGCCCGGACGTTCTGAACCACAATGTAGAAACGGTCCCTCGGCTCTATTCTGCGGTCCGGCCCCAGGCTGACTACAGCCGCTCTCTGGAACTGCTGCGACGCGCCAAAGACCATGGCAGTTGCTTGATTAAGTCGGGTCTGATGGTAGGGGTGGGTGAAACCTGGGAAGAGCTTATCGAGGTCATGGCCGGGTTGCGGGAAGCCGGCTGCGATCTGCTGACCATCGGCCAGTACCTGCGGCCTTCGCCGCAGCACCTCCCGATCGAGCGGTACTATACACCGGAGGAGTTCGACCGGCTGGCCGAACAGGGAAAGGCGATGGGCTTCCGCCACGTCGAGTCAGGTCCCCTGGTACGCAGCTCGTACCAGGCACACAGGCAAGTACAAACAGGAGGCGCTCAATGAGGATAGTCGGTCAGTCCGTTCCCCGTCTGGATGGGCCGCTGAAGGCGACCGGGCAGGCGCAGTACACGGGAGACGTGATCCTGCCTCGCATGCTCCACGGCAAGATGGTCCGCAGCCCGCATGCCCATGCCCGGATATTGAACGTGGACGCATCGCGGGCCCGGCAGGTGCCGGGCGTACGGGCGGTGCTGACTCCGGCCGATCTGGGCGACGTCAGGATGGGACCCGACCAGGGCCTCCTGCCCGGGGACCGCGTGCTCTTCATCGGAGAGGAGGTAGCCGCCGTAGCGGCCCTCAATGAGGATGCAGCGGAGGAAGCCGTGTCGCTGATCGAGGTGGAGTACGAGCCTCTTGAGCCCCTCCTGGACTTCCGCCAGAGCAGGCTGCAGCCTGCCCTACATCCTCATGCGCCGGATAATATCGCTCATCAAATTCATATGCACTTCGGTGACGTGCAACACGGCTTCGAGGCCTCCGACGTGGTACAGGAGGGGACCATTGCCATCGAGCCGTCACAGAACTGCTTCATGGAGCGTCACATAGCCGTCGCCACATACGACGCCACGGGCAAGCTAACGGTCTGGTCGCCCACGCAGACAGCCCACTTCCTGCGGAGAGACCTGGGCAAAGCGCTGGGCATGAGCGAAGGCGACGTCCGGGCTATCGCCACGTTCACCGGTGGGGCCTTCTCGGGACGCACCGGCACCATGCCCCACCACTATCTCGCGGCCCTTCTATCCATGCGAAGCGGCTGTCCGGTGCGGATTGACTGCACCCGCGAGGAAGAGTTTGTCGCTTACCGTGGCGGCCCGGCCATGGATATCCGGGTGAAGCTCGGGTGCCGCCGTGACGGGACGCTCCAGGCGGTCGAGGTGGAAGCTCTGAACGATTCCGGAGCGTACACTACTAACCAGCAGAACTATGTCTATCTGGGGGGAGTTTACGCATCGTTCCCTTACCGGATTCCCAACCTCAAGTATGACGGCTATATGGTCTATACCAACAACCCGCCGTACGGCACGCACCACGGTGGCGGGATCGTGCAGGTGCGGTACGCTGTGGCGTTGATGCTCGACAGCCTGGCGCGGGAGATCGGCATGGACTCGACGGAGATCATGCGTCTCAACGCCCTTCAGCCTGGTGACATCACCGCTCCAAAGTTCAAAATAACGAGCTGCGGGCTGACAGAGTGCATAGACCGGGCGCGGGACCAGTCCGGCTGGTCCAGGGACCTCGCCCAGGGGATGGCCTGCGGCGGGGCAGCCTCCGGGAGCCAGGCGCTGGGGATGGCATTGGGCGGAGCGGCCTCCGGCGGGACGGGCCGGGCCCCGCGTGACACCTCGGCGGCTATGGTCAGGATGAATGACGACGGGACGGTCAGTCTGCTGGTCGGCATTCCGGAGATCGGCCAGGGGTCTAACACGGCACTGGCCCAGATCGCGGCCGAGGAGCTGGGCATCAGGCTAAGCCGGGTCCGGGTAATATCCGCGGATACAGACATCACCCCGGTGGACCTGGGCGCTTTCGCCCAGCGGGGCACCTTCATTACCGGCAACGCCGTGAAGGCAGCGGCCCGGCAGCTGAAGGAGCACCTCCTCAATGCCGCGGCCGACCGTCTGGAGGCCCGTGCCGAGGACCTGGAGATCGAGGACGAAGAAATCTACGTAAAGGGGTCGCCGGAACGGCGGCAGTCCTTCTTGCAGGCCGTGGAAGCCATCAAGGCTTCCGAACAGGGGCAGCCCCTGGTGGGAGTCGGCTCTTACGTCTCCCCCAGCGAAAGGGCCAACCGACAGACCTGGGAGGGGAACATCTCCGGGGCCTATTCGTTCCATGCCCAGGTAGCGCAGGTTCAACTGGACCGTGAGACGGGGCTGGCACAGGTAAGCCGCGTGGTGGCCGCCCATGATTGCGGCTTTGCTATCAATCCGCTGCTGGTAGAGGGGCAGATAGAGGGACAGGCCTGGGCGGGAATGTGCCAGGCGCTCTACGAGCGAAAAATCATGGCGGATGGCCAGGTCATGAACTGCTCGCTCCTGGACTACAAGCTGCCGACCTCCCTGGACTCGCCGCCGGTAGAGGCTATCATCGTCGAGAGCATCGACCCCAACGGGCCCTTCGGGGCCAAGGAGTGCGGCGAGGGACCGGTCATGGCCGCCGCCCCCGCCGTGGGCAACGCCCTGCAGTCGGCCATGTGCGCACCGGTCCGCCGCCTGCCCATGGGCCCGGAGGATATTCTGGAGGCACTGGGAGACTCATCCTCGTAGCCTGTGATGCGTTCCCTGGTGCTAACCGCTTGCTGAGTAGATAGTAATAAAGTATGATTTGTATACAAACAGGGAGCGGAGAACAGGCATGAAACGCATCACCATCCTCTTCGATGATGAGTATATTTATCGCGATCTGAAGGCTGAAGCGGCGAAGGAGGGACGCCCCGTCAAGGATATAGTTGCCGAAGCATTGAGCGCCTGGTTGGCCAGTCGTGGGGGGCTGACGCAATCGCAGCGGCAAAGAAGGCTGGATGCTTTACGGGAATCTGACGCGATCCGCGAGACACAGCCGGTTCGCAAAGTTGTTGAGGAGATGCTGGAAGAGGTCCGGGATCGCGACTGATGATCGCAGTGGACGCCTCCCTGGTGTTGAAACTGTTCCTCAACGAGCCGGATAGCACGCAGATCCGTTTACAGTGGCAGCAGTGGGGCACTAGTGGTGAATTGATCGTAGCTCCGCCGCTTTTCCGGCCGGAGGCGTTGTCCGTGCTGCGACGTAGCGTCCACAGACGTATTCTGTCTGAGGAAGAGGGCAACCGCGCATTTGAAGCAATGGAGAGGCTTGAGATTGACTTTCGGGAGCCTCCCACGTTGTACCACGTAGCCTGGAAGCTGGCACACCAGCTCAACCGGCCGACAATCTACGACTGTTGTTACGTGGCCCTGGGCGACATCCTCGGCTGCGATTTCTGGACGGCTGACCGCCAGTTGGCCAACGCCATCGGCAACTCTCTGCCCTGGGTCAGAAGTCTATAGCGACCGCCGGGGCCTATTCGTTCCATGCTTGTGCTATAATTTGTGCCAATCTAAGAATTGTACTTCATCGTTACATCGTAAATTAGGAGGAGATTAATGGCGAAGATATCCCTGGACTTGCAGCTAAACGGCAGTAGGCTCTCAAATGAGGTATCTTCGAGTCTAAGTCTCCTCCGGTTTCTTCGAGATGAGCTTCACCTGACCGGCACCAAGGACGGGTGCAGCGAGGGACACTGTGGCGCCTGCATGGTGCTGATAGACGGACAGCCTACCCGGAGCTGCCTGATCAAGATGGAAAAGCTCGCCGGTAAGAGCATCCAGACGATCGAGGGCATCGCCCAGAGCGGCAAGCTTCACCCCTTCCAGCGGGCACTCATCGACCGGGGAGCTATTCAGTGTGGATTCTGCATACCCGGCATGGTTATCTCCGGTGTAGCCCTGCTTGGCCGTAACCCGGAGCCATCCACCGCCCAGATCAAGGAGGCCCTACGTCTGAATCTCTGTCGCTGCGGTGGCTACCTCAAGATCATCGAGGCTGTCCAGGAAGCAGCCCTGGTGCTGTCCGGAAAGCTCTCCCAAGGGCCGCTCCCGGTCTTCTCCGGGCAACTGGTGGGCGTATCGGTACCCGATAAGGAAGCCGAAGAGAAGGTGCAGGGCAGCCTGACCTTTGCCGGTGACATGTACCCGGAGGGCATGCTTCACGGTAAGCCCCTCTGGACGGAGTACCCCCATGCCGATATTTTGTCAATGGATATTTCTAAGGCCCAGGCCATGCCCGGTGTAGTAAGGATCATAACGGCCGCTGACGTGCCGGGACGCAAGGGCTTCGGCATGATGATCCCGGACCAGCCGGTCTTGTGCGATACCCGGGTCCGCTTCATGGGTGACGCTCTGGCGGTGGTCTTTGCCGAGAGCCTGGACCAGGCCGAGGCAGCTACAGCTGCGATCGACGTGCAATACCGGCCTCTGGAGATTGTGGACAGTCCCAAGAGAGGCCTGGAGCCGGATGCGCCCAAGCTCCACGAGAAGGGGAATGTCTGCCGTCACATGGAGCGTATCGTGGGTAACCCAGAGCAGGGCTTCCGGGAGGCGGACGTTATAGTCGAGAGCGAGTTCAGCACCCCGTTCGTGGACCACGCCTACCTCGAGCCGGAGACCGGAATCGCCATGCCTCTACCGGAAGGGCGCGTGGCGGTCTATTGCCCGACCCAGATGCCTTTCGAGAACCGGGCTCAGCTCGCCGCCTCGCTCAACGTGCCGGAGGACCGGATCCGCGTCATCTCGACTCCCCTCGGCGGAGGCTTCGGCGGCAAGATCGATATAACCCCCCAGCTCTGGGTAGCACTCGGAGCGACGCTCACGGGCCGCCCCTGCAAGATCACCCTGACGAGACCCGAATCCCTGCGGGTCTCCACCAAGCGGCATGCTTTCCAGACACATTACCGGGTTGGGGCCAAGAAGGATGGCACTCTGACGGTGGTTGAAGCCACCCTGGTGTCCGACGCCGGGCCGTACTCCAGCGTCAGCCCCATCGTCCTCGACCAGGCGTGTATCTTCTCGTGCGGGCCTTACGTGGTGCCCAACGCACGGATCGAGGGCACTGCAGTATTTACCAATAATGCCAACGGCGGCGCCTTCCGCGGCCTTGGCATCAACCAGGCGGCCTTCTCGCTGGAGTCTTGCCTGGACATGCTGGCCGAGAAGCTGGGGATAGACCGCTTCGACCTGCGGATCAAGAACGCCGTGCAGATAGGCGATGCTATCGTCAGCGGTGAGATCCTGAAGGCCAGCGTTCCCATGAAGCAGGTGCTTCGGGAGGCTAAGGCCGCCCTGGCCAACCTGCCTCCGGTGAAGAGCGACAAGAAGATCGGCATTGGCGTAGCCGCCGGTTTCAAGAACGTCGGTGTTGGCAAGGGGACCATCGACAACGCGGGGGCGTATATCGAGCTGACTAAAGAGGGCAACATCCTGCTGCGCGTGTCCACTGTGGACATGGGGCAGGGAAACCGCACCACCATGGCCCAGATCGCCGCGGAGGTGATCGGCGTCGACTACGACCGTATCAAGGTTATCACCGGGGACACGGACCTGGTCCACAAGGCCACCGGAGGCTCCGGGGAGCGCCAGACCTTCTGCGGAGGCAACGCGGTGTTGGGGGCCGCCCATCAGTTCCGCGAGCAGATGCTCACATACGTCGCAAAGCAGTACGACGCGGCTCCCACCCAACTGGTAGTCCGGGACAACCGGGTGCTGGATGGCGACCGGACTTTGGTGAGCATGGGAGAGCTGGGACGCTTCACCGCCGGAGAGGGTGAGGCGATCAAGGCCGAATATTACTATGTAGCTCCCCGCACCTACCCGTTCTCGGAGCAGGACCTCACCAACAAATCGGTAGGGCTGGAGCGCTACGAGCTGGTAGACCAGTCCAAGGTCAGTCCAGAGGAGTACCGTAACTACCCGTCTTACGCCTACACAGCCCAGGTGGCGGTGGTGGAGGTCGATGAGACTACGGGTCAGGTCAAGGTGCTCAAGATAATCGCCGTCCATGACGTGGGACGGGCGCTCAATCCCTCGAAGATCGAGGGGCAGCTGGAGGGTAGCTGCCTGATGGGCCTGGGCTACGCCCTTAGCGAGCAGTACCGCGTGAAGGATGGAAAGCACCTCACTAAGAACCTGGGCCTCTGCCGGATCCCATCGATCAAGGACGTGCCCGATACCATCGAGAGCGTGATCATCGAGGACCCGGAGCCGAACGGACCTCTGGGAGCCAAGGGCATCTCCGAGGTGGCTACCGTACCCATCACGCCGGCCATCATCAACGCGATATATAACGCGGTTGGGGTCCGCATCAAGGACCTCCCCGCCACCAAGGAGAGGGTCCTGGAGGCTCTCAAGAAGCGCGCCTGACCCCAACGGCGGCGGTTCCGCCGTCCCGGCAATCGTAAGTCAGCCTCCAAAAGGAAGGCCCCTGGTGACAGGGGCCTTCCTTTTTGCCCCTTTGCCTGGGTGCATCAGGGAAGATGTGTATCCATAGCCAGCCCTTTTCTCCATCACCGCCACAGAAGCATATATCTTCACTTGCCTTTGGCGGGGTGCTGGGTATATACTTAGCACGAGTTTAAGGCCATTGCCAGTATGGTCCTTTGGCTCAAATTCCCCTAAAAGCGCCGATTCCTTGAATCGGCGCGCCTCGAACCGTCATTAGCAGTCACGTTGTCGATACGCCTTACTGCAGTACCACTCCTTACCATGCTATAATATCCTTACACAAGGAAGGGGGAGCATGATGATAAAAGCAACAGTCACCTCCAAGGGGCAGATAACCCTCCCGAAGACGGTCCGCGACGCACTCGGGCTGCAGAAGTCGGCGGTCGTAGTCTTTGAGGTAAGGGAGGGCGAGGCTGTTTTGCGTCCGGCAGGTAAAGGCTTTATGTCCCGCTTCGCCTCCATACCGCCCTCAGAGCGGCCTGAAGACTGGGAACGGGTCCGGGAGAAGACGGTGGAGCAGGTAGGCCGTGAGGCGTCGGAAGAACTGGAATGAGCAGGCAAGGACAGGAGGGCCTGCTCGTTGACACCAACATCTTTCTCAGGTTCCTCACTGGCGATGATCCGGCCAAAGCCAGCGCCTGCCAGCAACTATTTGAACGAGCGGAGCGCAAAGAGATCGAGCTCCATACCAACGAGCTGGTCCTGGCAGAGCTGGCCTGGACGCTTCGCTCCTTTTACCGGCGGGCGAGGGAGGAGATAGCTGGCACGCTGAGGGACATTCTTGGCATGGCCGGCCTCCGCGTGCCCCGAAGATCCGTCATGCTGGAGGCCCTGGACCTTTACGAGCGCTTGAACGTCGACTTCCTCGACGCCTACAATGCTGCGGATATGCGGGCGCGAGGTCTAACCGCCGTCTGTTCTTATGACACGCACTTCGACCGGCTCGGGGTTGCGCGCGTGGCGCCGGGGGAGTAGCCAGCCAAGTCCACCACCGGAACGTCGGGCCAGTAACCTGGTTGGTCCCCTACGAATGAGGCTCCCAGTAGAGCTGGCTGTGACGGAAGGAAGGCTGGCGCTTGCGGGCGGCGCCCGACTTGTAGGCCGCCCGGGCCACCGCACGGGCTACCAGGTGCACCACCGCCCGGTTGAAGACGCCGGGGATAATGTACTCCTCGTTGAGCTGGTGATCAGTCACGGTGGAGGCGATGGCGTAGGCCGCCGCAATCTTCATCTCGTTGTTGACCTCCCGCACACGGGTGTCCAGCAGTCCCCGGAAGAAGCCGGGGAAGCAGAGGGCGTTGTTGACCTGGTTGGAGTAATCGGAGCGGCCGGTGGCAATGACCCTGGCGTAAGGGGCCGCCTCGTAGGGCATGATCTCCGGCGTAGGGTTAGCCAGGGCGAAGACAATCGGATCACGGGACATCTTCTTGATCTGCTCAACCTTCAAGGCACCTGGACTGGAGACCCCCAGGAAGAAGTCGGCGCCCTCGATCGCCTCATCGAGCGTACCTCCCACATCGCGAGGGTTGGTGTTCACAGCCACCCATTCCTTAGCGACATTCATGCCCCCGGTGCGCTGCCGGCAGACCACCCCGGTACGGTCACAGCAGATGATGTCCCTTACGCCGACCTCCATGAGCAGCCGGGTGCAGGCGATACCGGCGCTGCCAGTCCCGGAGACCACCATCCGCAGGTCCTCTATCCTCTTGCCAACGACTTTGCAGGCGTTGATCAGGGCCGCCAGGACCACGACCGCCGTGCCATGCTGGTCATCATGGAAGACGGGGATATCAAGCTCCTTGCGCAGGCGCTCCTCGATCTCGAAACAACGGGGGGAAGAGATATCCTCAAGGTTGATTCCGCCGAAGGCGGGGGAGATCCACTTAACCGCGTTGACAATCTCGTCCGGGTCCTTGGTATTCAGACAGATCGGCCAGGCATCCACCCCAGCCATCTCCTTGAAGATCATAGCCTTGCCCTCCATGACCGGCAAGGCCGCCAGCGGACCCACGTCGCCGAGGCCCAGGACTGCAGTGCCATCGGTAACCACTGCGACAGCGTTCTTCTTCACGGTGAGGTTCCAGGCCGCGTCAGGATCGTCATGGATGGCCATAGCCACTCTGGCCACGCCGGGAGTGTAGACCATCGCCAGGGTCTCACGGTTGCGAACCGGCACCTTGTTTGCAACCTCGATCTTGCCACCGATATGGAGCTGGAAGGCGCGATCGGCCATCTGAAGAATCTTGACCCCACGAATCTTGCGTACCTGCTCAACTATCTGGCGGCTGTGCTCGACGCCACGAGAGGAGACCGTGATATCCCGGACCATCTTGCCTCCGCCGGCCTCAATTATGTCAACTGCACCGATGTCACCGCCGCCCTCGCCAATGGCCGAGGCCACGCGGCCCAGCATACCCATCTCGTTGGGCCAGGTTGCACGGATGGTGAAGAGATATGATCCTCGTTGTTGATCTGCCATGTTTGTTTCCTTTTCTTTATCCGATCGAATCAGGTAAGTTTGTCTCCCCCCTGGCGGAGTACGCACGACGGGGGTTTGAAATCGTATCTACTCCGGCACGGGTTGCTTGCCCTGCATTGAGTACATCTCGATGACTTCAGTGACGGTAGTGGCGTCCTGCGGGCTCTTATCGGTACGGAGCAGGCCGACCGCCCGCGGGAACCGCAGAGCGTATCCGATGCTTTTGTCGTCTGCCTCAGAGCGACCCAGCCCGCACGTATGGATGGGGCTGCGCGTTATCTCATCGGCCTGGATCTCCAGGACATATACAGGACGCACCCAGACGTCCGGTTGAATGAGCGAATCCACCTGCGGGGCCTTATGATCGATAGCGACCTTGTCGAGCTCCTCCTTGACCTGAGCCCAGGCCTCCTCAGAGAAACCGGTGCCGAGGCGCGCCAGGGTAACGAACTTGTCTTCCTTCTCGTCATAGACTCCGGTCAGCAGCGAGCCGATGCCCCACTGGGCACGTCCACCCCGGCCCCGCCAGTATCCGAGCACCACCGTATCGACGGTGTCTTTGAGCTCACCGGCGTAATGCCTTTTCAGCTTTATCCAGTTGAAGTTGCGTCCCCCCGCCTGGTAGGGTGCGTCAAGGCGCTTGCAGACTACCCCCTCCAGACCCTTCTGTATCTTATCGGCGAAGAATTTCTCGAATTCGTCTGCCTTATCAGTGACTATGGTCTCGGCCACGTCGATGACCTCATCACGAACAACCGCCCCCAGGAGGCGCTCCCGGCGCTCGGCGTAAGGCTGCCGCGTCAGGTCTTCTCCGTCCAGGTACAGAATATCGAAGGCCATCAGCTTCAGCGGAAACCGGGCCATCATCTCCTCGATCCTATACTTGCGCTTCCGCTGCACCGTAATCTGGAAGGGCAGGTAATCGCCTGTAGCCGGATCGTAAGCGAGGGCCTCTCCCTCGAAAATGATCCGCTGGGCGCGCATCTGGCGTCGAGTCGCCTCGAGGATCTCGGGGAACATGTCGGAGAAGTCCTCCAGGTTGCGGCTGAAGACCTTTACCCAATCGCCGTCCCGGTGGACCTGGCAGCGGAAGCCATCGAACTTGGGCTCGATCGAGCACGTGCCGACCTTGTCGAGGATAGCCTGGACCCCAGGCAGACGCTCGGCCAGCGCCGGCCTCACGGGCTTGCCGACCTGCACGTGTATCTCTGCCAGGGCGTCGGTACCATGCTCCCAGTACAGCCTGGCCACATACCCCAGGTCGGCACAGATATTGTAGGCCCGCTCCAGAATGGGGCGGACTGACTTATCGCCCTTCTTTGCGTAGCTGAGGGCATCCATCATCGTCGGATCGCCGATGCCCAGGCGCAGCTTCCCGACGGGTATGCGTATGAGCAGCCGGCCGTCACGAGGACTGGAGCCGAGCAGGAGTTTCGCCAGCAGGTTGACCTTCGCGGCTACGGCATTCTTGCCGGATGCAGTTGCGACACCATGCAACTCGTCGAAAAGCTCGGTTACCGTCAGACTGGTCTCGTGGGGAGGCAGGACCACACCGGCGACCTCGCCGAAGTCGCCCTTCTCCTTGTAGAGGCGCTGTACCTCTGACCTGTCCCGGCCGCTGGCGCGCGAAATAGCTTCGGCGACCAGGCTCTCCCCAACCCCAAACTCCAGCTTCTCGTAGGCGGGCGCCACCCGGCCCTGGCACAGGTAGATGATCTTGTCTATCTCTTCTACGTCGGCCTCTCGGAACAGCTCGGCCAGACTGGCTACCATGCGGTTGCGGGATGAGGTAGCCTCAAGTTCCATGAGGAAGTCAACGAAGCGGTCTACCTGCACTGTGTAACCTCAGCGAGAATTCTCGCTGGTAAATTATAGCAGGTTTGGCGTGCTTTAGGAGCAGGTTGTAACTGGGTCTCCATCAAGATTGCACCGCGGTTGCGGAGCCGCTGTTCGGCAGATTGCCTTTCGCATTGGGGGTAACGGGGTTGCGAGTATCAGGGAACGTGGATAGGGCCAGGCAGAACGCTATCGTTTCCAGCCAGGAGGGGTAACCGCTCGTTGGTAGCGGAATCATAGAGCCCGATCTCTAGGACGTATGTTCCGGGCGGGGAGGCTATCCGGTGCCGGTCCCTGACCGTCTCACCGGGCCCCCATACCGATGTAGGCAGCTTCCCCTCCGCCGGCCGGCTATCATCCTGGGCGATGACCTTTGACTGCTGGTCCAGGTAGTGAACGAAGACCGTATAGTCTTTCTTGACGGCCTGGCCGGCCTGCCAGTACAGGACTATCCCCCCGGCGTCCTGGTCCCAGCCAAGCAGCCGAATTGAGTCTTTAAAGCTGACGTCGAGTGGGTTTTTCGGTGCCGCGATTGGCTCGGGTGCAAACACACGTATCTGTCCTAGAGGGACCCCTCCGGACCATTCCCGGCCCTGGGCGCTCACCGTCGCCTGTTCCCCGGTCTGCAGGCTGTAGAAACCTACCTGCAAGCGGTACACACCGTCGGGGGCGTCAGCCTCGACCGGAAGCTGGTAGTCTTCCCGCCAGGTCTCGCCGTTTCGCCAGAAGAGCGTCGGGTACGCACCGTTGAGCGGAATCGAGTCATGCTGGGCGTAGATCCGGTCCTGGCTATCGATGAGATGGGCGTAGCCGGTCCAGTGAAGCGTTGTGCCGGCAACCGCTTTCCAGTAGAGAGAGACCTCAAGATTATCCCCCGGCGCAACGCGAGGAGCTCCAATACGGTAGCCGACGAGCTGCATGCTGCCGCCGAAGGTCGCCTCTGCCGGTTGCGCTTCGGACTTCAGGACGGCCTCTGTCACCGTGCTGGGAAGCGTCCGGAGCGGGAAGAGATACAGGGAAGGAGCGGCGACACTCAGTCCCAGCAGAATGGCACAGAATGAACCGAGCAGCCATGGCTGCTTCCAGCGAACAGCGGAGGACAGCCCGAAGGTGATGAGTATGGCGATGGCACCGGAAACCGGAAAGAGATACCGGCCGGCGCCGGCGCCGACAAACGCCCTGTTGTAGCTGAGGTCGGCCAGCAGCAGGAGAAGAAGGTCAGCGGTAATAAAGACCAGGCCGAGGGTGCGCCCGGGTTGCAGCCACGATACCGGACGCCGGGAGCGCACCAGGCGCACTAGCCCGAACAGGGCGATTGCGCAACCCACCCAGATTGCCAGGTAGACGGGCCACGACGCCCGCACGTCCAGAGTACGGCCGAACCCTACCCAGAAGGTCTGGGCCAGGCTATTCAAGACAGATATGTAGCTTTCCAGGCCGGGCAGGTCTTTGTGGACGTTGCCGGGGCTCAGCAGAGCATTCAGGTTCCAGGCGAGGAGGTCGCCATAGAGCACCAGGTTGCGCAGGTACCACCATCCGGCCACGGCGAGGGCCGGAAGCCCGACAGCCAGAGCCGTCTTGGCGAACTCCCGCCATCCGCCGTGCTTATGGCTCATCAATGCCAGAGCCAATGCCAGCGGGAGGAGCAGGGGCAGGATGTTCTCCTTCGTCAGGGCGGCAACGCCGGCCAGGAGGCCTACCCCAAGCATGGACTTTGTGGATAGATGTGATTGGGATGCCTTGACGGTCGCCAGGAGGAGAAATACCCCCGCCGCCGATGCCATACTGTCGTTATTGACTGCGCCGGCCATCGCTATCAGGCTTGGATTGAGGGCGACGATTGCAGTGGCGCCAATTCTGGGCAGCCTCCGGGCGCCGAAGAACTGACTCGCCAGCAGGTAGGTCCCAACCACCGTCAGCAGGCCGAAGAGCACGGAGACGCCCCGGCCTGCGTAGAAGACCAATGTCATATCGGATGCTGCCTGCTGAAGGGGACTACCGGTCAGCACACGACCGGCCAGCGAAGAGAGTAAGTAGTATCCCGGAGGCTGGTGCTGCTCGGCTGCGTAGTATTCGCTCTGGGTTATGACGGGCAGCCGAATGTCCAGCACCAGGCGCTTTACGAACTCGAAGTGACTTACCTCATCTATCGAGAAGAAGTAAGGGATGGCCCAGCTATAGACTATAGCCAGGACGAGAAAGAGGAGCAGGAAGACCGCCATCTCCTGGATGCCTCCAGCAGGCAGCCAGCGCCGGCCTGGGACGAGCGCCGGAGACGTGTCAGGATTACGCGAGGGCATAGTCACGTGTATGCGTCAGGCTCCCGGAGAGAGGAAGGGCGCATATTGACAGAAGTAGGCGCTGAGCGCCTACTTCTGTCAATCGTAACCCGAAAGTATGGGCGCTAATCAATCACCGTTGAGGCCGTCGTTAACTCAAGACCCCGCGGGCGATCACCAAGCGCTGGACCTCGTTGGTGCCCTCATAGATCTGGGTAATCTTGGCATCCCGCATCATCCGCTCCAGGGGGTATTCTTTCATGTACCCGTATCCCCCGAGCACCTGCACTGCCTCGGTAGTTACCCACATGGCCGTATCCGAAGCGAAGCACTTAGCCATAGCGGACAGCTTGCTGACATCCTTCGATTTACAGTCCAGCATGGCCGCCGCTTTGTAGACCAGCTGACGGGCAGCCTCGGTGTGGGTGGCCATATCCGCCAGCTTGAACTGGATAGTCGGCAGAGCGGAGAGGGGTTGCTTGAACTGGACGCGCTGCTTGGCATAAGCGACGGCAAAGTCGATGGCTCCCTGGGCGATGCCCACTGCCTGCGCACCGATGCCGGGCCGGGCCTTGTCCAGGGTCTGCATAGCAATGCGGAAGCCGTCTCCCTCCTTGCCCAGGAGGTTCTCCTTGGGGACCAGGCAGTCCTCGAAAAGGATCTCGGTCGTCGGATTGCCCCTGATGCCCATCTTATGTTCTACCTTCCCAATCTTAAACCCGGGGAAGGACTTGTCCACAATGAAGGCGCTGATGCCCCTGGTGCCAATGCCAGAAGTGGTCATGGCGAAGACGGAATAGACCTGGGCCACCCCACCGTTGCTGATGAAGCACTTGGTGCCGTTGAGCCGGTAGTGGTCCCCCTCCAGCACGGCCGTCGTGCCCAGGGCGGAAGCATCGGAGCCGGCCCCTGGCTCGGTCAGGGCGAACGCCGCCAGGTGCTCTCCAGTGGCCATCTTGGGGAAGTAGCGTGATTTTTGCTCGTGATTGCCAGCGATGTTTATGGGCGTGCTGCCCAGAGAATGCACAGCGAGGATCAGTGCAGACGAGGCGCAAACCTTGGCGATCTCCTCGACGATTACGCAGGTGGTCAGGGTAGGGGCGCCACTACCCCCGTATTCTTCAGGGATAACCATGCTCAGCCAGCCGTACTTGGCCAGTTGCTCCCAGATATCGTTAGGGAACTCGGCCTTCTCGTCTATCTCGGCTGCTCGCGGGGCAATGACTCCCTGAGCCAGCTCCCGCATGGTCTTGCGTAGCGTTTCCTGATCTTCCGTTAGCTCGTACTGCATGTAAGCTCCTCTAGAGTTACGTTAACGGTGGATAATATAACATATGATCGGCGCCATTACAAAGCTGCGCCGGGGCCGTCGTCTAACGAAATTCGTCAGGGACCGCGCCTTGACACCTCCGCTGCTCAGCTATAACATTAGCCTCTGGTAATCCCCATTCACAGCCGACTTTCGCGCTAGCTGGAGGAGAGATCTTGGGAAGTATCCTGGACGTTATCCGCACCCGCCGCAGCATACGCAAGATGACCGAGCAGCCGATCCCGGAGGAGACCCTCCAGGCCATCCTTGAGGCCGGCCGGCTGGCGCCCTCATGGAAGAACGGCCAGTGCTGGAGGCTGATCGTCGTTAAGGACCCCGAAAAGCGGGCCTTGATCGCCAGGGAGTCCAGCCGGGGCGAGCTTATGGAGATCGCTCCGGTGGTCATCGTGGGCTGCGCCGTGCCCGACGAATCCGGACACCTCAACGAGCAGGACTACTACCTGGTGGATATGGGTATCGTCCTGGAGCACATTATCCTGGAGGCCACCGCCCAGGGCGTAGCAACCTGCTGGATCGGCATCTTCAACGAGGCCCTTATCAAGGAGTCCCTGGGGATCCCCGAGCAGGTGCGGGTAGTGAACATGGTCATAATGGGCTATCCCGCCGAGGAGAGGAACCCTCGTCCCCGCCGCCCGTTGGAAGAGATCGCCTACGTAGACGGCTGGCCGGCCGGGTAGCGACGGAGCATTGGGCAAGGGCACAGGTGATTAGAAGACCGGCACTTGGCGGGCTGCGTCGCCAGCCCCACCCCGCACCTTTGGATCCCAGCCTTCGCTGGGATGACACAATAGCCAGGGCAACCAGTCTGAGCCAGTAGGATGTAGTCTGGTCCGGCCGACTCCGGGTTACTGGACCGCCACTCGCTGCCCTACCGGGCGGGCGCTTACGGCGCCGCCCGCGCCTCCAGCTTTCGGCGGTAGGCCTCGTACTTCCATAGGCCCGCCAGCGCCCGTACCGCTCTGCCGGGACTGGGGAAGGCGGCTACCCGGCTCCCGTCCTCCAGCTTGCAGGCGGCGTTCTGGCAGTTCGGGCCGTAGAAGAAGATGGACACCGGCTTGTCGTAGCGGTCGACAAGCTCCTTGACCTCCGGCACCGGCTCGAAGAAGCGGTACTTGGTCTCCGACGACCAGATCACGCCCATCATGCCATCGACATTGGGGTCCTCCAGGACTATCTCGCCTGCCTGGAGGAAGACCTCCATATACGGCTTCGAGAAGGCGGCGGGCCATACATCCAGCGGGTTTGAGGGTAACATCCAGGATGGGTAGAGAGCCGTCAGTCGCTCCATGGTAGACGGAGAGAAGGATGCTATCTCCAGCCCGAATTGCCCGCAGGCGTCGGCGGCGATTACACCCAGACCTCCCACCGGTGTGAGAACGGCTATCCGTCGGCCGCGTATTGGAGGCAGCATGGAGAAGGCCTTGGCCATATCCTCCAGCTCCTCCAGGTCTCCGACCCGGATAATGCCGGACTGGCGGAGCGCGGCGTCATAGACCTGGTCCTGTCCGACCAGCGCGCCGGTGTGCGAGGAGACCGCCCTCGCTCCGGGCTCGGTTGAGCCGACCTTCAGGGCCACGATGGGCTTGCTGAGGACGATCCTGGAGGCTACATCGGCGAATCTACGCCCGTCATTGACGCCCTCCAGGTGCATCGCAATCACTTTGGTCTTAGGGTCGTTCCCCAGGTACTCCAGGGCGTCCGCCTGATCGATGTCACAGGAATCGCCCACGTCGATGCCTTTGGCTCCGATCCAGGGCAGGCCGAGCGTGCGGGTAAGCAGGCCCAGGTAAACGGCGATGCCGGACTGGGCGATGAAACCGGTGGGAAGCTTCCGTTCCGGCTTGGTCAGGGAGACGAAGGCCGAAGTAAAGTGAGAATCGGCGTTGATAACCCCCATAGTGTTGGGGCCCAGGATGCGGGCGCCGCCGGCGCGGGCCACGCGCACCAGGTCTTCCTGTAGAGCCTTCCCCTCGGCATCGGCATCGCCGAAGCCCTGGGTTACCACGATCAAGGCCCGGATCCCTTTATCCATACACTCCTGTGCTGCCGGCACCACGGCATCGCGCGGCACGGTAATAATCGCGGTGTCGATACCATCCGGTGCACTGGTTATGCTTGGATAAGTCCTGAGGCCCAGCATCTCATCAGTGCTGGGGTTGATGGGATAGATAGCGCCGGGAAACCCGTATTCCTGTAGGCATTCCAGGCTATTGAAGAACCCCGCGCCTGTTTTACGGGAGGCTCCGATAACTGCAACTGAGCGGGGCTCCATAAAGAGCCGCATATCATCGACTACGCCCATGTGACCCCCTGATGTTGATTTGGCTGACGTGTGGTATTATAGCAGGTTTCGGAAGATACACTCACCCTCTGCCAGTGGAGGAACCCTTTCATCAGGCACACGGAGTCTATTGGTCATTGGCAGGCACCGTTGCGTTGGGCTCCCTCATCCCAACCTTCTCCCACTGCGGTGGGCGAAGGAGTGCTCGCTCCTGCGGCGGGCAGAGAATAGGCAACCTGTCTCATAAGGGAGAAGGAGTACTCACTCTTGCGGCGAACAAAGAACAGGCAACCTATCTCATGAAGGACAAGAAGTACTCGCTCTCCCAGCGAGCAGGGAGCAGGGAACAGGCAACCTGTCCCCCAAGGGATAAGGAGTCTCGTTCTGCCAGCGGTTAGAAATAGGCAACCCCTTGACCGAGGGACGAGGAGTAGTTGCTCTCCCAGCCGATAGAGACAGTCCCAGCCGGTGGAGACAGTCCCAGCCGGTGGAGACAGGCAGCCTCTCTCACTTAGAAGGTGAGCATTCCCCTCTACCACTGCAGCGGGACGGCACTTACCATCCCCCCTCCCACCGCAGTGGAGCAATACTTACTATCCCCTCGCCTACCGGGGTAAGAGCGCCTGTTTCAGCAAGCATTCCCTCGCTACCGCAGCGGGACACCACCTGCTATCCCCTGCCTATCGCAGTGGGAGAAGCTACTCGACTGTTCCCTCGCCCACCGAAGTGGAACAACGCTTACTTTTCCCCCGCCCGCCGCAAGAGCAATTACTGTTCCCTCTCCCGCTGCAGTGGGAGAAGCTGCTCTATCAAGTATCCCCTCGCCCACCGACATGGGGAAGCTGCTCCAGCAAATATCCCCTCGCCCACCGCAGTGGGAGAGGGTGAGGGTGAGGGCAACCCTACGCGCTCCCTGGCTCCTAAGCAGCGATGGAAAGACCCCCAACCAGCCCACGACTAATCGCTTGACAAGGCGAGATTCAGGAATAGAATGAAAACATCTTCATGACCCTCGGGGATTCGAGTAGCAAGGTGACGAAGGAGACGTAACCGTGAATTGTCCAAGTTGCACCAGGGAAGTCGTCGCGGACCGGTTTTTCTGCAATTGGTGTGGCACCTTCATGCCGAAGGTCGGTGCGGGCACGCGGGCAGGCCTCGTCAGGCGGTGGTTTGCAACGGTCCTGGATGGCGCCATCGGGGGAGTACTCTATATGATCATCTTCTTGGCGGCAGCCGGCAGTGGCAGCTCCGGACAGGGAAGCGGATCTGTGGTGGCGCTGATTGGCGGCATCCTGCTCCTGGCCTACGGCGTCTGGTATCTAGTGCTATTGAGCAAGGGTGCTACACCCGGCAAGAAGATCCTTGGCATCGTGGTAGTCGAATCGCAGCAAGGTCAGAGCGCTGGTTTCGGAAGGATGCTCCTGAGGGAGATCATCGGCAAGTGGGTGAGCAGCCTGGTTATTGGGCTTGGCTACTTCTGGGCGATTTGGGACAAGGACAGCCAGGCATGGCATGACAAGATTGCCGGAACGGTGGTCGTGAGAAGCCAGTAGAGCTCAGATTGGCCCGCCGGGTTCGCGGGAGCCTGGTGTTCCGTTACAGATCAAACGACCACGGTCATTGGAAGCCGGAGCCGCAGCGGAGGCGTGGCAATCTCTTGCCACATCCCCGCCGAGATTGCTTCGTTCCCTGCAATGACACCGGCCAAGACATCTGTAGCAAAGCACTAGCAGGATGGGTGTGCCGGACCGGCGTCCTCATTGGAACCGGCGAGACGCGCCGGTTCGCACAGTCCAGAACACTGTGCCATTCTTAGGACGGTCAGGCGCCCTGTGGCTTGAGCTTGCGCCCGGCTTCGAGGCCGGCGTCCAGGGCCTTGAGGTTTACGTCCAGGGCGCCGCGGGGGGAGTCAGCGGTGATGGCGGCTCGCAGGGCCCGCTCCGTGACTATGTCCGTTAGCTCGGCCAGCAGTCCCAGGGCCACGATGCTGGCGGCTATGGGCCGGCCGGTAGCCTGCCGGGATAGCTCGGTCATGGGGATGCGGTAGGCACGGCTGGTGGGCACCCGGTCTACTAGGCCGGAATCGATGATAAGCGTGCCGCCCTTTCGCAGGTTCATATAGTGCTCGTCACAGGCCTCCTGTGTCAGGGCCACGAGTATGTCCGCCGACACCACTCGGGGATAGTCGATCTCTCCCTCGCTGATGACAACCTCCGACTGGCTGGGACCGCCCCGCTGCTGGGCGCCGTACGACTGCGACTGCACGGCGTTCTTGCCGTCATAAATGGCCGCCGCCTTGGCCAGCAGCAGCCCCGCCAGCACCAGTCCCTGGCCTCCCATTCCCGCCAGGCGGACCTCCATCCGCTCCTTCATGCCTGTTCCCCGTTCTCCCCGCGGCTCATTGCGCCACTTCAGGCGGTCTCAGCCGCTCCACCAGCTTGAAGTACTCCTCGGTGTATTCCGGCTGTTCGCGGTCAAGGAGAACGCCGCGTACGATCTTGCCTTTGGCGGTATCCTGTCCGGCGGCGGACGCGGGCACGGTGTTGTCCCTCTGCCACTTCAGCATGTCTACGGGTGTGGGCATGTCGTTATGGCGACCGAAGCAGACGGGGCACTGGCTGATAGCTTCCACCACGGAGAACCCCTTCTTCTGGATGGCGCGGGTTACCAGCTTGTCCATCTCCAGAACATGGTAGGCCGTGGCCCGGGCGACATATGAGGCCCCGGCGGCCTCGGCTAACCGGCAGATATCGAAGGGCGGGTCGATGCTGCCAAACCAAGAGGTTGTACTCCGTGACCCCAGCGGGGTCGTCGGAGACACCTGCCCTCCGGTGAGGCCATAGGTGCTGTTGTTGACCACGATGGCCGTCAGCCCGATGTTACGGCGAGCGGCATGGATAAAGTGGTTGCCCCCGATGGCCGTCGCGTCGCCATCGCCCATGACCACCAGCACTTTCATGTGCGGCTTGGCCAGCTTCAGACCGGTGGCGAAGGCAAGGGCACGTCCGTGCGTGGTATGCATCGTATTGAAGTCAGGGTAGACCGACATACGTCCGGAGCAGCCGATCCCGGAGACCATGGCAACCTCGTCCTTGGAGAGGCCCAGGGCATCCACCGCCCGGATAATCGATCCGAGCACGATGCCGATCCCGCAGCCGGGACACCACACGTTAGGGAATTTCTTGTGTGACCGCAGATACTCGTACGGAACGTCCAGCGACTTCTCCATTTACTGCTGCTCCAGGGCCTCAAGAATCTGACGAGGCTCGATCATCTCGCCGTCAGCACGGTTCACGCCACGCACCTCGCAGCGTCCCCTGACCGCCCGCTCCACCTCCAGAAGCACCTGGCCGCGGTTCATCTCCGCTACCAGGATCAGGCGGGCCTGGTGGGCCAGACGGTCTATGGCCTGCTCTGGGAAGGGCCAGATGGTCTGCAAGGTCAGGAGGCCAACGCGCTTGCGACGCTCCCGCGCCCGGTGCATGGCGTATCGAGCCGAACGGGCTGTAACCCCATAGCTCACCAGTATCACCGTGGCGTCCTCGGTCATCTCTTCTTCGGTATGGATGATATCGGCAAGGTTCCGGTCTATCTTGCGGAAGACCCGCTTCACCCATGGCCGTATCTCATCGTTGCGGCTGGTCGGGTAGCCGGACCGGTCATGGAAGAGGCCCGTTACGTGGTAGCGGTAGCCTTCGCCGAAGCCGACGATGGGGGGAACATCGGTGTCGGTCTCCTCATATGGGAAATACCACTCCGGAGGCACGGTGGGCTGAATGCGCTCAACCACCTCGATCGAGCCCAGCGGGGGTATGATTACCTTCTCCCGAAGATGAGCGATGACCTCGTCCATCAGCAGGATAACCGGCGTCCGATACTTCTCCGAAAGATTGAAGGCCCTGATGGTCAGGTGATAGGCCTCTGAGACCGAGCTAGGACACAGGGCGATGATCGGATGGTCCCCATGGGTGCCCCACCGGGCCTGCATGACATCACCCTGCGAGGGAGCCGTTGGCAGCCCGGTACTGGGGCCAGCCCGCTGCACGTCGATAATCACGCAGGGTATCTCTGCCCCGGCGGCGTAGCCCAGGTTTTCCTGCATCAGCGAGAAGCCCGGCCCGCTGGTGGCCGTGGCTGCCTTGAGGCCTCCTATGGAGGCCCCGATCACCGCGGCGAGGCTGGCGATCTCATCCTCCATCTGAATGAAGACGCCCCCCTGCTGCGGAAGGCGCCGGGAGAGGATCTCGGCTATCTCACTGGCGGGGGTAATCGGGTATCCTCCGTAGAAGCCAATCCCGGCGGCCAGTGCGCCTTCGGCTATCGCCTCGTTGCCCTGGAGGAACAGGGGGGCGCCACCGGTCATGATGCGTGCTCCTCGGGGACCCCATCCACGGGCGAGGCAGTGCCATCGCCCCTACCCGGGTTGTGGTTGGTAGACGAGGCAGTGCCGTCGGCCCTACCGGTGTTGTGCCGGGCGGACGAGGCAGTGCCATCGCCCTTACCGCTTTGCTTCTTGGGCCGGGGGGTAACCGAGATAGCGAAGTCCGGACATCGCAACTGACAGAGCCCGCACTGGTTACAGCGGTCCGGGTAGGCCAGCTCCGGGTACTGGTCGGGGTCCGGGGCGAGGGCGTTCTTGGGACAAAACTCTATGCAAATATCGCACTGCTTGCACCAGCGCCGGTATATGTGGACCTTGTCCGTAGACTCGGCCTTTCTTCTATCCATCAAATTATCCCTGCCCCTGGAATGACACGCTTCCGTCCAGCATCTATCAAAGCCCGGCGCTCGCCTCTCGCCAGAAACGAGCGGGCTGCCTCTTAGCAGCCCGCGACGGTCGTTTTCGCCTTTCGCGCTACATCTTCTCTATTATAGCATCGGCCATCTCTGACGTGCCAGCAGACCCGCCGAGATCGTATGTCACACTCTTGCCCTCAGCCAGGACCGCCTCCAGAGCCTTACTGATTCTCTCGGCGGCGGAAGTCTCACCCAGGTGCTCAAGCATAAGCACGCTGGAAAGGATCAGGGCGGTCGGGTTGGCCTTGTTCAGCCCGGCGTACTTGGGAGCGCTCCCGTGGACCGCCTCAAAGACCGCGGCCTCTTTGCCCAGGTTGGCTCCCGGCGCCAGCCCAAGCCCTCCGATGAGTCCGGCACAGAGGTCGGAGATAATGTCTCCATAGAGGTTCGGAAGAACTAGCACGTCGTAGAGAGTTGGCTTCTGAACAAGCTGCATGCACATGTTGTCGACGATACGGTCCTCGAACTCGATCTGGGGAAACTCCGCCGCTACCTGGCGGCAGGACTCCAGAAAGAGGCCGTCACTGAGCTTCATGATGTTGGCCTTGTGTACCGCGGTCACCTTGTGGCGGCCTTTCCGCACGGCGTATTCGAACGCGAACCGGGCGATACGCTGGGACGCCTTGCGGGTGATGATCTTGATGCTCTCGGCGGCATCGTCGCCCACCATATGCTCGATGCCGGCGTACAGGTCCTCGGTGTTTTCCCGCACGACCACCAGATCAACATCGGGGAAGGGCGTCTTGACCCTGGGCAAAGAGCGGCAGGGCCGGAGATTGGCGTACAGGTCCAGCTCCTGGCGCAGGGCTACGTTGACGCTCCGGAAGCCCTTGCCCACCGGCGTGGTGATGGGGCCCTTGAGGGCTACCTTGTTCCGCCGGATGGACTCCAGGACGTGGTCCGGCAGGGGCTTACCGTAGCGGCTCATGACCACCTCACCCGCCTCCTGCACCTCCCACTCGAAAGCGACGCCGGTAGCCTCCAGGACCCGCCGCGTAGCCTCCATGAGCTCCGGGCCGATGCCGTCTCCAGGAATCAGCGTTACTTGATGAGGCATGTTACTCCTTGAGTCAATTATGATGCGACTTTAAGACTGAAGAGGTTCTCAATAGGGAAGCGCTTGCTGGCATCCAAAATCTCGATGGCCACTATCTTAACATTCCCGGTCACGTGGAGGATCACACCTTCCGCTATCTCCACCCCGCCCTGCGGCTGGTCTGCCGACAGTTCGATGAAGGCTGCATCCACGCTCTCGTCATATCGCACCTGCACGGCTTATCTCTTGTAACCCTTCCTTACGGGGTATGCGGTAATCACCACGATGTCTCCGCCATCACCCCACCAATGAGCTGGACCTCTACCCTAGTGCAGCAGAACGGTGCTCTTGCCCTCGGTGCGGACGGAACGGAGCTCGGCGCTGCCTTTGGGGGCAGGAGGCTTGATGGTGAGTATCTGCCGCACCTCCTGCGGGTACATGGCGATGAAGCGCAGCTCGTCGTCTGTCAGGGGTGCCTGGTTGTGGGCGTTGGCGTACTGCACCAGGTTAAGCACGTAACGGGCAGTGTCCACGTCAGCAAAGGCTATTCCAAGCTTCTCGTAGACGTACTGGAAGCCGGACATGCCTCCGTACTCTCCGGTGGTGATTCTACGGCCGGTCGGCTCGCAGACCTGCTCCACGCGGCCGATGAGCTGGTAATCGTATAGCTCGTAGTTGTGGCGGTTCTTAAGGGCGCCGTCAGCATGAATTCCCGATTCGTGAGCGAAGGCATTAGCCCCTACGCCAGGCTGATTTATGGGAACAGGCACCTGGAAGGCATCAGCGGTGTACCGGGCCAGGTCCCAGGCTACAGTCAGGTCCAGCCTGTCAGCTATCTCGTAGGCCGAGTCGACGCCCCGGCCAAATCTCAAGGCCAGGATGCAGCTCAACAGGTCCGCCTGGCCGGCCCGCTCGCCGATGCCATTCACACTGGTGTTGATATAGGCATCCACGCCTCCGTCGATAGTGCCCATGGCTCCCGCCACCGAGTTGGCGACGGCCATTCCCAGGTCATTATGGCAATGCAGCTCGATTGGGTATTGCAGCCGCGTTGCCAGCTCGCGGACTCTCGCCCGGATGGAATCAGGGGTCTCGTAGCCGATGGTATCGCAATATCGCAGCCGGTCGGCGCCAGCATCCCTGGCGGCCTGGCCGAACTCTATCAGGAAGGCCATGTCGGTGCGGGAGGCATCCTCGGCGTTGACCCCCAGGGTCTGAACGCCCCCATCCTTGGCGGCACGGGCGGCATCCACCATCTCCCGGATGATTCCCTCTCGCTCGAGCTTCCCACCGAACTTGTGAGTGATCATCTGGTCCGAGGTTGGTATAGAAATATTCAGGTGCTTGGTGGGCGTGGTTAGGGCGCCTCGCACATCCCCCTCAACGGCCCGTGACCAGCCCTCCAGGACCATCTCGCCAAAGGCCCCTTTCCGACCGAGCTCCAGGTTCGCCAGGATATAGTTGCGCTCGTGACCGATAAACGGAAAGCCGAACTCCGATTGGTGTACTCCTAGCCGCCCCAGGTACCAGTTGAGCATAGTTTTCTGGAACTTGGAAAGACTGATATGGGCGGTCTGAACCCCGTCCCGGTTGGTGACATCTATGAAATACACCTTCGGCATGGCTTACCTCCTAACGTGGTGTTGCGGCCTGGAGAAAACCCCTGTAGTTCTCCAGATTCAAGGAAACATCCTCCGGCTGCCGGTCGAGTATGACTGCCAGGAGGTCTATGGTGCGGGCCACAGCTTCCGTCTTGTCCCGAACGCCCGGGTCGAGCGTCAAGATGGTATTCAAATCGTAGCACCTGGCGGCCCTATAAAGCAACTCGAAAAGATCGAACTCCTCTTTCAGGGTCTCAGGCTTGGGCGGACAGTTCCGGCACTCCTCGTACACCTCGTGGAAAGAGCGACCTGTCTCCGCGGACTCCTCCCTGGCGGCTTCAATATAGTCTCTCTCCAGCCGGTCATCGACCGCCCTGTAGGCGTTGTAGGCTGTCTCCCGAGTGCCGGCAGGAGTCTCTCCGATAATTAACTTGGTCATGAATTCTGACGGACTCAGACTTTGCAGGACCAGGCAGTCTTTCGGGTCCCGGCGCAGCAGAACAACTACGGCCAGACGCACCGGCTCCAGAGGGTCGTTGAAGACCCGCGTCCTGGGGAACATGCTCTCCATGTTCAGCATCGAGCGGGCATTGTCAAAGGCGGAAAGCCGGGCAAGGACGTGCCTGAGCTCCTCTGGCGACAGTGAAGCCTGGCTGTCAACCGATTCCGCCAGAGAATCGAGCATGGCCCGGTGCTGCTGCAGGAACTCGGGCGTCACGTCGGGAACATTCTCGAGCTTGGAATCGAGAATAGCCGGCAGGGCGCGAGGGAAGCTCTCTACAAGGTTGCTCCGCAGGTAAAAGAGCCTCTCAGAGATGTAGGCGTAGGCCTCGGGAGGGCTGTCGAGGTCGAGGTCACCTACCCTGAGTCTGATCCGGTCGTTGCGCAGGGTCAAGGCCTTGATTTCGATGCCGGCCTGGTCCCGATGCTCCAGCAGCCACTCGAAGACGCGGTAGCCGATAACCGGTCCATCCGGCGTCTTGACCAGGTAAGGCGCCACCCGGAGACCGTCCTTCGTTCGCAGGGCGTAGCGAACATAGACCCAATCATCCGAATGAAAACGGGTGCCGGGCACCTCCATCAACCCGTATGAGCTGGTGGACTTACCGGTACCGGTGGGCGCGATATAGAGAATGCCCCTGTCACCCCTGGCGACACACGCCCCATGAATGGAGTGGATTCCGAATTCCTCGGCAAGGATCCTACCAGCCGCTCCAAGGACCCAGCTCTTTAGCTGCCCGTAATATGCAGTATTGAAGAAGACGATTGTATTGAGCTCGCGGCTGTAGTACGCCGCCTCCGGTTCGCCATGGACGCCGACCAGCGCATAGACCATGATTTGGGGCACGCTGGGGGCCTCCCGGCCCGTGGCCTCGGCCCACTGCTCCACATTGAACCAGTTATCAGGCCAGAAGTCACGCAGGTGCTCACTGTTAGTAATCGCCCGGACTCGTACTCCGTGGATAATAACGTCCTGCTGATACAGTGATTTGCCGTTCTCGTCCATGTAGGAGCGCACCCTGGCCATGAGCTGGTCACGCTTGCGGAGGTCGTTGTCCAGGGTTTTGTCGTGCACCGAGGTCCGGCCTTTAGTTCGGGTGACGACGTTTTGTATGCCTATTGGGGAGCCCGCCCACTCGGCAGCATCCCCACCCGGGCCGGGTGGGAAATAGTAGCGCTTATTCTCCAAAGTACCTCAACCCTTCCTTCCCCTCAATTTCAGCATACTTTACCATACCGAACATAGGGGGTCAAAATAGCGGAGCGGATTAGACGCTAGAATTCTGCCGCTTCACGCTGTGTATATACGCATCCCGAGATGCTTGTACTCCCTTGGTATAGATAGGACACTTGCGACCTAATCCTCAGGCAGGCGATGCATCCGCTTAGTAGTTGTCCCCAAGAATCTTGACCTTGCCTCTGGAAAGTATTAGGATATGCGCCAAGCTTTTCCGCATCTTTGGTGCGGTTTCTCTTAACATAGAGAGCAAGTCAAGAGAACCTTGGGACTAGTCAGGAGTAGGGGAGAAACATGGCAACTAGCCAGGCTAAAGCACTGCAAAAAGCAGATAAAAAGATGGATAGCACCCGGCTCTTCATCGGGGTCGCTGCCGCCATAGTATGCTTCCTGGCGCTGGTACCCCTTATCATGTTATTTTACAGCAGCATCAGTGACGCAAGGCCAGGCGAGCTGGGTGCTCTAACACTCGACAACTACTTCCGTGCCTACGGCGCCCGGCAGACCTACGAATTGCTGGGCAATTCTCTCCTCTACAGCATTGGGGCGGCTTCCTTCGCCTTTGCAGTCGGGTCAATTCTGGCCTGGCTGTGCGCACGGACCAACATGCCTTTTAAGGGGCTCCTATTTACTATCAGCCTGGTGCCGATGGTCGTTCCCGGCATCTTGAACACCATAGCGTGGCTTTTCCTCTTGAGCCCGCGCATCGGGGTCATCAACAAGGTGCTGATGCAGACGTTCGGACTCAGCAGCGCCCCCTTCGATATTTATACCCTACCGGGAATGATCTGGGTTGAGGGCCTGGCTCTCTCACCGCTCGTCTTTCTCCTGATGTGGGCCGCCTTCATCTCCATGGACCCAAACCTGGAGGACTCAGCGACTATGTCCGGCTCAGGGATCCTGACCACGTTCAGACGTGTCACCCTGCGCCTGATGCTCCCGGCCATACTGTCCGTAGTCCTGATCACGTTCATCCGTGGCCTGGAGTCATTCGAGGTGCCGGCACTGGTGGGACTGCCCAGCCGGATCTTCGTTTTCACATCGGCCATATATGTAGCAGTCCATGACCTACCGGTAGACTACGGGTTGGCCGGTGCTTACTCGATCACGCTGTTGGTTGTAAGCGGCGTGGGAGTCTACCTTTATGGCAAAGCCACCTCCCGGAGCGAGCAATTCAGCACGGTAACGGGCAAGGGATTCCGTCCCCGGGAGATAGACCTCGGATACTGGAAGTACGCTGCCTCGGCGTTCTTCGTCCTCTACTTCGTGATTGTGGTCGGGCTTCCGCTCCTTATACTTGTCTGGAACTCGTTAATACCCTACACCGCGGTGCCTTCGATCGATCTCCTGCCCAAAGTGAGCCTTAAGAATTATTCAGAACTTCTTGGCTACAGCAAGATACGCCAGACCTTCATGAACAGCGCTATCGCCTCCTTCTCCACAGCTACCCTGGTAATGCTCCTGACGGCGGTTATCTCGTGGGTCGTGGTCAAGACCAGGATTCCAGGGCGCCGAATTCTTGACAGCCTGGCCTTCCTCCCGATCTCTATCCCCGGACTTACACTGGGTGTAGGCTTGATCTGGGTGTACCTGACGCTGCCGATTCCTATATACGGCACACTCTGGATAATGGTCATTGCGTATATTACTCGTTTCATGCCGTACGGCATCCGCACTTGCTCGTCCTCGATGATCCAGATTCACCGAGACCTGGAGGAGGCGTCGATGTCCGCCGGTGCGTCGTGGGGCCAGACCTTCCGTAGGATAACCATACCTCTACTGCGCCCGGCACTCCTGACCGGGTGGATATATGTAGCGCTGATCACGCTGCGGGAGCTATCCAGCACCATACTTCTCTATTCACCCGGCAACGAGGTCCTCTCGATCATGATCTGGGACCTCTGGCAGGGGGGCGAGACCCAGGAGCTGGCGTCACTGGGCGTGCTGATGGTTGTGGGCCTTAGCATGCTGGTCTACTTCTTCCACCGCCTGGGAGGCCGTGCCGGCAGCAGGGTGATGTAGAAGACCGCTCCCGTGACCAGCCTCGTCCGCTGATCAGGTGTGCAGACGTTCGGCTAGAGTCTAGAGTGCCGTCTACAGTTTGAGCCTTCTCAGGCGCCCTTAGTCTTCAGCGCCTTCAGCACCTTCTCAGGTGTGATCGGTAGGTCCGTGATGCGAACGCCCACGGCGTCGTAGACGGCGTTGGCGATGGCTCCTGCCGTCGGCACGATGGGGAGCTCGCCGGCGCTCTTGGCCCCGAAGGGACCGTCATCTTCCGGCTCCTCAACAATATGTGTGTCGATAATGGGCACGTCCACCGCCGTAGGCATCCGGTAGTCCATGAATGAGTCTGTGACCGGGCGCCCGCGGTCGTAGATGATCTCTTCTGAAAGGGCATAGCCGATGCCCCCGGTCATTCCGCCCTGCATCTGGCCGTCAATTGACATCGGATTAATAGCCCGGCCGACATCCTGGGCGCCAACCAGTTGAAGCACGCGCACGTTCCCGGTCTCCCGGTCGACTTCCACCTGGGCTGCCTGTGCCGCGTAGGTGTGACCGTAGAAAGAGGCCCCGGCCACGCCTTCGGTGTAGGAGCGGTCAAATGGTGGGTTTGGCCTGTCCTGTGAGGCCGATCCCAGGATAGGGCCACGGCCCTTCTCCATGACCAGAGAGCGCACGGCGACGGCCTTCTCCGGTGAGCCTTTTACGCGCACCTTCCCATCAGCCAGCTCCAGGTCGCCGGCCTTGGCCTCCAGCCGGTCGGCGGCTCGCTCCAGGAGCTGGCGGCGTACCTCTTCCGCGGCCATCTTGACCGTCAGGCCGGCATTGAACGTCTGCCGGCTGGCGCCGGTTGCACTCTCATATGGGGTTGCATCAGTGTCCGAATAGACACGGGCGATGCCTTCCACGGGGATGCCCAGCACCTCAGATATTACTTGCGTAAGCACGGTATGGGTGCCGGAGCCGTGCTCCACGGCCCCCGTAAACAGCACCGCTGTGCCATCCTCATTCAGCTTGATAGTGGCGCTGGAAGCTCCTGCGCCGCTGTGCCAATCACCGCAAGCCACGCCCCAGCCAGTGCCAGGGACCTCATCTCTGGCCCGCCAGCCGGCGCCATCAGCCAGCCGCTCGATTGTCGGACAGATGGGAGGATTATGAAGCTTCTGTCCGGTGGGAGAGATGTCACCATCAACAAAAGCATTCTTCATTCTCAGATCGACGGGGTCGATACCAAGCCGCTCTGCCAGCCTGTCCATCATGGACTCGATCCCGAAGAAGGTCTGCGGCGAGCCGGGAGCACGGCAGTTGCCAAAGCTGGTCTTGTTGGTGTAGACGCAGTAGCCTTCCAGACGAACGTGCGGGATCCGGTAAATACCCTGGAGGGCTGCGGTCTTGCCGGTAACCCGGGGGCCCGTATCGGCATAGGCGCCGGCATCCCAAACCGCGCGTCCTTCCAGGGCAACCAGCGAACCGTCCCTCCTGGCCCCTAGCTTAATGTCCATCCGGCACGGGTGGCGGGAGCGGGCGCAGGCGAACTCGTACCTCCGGCTCAGCTCAACCCTGACAGGCTGGCCGGCCTTCTGGGCCAGCAGGACCGCCAGCGGCTCCATCGCCAGACCGCCCTTGCCCCCAAAGTCGCCGCCAAGGTACGGCACGATAACCCTTATGCGTGACATGGGAATTCCCAGGACCTCAGACAGCTCCTGGCGCGTGCGAAAAGGCCCCTTGGCCGTGGTCCAGACAGTTATCCTGCCCGAAGGGTCCACCGACGCCACAGAGGTACGGGGCTCGATATAACCCTGGTGTACCGGCTGACCACTGAAGGAGCCCTCCAGTACCACGTCAGCCTCGGCCCAGCCCAGGGCCGGATCGCCATGATGTACCTTCACCTCTGTGCAGACATTGCCGTGGCGGCCAGCCTTGGCGCTGCCGGAGTATGAAAGAAGGTCCTCGTGGATAACCGGCGCCTCAGGCTGCATCGCCTCCAGCGGATCGAACACCGCCGGCAGCTCCTCATATTCCACGTCGATCAGGCGCAGCGCTTCCTCGGCAATATTCGGTTCGGTAGCGGCGACAGCAGCAATGTATTCGCCCTGAAAACGCACCTTCCGGATAGCTATTACCGGCTGGTCCGCTATCATCGGGCCGGTCAGTGCTCCCGACGTGTCTTCGCCGGTAACCACCGCGCGGACGCCGGGGAGTCTGAGTGCCCGGCTGTAATCGATGCGGACAATGCGGGCATGCGAGTGGGGGCTATGCAGCACCCGGCCGTAGAGCATCCGCGGCAGATGCACGTCGCCCGCGTAAACGGCGGAGCCGGTGGCTTTTTCGAAGGCGTCTACTCGGGGCAAGGCCTTACCGATTGTCTCGAACGGCACAGCATACCTCCTAGCGGCTATATCCGGCTTAGGGTCTTCTCCGGACCATTGGAGTGTGCTGTATGTTAGCGCAGCGAAGGACAGGAGTCAAGCTCGCTCTCGTATATATGTCGTGACTCCATGATAATGTCCTCTAAAGGACTCATTAGAAATGTCCCATGCGATACTGCCTTCGGCAGGAGGCAGGAGCTTGGAAGGACATCTACAGATGAGTACAAAGGAGCGGGACCG
>ORJL011359777.1_pt1 | contig 40249 bp, 41 predicted proteins | sample 1779941 | NCBI WGS metagenome assembly ORJL01 (sample SAMEA104232317, study PRJEB22302) | groundwater metagenome | biome: forest; feature: aquifer; material: groundwater | place: USA | collected 2011-08-07 | depth 5.8 m | reverse complement strand
TTATTATCGCAGTGTGGATATCTTGCGGCCTAACGGTGTTTCGATCATTTTATTTTTGGTCGTCCTGAGCGCTGTTGTTGGGATCATCCTTAAAGTTCCCCGATCTCACCGACGTGTGCTTCTTGTTGGGGCGGGGTGGTTCGGGATAACCTTGTTGCCGGTTTTGAATATCGTGCCGCTTATCAATGAATATTCCCTGATATTGACCGCGGAACATTTTCTTTATCTTCCCTTGCTCGGGGTTCTTTTGTTTGTTCTGGGGTTGGGAGATATTTTGTTAAGCGTTTTTCCGGAACCCCGACGGATCTTTTGGGCAAAGGGCGGTGTTTGCGTTTTGGCAGTGATCCTGGGGGCAGCGACCATCCGGCAGAGCACGTGCTGGGCCGGGGAGATCCCTCTATTTGAGCGTACGGTCAAGTTTGAAAAGGACCTCGGACGCGCGCACATATTGCTGGCCAAGGCGTATTACAGAAACGGTGAATATGCCAAAGCCATCGGAATGTATCGCAGGGCGCTGGCGATCATGGACGGGTATTTGGCCAAAGTGGGCTCGCAGCCGGTCGCGTCCGTTTATCTGGGATTTATCAAAGAGATCCATTTCGACCTGGCGCATTGTTTCGAAGGGCTTGGTGATTTGGAGGAAGCGGTCCATTGGTATTTAAGGGCGTTAGTTATTGATCGTAATGACGCCGTTGTGCATAATAATCTGGGGATTGTTTATTTAAGGCTCGGCGATCAAGAAAAAGCGGCGGCGCATTTCCGGGAAGCCATTATCCTGGACCCGCGATTTGTTGCGGCCCCCAAAAATCTGGAAGAATTATTGCGTTCCCAAGAGGCGACAGGAAAATAACCGCATGAACTTCATTACTTTTTTCATTATCTTGGGCATTGTTTTTGTCGTTGCCCTCCTGGGGATGTTGATCCTGATCCCCACTACCCAGAGGCCGCAAAAGAAGAAACGAAAGGCGCCAGAAGAAACGTTGCCACCGCCGAAAACGGAACAGGAAACGATCCTCCGGCTGCAAAAAAGCATCCAGTCCCTGCGCGGCGAGATCGCCGGGTTCGAGCAGCGGGAAAAAGCGAGTGAACACGAATTAACAGTTGAAAAGGTCAAGGTCAAGAAACTGCAGGAGAAATTGACCCAGGAACGGGAATGGCACGAGCGGGAACAAAAAGAGCTGGATAAAAAAGCGAAAGAATACCAACAGCTTAAGAATGAATTGGCGAAAGTCCAGGAACAATTCAATTGGGACCACGCCGAGAATATACGCCAAAAGCAGCAGCTCGAGGAATTGAAAAAGGAATTAGAAGGCCTTCACGGCGGCCGTCGGGCCGCGGATTCCGAGATCGCCCAGCTCAAGGCGAAGAACGAGAATCACCGTCACGAGATCACGGACCTGCGCAAGGAGAACATTGAGTTGACCAAGAAAAGGGAAGATACCAAGTGGATCGCCAAGGCGGACCATGACAAACTGCAGCAAACCTTAAGGGAAAAAGAGAAAGAGCTCGAACGGATCAAGCGGGAATCGAGCAAGTAATGTTTTCCGAGCGCACAAACTGGCCGTTATCTTCCAACCGCATTACCGCGACCTTTGAAGGACTTAAGAAAAAGAATGTCCCCATCATTGACCTGACGGAATCCAATCCCACGCATTGTGGGTTCGTTTATCCTTCCGGGAAGATCCTTCCGCCGCTCGCTTCCGAGAAGAATTTATGTTATGAGCCGCACTCACAAGGTTCCCTTGAGGCCCGTGAGGCTGTGGCCCGATATTATAAAGAACAGGGAAGAGATGTTCCTGTGACGCGGATATTCTTAACGGCCAGCACCTCCGAGGCCTATTCATATCTGTTCCGGCTGCTTGTTGATGCCGGGCAAGAAGTGCTTTTCCCGCGGCCCAGTTATCCGCTTTTTCAATTTCTGGGCGATCTAAATGACGTCACCTTGAATTATTACCCTCTTGTTTACATGGACTATTGGCAGATGGACCTTATACAGCTGGAAGAATGTATCCAGCCCGCCACCAAAGCGATCGTCCTGGTCAATCCCAATAATCCAACGGGGTCGTTCATCAAAAAGGATGAATTGTCCGCTTTGAACCGTATTTGCCGAATGAAGAATGTTCCGATTATTTGCGATGAAGTTTTCGCGGATTTCGTTTTTCCCGGTACTAAGGATATGGTCAGCCTGGTGAACAATGATGCCGTTCTGACGTTTGTTATGGGGGGCTTGTCGAAAACACTCGCGCTTCCACAGATGAAGCTTTCCTGGATCATTGTCAGCGGGCCGAAGGAATTGGCCGATGAGGCTTGCCAGCGTTTGGAGATGATCGCGGACACCTATCTTTCGGTCAACACGCCCGTCCAGAACGCCGTTGCCGGATGGTTATCGCGCCGGGAGGAGTTTCAGGCTCCGGTCAAACAACGGACTTTGGATAATCTGCGTTTCTTGGAGGAAGCGGTCAAAACGACGAAATGTCAGCTTTTAAAACCCGAAGGCGGCTGGTACGCCGTTTTGCGGATCCCGCTGGCGAAGACCTTCGAGGAAGAATTCATTTTGCAGTTGCTTGAAAAGGATCATGTGTTCGTTCATCCGGGGTATTTTTTTGATTTTGAGGTAGAAGGTTTTTTGGTGGTGAGTTTACTGCCGTCGTCCGATGTTTTTAAGGAAGGGATAAAGCGGATTATCCGAAGCGCTATTTCTTTAGCACAGTCACCGGAATTTTTATCAGATCATTAAAGTTAGTAGGGGCAGCTTCCGGTTTGATAACCTTTGCAGCTAGGGCATGGATCATTGACCAGTGAGCACGCTGGATCGGAATCGGCGATCCAGTTCTGAATGATGAGAACCCATTTCGTAGCTCCATTTTTTAAAAAAATAGCCTTACATTCATAACTTTGATTAATGTACCCAGCCGTGGCCTTGCATTCGTATTTTAATTGACCTTGGACATCGGCTAAATTAAGACCCAGCCCGGCGTTTATGCTGGCCGTATTTTGCACCGCGGTCGTTGGCGGCCAGTAAATATTATTTTTGGCCATATAAATTTTTTCCGCTCCTTCTAGCGCGATTAAGCTGATAAATGCTTTTCGTTCAAGATTTTTTTCAACGGCCTTTTGGAAACTGGGGATCCCGATCCCGGCCATAATGCCGATGATGATAACGACCATGATCAGTTCCAGCAACGTGAAGGACCGTTCGGTGCGGTTCATGGTTTTATTCTAGTATAAACAATAGGCGAATCAACAGAAAAGACAACGATTCCCGCTGGGGACTTTTGCCACGGCGGATGAAGCCTGCCTGCCGGCCGAGTAGGTCTCGGCGGGACAGGCAGGCCTTGCAAATTCACTTCGATATGATAATATAGGTGGCAATATGAGCAAAAGACCTGATTGGGATGAATATTTTTTGAAGTTGGCCATGCTGGCCTCCGAGCGCGCCACCTGTCCGCGGATGCACTGCGGCTGTGTGCTTGTTAAGGATAAAAGGGTCGTTTCCACCGGCTACAACGGTTCGATCCCCGGAGATGAGCATTGTGAAGAAATCGGTTGTCTGATCGTGGACAACCATTGCGTGCGCACCGTCCATGCCGAAATGAACGCGATCGTCCAGGCGGCCAAGCGCGGACACCCCATTGACGGCGCCACCGCTTACGTGACCAATATGCCCTGCACCTCCTGCGCCAAGGCCCTGATCACCGCCGGGATAAAACGTGTAGTCGTTTTTTCGGATTATCACGACACGCTGGCAACCCAGTTTTTCGCCAAGGCCGGTGTCAAGATCGACAAGCACTCCATGCCTTCCACGGAGATCATCTATAACCTGAAAGATTATTCTTCCGCCCGTTAAGATGGACACATTAATCGATACCGCGACGAAACAAATAAAAGTGCTCATGGCCGAAGACGAATCGGAGGTCTTGAGCATCATGTCCAAGAAGATCGCGGCGGAAGGTTATACGGTCATCACCGCCAATGACGGCGAAGAGGCGTGGGAGAAGATCCAGAAAGAATCCCCCGATGTGATCGTGCTTGATCTCATTATGCCCAAGCGCAATGGTTATGAGGTCTTGCGTCGGGTCCGGGAACAGCCGACCTCTGGTCATTGGCAGCCGGTCATTATCGTTTCGGCGAAAAGAGAATTAGAAGACCTGCAGGAAGGTTACGCCCTTGAGGCCGACCATTACATCACCAAGCCGTGCCAGATAGAAGATATCCTTCGCGCGATCAAGCTGATGATCCGTCTTATTCCTCAACACAAAAAGGGTAGTAAAGAATAAGTGAGACCGCGGAAGACTGGTTTTTTCAATATGCATGCCGTAATTTATCTGGTTCTTGCCATCATTGTTGCGGTGGCGGGTTTGCGTTATTTTGAGCACACCTCTATTTTCTATCCCGTTCGCGCTATCTACGGGACCCCCGCGGCGATGGGTTTGCCCTTCGAAGATATTTTTATCAAAACACAAGATAATGTGACGATCAACGCCTGGCTGATCAAATCTTCCACGGCACGGGGGACGCTCATTTTCTGTCACGGCAACGCGGGAAATATCGGCGACCGTCTGGCAAAGATCCGGTTATTTCATCAGATGGGCTTGAACGTTTTGATCCTCGATTACCGTGGATATGGCAAAAGCCACGGGACCCCCAGCGAAACAGGTATTTACAAAGATGCGGTTGCGGCGTACGACTACTTGCTGGCCCGCAACGATATTGACCATTCGCGGATCATCGGTTACGGCGAATCGTTAGGAGGCGCGGTCATCATTGACCTGGGGACCAGGCGGAATATGGCAGCTTTGATCATAGATTCTGCGTTTACCAATCTGGCGGATATGGCCAGGAAGGTTTATCCTTTTATACCGTCGTTCTTATTGGGGACTAAAATGGATTCGATTGATAAGGTATCATCGATCACGGCCCCGAAATTATTTATACATAGCCGTACGGATGAAATTGTCCCCTTTCAGCAGGGAGAGAGGCTTTACCAGGCCGCATCTAAACCCAAAGAGTTTATGGAAATTTACGGAGGGCATAATGACATGCCCATGGATACCCAGGAAAAAATGGCCAGAGAGATCATTGTCTTCTTGCGCCAGTACAATGTCATCAAATGACCGGCGGGCGCGTCGCATGAATAAATTTCTGAAAGTACGTCAACGGGAGATCGGTCAGGGAACGGGCCGGCCGGTCATTCTCAAGGGAGTCAACTTCGGCGGCTGGCTTATGACGGAGGCCTATATTTTGGGCGCGGCGAATCGCCCGGAAAAGCTGTTCCGTCAGGAATTCACGCGGAGATTGGGCCCTAAGGCTATGGCGGAATTTGACAAGTCCTTCCGGGAGAATTTTATTCGGGAGGATGATGTGCGTCGGGTCGCGAAATGGGGATTGAATTGTATCCGCGTGCCTTTTCATTATCGGGTCGTTGAAGACGCGCCGTTTAGTTATCGCGGTATCGGCTTGCGGTTCCTGGATCAAGCCATTAGCTGGGCTAGAAAATATAAGATATGGGTCATTCTGGACTTGCACGCTGCCCCAGGGGCACAAAACAAGGATTGGCACGCCGACAGCGACGGCACGGTGCATTTCTGGGGTAATAAAAATTATCAGGAACGGGTCTACGCGCTTTGGGAATTTCTTGCCGACCGGTACAAGGATGAGGAACAAATCGCCGGGTATGATCTTTTGAATGAAGCGGTGACCGAGGATACGAAACTTTTGAACCGTTTTTATAAAACGTTGATCAGGCGCATCCGAAGGATCGACCGTGAGCATATTCTTTTTGTCGAAGCCAACAACTGGGCGACGGACCTCGATTGCCTGGAAGAATTCGATGATGATAATCACGCGTTAAGTATACACAGCTATGATCCGCCGCAATTAACGTTTAATTTTGTTCCCAGCCGTCGTTATCCCTGTTTTAGCGGGCCCGGTAAATGCAATAAAGCCACGCTGCGCCGGCACATGTCCCGATACGCGCGGATCTCGCGCAAACGCCAGGTGCCCATTTATCTGGGGGAATTCGGTATCAATTATCGTCAGGGATATTTCGGGGAACACGGCTGGCTCAAGGACATGCTCGCGTGCTGCAAGGAATATCAGTTCCACTGGACGTACTGGACGTACAAGACGGTCAAAAGCAGCATATTTCCCGACGGAGTATTAAGTTATTATGACAATCCGGCCTGGGTCAACCGCGCTGGTCCCGCGAGCGGCCTGGAAGCGTATGTTTCTTGCTGGCCTTCCTTGCGTAAGGAAATGATCCGTTCCTGGCGTACCGATTCATTCCAGATCAATGCTCATACTTTGAAGGCCCTGCAACATGCCGCGCGATAAGATCACCAGCTTGACCAATCCGCGCGTCAAAGAACTTGTCCGTCTGCGCGCCGGAGGGCATCGCAAAGATTCCGGCGTGACGATCGTTGATGGAGCGCGTGAGGTCCTGCGCGCCATGGAAGCCGGGATCAAGTTTAAGGAATTCTATGTGTGTCCGGAATTGCTCGGCCGCGACGAAGAAGCAAAGCAATTACAGGCAAAATTATCCGGATTCAAGGTCCCGGTATTTGAAGTCGCACGAATCGTTTTTGCCAAGATCGCCTATGGAGACCGGCAGGAAGGCGTGCTGGGCGTGTGTGAAGTACCCAAGCGGTCGCTGACGGACCTTAAATTGAAAGCGAACGCCTGCCTGCCGGACCGGCAGGCGCTGGTCGTCATTATCGAACACGTGGAGAAGCCGGGCAATCTCGGCGCGATCCTGCGCACCTGCGACGCGGCCGGGGTCAACGGGGTCTTTGTTTGCGACAGCAAAACGGATCTGTACAATCCCAACGTCATTCGTGCCAGTGTGGGGACGATTTTTACCGTCAATACGGTTCAATGTTCAAACGACGAAGCTTTGCGTTTTCTGCGAATGAAAGGGATCAAAGCTTACGCCGCGTCGCCGCAGGCGCAAACCATTTATACGCAGGTTAATTTAACCGGAGCGGTTGCCATCGTGTTAGGCAGTGAGCAAGAGGGCTTGAGCGATTTTTGGGACAAGAACGCGGACGCGCGCGTCAAAATACCGATGCACGGCCGTTCGGATTCTCTTAATGTTTCGACGTCGGCCGCGATCCTGATCTATGAAGCCATCAGACAACGAATCCGATAAAATACGATTGCAGGTATTTTTATCGCGTAACGGCGTTTGTTCCCGGCGCAAGGCTTTTGATCTGGTCATGAGCGGCCACGTGAGCGTCAATGGCCAACAGGTCATTGAGCCGTCCACGCCGGTCGACCCGCGCAAGGACAAGATCTGTGTCGATGGCAAAGCTGTTGTCGCGAAGGCGTACACGTATATTCTTTTTAACAAGCCGCAAGGCTGCGTCACTTCCCGTGAGGACCGTTTCGCGGAGAAAACGGTCTTCGATCTGCTGCCGTCGGAATTCCGTCATCTGGTGCCGGTGGGCCGGCTGGATAAAGACACTGAAGGCTTGTTGCTTCTGACCAATGACGGTGATCTTACGTATAAGATGACGCACCCGAGTTTTGAGATCGACAAGATGTACCAGGTCAGGATCCTTGGGACGCTGGAGCCCAAGGACCGGCAAGCGCTGGAGCGAGGGATCGTCATCGAAGGGCGCCGCAGCGCGCCCGCCCGGGTCCAGGACGTGCGCCACGCCGGAGCTGGTACGGAATTCACCATTACGATCCACGAAGGGCGCAAACGCCAGATCCGGCTGATGGTCGCGCACATTGGGAAGAAATTGACCTTTTTGCAGCGCGTCGCCCAGGGGCCGTTGCGGTTAGGCGACCTGAAGGTCGGCCGTTGGCGTGAATTAATAGCAAAAGAAATCGAGGCACTCCAAAAGATCGGCACAATCAGATGATAACGCTTAATAACTTAACGATGGGATTTTCGCAGCGTACGTTATTCAAGGACGTTTCGCTGAGCATTTTTAAGAACGAGAAGATCGGTTTGACCGGCCCCAACGGCGCGGGTAAGACGACACTCTTTTCCATCATCCGCGGGGAAATGGAACCCGTCACCGGATCCGTGCAGGTCCAGAAGAATATCCACATCGGTTACTTGCCGCAGGAAGCGCATTTTGAATCGAAGAAAACCGTGATGGAAGAGATCATCGAAGGGGATGAGCGCATCGCGGCCTTGATGGAAGAGAAGCGCAAGATCGAGGACGCCGGCAAGGCGGACAGCCCCCGCTACGGCGATATCGTTGAGCAGCTCGAAGGCATGGGCATTTATGACCTGGAGCACAAGGGCGCGAAGATCCTGGTCGGGCTGGGTTTTAAAGAAGCGGATTTTCACCGGCCGGTCGCGGAATTAAGCGGCGGCTGGCAGATGCGCGTGCTTCTGGCCAAACTGCTCACGTGCCCGTTCGACCTGTTGCTGCTCGACGAGCCTACCAACCATCTGGACCTGGAGGCGACGCTTTGGTTGAAGGATTTCTTGAAGAATTACGACGGCGCGTTTGTCCTCATCTCCCACGACCGCGTACTGCTCAATGAGGTCACCAATTACACGATCATCCTCGAAGGTTCCATCATGACCAAGCTCCGGGGAAATTATGAGACTTATGAGGAGCAGAAGGATATCCAGAAAAAGACGCTGGAGAAGCAGCAGAAAGTCATCGAGAAAAAACGCGACCAGCTCGAGCGCTTTGCCCAGCGGTTCCACGCCCAGCCCAACCGCGCCTCGGCGGTGCGCAACAAACGCAAGATGCTCGAACGCCTTGAGCATATCGATGTGCCGCAGGAACATAAAAGTATCGGCGAATTCGAATTTTCCGGCATCAGGCCGGGCGGTTATATCACGGCCCATGCCGAAAGAATCAGCAAGTCTTACGGCGAGCGCCGCATTTATCAGGACCTGGATTTTGAGATCATCCGTGGACAGAAGGTCTGCCTGGTCGGCCCCAACGGCGCGGGAAAATCCACCTTATTGAAAATGCTCGCCGGCGTTCTGCCGCCGGATTCCGGCACCATCCAGTACGGGCATGAAGTGAACGTCGGGTATTTTTCCCAAAAGCGTCTTGATGTTCTTGATCCTAACCGTCAGGTCCTGGATGAATTGATGATCTCCGCGCAGCCCGGCACGCCCGCCTTAAAGGCCAGGAGCCTTTTGGGGTTGTTCAATTTCCATGGGGACGATGTGTTCAAACAAGTGAAGGTCCTCTCCGGCGGAGAAAAAAGCCGCCTGATCTTGGCGAAGCTTTTGATCAATCCACCCAATTTTATGTGCCTGGATGAGCCCACGACCCATTTGGACGTCGACGGTGTCAAGGCCCTGACAACGGCGTTCCAGGAATTCAGCGGGACGCTGTGTTTTATCAGCCACGATCTGTATTTCATCAAGGAGATCGCCACGACGATCGTTGAGACCCAGAACGGTCAGCTGAAAACATATCTCGGCGGGCTGGATTATTATTTGGAGAAAAGGCGTGAGCAGGCACAGGAGGAAGGTTCGCAGAAAGCGGCGGAAGCCCAGCGCAAGAAAAGCAAAGAGAAACCCAGGTCAGAACATGCGTCCATGCCCCCTCATTTAAAAGATCTGCATGACCGCCATCAGCAGGCGTTAAAAAGGGTCAAGGAGATCAAAAATACTATCAGGGAGCTTGAACAGGAACAAAAGGAACTAGAGACCGAAAGCTACATCAAGGGCCGCAGTCTTTCCGAGTCGTTCGGGAGGGACCAGGCAACGCTCAAGGAATACGGTCAGCGCTTGAAATTCATCCAGCAGCGTTTGAGGGAGATCGCGAGCACCTTGACGCAATTAAAGGAAGAGAAGGAAAGAATTGAGAAAGCGTGATATGATTATTGTGAAACATACGACAGTTCCCGGAAACCCGGATACCCGGGTATCCGGGTTTCCCAGTCCCGGATAATCGGATCACCGGATGACCACGACTATCGTTAAAACCACAGATATGTCCTCCTTACAAAATTTTATTTTAGTTTTCATCGCATTGTTTTTCACCGGTTGCGCCAAGCTGCAGCACCTGGATCAGCTTTTGACCCTTAAGGCTGTTTCCGACGAGCAGACCCAGATGGGAAAAGAGATCGAACGCCAGGACGCGCGCTTCGAGAGCCTTGTCGCCGCTGTTACAGAAGGGTCGATTAGCCAATATAAAGATCAGAAAAGCGTCACCGCGCAATTCGGCCCGCCTATTTTTACAGAAAAGGTTGCGGAAGACGGCCGGCCGCTTGAGGTTTGGGTCTACCGCTACGCCGCGCAATTTTTCGATTCTCCGAAAGTTTATTTGTATTGGGACCAGGCCGGGCAGCTAGTCCGGTGGGAATATCAAGGAGGTGGAGATGGGAAAATCGAGCCAGAAACAACCCCGCAAAAAATTTGATCCTAAAAAATTCAGCGCCCCGGAAGGACCGCCCGTCAAGAAAGAAAAAGATTGGTCGTTTGAAGACATCGCGCGTTCCAAAACTCATCGACATTAATGATCGACCGCGGGACAAGGGTCAGTCTTCTTGAGATCTACCGTAAACTGTTTAAGGAATTCGGCCCGCAGCATTGGTGGCCGGCAGAGACCCGGTTTGAGGTCATTGTCGGCGCCATCCTGACCCAGAACACGAACTGGGGCAACGTCGAGAAAGCCATCCGTCGTCTTAAAGAGGCCGATGTTCTGTCACCACGCGCCCTGTGCGATATCCCGGTCGCGAAACTCGCCGCGCTCATCAAGCCCGCCGGATATTTCAACGTCAAAGCCCGTCGTTTGAAGAATTTTATCCATTTTTTATTCAAAGAATATAAAGGCAGTCTTAAGGCAATGGAGCGCCAAGATACGCACCTCTTGCGGCAAAAACTGCTGGCGGTCAACGGCATCGGGCCCGAGACAGCAGATTCCATTTTGCTTTACGCTTTGAATAAAACGGTTTTTGTGGTGGACGCCTATACCAAGCGAGTCCTTTACCGGCACAACCTCATCGACCCAAAAGCTGATTATCATCAGGTCCAAAAACTGTTCATGGACAGTTTTGGCCATGACGCGGCCATGTTCAACGAATATCACGCCCTGATCGTGCGCTTGGGCAAAGAATACTGCAAAACCAAACCGCTATGTCCACAATGCAAGTTAAATGATCGTTGTTTCCACGGCAGAAACGTCCTGCGGAATTTTCAAAAATAGTATGGGGCGCGGTAGAATTGCCGCTTTACAGTCTGCTGGTGCCAGAGGTATAATAAATCTCTATAACCTTTAACAAGGAGAGTCTTATGTATCCAGCATGCCCATTTTCCGGTGGTGGTTCAGGTTTGACGTATGGCGCCCTTTGCTTCGGCATTAAGGTATTTTTGCTTTTGTGGATCGTTTTTGTTCCTATTGTCATCACTTCCCGCTTGGAAAAGATCATCAAATTGCTCGAAGACAAAAATAAGTAGTTAGGCGGATATGCTCCTGACGATCCTCACAGTCCTTAATACCATCCTTTTGGCCGTTCTTCTGGCGCGCGCTTTTGCGCCGCGTAAAGACGATGACCGCGTGGAGCGGCTCGTGCGCGAGGAAATGGCCAACAACCGCAGGGAATCCGCCCAAAGCATCAAGGATTTTACCGACCAGCTCTTGAAATTGACCGACATGAACGAGCGCAAGCTGGAGCAGGTCCGTGAGGTCGTTGAGACCCGCTTGCAGGCGCTGCAGGAAGACAACAGCAAGAAGCTCGAGAAAATGCGCGAGACGGTCGACGAGAAACTGCATTCCACGCTCGAGAAACGTCTGGGTGAATCTTTTAAGGTCGTCAGCGACCGGCTGGAAAAGGTGCATGCCGGTTTGGGCGAAATGCAAAGCCTCGCCTCCGGCGTAGGAGATCTCAAGAAAGTATTGACCAACGTCAAGACGCGCGGGACCTGGGGGGAGATCCAGCTGGGAAATCTCTTGGAACAGATGCTGACGGCGGACCAATACGAGCGTAACGTGGTGACCAAACAGGGAAGCCGTGACCCGGTTGAATTCGCCATCAAGTTGCCCGGTCGCGACAGCAAGGTCGTGTATATCCCGATCGACGCCAAATTCCCCAAGGAAGATTACGACCGGCTGTTGGAAGCGCAAGATAAAAACGATATGGCGGCCCTTGAGGAATCCGTGAAGGCCCTTGAGAGTAGGATAAAGCTGGAAGCCAGGAAAATAAGGGACAAATACATCGACCCCCCCCATACAACGGATTTTGCCATTATGTACCTTATTACCGAGGGACTGTACGCGGAGGTATTGCGCAGACCCGGACTTTGTGATCTGTTGCAGAGGGAGTTCAGGGTCATGGTCGCCGGGCCAACCACGATCGCGGCAGTCTTGAATTCCCTGCAGGTGGGTTTTCGTACGCTGGCCGTCGAGAAACGGGCCAGCGAAATCAGGCAGTTGCTGGTGGCCGTCAAGAATGAATTCGGTAAGTTTGGCGACATGTTAGAAAATACAAAGAAGAAACTGGATAGCGCCAGTAAAGAGATCGAGTCTGCGGCTACAAAATCACGCACCATTGAAAAGAAATTGAGTAAAGTCCAGGAGCTGCCTTCAGGTGTCAAACCGGAGTTGATCGTTGATGAAAGCTTTAGTGTTCCTTCCGAAACATTTGATGAAGATATAATTGTTCAATGAAGTTGTTTGCGCCCCCGGAAAATCGGATCTTTGCGAAGACAGGAACGAAAATGCTTTCCGCGAAGCTTTCAGCGACCACACAACTCTTCCATAATTTTTTCCCGCCGCATGTGGTGACCTTTACCAGCGACCGTGGTACTGACTTTAAACTAACCGACAGTTCAGCGCTGCTTACTCGGGCGCAGAACGCGTTTTTGGCGCGGCAGCTGGGCTTCCGGCTCCCCGAGATCTTGGCCGTTCGCCAGGTGCACGGCAAAAGGATCGTTGTGGCTCCGCGTAATGTCGCGGCCAAGCGTTCCGCCGCGCTGGAGGATGCCGACGGGATCCTGACCGACCGCCGCGACCTGGCCATCGCGGTACGCACCGCCGACTGCCTTTCGGTCTTTTTGTATGATCCCCGCAATGAAGCCATCGGCCTTCTTCACGCGGGCTGGCGCGGGACGCAGCAGCAGATCAGCGCACTGGCCGTCACGCTCATGCGTAAGCAATGGAAATCGAATCCCAAAGATCTGCTGGGCGCCTTCGGTCCGGCGATCCGTTCCTGTTGTTATCGTGTCGGCGTTTCGTTCCTGGAACATTTTCCAAAGGAAACGGTCAAGCGCAAGCAGGGGTATTTCTTCGACCTGCCGGAAGCCAACAGGAACCAATTGTTGGGGGCGGGTGTGGCGGCCGCGAACATTGTCGACTGCGCCGTGTGCACGAATTGCGATATTACGTGTTTTTCGTACCGGCGGGAACGTGAATCCGCGGGCAGGATGATCTCCGTCATGATGTTGCGAAAATAGGAGTTTTCACAATGTATATTGTCATTCTGGTGACCGCCAAAGATGAAGCCCAGGCCAACAAAATCGCCGAGAAATTGGTCGCGGAAAAATTGGTCGCCTGCGCTAATATCGTGCCCGGGGTCCAGTCGATCTTTCGTTGGGATGGGAAGGTCGACAGCGCCAAAGAGGTTTTGCTTGTTTTGAAATCACGCCGCCGGCATTTCCCCATCATTGTCAAGACCATCAAGGCCTTGCACAGTTACGACGTGCCGGAGGTCATCGCCCTGCCTATTATCGAAGGAAATAAAGACTATTTGAAGTGGTTGACCGAGTCGACGTAGTCCGAAAATTATCGGGCCTGCTTGGGGATATTGCTGGAGATCTTGGCTTTCAGCCGCAGGTCATTTAAGAAGTTGTTGAAGGTCTGGGTCCGGCGCTCGTTGAGGAGTTTGTCGGATAAAGATTGTTTTTTCTCTTCAAATTGTTTTTCATCGGCTGGGACGCGCGAATCGAGATGCGCGATGCTGTATCCGGTTTCGGTCGCGACGACACCGCTGAGGTTATTTTGTTCCGTCAACGCGAAAGCGGCATCTTGAAATTCTTTCGAGATCCCCACGAGCGGCAGATATTCGCCGCGGCTGAAAACCGGCGTCTGCTGGATTTCCAGCCCCAAGCCCTTGGCGGTCTGGGCAAAATCCTTTAATTCGGTTTTGATGAACGCGTCCTGGACAAGCTTGAGATATTCTTCGGTTTTTGCCCGGGCGATCGCTTTGGCCTTGTCTTTGCGCAGGGCCTCGCCGACTTTCTCGGCGATATCTTTGTATTCAGGGATATAGGCGTCCTTTTTTCCCTTGATCTTGGCGATGAGCATTCCCCGCGGTGTTTCAAAAGGATCGTTGACGGCGTCTTTGCCCATCTGGAAGAGCTTGATCAGCAGCTCATATGACCACCCCAAGGCCAGGTCAGGCTGTTCCATGCTGAAGAATCCGCTGGACTTGACCTCGACGCTGTGTTTTGCTCCCGCGGCCTGCATGTCCGGATCAACGAGCAGGTCCTGAAAAATGGCGTTGGCTTTTTCACGGACTGGCTTTTTCATCTCTTCGGTGACGGTCGGCGTTTCTGGGGCAGTCGTTGTGGTGTCGGTCTTGGCTTCCCCGTTTTTGGGCTCCGTCTTAGCCGGTAGACTCTCCCCGGAGGGAAGCGGGAAATCCAGATTGATATATTCGACGCTTATGGTCGGCGGGACCAGAAAGTCATTTTTATGTTGTTCGTAGTAGTTTTGGGCTTCTTCTTCAGTAAATGTGACGTCTTTCTGAAACTGCTCGGCCGTGACCAGGATGTAGCTGACCTGGATCTTTTCGTTGTCCCGTTTAAATGCTTCCAAAACTTCCTGGTCGGATACGGTTAAGGGGGCTGTTATTTGCTGAAATAAGGTGATGAATTTGAGATTGTCCCGGATGCCTTCCTCAAAATCTCTGTCTGATATCCGGAACGCGTAGCGGAGAATGTCATTATAGAGAAGAGGGTCGAAATGGCCGTCCCGCTGGAAGAACGGGTACTGCTTGATCGCCTCGACGACTTCTGCATCGGTCGCCTTGATCTTTCGTCTTGTGGCCTCGCGCAGGAGAATGAGCCGGTCCCATGTTTCAGCCTCCAGGTTCAAAAAGCGGGAGATCTCGCTGAATTTGTCCCCGAAGCGGATCAGTGCCTGGATATAGACCGCCTGGTAAGCTTTGTTAAATTCTTCCGCGGGGACTTTTTTCTCGGATATGGTCCCGGCATAATCACCAGGGTTTTTACTGGTTACAAGGTAGGCGGTCCCGAAGAATCCAAAGGAAAGGATAATAACAACGAGAATTACCCATAAGATCTTTTTAGTGACACCTTTTTTGCGAAATAGCTTTAACATTCGATCACACCTTCGCTTAACGATATCCGTATCAAAATTAGGGTTGATTATATCTGCTCAGTATGCCTTTGACAAGATATTTTAGCGTGAATTCTAACCTTTCCCGGGGTTGTAAAGATGGCTGTAGGGTATTATACTTATAATGTCCTTAGAAAATCACTTTACAACGCCGGGGGTCAAAGATATAATATCTTACTTTTCGAACAATAAAATAAAGGCTTAGGGTGCAATAGGATGCGTAAATTGAAGTTAGGGTTGCCCAAAGGGAGTCTCCAGGAGGCGACCATTAAGGTTTTTGAGCACGCCGGATTCAAGATCTATGTTTCCGGACGTTCGTATTTCCCATCGATCGATGATCCGGAGATCCAGCCGGTCCTTTTGCGGGCGCAGGAAATGTCCCGCTATGTAGAGGAAGGGGCCCTTGATTGCGGCATTACCGGGGCGGACTGGATCATGGAGAACGGGTCTAAAGTGATCTCCCTGGCTGAGCTTATTTATGCCAAGCAAAGTTCCGTCAAGGTGCGCTGGGTTTTGGCCGTGCCGGAGAAAACGTCCATGACCTCGGTCAAAGACCTGCAGGGCAAGCGGATCGCTACCGAACTTGTCAACGTGACCAAACAATATCTGCAGAAGAACAAGGTCAAAGCGGACGTGGAATTCAGCTGGGGGGCGACCGAGGCCAAGGTCGCGGACGGACTTGTCGACGCGGTTGTCGAGTTGACCGAGACCGGCAGCAGCCTGAGGGCGCATAAATTGCGGGTCATTGGGGACGTTTGCGAGTCCACGACGCAGTTTATCACCAATAAAAAGGCCGCGCAGGACCCGTGGAAGAAGAAAAAGATGGAGCAGATCACGATGTTGCTTAAGGGCGCGATCACGGCCAATAACATGGTTGGGCTGAAAATGAACGTGCGCAAGAGCGATCTGGACAAGATCTTGGGGCTTTTAACATCGCTGAAGAATCCGACGATCTCCCATCTGAGTGACAAGAATTGGCTGGCCATTGAAACCGTTATCGATGAAGGAACGGTGCGCACCTTGATTCCGGGTTTGAAGAAGGCGGGGGCGCAGGGGATCATCGAATATCCTTTGAATAAAGTGATTTATTAAAACAGGGAGAACCAAGTATGCCGTGCGGCAGAAAAAGAAAAAGACGAAAGATCAGAACGCATAAGCGCAAGAAGTTGCGCAAATCACTTCGGCAGTTGAAGAAGCGCGACTGGAAATAAACCTTCGTCCGGGGATTGGCCCCGGAGCAGGGTTTGTTTTCTTGAATCACGATGAGGCGATCATGCACCGAATAAAACATAAAATAATTTTGGTGTGTACGGCTGTTTGCCTGATGGCTTTGCTGTGCCCGCGAACGGCCGGCGCTTTCGTCAATGAGGACCGTGTGGCTTTGACCAAAGGATTGGCGCATTATGCCATGGGCTATCGGGCTGATCTTCTCGGGCAGACCAATCAGGCCGTCCTGGAATATGAAAAGGCCGCGCAGTTCGATGAAAGCGGCTATCTCATTCGTTTACGCCTGGGCACTGGTTACGCGCGCTTGAATATGCTCTCCGAGGCGATCGATCAACTGGAGGTCGTCCATCAGTTGAATCCCGAGGATATGCAGTCCCATTATCTGCTGGCGCTCATCTATTCCAACCAGCGGCAATATGATGACGCGGCCCGGGAATACGAGATCATCCTCAAGACATTTTCCCGGGAGGAACCCCAAAATATCGAGATCTATGGTTATCTGGGGCAGTTGTATTATTCGCAGCGAAAATACGACCAGGCGATCGAACAATTCGAGAAGATCCTGGCCGTTGAGCCCAACAATGCCGACGTGATGTATATGCTCGGGTCGCTTTATGTGGAGACTGGCGAAAAAGAGCGTGCCATGGCTATTTTAAAGAAATCGATCGGGATCGACCCCGAGCACGACGGCAGCCTCAATACCCTCGGGTATCTTTATGCGGAAGATGGGAAAAATTTGGAGGAGGCCATAGATCTGATCCAGCGCGCGCTCGCTATCTCGCCGGAGAACGGCGCCTATCTTGACAGTTTGGGCTGGGCTTATTACAAAAAAGGCGTGTATGACAAGGCCCTCGAGACCCTCAAAAAGGCTGATGCCATTTTGAAGGATCCGGTGATCTATGATCATATCGGCGATGTGTATAGCAAGCTCAACGAAATCGATGAGGCGTTAAAGTATTGGAAATTTTCCCTGGAGCTTTCGCCAGGGCAAGACAGTGTCCTGCAAAAGATAGAATCCGCCGAGAATAAACGGGTGAGTAAATAATCCTGATCAGTGATCGAGACCCTTCCTCATGCGCCGTATCCGTTTATCATCACCTGCCAAACTGAATCTTTTTCTTAAAGTCCTCCATAAAAGACCTGACGGTTTCCATAATATCTCCACGGTTTTTGAGCGCATCGACCTTAGCGATGAGATCGGTCTGAAGCTGAATCGATCGGGTGGCATTCGCATTGATTGCGTCCATCCTCAGGTGCCATGCGGCCCTAAAAATCTTGTCTATCAGGCGGCCAAACTGTTGCGCGACGAGTTTCAGATCAGAGAAGGCGTGGATATTCATATTAAGAAGAATATTCCCGTGGCGGCAGGCCTCGGGGGCGGTTCGAGCAACGCGGCGACCGTGTTAAAAGGATTAAATGAGCTTTGGAAACTTCGTTTAAACCAGCCGCAATTGTTATCGTACGCGCGCCAGTTGGGTAGCGATGTGGCATTCTTTCTTTACGATTGTCCCTGGGCTTTGGGGACACAACGTGGCGATCATATCCAAAAGCTCGATATTACGACGAAATTATGGCATGTCTTGGTCGTTCCTTGCGTGAAAATCTACTCCGGGGAGGTCTATGGCGGATTAGGGCTCAAACCGGGCCCGGGGGGCCCTAGGAAGATGTTGACAAAAAGAAATGATGATGTTAGTATTTTCATCCATCATTTACAGAAAGCCGATATTGTGCGTATAGGGCAAGGTCTGGTGAATGATCTGGAAAGGGTTGTCCTGCTCCTTTCTCCGCATTTAGGGAAGCTGAAACAGCGGCTAAAGTCGTTGGATACAAAAGGGGTTATGGTGTCAGGAAGCGGCCCTTGCGTCTTCGCGGTAACGGAAACACAACAGCAGGCGAAAGATATGCAACGGATTTTATCCGGGCGTTACAGCCGGGTATTTGTGGCAAAAACCACGTAATTGTGGAGCGGTGCCATGGAGATCACCGAGATCCGTGTTTTTCTTAAAGAAGGCCAGGACAAGAAGCTCAAGGCCTATGTTACGGTGACATTTGACAATGTGTTCGTGGTGCGTAATATAAAAGTCATCCAGGGCTCCGAGGCGTTATTTATCGCGATGCCGTCGAGAAAAGTCAAAGATGTTTGCCCGAGATGCCATTTTAAGAACGAAGCGGGAAGCAGGTATTGTAATTATTGCGGGGGATCGGTCCCACATGGTGCCAGTGAGGTTAGGATAGCGGACGCCAAGGTAGATCATCGGGATATCGCGCATCCCATCACCCAGCAGTTCCGTGAATATCTGCAGAGAAGCATTCTCGAGGCCTACAAAAAAGAAGTTGCCACAGGGAAACATCCCGGCAGTCTTGCAGAAGTGGTGACGTCGGGAATTGAGGATTAAATTCCTCACGCCTACCTGCCGGCCGAGTAGGTCCCGCGCAGCGGGACAGGCAGGCAAGTTCAAAGATGTGCGGGGAATACGGGTATTTTTGTGCCTCCCCGGGATTGATATGTAATTGACGGTTTGCCCGGTGGTGTAATTGGTAACACAGCAGAATTTGGATCTGCTTTTCCAGGTTCGAGTCCTGGCTGGGCAGCATTTCGATTTGCTCATGCGAAATTTAAGGACAGTTATTCTGGCGGCGGGTAAGGGGACTCGGATGAAATCTGATGTCCCGAAAGTTTTGCATGAAGTTTGCGGCAAGCCGATCGTCGAATATGTCCTTGATGCCGCGAAAGCGGCCGGTTCTTTGAAAACGTATGTTGTTGTTGGGTATAAGGGCGATGCCGTTAAAGAAAGATTGGCTCCGGGGCCAGTCATGGTAAGACAGCCGAAATTATCCGGAACGGCCGATGCGGTTCGGCGTGTGGCCGGACATCTGCGGAGTTACCGCGGCGACGTTCTGATTTTGTGCGGCGACACGCCGCTGTTGAACAAAGCGGTGATCAAAGAGCTCGTCACTAAGCATAAAGAATCAAAGGCGGTATGCACATTTTTGACGGCGACGGTGAGCGATCCGCAAGGATACGGCCGCATTATTCGCAATGAGCGTGGTGAAGCGATCGCGATACGGGAAGACAAGGATGCGCTTGAGCAGGAAAAGGATATTGCGGAGATCAACGTCGGGGTTTATTGTGTGCGGGGCCGGGAATTGTTCGATGCTTTAAAGCGCGTCCGGCGTAACGAAAAGAAAAAAGAATTTTATCTCACCGATATTATCGATCTGTTCCATCAGGGCGGATCGAAGATCGAAACAGTGATGACGGAGGATCCGGTGGAAGGATTGGGTGTCAATACGAAAGAAGATCTGGCTGTTGCCGAACGCGTCGTTCGCGAGAAGATCTTGAAGAATTTTATGCGTGACGGTGTCACGATCGTGGACCCGGTAACGACGTATATCGACGCTGATGTCAAGATCGGCAAAGATACTTGCATCCGTCCTTTTACGATCATTGAGAAGGATGTTCGTATCGGTGACCGTTGCGTGATCGGGCCTTTCGCGCGGCTGCGCCCGGGTGTCCGGTTAGGTAACGGCGTTGAGATCGGGAATTTTACGGAAGTTTCGCGCACGAAGATCGGCAACAAAACGCTTATGAAGCATTTTAGTTTTTTAGGCGACGCGTTGGTCGGATCGGATGTCAATATCGGCGCCGGCACGATCACGGCGAATTTTGACGGTGTGCGCAAGAATCAAACAAAGATCGGTAACAATGCGTTTATCGGGTCGGATTCTATTTTGATCGCGCCGGTCAAAGTAGGGAATAAGGCGATGGTCGGCGCGGGCAGTGTGGTCACTAAAGGTGTGCCGGATGGCTGTTTGGCCGTCGGGGTGCCGGCAAGGATCAAGGCAAGGAGAAAACGGGGATGAATGGTCTGGCGATCTTTTCGGGAAACGCGAATCCGGAGTTGGCAAAAGCGATCTGCGAGCATCTGAATGTTTCGTTGGCGAATGTTTTGGTGGCGCGCTTTAGTGAAGGCGAGACCAGGGTCGAGATCAAGGAGAATATCCGCGGCAAAGACGTTTTTATTATACAGCCGACGTGTCCACCGCCCAATGAAAATTTGATGGAACTTTTGGTTTTGATCGACGCGGCACGGCGCGCTTCGGCGGACCGGATCACGGCTGTTTTGCCGTATTATGGTTACGCGCGCCAGGACCGCAAGGACCAGCCGCGGGTGCCGATCACGGCCAAGCTGGTCGCCAATCTGATCGTGGCCGCCGGCGCCAATCGCGTTTTGACGATGGACCTGCATGCCAATCAGATCCAGGGATTTTTTGATATCCCGGTGGATCATTTGTATGCCATCAACGCCTTGTGCGATTATTTTAAGACGAAAAAGTTGACGAATTCAGTCGTTGTTTCGCCGGATGTCGGTGGTATCAAAATGGCGCGGGCGTACGCTAAGCGTTTGGACGCCGGGCTCGCGATCGTGGACAAGCGCCGCAGCAGTCCGGATAAAACGGAAGTGATGCACATTTTAGGAAATGTTAAAGGAAAGAACGCGGTCCTCGTCGATGACATCATCGCCACGGGCGGTTCTATCGTGGAAGCTGTTGAGGCATTGACCAAAGAGGGCGTCAAGGATGTTTACGCGGCGGTGAGCCACGGCATTCTTTCCGGCCCGGCGATCGAACGTATCCAGAATTGCAAGGCGTTAAAAGAGGTGGTCATTACAGACAGTATTCCGTTAGGTAAAACGAAGAAGATCTCCAAAATCAAGGTGGTGACGATAGCGCATTTGCTCGGGGAGGCTATCCATCGAATTCATGATGAAGAATCCATCAGTTGCTTATTTGACGAAACAAGACAATAAAAAAGAAGGTGGTTGGTTAAAATGGAAGAGATCAAATTAGACGTTCAAGTGCGTGTTGAAGTAGGAAGCAGGAAAATTAAAAGTATAAGACGGGAAAATGCCGTTCCGGCCATCGTTTACGGTGGAGAGGCCAAACCCACCAGCATCAAGGTGGACCGCAGCAGTTATGAGCGCATTATGCGTCATCATCACGGTCAGAGCGTGATCTTTCACCTGAATGTGCTGGATGGGGAAAAGAAGCTGCGGGATTATTCCGTCATTGTCAAAGAAGAGCAGCATGATCCGGTCTCGGACAGATTGCTACACATCGATTTCAATCGTATTTCTCTGACCAAAGAGCTCGAGGTCAAAGTTCCCATTGAAACCAAAGGTGACCCGGTCGGCGTCAAACGTGACGGCGGCTCGCTCGAACACATCCTCTGGGAATTGTCGGTCATCTGTTTGCCGAAGAAGATCCCGCAAAAGATCGTTGTCGAAGTCGGTCATCTGTTGATCGGGGATGCCATTCATGTCAAGGATATCACCCTGCCCGAAGGTGTCAGGACCAAGCAGGATCCCGAAACCATTTTGGTCTCCGTTATCCCTCCGATGAAGGAAACGGCGATGGCCCCTGCGGAAGGTGGCCCGACGGAACCCGAAGTCATGAAAGAGAAGAAGCCGGAAGCGGGCGAAGCTAAGGAAGGCGAAAAGGCCGAAGGCAAAGAGAAGGCTGAAGCTAAAACCAAGGAACCCAAGGCTAAGGAATAAGTTTTTTGGGAGTTACGTATTGTCCGAAACACGGCTCATCGTAGGTTTAGGCAATCCCGGCAAGGATTACGAATACACGCGGCATAATTTGGGATTCCTTGCCGTTGAACATTTAGCACAAAAAAATAATCTGCGTTTTCGCAAGAGTTCTTTCGCAAATGGTTTAACGGCGGAAGGCAAGGTGGCGGGCATTGATCTGTGCTGTCTTTTGCCCGCGACGTACATGAACAACAGCGGATCGGCCGTGAAGCAGGCTGTTTTGAAAAAAGGTTTGGATCACGCCGATATTCTCATCGTCTGTGATGATTTTCATCTCGATTTCGGCGATATCCGTATCCGCGGTAAAGGTAGCGACGGTGGGCATAACGGATTAACTTCGGTCATTGAGCATTTGGGGACCCAGGATTTTGCCCGTTCGCGTTTGGGGATCGGGCCACTGGCAAAAGGGCAGGAATCGGTCGATTACGTTTTGGCCAAGTGGACGGCCGCGGAAAAAAGGCAATTGGATGAGTTTCTTGGTCGGGCGGCCGATTGTTGTGGTGTCTGGCTTGCAGAAGGTATTCATAAGGCAATGGATCAATTTAACGGGAGGTCGTAAACAAGCATGAAAACGGAAACATTAAGAAAATATGAATTGATGGTCGTCGTGGACGCGAAACTCGCGAATGAGGAAAGAGAAACTGTCCGTCGTGAAGCAACTGAAGTTGTCACTAAAGTCGGCGGAAAAGTGATCAACAGCCAAATGTGGCTTGAAAAACAGAAGTTCTCTTTTCCTATAAAGAAATGCGCCGAAGGGGCGTATTATCTGATCAATTTTGAGGGAGAAGGCGCGGTTGTTGGTCCGCTTCGCTCCAATCTCAGGCTCAATGAGCGGATTTTGCGATTTGCCGTCACGAAAGTCGATTAATAAGCGAAGGCCGCTAATTTGCAAATTGGCGAGCCTCGCCCCAAAAATTAGAAAAGGCGGGAGGCGGAAATGGCGAATTTGAACAAGGTTTTTCTGATCGGAAATTTGACGCGAGACCCCGAATTGCGCTACACCCCCAACGGAACAGCGGTGGCCAATTTGGGTTTGGCGGTCAATAGAAGGTTCAAGGACAGTAGCGGTGAGTTAAAAGAAGAGGTTTGTTTTTTGACGGTAACGGTGTGGGACAAGCAGGCGGAGGCTTGCTGTCAGCATTTGCAAAAAGGCCGGCCTGTTTTTGTAGAAGGTGTCTTGCAGTCCAGGTTCTGGGAAACGAACGACGGACAAAAACGTAGCGCCATTGACGTGCGCGCCGAGCGTGTCCAGTTTTTGGGAAATTACGGACCGAAGGACAAAGATGCCGAAAAAGCGGTGGATATGCAGACCGCTGAAGCGGCGCAACAGCAGCAACAGTCCAGTGAGGCCATTAAGCCGGAAGATGTTGCTTGGGATGAATAAGGTTAATTTATTAAAACGGAGGTAGAAAGTTGGCTATTCCACGCGAACGGGATCGGGATCGGGATCGAGATCGAGATCGAGAATCAAAAGATGGTGGCAAAAGAAAATTCAGAGCGCCGCTGGTGAGATATCACTTGCCCGCCGATGCCGTCATAGAGTATAAAAATGTCAGTTTGTTACAGAAATATCTTAATGACCGCGGGAAGATCGTTCCGCGACGCATCTCAGGTATTTCGGCCAAAGACCAGCGTAAATTGGTCAGCGCGATCAAGAAAGCGAGATTTTTGTCGCTTTTGACCACAGGTCGGGTAAGGAACAGAGAAAATCGTTACTAAGAAATAAGGACGGTCAATCATGGAAGTTATCTTGTCACAGGATGTTCCCAAATTGGGAAAGATCGGCGATGTGGTTAAGGTTAAAGAGGGCTACGCCCGAAATTTTTTGATCCCTCGCAAGCTGGCCGCTGTTGCCACGCCGGGAAACCTCAAGAGGATCGAACAGCTTGAAAAAAAGCGTAAAGTGGAGAACGAGCATCAAAAGGCTGAGGCCCAGCAGCTGGCCGAGAAGCTTAACAAGCTTTCCTGCACGGTGAATGTGGAAGTCAATGACCTGGAAAAGCTTTATGGCGCCGTGTCGGAACCCGACATTATCAAAGCTCTGGAAGCTGAAGGTTATGCGGTTGAAAAACGGCAGATCATTATTGAAAAACCCATTGAAGAATTAGGTATTTTTGAAGTCGGCATCAAACTCCATCCTGAAGTGACGGCGAAAATACGTTTATGGGTCACCAAGAAATAAGGGTCCCCCCTCAGAACATCGACGCGGAAAAATCCGTCCTGGGTTCCTTGCTGATCGATGAAGAAGCCATCGGCGCGGCCATCGAGATCCTGGATGAGGCGTGGTTCTACGAGCAAGCCCATCGGCAGATCTTCCGAGCGGTCCTGGAGCTCTATAATCAACGCAAGAACGTCGATCTCATCACACTTTCCGACAAGCTCAAAAGTGACGGCACCTTAGAGCAGGTCGGCGGCGTTTCCTATCTTTCTTTCCTGATCGACCTTGTCCCCAGCGCCGCCAACGTCGAGCATTACGCCAACATCGTCAAGGAAAAGGGCGTTTTGCGCCGGCTCATCAAGAACGCCACCAATATCATCGCGGATAGTTATGAATCGACCGGTAATGTCGATGAAGTGGTCGATAACGCCGAGCGGCTCATCTTTGAAGTCGCCGATCTCAAGGAAAGGTCGCAATCCGTCCATATTAAAGACCTTGTCCGGCAAAGTATCGAAAAATTGGATTTTCTTTACCAGCGCAAGCAGCATGTGACGGGGATCTCTACTGGATTTGAGAAATTCGATCACATGACCTCGGGGTTGCAGAATTCCGATCTGATCATCATCGCGGGACGACCGTCGATGGGTAAAAGCGCCTTGGCCATTTCGATGGCGGAATATGTGGGAATAGAACAGAAGCAAGGTGTTGCTGTTTTCAGCCTGGAAATGTCAAAAGAACAACTGGTGCAGAGAATGCTGTGTTCCCAGGCGAGGGTCGACGCCCATAAGGTCAGAAGCGGTTTTCTTTCCCCGTCCGACTGGCCCAAGCTGACGGCCGCGGCCGGCAAGTTGTCCGAATCGAAGATATTTATCGATGATACGCCGGCCATCTCGGTGTTGGAACTGCGGGCCAAGGCCAGGCGGCTGAAGGCCAACCAGGGCATTGAGCTGATCATTCTCGATTATTTACAGCTGATGCGCAGCACCGTCCAATCCGAGAGCCGCCAGCAGGAAATCTCCGAGATCTCCCGTTCTCTCAAGGCCTTGGCCCGTGAATTGAGCGTTCCGGTCATTGCTCTTAGCCAGCTTTCGCGGGCCGTCGAATCCCGGCAGGACCATAAGCCGCAGCTTTCGGACCTGCGCGAATCCGGCGCTATCGAGCAGGATGCTGACCTGGTCGTTTTGTTGATGCGTGAGGAATATTATAATCCCACCGAAGAGAACAAGGGTGTTGCTGATGTGATGATCGCCAAACAGCGTAATGGCCCCGTGGGCACAGTAAAGCTCGCCTTCATCAAAGAGTACATGCGTTTCGAAAATCTTGCGTATGTGGATTGACCCCGTAGAAGAAGTACTGTCTTTATCCGATTTCTTTCTTTACGGGGTTGACACGGCGTTGGAATAACTTTATAATCAAATAAATTTTTATATTCTAAAAGAATCAGGACGTATCATCGTGCGACTCAGATATATTCTTCCTATAGCCCTGCTTGCCGTGTTGGTCCATGTCCCCGGCATTTGCGCTCAGCCCGCTGACACTTCGTCGCCTGATGCTCAGGCCGAAGATGTTTCCGCTGTTCCGACCTCTGTCATCAAAGCCATTGAGGTCAAAGGCAACAAAACCATCAGTGTGAGCGCCATTCTCGCCAAGATCAAAACACGCGCGGGACAGGAATATATCCAGTCGGTCGTCAGTGATGACCTGAAGCGGCTATACAATACCGGATATTTTTCGGATGTCCGCGTGGACCGGCAGGAATATGAGGGCGGGTTGAAAGTGATATTTTTGATCGAGGAAAAGCCGGTCATCGATAAGGTCACGTTCTCCAAACTCCGGTATTTTTCCCCAAAGGTCATTTCGCGTAAATTAAAGACACAGCAAGGAAAATTCCTTGATAATAAATCCCTGAAGGATGACGAGGACACGATCAAGGACCTTTACGCGAAGAAAGGATTGACCCTGGTCGAAGTGCAGACTGAGACCACAGAAGATGAGGTCACGCACAAGGTCAACGTGCATTTTATCGTCCGGGAAGGGTATAAGGTGAGGATCCACCGGATCAACGTTGATGGGAACGTAAAATACAAGGACAAGCAGATCATCAAGGTCATCAAGACACGCGCCAAAACATTTTTTTCTTCGGGATATTTGAACCAGGAAACTCTTGATGAAGACATGGAACGGGTCCTTTCATTTTATGAACAGAATGGGTTTATCGACGCGGCCGTTGACCACGAGATCGCGGAGTTACCCAAGGGGTTGATCGATATCAATATCCATATCAATGAAGGCAAACAGTATATGGCCGGGCACATCACCTTGGGCGGCAACAGTGTGGTCGCGGAAGACGAGATCCTTGCGGCCATGGAGAATATCAAGCAGGGCAAAGTTTTTAGCCGTGAAAAATTAAGCGTTGATATCTCAAAGATCCGGGCGCTTTACTTTGACCGGGGATATATTTTCGCGGACGTCAAAGATACCACGTCGCTCGATCCAGTTACAGGTTTGGTCGATATCAAACTTGACATTATCGAGGGCGGCCTTGCTTATGTCGATAAGATCAAGATCCAGGGCAATACGCGCACACGGGATATTGTTATCCGCAGGGAGTTGCGGATAAGTCCTGGCGAACGTTTTGACGGCGGGAAATTAAAGCGCAGCAAGGAGCGGTTGAACAATCTGGGGTATTTCGAGGACGTTGGTTTTGACATTGAGGACACTGATCAGAGCGACCGTAAGGACCTGGTCGTTCAGGTCAAAGAGGCCAAGACGGGAAGTTTCAGTTTCGGCGGTGGGTTCAGCACGGTCGATAAAGTTATCGGATTTGTCGAGATCGAACAAAGAAATTTCGATTTCGCGAATTGGCCTACGTTCACCGGTGGGGGACAGAATTTGAAGTTACGCGCGGAAACCGGGTCCATTCGCAATAATCTTTTATTAAGCTTTACCGAACCCTGGCTCTTTGATTACCCTATTTCCGCCGGGTTCGACGCTTTTCGGACGGAACGTGATCGTGAGCAAGATATCGGGTATGCCTATAGTGAAAAGCGGATCGGAGGCAACATCCGTTTGGGTAAAGAATTTTCTGAATACCTCTCGGGACGGCTTGCTTTTCGACGGGAAATGGTCACTATCCAAGACCTGGAGAGCAACGTTTCGGCCGATCTGTTAGCGGAAGAGGGTACCAATGCTGTCAGCGCGGTGGGCGGATCATTAAATTTTGATTCCACCGACAGCGCGTTTAATCCGACTGAAGGGTTGGTGGTGCGTGGAGACGTTGATCTGGCCGGCGGTGTTTTGGGTGGTGACAAGGATTTTTACAGAACGCAACTCTCGAGCAGTTATTATGTTCCGCTGAAGTTCAAATCTGTTTTAGAGTTCCGCGGGAGGATCGGTTTTGTGGATGCGTATGGAGATTCCGAGAAGGTCCCTATCTTTGAGCGTTTTTTCGCGGGGGGTGCCAGGACCATTCGCGGGTATGATGAGCGGACTGTTGGGCCTTTGGATGCCAATACGGCGGACCCTATCGGTGGAGAAAGTATCGTTGTGGGGAACGTCGAATATACGATCCCTTTGATCGAATTTGTCAAGTTGGCGACGTTCTTTGACGTTGGGAACGTGTGGGCCAAAACGGAAGATTTTGCTTCGGGCGATCTGAAATCGGGTGCCGGGTTGGGGTTACGCGTTAAGACCCCTATCGGCCCGATTAATCTGGATTATGGATACCCGTTAAACGATGAACCGGGCAAGGAACAACGTTCCGGAAAATTTTATTTCAGTGTCAGTCGGGGGTTTTAATCAAAGAACAAATCATAGAAAAAGGAGTTTGTCTCCTAAGGAGGTTTCAATGAAAATCTTTAAAACCATGATCATTTTAACGGCGGTAGTATTTTGGTCAGGGATAACGCCGACATTCGCCGAAGATAAGGCCAAGATAGGTTATGTTGATCTGAGCCGCCTGTTCGATGAGTATTACAAGACAAAAGAATATGATAAGGTCCTTGAGGGACAACACAAGGCGTACGAGCAGGAAAGCAAGGGAAAGATCGAGCATATCCGCGAAGCGCAAGGGAAGCTCGCTTTACTTAAGGAAGACCAGAAAAAGGATACCGAGCAGGAGATTGAAAAGATGAAGAACGATCTTCTGGAATACGATCGTCAGAAGAAAGCGGATCTGACCAAAGAGCGAAATGAGAAGATCCGTGAGATCCTTTTGGAGATCGAGAAGATCGTTAGTGGTTACGCCGAGCAGAACGGTTATTCCGTCATATTAAACGACCGCGTCCTTATCTTCGCCGATAAAGGCCTTGATCTGACTGAAATGATCCTCAAGAACCTGAATGCCAAAAAGCCAGAAAAATGATACGTCCACCCAGGGGATAATGCGCAAGACATTGGCCGAGATAGCGGCCATCGTCAAGGGTGAGGTTGTCGGCGATCAGAATCTGGTCATAACGGGTCTTAGCGGGATCAAGGAAGCCAGGCAGGGCGATCTGACGTTTATCGCCAACCCCAGATATATTTCGCTTTCCAAGACAACAAAGGCCTCCGCAATTTTAATTCCTCGTGATATCAGGGTCTCGGGCAAGCCTGTTATCCGTACGGAAAACCCTTCTTTGGCTTTTAGCCAGATCGCCTCTTTGATGTTTAAAGCGGATGCTTTTTCTCCGAAAGGTATCCACCCGAGCGCGATCATCGCCAAGGATGCGGTTATCGGCAAGAATGTCGCCATCGGCCCCTATACCATCATTGAAAGCGGGGCTCATGTTGGTGATAATACGACGATTTATAACGGCTGTTACGTCGGGCATTGTGCGGTCCTGGGAGAAAATTGTCTGATCTATCCGAATGTTACGATCCGGGAACGCATTGCCATGGGGAATCGCGTGATCATTCATAGCGGTACGGTTGTCGGATCGGATGGTTTTGGTTATGTCTGGACCAACGGAAAGCACGAGAAAATTCCCCAGGTAGGAACGGTTATTATTGGGGACGATGTGGAGATCGGAGCGAATGTCACTATCGACCGGGCGCGTTTTGACAAGACAGTTATCGGCGATGGGACCAAGATCGATAATCTGGTCCAGATCGCGCATAATGTCGTCATGGGAAAGCACTGTATCATCATCTCTCAAGTGGGGATCTCGGGAAGCGCAGTCATCGGCAACGGAGTCATGTTGGCCGGTCAGGTGGGAGTGCATGGTCATCTGACTATAGGAGATGGGGTTAGGGCCGCTGCCCGGTCGGGTATTACCAAATCTGTCCCTCCCCATATCACGGTCGCGGGATACCCTGCTCAGCCGTTCATGATTGAACAAAGACTTGCTGCGGCCCTTCGGCGGGTCCCTTCGTATATCAAAACGATCCTTGATCTCCAAAAAAGGGTCGAAGAACTTGAAAAGAAATTAAAAAGATAATGGTCGAACAGCAAAAAACAATTAAGCAAGAGTTCACTTTGACCGGCGTGGGACTGCACACCGGCTGTAAGGTCAATGCCCGATGCAAACCGGCTCCGGCCAATTCCGGGATCAGTTTTGTGCGGGTGGACCTGCCTGACCGGCCGGTCATTCAGGTGGACTCGGCGAATATTCATATTGATACCGGGATCCCGCGCTGCACCTCTATCGGTAAGGGCGATGTGGTGATCCATACGGTCGAACATCTGATGAGCGTTCTTTGCGGGCTTGGCATCAGCAACCTGACGGTTGAGATCGACGCGTTCGAACTTCCCGGACTTGACGGCAGTGGACGGGATTTTCTCGAGGCCATTAAAAAAGCCGGTATCGTTGAGCAAAACGCCCCGCTAGAATATTTTGAGATCAGCCAGCCGGCAGGTGTTGAATTAAACGGGTGTTCTATTTATGTGGTACCGGCCAAAGAATTCAAGATTTCCTATGTCCTGGATTATGATAACCCGGTGTTAAAGTCGCAGTTTTTCAGCGCCACGATCACGCCCCGGCTTTTTGAAGAAGCCATTGCCCCGGCACGGACATTTTGCCTTGAAAGCGAAGCGGAAGAATTAAGAAAAAATGGACTCGGGCAAGGCGCTAATTACGACAACACACTTGTCGTCGGGAAAAATGGCGTGATCAAGAATACCGTCCGCTTTCCCGATGAATTCGTCCGGCACAAGGTCCTGGATTTTATCGGGGACCTGTATCTTTTGGGAGCACCCATCCGTGGCCATGTCTTCGCGGTTAAAAGTGGACATACTTTGAATATACAATTGCTCAAGAAAATACAGGAGCAAAGGCAGAAATATCGGGAAAAAAGTGCCGGTGTCGCGGCTGGCTTCGGCTTGGCCGATCGCAAAGAGATCGATATCGATGGGATCATGCGCATCCTTCCGCATCGCTATCCGTTCTTGCTGGTGGACCGCGTGATCGAACTCGAACGCGGCAAACGCGGGATCGGGATCAAGAACGTCACGATCAATGACAGTTTCTTTCAGGGGCATTTTCCCGCGCGGCCGGTCATGCCGGGAGTATTGATGGTCGAGGCCATGGCCCAGGCGTCTGGCGTTGTCATATTGACGAATGAGGCGCATCGTGGTAAAGTAGCTTTCTTTTTGGCGGTGGATAAGGTCAAATTCCGTCGGGTCGTTGTCCCGGGTGATCAATTGGTCATGGAGGTGGAGGTCATCAGGGACAGGCCTAAAACAGCCCAGGCTCGGGCGGTCGCCAAGGTGGGGGATGAGATCGTCGCGGAAGCGGAAATGGTTTTTTCGTTTACCGACGCTTCGTACCTGGATTAAATCTTTTGAGCGCTTATTTGACCTGCATTGCGACAGGGTGTAGTATATAACTATATGGAAAATATTAATATTCATAAGACCGCGGTCATTCACCGGGACGCCAAGATATCTCCTGGAGTAAGTGTTGGCCCGTATTCGGTCATCGAGGGCAGTGTGACCCTTGGGGATAACGTGCGTGTCGGCAGCCATTGTGTGGTCACCGGACAAACGACGATAGGCCGTAACTGCAAGGTTTATACCGGCGCGGTCATCGGCAGCGCGCCTCAAGATAAGAAATTCTCGTATGACGACAATGTTTTTTTGAACATTGGAGAAAATAATGTCATCCGGGAATATGTGACCATCAACCCCGGCACTCTCGATGGTGGCGGAAAGACGGTCATCGGAAATAATAATTTGATCATGGCTTACGGGCACGTGGCCCATGACTGCATTATCGGTAATAATTGTGTAATGGCCAATGCCGCGACCCTGGGTGGGCATGTGACCCTGGAGGACAATGCCGTCATCGGAGGATTAAGCGCGGTGCATCAATTCACCCGCCTGGGAAGGCTTTCGATCATTGGGGGATGTTCCAAGGTCGTGCAGGATGTCCTGCCGTTCTCGATGTGCGACGGGCATCCGGCGGCCGCGATCAATATCAATACGGTCGGATTAAAGCGTGCTCAAGTTTCTCCAGAGACAATTCAAAATATAAAAAAGGCATTCAAGATATTGTTCCGTCTGGGCTTAAGCCGGGCTCATGCCCTGGAGAGAATCGTTAACGAGATCGAAACCTGCCCGGAGATCGAGCATCTGATATTTTTCGCGAAAACCTCCAAGCGAGGGTTGTGTTCTGCGCCTGGCGCGTCATCGTCAAGCTCCGACGATAACGTATAATCCTTATCTCCTCTTTATTTTCCATTTATGGACAAGAAAATTCTTGGCCTGATCGCCGGTAACGGAAAATTCCCGCTCCTTTTCGCCCAAAAAGCCAGATCTCAAGGATATTCCGTTGTAGCCGCCGCTATTTATGGCGATACCTCCTTCGCGTTGCGATTTTTCGTCAATAAGGTGATGTGGTTTAAAGTTGGCGAGCTCAAAAAACTTTTCGCGTTCTTCGCGCAGGAAAAAGTGAGAGAAGTCATTATGGCGGGGCAGGTCGACCCGGGTAATCTTTTTGAGAAAAACGTCGTTTTCGACAAGGAATTCCAGAATATCTTCGACGCCATCCGTGACCGCAAGGCTGACACTATTTTTGTCGCTATTGCCGACAAGTTGCAGTCCCAGGGGATCCGGTTGGTCGATTCCACGTTTTTGCTCAAGGAATATCTGGCGCCGAAAGGGACTTTAACGCGGCGCGCGCCCACCGAGCGGGAATTGGACGACATCGAATTCGGCCGGAATATCGCCAAGGCCATGGGCGGCCTGGATGTGGGGCAGACGGTTGTCATCAAGGACAAGGCGATCGTGGCTATTGAAGCGATGGAAGGCACCGATCGGACCATCGCGCGTGGCGCCGGAATCGCCCGCGACGGGGCGGTGGTTGTCAAAATGAGCAAGCCAAACCAAGACCTGCGCTTCGATGTTCCGGTCGTTGGTCCGCGGACCCTTCAGATGATGATCCGTGCCCGTGCCCGTTGCCTGGGGATCGAAGCGGGCAAAACACTTCTTATTGACCGCGACCGTTGCGTGCGCCTTGCCAATAAAGCGGGAATCTGTATCGTAGCCGCGTAGTTCATGGCCGAATAATGTTTCGGGTCATTGACACCTTCCGATTTTTTCTATATAATCTAATATTAATTTCCTTATAACTATTATATATAATTATATTTATGGAACTTGATGAAATAAAGAGAGTTAGGTTAGAAAAGCTCAGCAACCTTAGGGCTGAAGGGCTGGATCCTTATGCCGGTGGGTTTGTCCCATCACATACGGCTGCCCGGGCTCTGGGAGCGTTTACCGAAGGGCAAGAAGTTGCTTTGGCTGGCCGGCTTATTGCCAATCGCAGTCATGGCAAGGTTGTTTTTGCCGATATCCAGGACCAGACCGGGAAGATACAGCTTTTTATCAAGGCGGAAGCTTTTCCTATCATCAAAGATCTGGATATCGGTGATATCATCGGCGTTAAAGGCGCGTTATTCAAGACCAAGACGGGCCAGGAGAGCGTTCGCGTGGCGGAAATCCAGGTTTTATCCAAAGCGCTGATGAGCCTGCCGGAAAAGTGGCACGGCCTTAAGGACGTCGAGACCAGATACCGTCAAAGATATGTTGACCTGATCGTCAACAAGGAAGTTCGGGATCTATTCATCAAGCGCAGCCGGATCGTTCGGTATATTCGCTCTTTTTTAGATACGCGCGGTTTCCTGGAGGTCGAGACCCCGATGCTGCAGCAGATGGCTGGCGGCGCCCGGGGCAGGCCTTTTAAGAGCATGCATAACGCCTATGACATGGAAGTGTTCTTGCGTATCGCGCCGGAATTGTATCTCAAGCGTTTGCTCGTCGGCGGCCTGGAGCGGGTTTACGAAATGAACCGTAATTTTCGCAATGAGGGGATCTCCACACGGCATAATCCGGAATTCACGATGCTTGAAGTTTATCAGGCGTACGGGAATTACGAGGACATGATGAAACTGACCGAGGACCTTGTCAGCGGCCTGGTCATGGAAGTCAACGGTTCTTACCAGGTTACGTACCAGGGCAAGACCATTGATTTTGCTCCACCGTGGGAACGCCGGTCCTTCGCAAAAATCGTTGATGATAAATTCGGCATCAAGCCGGAGGATGATGCCCAAGCCATGCTCGCCAAATTGGGTAAACATAAATCGCATTCGATCAAAAAGGGCGACCGGCTGACGCGTTCGGGTGTGATGAAGATCGTTGAAGAGATGCTTGAAGAGGAGGAGATCGTCAATCCGGTCTTCTTCACGGAATATTTTACGTTCCTGTGTCCGTTGGCGAAGACGATGCCGGAAAACCCGGGCGTTTCCCAGCGTTTTGAAGTTTTTGTTGGCGGTTTGGAGATCGGAAACGCGTACTCCGAGTTGAATGACCCCATCGAGCAGCGCAAGAGGCTCACGGAAGATCTGGAAGATGATGAGGAGACGGGCAATCGGAATGTCGATGAAGATTTTATACATGCTTTGGAATACGGGATGCCCCCCGCGGGCGGGCTGGGCATCGGGATTGACCGGCTGGTCATGCTTTTGACCGACGCGGCGTCGATCCGGGACGTCATTTTATTTCCGCTTCTTAAACCTGAAGGGCATTAAACGTCTGATGAATTACGAGAACTGGATCAGTTACCGGTACATGATCGCGAGCAAGGGAAGATTCCTGACTTTCCTGAACGTGATCTCCATCGGCGGTGTGGCAATCGGTGTCGCGGCATTGATCGTGGTGACGGGTGTGATGACCGGGTTCGGGAATAACCTGCGTGAGAAGATCATCGGGACGACACCGCACATCATGGTGGAAGCGGACGGCGGCATAAAAGATTTTGAAACGGTCCAGAAACAGCTCAACGGGCTTGCCGGAGTTAAGGGTTCTTCTGCGTATATCCAGGGGAACGTTTTTTTGGAAAGCGCCAGCCAGGTGGTCGGGCTGGTCGTGCGCGGTATTGTCCCGGAAACCGAAAAGAAGATCACCAGCGTCGATAAATATTTGGTCAAAGGGGATTTCGCCCTGGACACCGAAGGTGTCATTGTCGGCAGTGAGCTCGCCAGGTATTTCGGGTATTCGCTGGGAGATACGATCAGTTTGATCGCCCCGGGTTCGGGGATCGCCGGAACAGGTTGGCATCACGAAGTGAAAATATCCGGTATTTTTACAACGGGCATGGTGGATTACGACACGAACCTGATCATCGTGCATCTTAAAAAGGCCCAGCAGATATTTCATCTGACCGAGAACACAGCCAGCGGCATTGGAGTAAAGGTTGAAAATCCTAATAAGGTCGACCTGGTGAAAGACGGTATTCATGGCCTGCTCGGCTACGGATTCATCGTCAAGACCTGGATCGATACGAACCGCAATCTTTTTGACGCCTTGATCCTTGAAAAATGGGGGCTGTTCATCGTTCTGACGTTGATGGTCGTGGTCGCGTCGTTTAATATCATCAGCACCCTGATCGTGACGGTCACCAGCAAAGTGCATGATATCGGGATATTGCAATCCATCGGCGTGCCCAAAAGTTCTATACGAAGGATCTTTACCCGGCAGGGGGTTTTCATCGGTTCTTTGGGAACGCTGCTGGGGGTTTTGAGCGGTGTGGGGTTAAGTTATTTTCTAAAGACCTATGTCCAGGTCCCTAAAGAAATTTATTCGATCGACCACGTGCCGGTCGAGCTGCAGATGTCCGATATGCTGGCGATCGTTACCGCCGCGATGGTGATCAGTTTTCTGGCAACGATCTACCCGGCGGCAAAGGCGGCGAACCTGCAGCCGGTGGAAGCGTTGCGATATGAATAGCAAGGCTTTAGTGCTGGAAGCGGTCAATATCCATAAATCATATCGCAGTGTTAACGCCACGTTACATATTTTGAAAGGTATTGATGTTGGGATCGCGGATGGCGAGATCGTTTCTCTTGTTGGGCCATCTGGGGCGGGGAAATCGACTTTGCTCCATATCCTCGGTGGGCTGGATGTCCCCGAAAAAGGCATCGTGACGCTGCAGGGCGAGGATATTTACAGGCTCAACGACCTCCAGCGGGCAAAGGTCAGGAACGGCAAGATAGGATTTATTTTTCAGTTCTATCATTTGCTTCAGGAGTTCACCGCGCTGGAGAATGTGCTGTTGCCGGCGTTGATCAAATCCGATGAACGTAATATTACCCGGCTGGAATCGAAGGGTAAAGCTCTTTTAAAGCAGGTGGGTTTGGAAAAACGTGCTACGCACAAGCCGTATCAATTGTCGGGCGGTGAACAGCAGCGCGTGGCGATCGCCCGGGCCCTGATCAACCAGCCGGCCATTATTTTCTGCGATGAACCCACGGGAAATCTGGATTCGCAGACGGGTAAGGAGATCATCGGACTTTTAAAAGAATTGAACGATCAGAACAAACAGACATTTGTGATCGTCACGCATGACAAAGAGATCGCCCGGATGAGCCATCGGACGATCCACATGCAGGACGGCCGGCTGGTTTAGCTGACAAAAGAGAGGTAAACATGAAAATTTATATCAATGGAAAATTCTTTTCCCGCAAGGACGCGAAGGTGTCCGTCTTCGACCACGGCCTCCTTTATGGCGATGGAGCCTTTGAGGGCATCCGGTCGTATAAAAGATGCGTGTTCAAACTGCAAGAACATGTCGACCGTCTTTACGAAACGGCCCACACGCTGATGATCCAGATCCCGCTGACCAAGGCCCAGATGATGGCGGCGATCGTGGCGACGCTTAAAAAGAACGGCATTAGCGACGGGTATATCCGTGCCATTGTTACGCGCGGCGAGGGTGATCTGGGGCTGGACCCGCGCAAGTGTTACGGTAAAGCCAACGTGATCATTATCGCGGATAAGATCACCCTTTATGCCAAGGAGCTGTATAATAAAGGTATGGCGATCATCACGGTGCCGACGGTGCGCAACAATCCCGAGGCGCTTAACCCGCGGTTAAAATCGCTTAATTATCTTAATAATATTCTCGCCAAGATCGAGGCGAACAATTCCGGATATGCCGAGGCGATCATGTTGGACCACCAGGGGTTCGTTGCTGAATGCACGGGGGATAATATTTTTATCGTTAAGCATGGTGTGTTGTCCACTCCCAGCCAGGGAAGGCTGCAGGGGATCACGCGCGATTGCGTGATGGCGCTGGCCAAAAGCAGCAAGGTCACCACGGAGGAGCGGTATATCACTCGTCATGAAGTGTATACCGCGGATGAATGTTTTCTGACCGGAACGGCCGCCGAGATTATCCCCGTTGTGAAGGTTGACGGCCGCGCCATCGGTACGGGCAAGCCCGGCACAATGACGCTTAAAATGATGAAGATGTTCCATGCGTTGACGGGCCAAAGCGGCGTTAAATATTAAATAAAGGAATTTCTGATCATGATGTGCGATATTTGCGGGAAGAAAAAAGCGACGGTCCATTTAACGGAGATCGTCGATGAACAGATGTCGGAGATGCATCTGTGCGAGGAATGCGCGCGTCAGAAAAGCGTCCAGATGGAACAGCAGTTCGGGCTGGCGGACCTTCTGGCCGGGTTGGCCGATTTCGGCAAGACTACCGGCGGCGAGCCCGAGAAGGTCGATCTGCAGTGCCCCAATTGCGGCATGACCTATGAGGAATTCCGGAAATTCGGCCGGTTGGGTTGCAGCGAATGCTACGAGGCTTTCAAGATGTATCTGGTAACGCTTTTAAAAAAGATCCACGGCTCCAACCAGCATTTGGGCAAAACGCCGATACGGATGCCGCCAGCGGAGAAAAAGCGCATTGAAAGTCTTCAAGACCTGCGAAATCAGCTGATGCAGGCCATCCAGATGGAGGATTTTGAGAAGGCCGCGCAGTTGCGCGACAAGGTGCGGGAAATGGAAAAGCTCGAGAAGAAAGAAAGCGAAAAGAAAGAAAAAAAGAAATAGGCCTCTATGGAATTCAACGACTTCGTTCATAGCACCGGGCAGTGGTTAATGGGTACCGGGACCAACGCCAACATTGTGATGTCTTCGCGGATCCGTCTGGCGCGCAACCTGGCGAAAAAGCCTTTCCCCAACAAGGCCAGAAAAAAAGACCTGGTGGACATCATGGTGATGATCCAGGATGCCATCGCGAAGAACGATTATTTCAGGAATTCATTGTTCGTCAAGATCAGTGATCTGGATAATGTTGACAAACAATTCTTGATCGAACGGCATTTGATGAGCCACGAGCACGCCGCCAATCCCGAAGGGAAAGGTCTGGTCGTATCCAAGGAAGAGATCCTGTCGGTGATGATCAACGAGGAGGACCATATGCGTATCCAGGTACTGAAATCCGGCTTTGACCTGGATGAGACCTGGAAGGTGGCCAATACGATCGATGATTCGATCGCCCAGAAACTGGATTTCGCGTATTCCGGCAGCTGGGGATATTTGACCGCTTGTCCGACGAACACAGGGACCGCGATGCGCGGGTCGGTGATGCTGCACTTGCCGGCGCTGGTGATGACCAAACAGATCAATAAGGTGTTAAACGCCATTTCGAAGCTTAATTTCGCCTCGCGCGGGTTTTACGGTGAGGGAACGCAGGCAAGCGGCAATTTTTACCAGATATCCAATCAGGTTTCCATGGGGCACAGCGAGCAAGATGTCATTCAGAACATCCATGGCCTGATCTGTCAGGTCATCGAGCAGGAAGAGCAGGCCCGGCAGGCGCTGATCTTGCAGAACCGACCAGTCCTGGAAGACAAGATATTCCGTTCTTTCGGAGTTTTAAAGAACGCGCATATCATCTCCAGCCAGGAAACGGTGGAATTGCTTTCGATGGTACGTTTGGGGGTCGATCTGAACATTGTCAAGGACGTCGACCGCCACGCCATCAATGAATTGTTTTTAATGATCCAGCCGGCTCATTTGCAGAAACTTGAAGGAAAGAAATTGTCGTCGGCGGAACGGGATACCAAAAGGGCCAGCATTATTCGCGAAAAATTAGGAGGGTAGTCATGTTCAATAGGTTCACTGAAAGAGCACGCAAAGTGATCGTCTACGCTAAAGAAGAAGCACGGCGTTTTAATCACGATTATATCGGCACGGAACATCTTTTGCTGGGGCTGGTGCGCGAAGGCGAAGGTGTTGCCGCCGCCGTGTTGCAGAAATTGGGTATTGACCTGGAAACCATCCGTATCGAGGTCGAGAAAATGGTGCAGCCGGGGCCGCAGACCCAGGTGTTGGGTGATATCCCTTTTACGCCGCGTTCTAAAAAAGCGCTGGAACTTTCCGCCGAGGAAGCACGGGCGTTGGGGCATAATTATATTGGTACGGAACATCTGCTCTTGGGACTGGTCAAGGAAGGCGAGGGGATGGCCTATCGCGTTTTGTTGAATTTAGGGCTGGATCTGGCAAAGCTGCGTAACGAAGTGATGGAATTGCTGGGTTCTGGTATTCCCGGCTATGGCACGCAGGAACCGACCAAGTCTGACAAAACGCCCGCCATCGACGCTTACGGTCGTAATCTCAATAAATTGGCGAAGGAAGGGAAGCTCGATCCGGTCATCGGGCGCAAGGAAGAGATCGGGCGCATCTTGCAGATCTTAAGCCGCCGTACCAAAAATAATCCTGTCCTGCTGGGAGAAGCCGGTGTCGGGAAAACGGCTATCGTGGAAGGGCTTGCCCAATTGATCGTTAACGGTGAGGTCCCGGAGCTGTTGCGCGACAAGACGATCGTCGTCCTGGACCTGGCGTTGATGATCGCGGGGACCAAATACCGCGGGCAGTTCGAAGAGCGCATCAAAGCGGTCATGGATGAGATCAAACGTTCCGGAAAACTTATTTTGTTCATTGACGAGTTGCACACTCTTGTGGGCGCGGGTGCCGCTGAGGGCGCTATTGATGCCGCCAATATTCTTAAGCCGGCTTTGGCCCGCGGGGAGATTCAGTGTATCGGCGCGACGACCTTGGATGAATACCGTAAACACATCGAGAAAGATGCCGCGCTCGAACGGCGTTTTCAGACGATCATGGTCGAACCGCCATCGGTTGATGAGGCCATCCAGATCCTTAAGGGCCTGCGTGATAAATATGAGGCGCATCACCGGGTGAAATTTTCCGATGAATCGCTCGACGCGTCCGTGCGGCTTTCAGACCGTTATATCTCCGGACGGGCCCTGCCGGACAAGGCGGTGGATATCCTGGATGAAGCGGGAGCCAGGGCGCGTTTGAACGCGATGGTCGTTCCCAACGGGATGAAAGAGCTGGAAGAGAAGATTGAATCTCTTAAAAAGGAAAAAGAATCGCACATTAAAAGCCAGGATTTCGAAAAGGCCGCGCACATGCGTGATGTGGAGCGCGAAACGCGTACCGAGCTCGAAGAGATCAAAAAGAAATGGTCGGAGGAGCGTGATAAGGCAACACTGGTCATCGGGTACGAGGACGTGGCCAAGATCGTTTCGCAATGGACGAAAATACCGCTTATCCAACTGGAAGAGGAAGAGACCAAGAAGTTGATGAAAATGGAAGATTCTTTGCGCAAGGTCGTCATCGGGCAGCAAGAGCCCATCAGCGCGATCGCTCGCGCGGTGCGGCGTTCCCGCGCGGGAATCAAGAACCCGCG
>ORJL010426923.1_pt1 | contig 40282 bp, 27 predicted proteins | sample 1779941 | NCBI WGS metagenome assembly ORJL01 (sample SAMEA104232317, study PRJEB22302) | groundwater metagenome | biome: forest; feature: aquifer; material: groundwater | place: USA | collected 2011-08-07 | depth 5.8 m | reverse complement strand
CGATGCCATAACAACAACCAACATTCACTTGCTATTATTCAATCCTCGCAATGTTTTCCCAAACCACCGATGCCATAACAACCAACATTCACTTGCTATTATTCAATCCTCGCAATGTTTTCCGAACCATCGATGCCATAAAACCAACATTTTTCCTTTTGATTTTTAAATCATCCTCGTAATGTTTGTAAGGTCAAGCTCAGAGCCAAGGAATTTTGACAGCCCCCTTGCGATTTCCACATAAACAATGAAATTCAGGAGGGGCAGCACCACCGCGCCGATGAAATACACCATCACTACCTGCCATGGCCAGAAAATGAAATACGACATCAGTTTCATCTGCTTGTCAAAATCAATCGAGGGCCCGCCCCATGGCATGCTCCGATAGCCGCCCACCATCCCCCCGCCCGCATATGCCCCAGTGCCGTTGATGTAATCTCCCGTTGCCAAATAATCCGCAATCCCGGTATCCGAAGCTCCAACTGTGCGCCATGCGCTCCCGCCCCTTGTCCCAAGCCTGTCCACCGTGGCCATCGCCTGGTTGAACGCGGAGTCCATTGCCACGCCCGTCGACAAATCCCGCATTTCCGAATACATCAGCACGTCGTTCATCACAAGCATCAGCGGGTAGAAGAAAAGCGAGGCATAAACAAACGCAAGCAGCGCCCCGCCAAATTCGCGCGTGGCAGGGAAAGAGCGCAGCACTATGCCAATTGGCATGAAAAAGTAGGCGCAGGCCAATAAAAGGTAATCCAGCACCTTCTGCTGCACAATCACCGAAACAAACGCGACAACAAATCCGCTAAGCCCGACAAGGAACAGGTTTTGCAGCTGCTGGAAGCCCCCTAACGGCTCGATGGTATACCCGATGCCAAGAGGCCTGCTTTCCCACACCATCTTGAACAAATATGAGAAAACGTAATTTAGCATCATGAGCACCTGGAATATGTCCTGCCCGATTGCCCTGATGTGCGAGAGGTATTTTTGCGCGATGCAATACGGCGTCACTGCCACGTGCCCATCCGCAAACGTGCTGCATGATGCATAGCTTCCGTCCCTATACCTTGCTGTGTCAAGTATCGATGCGTCAAATGTGCACATTCCCCAAACATGCCCTGCTATCAATGCGGCTAGCGCCATTGTCGCAAGCACCTGGAAAAACTCGAACCTCGTCCATGCCTCAAGCTTTGGGTTGCGGATTAGATGGGAAAGGAAAAACATGAGCACAAGCATGAAAACAGAGCCGAGCATCGTGACAAGCGCAAATCCCATCCAGCTGCCGCCGAGCACCGAAGCAGGCCCGAAAACCGACTGAAACCCGGCCGGGGTTATTTCAATCGGAGTTCCTTGGAACGGGGTGCATATGTCAAGCATAAATCTCAACCGCGTTTCTCATATTATTTTCTCAAGCGCGCTCAGGTCAATGTCCGTGCCAAGCGCCGCCGCCATGTCCTTAATGGCCGTAAGCGTGATGAATATGTTGAAAAGCGGCATCAGTATCGACACTATCACTATGTAGAAAACCGACGCCTTGAATACTGCATATAAGAAGAATATCAGCGCCTCCAAAAGCGTTGTAGCAATTATGCTTCCTGTGAAGAATTGGATTATGGCGAATATGATTATGCCCGACAAGGTGGAGCCCTCGGGGTTTTCAATTATTGTCCTTCCCAAATCCTTGACCGCCGACTTCACAATCAGGGTGAAGAAACAGGGCTGGTACTGGTCTCCTGTCACGGTGTCAATGGCCCAGCATGAAGGCCGGTAGCTGCCGTCCGCTGTTTGCTGGGGCAATGCTATGTTGCCAAACTCGTCCTCGAACTGGTTGTCGAAAAACACCGCAATGCTGTACGTTGTCACGTTTATCATGAACGGGTAGATGAAAAACAGCCCGATTGCAATTGCAATGAGCACGTTCCCGCCCCTCTCTATGCCGCCGCCCAATGTGCGAAGGAATATGCCAATCGGCATGATGAATGCGAGCATCCTTGTTTTTGCAAAGCAAAGCATGAATTCGTGCGCGAACCATTCCCCGATTGCGATGGTCATCATGGACAGCGTGATTCCCAAGCCGTCGAATATCGGGCGGAAGGCCGGCTGCAGGGAAAACGAAATCCCGATTATGCCGGCAGGGCGAAGGTAAGGTGTGATATTGCCAATCAATGAAAGCACGGCCGTCGCGCTTGTCATCAGGGTGAATTCGGTTATCATGGTGTCGCGTATCATGATGACATTGCGCTGCGCGATGTCAATCTGGCTTATGCCCCTATCATACATCAGGTTGCTTCCCATGAAAAGCGCCACCACAATTATGGCGGACACAAACAGGTTCGACATCCCGGCTTTCGACCATGCATGCACCCTCGCCCCAAGCGCCCCGGACAAAACATGCGAAAATCCAATCAAGCCTGCTGCAATCAGGAGCGCAACCATCGAAATGGCGAACCACGTGTTATCCGGCGCGGTGTATGCGCACTGCGTAAGCGTGCCTCCCCAGAATTCCTTGCCTGTGACGTCTTTTCCGAAAATATCCGGAATCAGCACTCCCCACAAATCGGCAAAGGTGAAGCCGGCAAGCAGCATAAGGAAAAAGGCAGCAACGAATGTTTTCCTGTCAATTTTAACCATCATATCAACCTTGCCAATTTGCAGCATATCCCCGCATTCGTTTCCATCATATCAACCTTGTCAATCTGCAGCATATCCCCGCACCATTTTCCATCATATCAACCTTGTCAATCCCGCTATTTCCGCATCGCCCCCAAGCAGCGGCGCCATCACTTTCACGGATGATAAGCTTATCATTATTGCAAAGAACGGCGCCAAGAGGCTGAACACAAGCAGCTTTGCCAAATTGTCAACAGGCCCGTTCTTTCCCAGTATGCCTCCTGTCACAGGGTCAAGCATGTAGTAAATGCCGGTGACATACCCCTCGTGCAGCCTTTCCTCCCAGAATTCGTTCGCAATCCTCATGGACACATTATACCGTTTCCCCTTCTCGCTGTCAGGGGGGATTTTTCCCTCGGCAATGCAAATGTCTATTGTGGTGGTCTGCAAAAGCTCCTTCACTTTTTTCTTGTCAGTATTCCAATTCGGGTCTCCCGGGTCCCCGTATTTCTCCCTGAACTCAGAGTTCAGGAAAGTTGGCGGCGTAAGCGTGCCCGGCGGGGGCGTCATCATGGGATTGGCAGGCACGCTCATCATTCCCTGCGGATATGGCTCGCCATACACGCTTGCATCGCCTCCTGCCGCCCTTGCATAAAACGTCTTCCTCACTCCATCGCTGTCGTTTGCCGAAAAAACCACTTCCCCGGAATTCGGGTCCGGCTTGTTGTTCAGCACGCGCAATTGCACATCTGTTAATCTGACATTCCCCCCGCTATCCTCAACAACCCCATTATTCAGAAATTGGGAGAGCATCATGTTGCTTGCAAACAAAAGCGGAGTGACATAGCTGCCATCGCCCCTCTGCCAGTTTATCTGGTATTTGTACAGCTCGTCAAGGTCTATTGCAGTCGAGCCGCCGCCCGGCTTGATCACAAACGGCCCGGCAACCGAAAACAGCACGCTGTGGAAATACACGTACACCATCGGGAAAATTATGTAGAATGAAATTGCCAGGGCGATGAACAGCGCGCCTATCTTGCGCGTAAAGAACAGCGTGCGAAGTATTATGCCAAGCGCCAAAAACAGGGGGAAAAATGCCACGTGCATGTAATAGAGCAGGAACTGCTGGAAGCGTATCGCCATCATGTTTTTCACGCTCAGGTCAATCACATTGGCAAGCGTGTCCACGGGCACGGACAGCCCTGCAAACGGCGAGAAATGCACTATTCCGGCAGGGTCTGGGATTCCCTTCACCTCAAGCCCGATGCTGTGCACAACCGACAGGAAAGTATAGGCGGACAATGCGCTTTGCGCCTCGTTCTTTGCGCCCCGAAACAGTATGTCAAGGTAATCCTCGGCAATTGCGATGTGGCATGGCAATTTGTCAGCAGACGAGCCGGGAAGCATGGTGCATCTTGCGCCCACATACCATTTCCAGTCCTCATTTGAGCTTGCCGTCGATATGTAGTAAAGCAGCTGGGGGAGGAAACTGCCGGTGCTCAATGCCACCACAATCACCGCCAATATCATGCTGTAAATCAGCTGCCCGATTTCCCTTTTCACCCATGCCTTCAATTTGTCATCGCCTGTCAGCGAGCCGAACATGTATCCCAGGGCCACAAACAGCGTGCCCATCGCGCCCGCAGCCGCAATTGTGGCCCACCAAATCGCGCCTCCGCCGCCATAAAGCTCGAATGCCGTTGATATGGGGTTGCTTGACACCACGTTCACGCAGCCGGACAGCATGAAAAGCAGCAAAGCGGAAAATGCAAACAATGCCAAACCCATGCCCCGGCTCCGCTTCCCGCTTGCCGGAACGGCAAACAATGCCAAACCCATGCCCCGGCTCCGCTCCCCGCTTGCCGGAACGGCAAACAATGCCAACCCTGTGCCTCTCATTTTCAATCCATCCTCGAGCTGAAGAATTTCGTAATGGTCCTTATGAATGTGACCACAAACACCATCGACAATGCAGGCAGGAACACCGACTGCATCGCGACAAACCCTATCTGCTCCATGGGGTCAAGAAGCGCGCCAATGTTATATGGGAACCTCCTGTTCAGGCCGTCGAATGTGGAGGGGTCAATGGGGGATAGGCTTCGTATCGATGTCGCCCGTATCATGTCAAAGCTCTGCAGCCACTCCCCTCCGCTTGCGTCAAACCCCCCGCACATGTTGTATCCATACGTTGAATAGAAAAGCTCGTTCATCACCTGCGCATGTATTATGTATGTGAAGGGCAGCACGAAATAAAACGCAAAAGCGCACGCCATCATGAACGAGCCGGCCTCGCGCGTCATGGGGAAAAGCCGAAGCAAAATGCCTGCCGGCAGCAGATAAACAAGCGCGGTTGCCTTGATTATCTGCAAGCCAAGCTGCTGCACCATGAGCGAGGCGCCAAATGGCGTCATGAGCATCTGTATGGTGTCAATCAGCCTTTCCACAACTTCCATCCCAGGCATCACCGGCACCTTGAACCCCCACGCGCCTGCATAGTATTTTCCCATCAGCCCCGACATGTACTGCGCGCCAAGCTTCATCCCCTCGAGCTTCACAATTGTCGAAACAGAAAGGCAGTTCACCCTTGCCACGTAATTGCTTGCAATCTGGAATATGTCCCCGCCAGCATAAAGCGTGAGGATGTTGTTGATGACAAACGCGCTCGTGAAAATGGCGATGCCCCAAATTATCGTTATTACAAGCTGGAAAAGCTCGCCCTTAAGCTGCGCCTCGTATTCCGATGAGCGCAATATGCCAAGCGCCATATAGAGCACGGACACCGCGAAAACCGCAAGCCCCATGCCAATCGTAATTGTGTGCACCATCTGCGTGAGCCGCGGGTCCTGCCCGCTCCAGAGGCTTGTCGAGGGTTTGATGGTTCCATAATCCTGCTGCGCGAAAATAGGGGCAAGCAAAACAAGGGCAAAAATCGAAAACGCAAGCCCTATCCTCGGCAGCCAAGGGCTTGCAAAAAGCCCTATCCTCGGCATCCAAGGGTTTGTTTTTTTTGCCTTTTCCATTTTTGCACCTAAACCAATTTCGACATCCCGAATATGCGGGGCTCCCCGCCGATTGCCAGCGACAAGTCCTTGAAAACGGTGACGCACATGAGTATCGAGCTTACAAGGAACAGCAAATTAAGCACGAAAATCTGCATCGACACCGTAATCATGTCCACAAGCGCCTCGAAGAAAAAGTTGACAGGCAGCACGGGCCCTGTCAGCCAGGCGAACGGATACAATATCATGTATTCCGCAACAGTCCCGAATGCGCTCCTGAATGAATTCCACAGGCTTTGCAGCCAGCCCCAAGGCAGTATCCTCCCTCCCCCCCCGCCGCCTGCCAGCTCCCTGCCTGCCGATTCCCCCGCCCTGGTATAATCCTCATACCCATCGCCTATCCTGGTTTGCAGGTTCGAGGAGGACTGCCCTGCCGCTATCTGGCAGATTTCAGCCAGGCTTGCGTAATTCGCCCAGTTTATCAGCTTGTTCTCGATGCTGAAGTAAATCTGCTGGTTTATCCAAATCGAGAGGGGATAAATGAAGTAAAGCACAAGGCACATGGCAATTATTGTCGAGCCTGTTTTGCGCAAAAACGGCACGCCCCTGCACGCAAGCCCCAGGGGCAGGAACACCACAAGCACGTTCTGGTGGATGAAAACAAGCAGGAGCTTTTGCATGATTATTGCCCCAATCCCCACGCCAATCAAATCCGTAACCACAATCAGCGCCTCGGATATCGGCCCCAACCCCGCATTCGGCGCCATGCTCACGTCAAAATGCGACAAGGTGGCTTCGGGCAGGAATGCCGACACCCCGAAAGTGGAAATCGGGCCGAGTATCATTTCAAGGGAGAGAAGCGAAAAATACTGGTTCATCATTTCGGTGAGCATGATTCCCCTGCCAAGGGGGGCATACACGCTCTGGTTTTTTTGGTGGTCGTAATTTTGCAAATTCTGCCTGCCGCCCGGCTGGCACCCCAAAAACCAGTCCGCCGACGCATACATGACATTTTCAGGGTGGTCACGTCCGCGTGCGCCGGTTGTTGGGTAAATTTTTTCGCTTTCCTGGCACGTGCCGCTCACAAGTATTCTCTGCCCGCCCGGCGCCAGCGTGCTTTGCGACAGCTCGCTTGAAATGACGCCCCATGCATACATCAGCCCCACTACCGTCATGATGAGTATTATGCTCACCGCAAGCTCGTATGTTTCATGCTTTGCCAAGGATTTTGCCTGCGCATTCTGGAAAAACTCGCCTGCCATGAAATAGCCGGCAATGAAAAATGCCCCGATAAGAAGCGATGCGGACGCGGTTGCCCACCACTCGGGCGCATACGGGGCGTCAATGAGCGGTATCGCCATCGCATGCAGCTGGGGCATTTGCAATAGGAAAAAGAAGGCTAGTGCTGAAAAAGCTGTCGCTTGTGGCAAGTTGCCATTTCGCATTTGTTCCCCAATTTCCATACTCATGTCATATTTATAAACCAGTTTCACCCTCTATCAATTCCGTGAAACAAGGGGGCAGAGGGCAAACTTTGGGAGGGCAAATTAATACGCATCAGCCAGCAGTGCCCATAATTGGCAAACCCATGCCCGCCCCCGGGATTTTCGCACGCCTGCCCGCCAAGGCAAATCCAGCGCCCGCTATTTTTGCCCGCCCGTCCGCCAAGGCAAATCCAGCGCCCGCAAAAACATTTTCCGCATCCGCTAACGCATTTTCCTCACCCGCGCCCTCTTCCGCATTTTCCTCACCCGCAAAAACATTTTCCTCATCCGCGCCAATAAAAATTTTCCTTTTTGCATTCCTTGCCATCTCCTTTTTCATCCAGCCTATTTTCGCCGACGAGCCATTGTGCGACATCTGCTTCCGCTCATTCCTCAAGGTCAACCTATCCGACGCATTCTCCACATCCGACAACCAGTATTACATCCGCGCCGTAGTGCATGCGTATTACCTCAACACCACCATCACGCAAGGGGCGGGGGGCGGCCAGCCAAATTCCTATGTAAATCCCGAAGACAATCCAGCCTACTCTTTCATTCTGGCAAATGCCACCAACGCGTCCATTTACATCAAATTCGACGGCATGGACATAATTGACATCAACGACGACACAATCTGCGCGCCCTATTTCACGAAAACCGACGATGTTTCCGACCCCGATGGCATTGCCAAAAAAGGCATGATGTGGTGCGAAATACACTACTACCGCGACAGGCAGGGAAACCGCCGCCTTATTTCCGATGCCCCAAGCTGCGGCATGCTCACCGTCTACCTCAACCATTCCTATGACGAGCCGCGCGTGAAGCCGAGCATGGTGTCCGCAATTCTTTGCCCGCCAAAGGCAAACGGCGTGCAAAGCCTCTGGCCCATTTTGGGGCCATGGATTACCAATCCCGCAATCTATTTCTCATGCATCGGCGGATTCATCGCCCTTGGCGTGCTCATTGCCAGCATGTATTACAACGGCAAAAACCCCCTTTCCCTCCTTGACATCACCACGCCCCGCCTGCCGCAGGGGAGGAAGGCGCGCATGCCAAAGGCAACGCTTCCCTACCATCTTGCCCACAAGGCACGCATCAACGACAGGGTGATTGCGCGGGCGGAAAAGGCAATCATAACACAGCTTGTTGCAATGTACCGCCGGGGGGGCGTGCGCAACACCACCGAACTTGTGAGGGAGGCAAAGAAGGCGTTTGCCCAGTCCGGCGCCGACAGGGCGAAATTATTGGCAACGCTGCGGCTTCTTGCCGAACAATCCGGCATGCGCCCGGACCACGTCAATGCCATGATGCGGGGCACGACCGGGAAGGGCGGCATATTCGAGCGCCTGGTTGATATCCGCGTTGCCGCGGACATAGACAAGCAGCGCTTTAGCGCGGCAAGGGGCGGAGGGCCTGCAACCGGCCCGATAGGGAAGCACCTGTTCAAGGGAGTGCGCAACTGGCCTGCCAAGCTTACCGCCGCCTACGGCCCCAAATTTGCAAAGCCCTGGAAATTCATTCCCGGCGTGGAGGGCAAGAAATGGGCGGACAGGCTGCCCGGCCTCCCTTACGTTGAGCGCGTCTCCCTGATTGCGGGCAGCTGGCTCACGTCGCGGATGGGCAGCATCGCAATGCGCCGCGACATAAGAAGGGCTGCAGCAGCGGAACTTGGCCAAAAGCTTGGCATGCTCAAAAAGGATTCCCCCTTCTACGAGAAATATTCATACGACAAGAAGAAAATCGGCGAAATTCCCGCCATCATCGAGAGGATGCACCAGGAAACCATCCACAAATTGCGCGCAGTGCAGGACGAGGTGCTAAACAAGCTCGTCCGGGCGCTTGCCACGCGCCGCGACGAGCTGAAGAAGGGCGACAAGAACAATCCCGAACTTGTGCTAATCGAAAAGCGCCTGAGGGAAATCCACTTCATCCGCAGCAAAATCGACGCCGAATACAAGGCCGCAGTAGATAAAGGCCTTGATTATTCCTGGCACGAGCGGGTGATGCACGAGCTTCTTGCCTATGCAAAGAAAGAGAGGCTGATAGACTACAAAATCGGGCCGGATGGGCAAATCATCGTGCTGAACAACCGCCTTTTCTTCACGCACGGGAACGAGGCGGAGGCAAAAGCTGACGGCCTGTTCAAGCGCCGTGCAATGACCAAAGCCGAAGTCGAATACCTGCTAAACCGGCTCGTGCTTTCCCAGCAAATCATAATGGAGGCCGCATCAATCCGCAAGGGCACGCTCACAAAGGACGGCAACGACCCGATTTTCTTCGATGCCAACGGCAAGCCGATTGCGCTTGACCCAGAAAAAGTGCGCGAGCGCTACGTCAGGTCATTCTCCCTGCTTGAGGAAGACCACAAGCGCTGGAGGAACGGCCTGATTCCTTTCACACCCCTTTCGGTTGATTTGGCGGAATATTCCGGGCGAATGCTGCTTCGCACCGACGCCGCCTTCCGTTCCTCCAACAACGAGGCATACCGCATGATGCGCATACGCCTGCGCATGGAGGAGGAAGTGGCGTTCAAAAAGCTCTACGAAATTTTGATGCGCGGCAGGTCTGAGCGCGAAGGGCAGGAAGTGTACGGCTTCAAGCTTGGCGAAAACGCATGGCGCGACCTGATGAACCGGATTTACAAGGAGACCAGTCCGGAGGGCAGGGAGGGCATAAGAGGCTCCTTAGGCCCGCTTTCCTACACCGCGCGCAGCGAATTCGCAGCGCGCAAATTCATCACAGGCTATTCTGCAAACCTGTTCGGCTTCGAGCTTGAGGCGGAAAGAGGAAAAGTGGAGTCATTGCGCCAGTCGTTTGCCAACATGTACGGCAAGAATTGGGAAAACCTCTTCCGCAATTATGACTTGAATCACAGGCGCAACCTCGACATCTACGACACCATGAAGGCAACGCACGAGGTCATCATGGGCAAATTCGACTGGGGCTGGGGCACCTACCTAAAATGGAGGGAGCGCGGCGTGCTTTTCGAGGATGCCAAAAAGGGCATCTGGATAATCGGCGCGGACAAGACCGTGCGCCCGATGTCCGGCCTTGACATCGAGAACTGGCGCCGCACAGGCAAGTTCGAATACAACAAGGACATAGCCTACCAGATGCTCTCATCGGATTATTCCGAGCGCCCGATAAATGCAACGCTGCTGTCAAAAGGCGCGGACGGCCTTTTCCACCACGGCGCCCCGCTCAAGGACCCGGAAGTGCGGCGCATCATCTACAACCTGATGAATGCGCAGTCCGAGCTTTTCAACCCGCGCACATCGGAGGGCGGCCTTGACGCCACAGCGGAAGGGAGGCGCCGCCGCCAGATGCTCGAGGCCAACCTGCAAACGCTTACCGAATTGATGAAGGACAAAATCAGGTGGGCAAGCAGGGTGGAGGCTGCGCACCACGGCGGCATAGTGTCGCGCGCAGGAAATTCATTCGCCATGATGCTTGAGAAAGTTTTCGGAGGGGGCACATACAACACCGCGGAAAGGCTGCAGCAGTGGTATGCCACGCAGGCGCACACGCGCGTGGTGCTTGAGAATTTCGCGCCATTTGACGACTCCCCAATCTGGGACAAGGGCAAGAGGCCCAACACATGGACCGAATTCCTTTCCGAAGAAACAAAAGAATCTTTGGCAGCAAAGCGCAATTTGGCGAAAGCTCGCGAAGACCAGCTTGCCCTGCTGCAAAAAACCACACTCATGCCAACCGAACAGTTGCAGCTGTCGCAGCTTCGCCTTCAGATTTCCCAGCTTCAGGCAAGCATTCCCGAGCTTGAGGCGCGCGCCCGCCTTTCAGACCGCGCCCTTGGCGGGGCGGACCGCTCCATGCGCGAGCTTGCGGACATGTCCATCCCATTCTACAACACCAACGAAATGACCGTAATGCGCGACCCCCGCATAGCATTCGGCGGAGGGTACGGCATGAAGCCTGCAATCATGGTAGGCTACCAGACCGGCCAATTCGTCGGAGAGCGCTCCAACATGTGGGCGGGCGCAAACCTCGTGCCGGCCGACCGGGTGCTCAACCAGCTTGCCAAGCCCGCTTTCGTTGCGGCCATGATGTTCGGCTCGCACACCCGCTCATTCTTCACGAAAATGATGGGATACACCACAATGTATCAGCAAACAGAGCACGGACCTGAGAATGAGCGATTTGCCTTCCGCCATGCATTCACCACCCTTTTCCGCCCCACCGAATCGTTCGACTGGCTCACGCGCCTGATGTCCCGCCCGATTTGGAGGAAGCCCTCGATGTACCGCGACGAATTCGGCTACACGATAAAAGAGGAGCATGGCGGGACCGGCGCCCGCTTCATCATGCCGTTCACTTGGAAGGGCGGCGGCGTGGACCCGATTTACCGCGCCGATGCCTCGCGCATGCAGCTTGAGGGCATATCAGGGGGCGTGGAGGCGGAAACGCGCAGGCGCAAGCTTGGCATGACATTCCGCGAATGGTTCAACCTCACCGACAGCCGCACAGCATCCGAAAATCCGCAAGCCGCTTTCGACCAGCTTCGAAGCACAATGCAGCTCACTGCGGATTCAAGGGAAAAGGCGATGATTCAAAGCCAGATGGAAGAGCTTCAGGAAAAAATCCACGCAGAAAGGAAAATCTGGCGCATCCCGATAATCGGCAAATTCTTCCAGCAGGGCTACTATTCAGTTGAAGACCGCGCCGGCTACGACATATCCGCAATGGGCGGCGCCCACCGCCCCTGGGAGCTTCTCTCCCCGTATCATAAAAACATCGGGCTTGCCCCGATTCCGGGCATGGTGTACAAGACATGGGACAACGAGCTCAAGCTTTTCCCGCGCGTGGCATCCATGCTGATAAACGCGCCGCAGGATTATGGCAGCTACGATAATTCCATCGGAGTGTGGCGCAACAAGGATATCGACTCAAGGGGCGCGATGCGAAAATTGCTCGGCCTCGGAATGGTGGGCGGGGAAAGGACGGAATCGATTTCCGGCAATCTCGGCCGGGACGCATTATTCAAGGAGTCTCTCAAAGACGTCTACCGCCACGAGAAAAACCTCCTCTACCAGTTCATGGAAATCGAAACCGAGCACATGCAATACAATTTCCTGAACAACTACTATGTAATGCCGCTTGCCCCGCCGATTGCGGCAGTCTACCAAATTCTCAAATCATTGCCGTTCTACAACAACCCGCTTCGCAACTGGGGCGCAACCACGCTCAACAAATATGAAAAATACCTCACGCCCGAAGAGGCCCAAAGCGACCAGGCGCGCATGCGCTCCGAAATGAACAGCGCGGCATTCAAGACTCCGGCGGGCCAGCAGTCCTACTGGACATGCTCCCGCCACGGCGTGTCCATGCCGTACGGCGTGTGGTGCATGATTTGCCAGACCGAGCAGGAGGACATCCAGAACCGCCAGAAAAAAGTGGCCGGCCTCACGCGCATGAAATACGGGATGAGGGACACCGCCATTTCCTACCTCGGCTCTTTCCTGCCATTCGAATACAAACCAGACCCGGATAATCCAAACACGGGCAAATTCAGCCCCTCCATCCGCGGCTACACCTACAATTACTACATCAACCAGACGCACTGCCCCACGCACGGCATCGGCTACCCGCGCGGCACGAACTGCCCGATGTGCAACAAGGAGGATTTCCTTGAGGCAAGGCAGCTCACAAAATGCCCCCGCCACGGCGTGTATTTCCAGCGGGGGCTCATCTGCTGGAAATGCTCAAGCCGCGAGCCGAACGAGCAGGAGCGCATTGCCGACACGCGCCCCTCCTACCTTGGCAATGATGCCATGGAAATCTACAAGAAAGAACTCGCCCGCAGGCTGTCCAACATGCGCGAGGACGAGAAAAAGAACGAGCTCCAAATCCGCACGGAGTAAAATATCATAAACATGAAAATCCGCAAGGAGTAAATATCATAAACATGATATTGGCATTGCATGAAAAAATCCGGAACATGTAAATTTGACATTGCATGAAAAATCCGGAACATGCAAATATTACCAATATATATGGGCAGTGCATGGAAATGTTGGTGTTATGAAAAAATCCCTTTTTGCATTCGCATTAATTCTCGCCATGCTTCTCTTGGCAGGCTGCGCCGGGCAGGTGCGCCCGCAGGACCGCCTCGATGCCGGCCCCAACAACACCTTCAACGTGTCCAAATACCTTGCGCATAACTTCTCCTCAAACCGCGAATTATCCGGCCCCACCCCATGCACCTGCATGCTCTGCGCAAACAAAACTTCCGGCGGCTTCCTTGGGCTTTGGACAGAAACCACCCTCGCATACGGCAACTGTTCGTTTACGCCATGCAATGCCTCCCTTTTCCAGGAAATCCTTGAGGCAGACACTCCCGACCTTTACCCCCGCCAATTCATGATGGGCGCAGGCCCGAACATCGGCGAATATTCCCTTGCGCAGCGCTACTGCAACGGCTCGCTCACCATGCCGGTTGTGTGGGCGGTTGGCAATGCCACCAACCCGCCAAAGCCCCTTGCCCGAACCACCGCCCTCTGTTACCTTACGCGCGGCCAGCTTCCGGTAATAGTATTCTACAACAACAACCCAAGCCAGCCAATCCCGATTGAGGCATGGATTAACATTTCAAAGGCATACAACACAAACAAGGGCAATGACGAGGCAATAGGCACCGTAATAATCACAACCGAAGCCATGTTCAATTCTTCCGATACCCGCTCCGGGGGCGCGGTTGAGCGCGTGCAGCAGCAAATCGACGCCATCCGCACCAACTGCCCCCGCTGCCTTGTCGCCCTCGCCCCAGCCGACCTTGATTACAAGGGAGTGGAAATGTTCCTTGACAACTCCACTCCGATTGGCAGAACATATGCATCCAAAATCGACCTTGTTGGCATAGGCTTCATAGCAAACGACAACGAATACGACCCCAAATGCCTGAATGCAAAGGAGGCAGTGGGAGAACGGTATATTTTCTCGCAGGATGTCGTGCTTCGCCGCTTCCACAAGCCCTCTGTCTGGTATGCGGCCGGCATTGCCGAGGGAAAAACCGCAATATCAGGCTGCAACTGGGATTCCGTGCAGGTGCGCAATGCATATCAATTCATGGTTGAGGATATTCCGGGCTTCGCGCAGTCGGGCATAATCGGCGTGGCGCCATACCGCTTCCTTGACAGCAACAACTCCCTGCCCATGCCCTGCAACCCGGAAAAGCATTCGTGCAATTTCGGCATGCGGGCAACGGACGGCAGCCAGAAGGACCAGATTTTCTATGGCTGGTTTTCATCATGCCAATTCTACACCACCAACACAATAGTGGGCAGGAAAATCACAGTGCCGGACGACAGCCCGCAGCAGGCTATCACATTTTCCACCAACGGCTATGGCACGGCATGCGTTTTCGCCGACATGACGAAAACCATGCTGCTAAAGCAAATTCTTGTTGGCAAGCAGCCCCCAACCCCCGTCATTCCCGAGCCTGACCCGGAATTGCTCAAGCGCGTTTCCGCCCTTTCCTGCGGGGGCTGCATAGCAGAGGCGCCCATGCCAAAATCATTCTGCTTCTACAAGGAGCCAAAGACCGGCCGTCCGCCAGAATTCGAGCAAACCAACTGCAACAAATATTCCGAATTCGGCATAGACGAGGAGGCGCAAAGGCAGTCCTTTGACTCCATGTTCATGCGCGCGCTTTACCAGCACGAATCATCATTCAATGGCTGTGCCATCAGCAACGCAAGCGGCTCATCACCCTGCGGCGCGGCAAAAGACTGCGACAACCTCGAGCTTTACGCAACGAAATACGATTCCCAAGCAAACCAATATTACTGCCCATCCGGCGTGGTGCTAAACCGCTGCACCCTCATCCAGGGCCCGCCGCCAACAGGCAACCAGGTGTGCGCCCTCGGGCTTGCCCAATGCATAAACAACCCCGGCGATGACCCTACGCCAGATGACATGTGCGGCGGGGGCAATTACAACCCCTTCAACCCCCGCGATTCCGCCTGCTGCGGCACATACAAATTCAGCACCGCATTCAACGAAAAGCTTGAGGATTTGCAGGAATATTTTGCAGACAATCCAAATTCCAACCTCCGCCGCATGATAAACCCAGGAGAGGAAGGATGGTATGCGGCATGGCTTGCCACCACACGTTATTATGGAGACGGCCCCACGCTGCAGATGATGATAGATTATGCCAACGGCGGCGGAACAGCTGACAACATGGTGCAGACCATCTACAACCGCCCATGGAAGAGCGACTGGACGAAAAATTACGGCGTGCGCGTAATCACGATGTACAACAGCGCGCTCATCACATGCTCAGGAAGCTGCCCCGCCCGGGTGGACTGCGGGCAAATAGTTTCAAATCCATAATCGCTTGCAAACCACACCGCCAGCTTCGCGCCTTATCCAACATCGCCCACTGCCTGTTTTTTATTCCTTCCACTTCTACCAAATGCAGGTGGTAGCTGATGAATTTGAGGCATTTCGCTTTTTTTCTTGGAATTCTCGTTCTTGCGAATTATGCAAGCTCGTTCTGCATTTTCTCCATCTGCATATTGGAGCCGGGCCAGCCCATATTCTACATCGGCGAACCCGCAACCGCCCAGGAATCCGCCGCCACCGTTGCCGCATCAAAGGAATACATCTGCAATCCCGACCCGCGGGTCAACCGCGAATACCGCCAGGGCATAGACACCTGCATCCCGACGTGCAATTACAAAGACTACCAATGCGACCTCCCCACCTGCACCTGCAAATCCATCTACACCTGCAACTACGCCGACCCGCAGAATCAATGCCAGCCCGGAACATGTCCCATTGGCAAGACATGCAAATCCGTTCTTCCATTGACCGGCGAGCCCATCTGCAACTGCGAGGATGAAACCCCAGTCAACCAATCGGCAAGCTGCTCAAGCGGCAAATGGTATCCGGGCTCCGGGGCCGCCTGCCTTGATGATTGCAGCGGGTTGAATACGAACGGCACCACCTTCACCTGCAACAAGAACTGCCAGTGCGAGCCGAAAGTGACGCCGATAATTGTCACTCAGCCAAACTGCTCGTTGTCCAACATTACCGGGTTGTGCGGCGGATGGTGCCCGGATGGATACATGTGTGGCAGGTACAACCAATCATCCCTGCAAGATCCGTGTCGTTGCAACAAGCAAATCAAGACACGCCCATTTAGTAAGCCCTGTTCAGAACCACTGGGGAATCGAAGCCCCTCCTGGAACTCATCATACTGCAAAAACGATTGCAGCACCGCCCTTGGCCCGGAATATGTCTGCAATAACGACTGCTTCTGCATATTGAATAACACGGGCAACCAGACCAATTACACCTGCGCATGGAGCAACCTCACAAGAAGCTGCGGCGGCACCTGCCCGACTGGCTACCAATGCGGCAACACGAGCAGTTGGTCCTTTCCATGCACCTGCAACCCCATCAACACCACAATAAACCAGACCAATTACACCTGCGCCTTCAGCAACATCACCAAATCCTGCGGAGGCACATGCCCATCTGGTTATGCCTGCCAGTTTGATCGTGGAGCCTGCAATTGCTTCAACTATCCGCTCAATTATTCCAATCAGACAAATTGCACCAACTGGTCAGCATGGGAAGCCGGCTTGCCTCTTACCTATGGTGAAAAAAACAAATTAAACCAGACTCGCAACTGCACCCTAAACTTATTCGTGAGGCAATGCCTTTCAGGGGCAAATGCATCCCAAACAAGAAATGAAACCAACTGCACCCAATGGTTAGGCAACCAGACAAACAAAACAAGATTAATCGTGAACGCGACCGCCTGCGATTTAGAGAGTAAGACGATTATTGGCGCATTTTTCCAAAACGTGCCAGATTACTGGGAAGGGTATTTCTGCATGCGATATATCGACGGAAAATCATTTGGGGGGTCTGGCACAACCGAGAAAAACAACAGTCCAAATTTCAACGGGTCCATGTACTGGACGGATTGGGTGCACCTGCCTAGCTACGATATACCCGGCGGCGCATATAAATCGACATGCGGACCCCATTCCTATTATTTAAAATGCTTCAGGCACAACGATGAGAACAATTGGTTTAAGTATGAGAACACGGACTACTACCTGTCGAATACCGTGTCCTTCCAATGCACCAAATGCTGCTCTGAAAATTCCATCGAGCCAAAAAGCCTGATGTGCGCGGACAACTGCAACACAACGCTAGGCTCAGGCTTCACCTGCGACACCCCGTCGTGCTCTTGCAAAAACGCCACCATCAACCAGACCAATTACACCTGCGCCTTCAGCAATCAAACAAGAGCTTGCGGGGGAACATGCCCTGCTGGCTCAGCCTGCAACATTACTAGCTTGGCGGATTGGGGTCCAGGTTTCACAAACAACTGCGCCTGCAACCCGATAAACACCTCAGGCAATGCAACCGGCTCCGGCGTTACAATGAAAGTTTCCGCCCAATCCGGCATTGTGGGCGGCTACCAGTCCGTCAATGTCGACATCTACAATGCAGGCGCAACTTCCCTGCCATCGGGCATGGTTTCCGTAACAATAAACGGGCAGCAAAGCCAATTCAACGTCATGCAAATTCCTGCAAAGCAAACATACACTATAAAGGTGGAGTATTCCTGCGCAGCCGCAGGCTCACTCCCAATTTCCGTTTCCTCCTCCTACGCCTCTTCCTACGCCGGCTCGCTGACATGCGCTGCAAACTACAACACCGCATTAAATACGCCCCTGACGGCAAGCTCGCTCTACTCTGAAAACGCGCTATCGATATTCACCGCAGTATTCGGAAAATGAATAAAAGAAGAAACTGGGAAAAATAAAAAAGAATTTACTGCTTGACCTCTTCCTGGGACCTTTGCATGTCAAGCATCTGCTTGTTCCTTGCCATGTCCTTGGGGAAGTGCCTTCCGCGCATGAAGAAGTTCTTCTCATACGTTTTTGCGCCGAATTTGCTCGTTATTATGTCCATGGCGCTTTCGGTGTCGAAATCCTTGCATGAGAATATGTCCACCGATGCATATCCCTTCTCCTGGAAGGTGTGTATCGAGATGTGCGATTCTGCAATCAGCACAATGCCTGACACCCCGCAGTCCTCGGGCTTCAATCCGGAATACGCAAATACATACGGCGGCATAATCTTCGTCATGCCCACCAGTTCCGGCATCTCGCTTAGAAAATTGTAAACAAAACTGACATCCTTCAGTTTTTTCTTGTCGCATCCGTACATGTCCAACGTCAAGTGTGGTCCAAACATTTTTTTCTTTTCCTCCGACTGAAAAAGCGCAATTTTATGCGCTTTAATCGCTTTTTTATTAATAAAGGCTGCATTTATAAATGTTATGCTTTTTGGCAATATTCCGAGCAATTATAGCGTGATTTGGGCAAATCAGGGCTGCAATAACGCTTTTTGCCAAAAAGGGCACCTCAATAACCGTTTTAACTCAAATCGGGCAGCTTATAACGTTTTTGGCGCAAATTGGCTCTATTTCCTTTTAGATTTGCTTGGAATTCGCTTCGCTCATTCCAAGGCGCGCAAATCCTGCCGATTTGCGCTTTCCTCTTTTTCGTCTAATGACTTAATGGTTCCGGAAATCCTCGTCGTTTCCAGCCTGCTTTGCGCGCCTGAAAATTCCCCGATAAGCGCAAGCCCTGCCGTGAGTTTCCTTTCCCCTCCGCGTATCACGCGCAAAACAAATTCCTTCGACGCGTCATCATACCTTTCCACCGACACCTGCAGCTGTGACATTCCGTCCACGCCAAAAAAAATAGAGAGGCATTTCATCATCTCTTTTTTTGCCTCCTCATTTCCCATCGCGCGCACGCCGCCGTGCACTTTCACGTGCAGATGCCTCCAATTCGGCATAAGTGAGGATTTTGCCATAACACGACCACATCACGCAATTCCAAAATATTCGCGCACTATTTTCATCTCAAACGCGCTTCTTAATTCGTACTCATTTCTTGCAAGGCTGGCAAGTTTCACTTCGGCAAAATAATGCCTGCAAAGCGCCACAAACCGTTTTATCCTCGCAATTTTCTTTCCCTTCTCAACAGGGGGCAAATTCAGCACATCCGATACTGCGACAACAAGCGTGCATTTTGCCTGCGCGCACGCCTTGGCAAGCCCCACGTCCGAATCATAGGATGCAAAGTGCAGGTATTTGCTCCTCTTGCAGCAAGCGCGCGCCTGCTCAAGTGTAATAACAGAAGAAAAAAAAGAAGCCTGGGCTTTGCGCACGTCGCTGCAGATGGTTTTTTGACTGGCGGGAACGTCCATCCGCACCAAATCAATTTCCATCGTCATCGCCATTTATTTTGCACCATGGCAAATTGCATCCATTCCTTACCTTACTTTCTCAGCCCCGATGCCCCTGCTCCTCAAGCCGCGGTGCCTCTTGCCCGCGGATGTCAGGCCGCGGAAAGCCCTGCCCCTCCCGAATGGAAGGCCAAGCTTCTCCACGTCAGCAAGAATCACTTCGAAGTATTTGAGCTGCCCGTCGCTTCCGACAAAGTAAGAGTTCACAACTTCAAGGTTGGTAAACCTTGCCCCTGCTTTCTCCTCGGCCTGCGCCTGCAAGCTCTTGCCATGCGAAGTATATGCGTAGTTCTTGCCGGGTTTCCTTCCACCCCACGGGTGCGGTCTTTTCCTAGAGCCGCGGCCCATCTTCACGCGCGCCATCACATATCCTTCCTTTGCCTTGTAGCCAAGCGACCTTGCCCTTGCTATGTTCAAAGGCTTCACAACGCGCACAACCGTGCCTTCCTCCCTCCATTTGGCAAGCCTCGCCCTGTATTCCGGCGAGCGCTCCTTGTATTCGTTCTGGAAGGTTTCCTGAATAAGACCGTACATTCCCATCTAAATCCCTCGTATTGGTTTTTTGTATTTCTTCCACAGTTTTTATGCTGCGTGCCTATTCGGGATACGACTCCCACATCTTCGGCGAAATCATGTGCCCTTGAAGATTAATAAATCCGGCTGTTATCTGATGGCGCATTTTTTTCAGAGCCCATTTACTGGATAGCATCAATACGGGTCAACGCAGCAGAACTTCCGTTTCATGCCTTCGCATTCCCGTCGCCGGCAAGGCCGAGCGCCAGGTCATTGTTTATCAGCGCCGTCATGGTCCGACCTTGCAAGAAGCAGCCGCTTATTCATTTATCCGCCCTGCGAGCCTTGGCATTTCCCTCAGGTAATTCAGCTGCATGTCAACCGCCGCCCTGCCGACATCCGTGCCGTTCCTTACCTGTTCGATAAGCTGGTCGCGGCTGAAATCCCCGAAGTTTCCTATGGAAAAACTCACGTTGGGGGGAATGGCGCGCAGGCGCACTATGACCAGTTCCCTCGCGTAATCCTCTTCCATCCTAAGCGCCCAGCATCCCTATTTTTTTCGCGTGCGCGAGTATTTCATCGCCTATTTTTGTCTTGCCTGAAACTTCAAGATACGCGCTGTCCCAAGTGTACGGCCGCTCGCCCACAAGCGCGATTATCTCGCCCCTCATCTTGGCAGGAACCGCCGCATATGCGCGGATAAATGCGCTGCGAATCTCCTCAATTCCCACATCAACACCGCAAGTTTCTTCCGCTTGGGCTATTTAATCATTTCCGGGCTTCAGGGTTCTATTTTCGCCTTGTGCCCCTTGAAAACAATGCTGTCCCCGACAATCGTCCTTTCCCCGGCGTCCAATTCCACATGAAGGCTTCCGCCGATGTTTTTGCACGTGAATTTTGATGCAAGATGCGCCTTCCCTTCCATCACTCTCGGCAAAATAGAGGCAAGCGTGCCTCCCCCAACCAAGTCCTCAAGCGCATAAGCTGCAGAATCATCCATCTCCCATTCATGCACCTGCCCTGTCACAGAGGAGCGTATCTGCACTTTCTTCGAATCGACAAATATCCTTCCCTCAAGCTGCTTCTGCAACACGGTTTTCATCTCTTCCCTCAATTTCGTGGCATGCAGCGTGAGCCTCTCCCTTTTCAAATGCTCGTTTTTCCTTCCCACTCCGGCAACCGCCCTTGCAAGCGAAATTCTTGCCCTCTCGTGCGCCTTTGCCACAGGGTGGTCAGGCACGTGGGGCCTCCTATCAATCAGCATCCCTATCAATTCGATTGTTTTTTCCGACTCATCAACTCTCACTGCTGCCTTTGTTTTCAATTTCCTTTGCGCATCCGCGCTGTCCTCGCCGCCAGCCCTCTTGAATTCGTTGCGCGCGGCATGCAGGCCGGATATGGCCCCTTCCATCGCCTCGACAATTTCATCCTGCGATGCGGCTATCATGGCATCTGGCAAATATTCCGCCGCCTCTGCCAAATCCCCTCCAAGTTTTTCAAGAAGCACGTTCCTTTCATTTAATTCCAGCTCGTCCTTTCCCTCAACCTGCGCAAGCTCGGCCGCGCGCATTTCTATCTCGCCGAATTTCCTTACCGCATCCCGCGCCTTCTCTCCCCTCTCAAGCGTATCAATCAGGCTGTCCAGAATCTGCTTTGACCTTCCCTCGAGATTGGAAATCCTTCCGTAATAATCAGCGCCAGCCCCAGCCATCGGAACAAATCACAACGTTGAGGTATTTTAATCTTGCCTTTATTCGGCGATGTAAAGTTATTCAGGATAACCAACCTTTCGGGTGCGAAATAGAAGGCGCCGTCTCCCGGGCCGGTTCACGCAGCCCGTGCGTTTTTCTGCTGCATCCTGATTAACTTTAAACTACCGCACTTTCCCAGGTCAATACGCGCCATGCAAGGATGTCAAAGCCGGGGTATAAATGCATTTCTGCCTGCGCTTTAGAAAATCTGCAAATACAGCGCCGCAGTCCTGTCCCCCTTTCTTGGCGCATAAGCCACTTTGAATCCGTTTTTCGTGTAAAATTCAATCTTGTCAAGATATGCATCGAGGGCAAGGAACGGCAATGCAAGCACCCTGTCTATTTCCACAGCTTTTTGGTATGCAAACGCAAGCAAATGTGAAGCCCCGCCGCGTTTAATCTCATTTTTATCGGTGGCAAGCTTGCCGATTAGCAGGCAGGGCAGGTTATTTGCATATATCCGGAACGGTTTTTTCCTGATTTTCAGCCCTCCTATTTTCTTGTCTGACGCAAGTTTGAACGAGCCAAAACTCAATGTGATATAGCTAATCAGCTTCCTGTTTTCCTTTTCGAACAGGAGGAAAGTTTCGCTTAAATGGCTTGATTGGTTTGCAAAGGCGGCAATTTTCAGGTATTCGTTTTCATCCTTGGCGCCGCAGTCGAATTCAGCAATCTGGCTCAAATGCCCAGATGTTATTCTTTCTATGGCTACGCCATCTTTTAGGAGAGGCAACGCTTGCATTTTCCCAGCCTCAGAGGACAACGTTGAATTTGGCCGCCATGGCTTTCCTGATAAAGCGCCGGGCGGCTTTTTCATTGGACCTGTCGCTTAGGCTAGCTATGAACTCGCGCGTCTGCTTTTCCGTCAATTCTATGAGCGTCCTGATTTGCCTTGCCATAATACCACCTTTTGCTTATTGTCCTATTTAACAATTTTGCCCGTGGTTTATAAACAGGGGGAAAGGGTAGTTTTCCGAAAGAAAACACTTTCCGAATCACAAAAATACACAATATACGGAATCGGTTTCACTTTCTTTTTCAGCCTTTCACAACTGCAATCGGAATCAGCCTTGCGATAATGTTGCTCAAGTTTATTCTTTTGTTCCATCATCCTCTTTCTCTTCCGCTTCCTTTTTCGCCTGCTGAAGGAGTTTTTCAGCCTCATCTATTAATTTTCCGGCATTTTCAAGCGCTTCCTTGGCATCGCTTTCCTTCACCTGCAGCCCATTGAGCCCATACATCACGTCGTGCCTCTCTTCCCTGAACGAATCCATCATGCTCACAATGCCTGATAGCAGCTTTCCAGAGGGCACATATTTCTCCCTCAAATAAGCAATCAGGCAAAAATGCGATTTTTCCATCACTCCGTCATTGAAAAGCAGCGCCCTGCCGGCATGGAACATGGCGGCGTAAGCTATCACCAATGCCACATTATGGAAGCCAGCCGCAGAAAGCTTCTTTGCCTCCTCCAGCTTCTCCTTTGACACCTTGATTGAAAATTCCGCCTTTAGCGCATCCGGCCTGCCCTGCCTCAGCATCCCCCGCTCAAAGCACTCATCCATCCCCATCATACCGCCCCTTCCTGCCTCACATTCCGCCGCCCGCCAATCCACTCATGCTCAATCAATCACCGGCTTTCCCCCCTTCAATGCAATGCAGTTGCTTATCACTTCGAGGTAAAACGCCCGGTTATCTTTGCTGGCTTTTTTCCATTCAGAGGGTGTGAATTTTTTCACATTAGCCTCCCTTCCAAGCCGCCTGCCTATTTCCCCGCCCTCTACCCAGCATTCCGCAGCCACGGCCATGAAGTCATAGTCGCTGTCCGGCCCATCCTCGCCCCTAGCCGCGCTCCCGAAAAGCAGGATGGATGATAACCCGGAGGATTTATCCTCGAAAAGCCCGGTTATTTTAGCATCGCAAATTTTTCCGACCGTGTAAGCAATTTTCATGGCATGAAAATCAGGGGTTTTTTTTGCCTTGAAAAACGTGGAGTTTTTTTCCGCCCTGCGTTCAAGCATCCCCTCGCTTTCAAGCAGCCTGCACGATGCAAGCACCGTGGATGGCGCCATGCCAAGCTCCCTGGAAAGTTCCCGCAAGTAAATTTCCTTCTTCGGATTCGCAAAGAACCAGGCAAGCACGCGCAAACTGTTTGTTTTTTCGAACAATTGTTTCATATAAAAAACATTACTGTGCTTTTACCTTATAAAACTATCTGTTCGATTAAAAAAACAATTGTTCTATTAAAATTACAATTCTTATCCTTTGACTACCGCAATCGGAATCAGCCTTGCAACAACATTCGACAATCCGGCCATTTCAACCGCCTTCACAACCATGTCCACGTCTTTGTATGCGCCCGGCGCCTCCTCGGCAATCAAGTCGCTCTCCGTAGCCTTCACCAATATTCCCCTGTCCCCAAGCTGCCTCTGTATGTCCGCGCCCTTCCACGTCCTTATGGCCTGGCTTCTTGACATGTTCCTTCCCGCGCCATGGCACGTGCTTCCGAATGTGTTTTTCATCGCCCCTTCCGCCCCGACAAGCACATAGCTTGCAGTGCCCATCGAGCCCGGAATAATCACAGGCTGCCCAATCGACCGATACTCAGCAGGTATTTCGCTCCTTCCTGCCGCAAATGCCCTTGTCGCCCCTTTTCTGTGCACGCACACCTTCATCCTCTTCCCATCCACTTCATGCTCCTCCATTTTGGCAATGTTGTGGCAAACATCATACACCAGGGGCATCTTGTCCGACGTGCCCTTCCCGTAAATTTCATCGAATGTTTCGCGCACCCAGTGCCCCATGATATGCCGATTATTGAATGCGAAATTAACGGCGCACCTCATCGCCCCCAGGTAATTCTGCGCCTCGGGGGAATGGATTGGCGCGCAGCACAATTCCCTGTCCGGGAGCATAATTCCGTATTTTTGCGCCGCGGCAAGCATGAGTTTCAAATTGTCGTCGCACACCTGGTGCCCGAAGCCGCGGCTTCCCGTGTGTATCATCACGCAGATTTTCCCCCTTTCAAGGCCGAACCTCTTCGCCTCCTCCTCCCGCACCACTTTCTGCACTTCCTGTATCTCGACAAAATGGTTTCCCGCGCCAACCGTGCCAAACTGCGGCAGGCCCCTCTTGCGCGCAAGGGGCGTCACTTTGGAAAAGTCGGCATCAGGCATCCTTCCATTTTCCTCGCACCTTCGCGCATCCTCTTCTCTTCCATACCCGCGCGCAATCGCCCAGTCCACGCCTTCCGTAACCGCCTTTTCCAATTCGTGCTCCTGCAGCCTCAATTTTCCCTTGCTGCCCACCCCGGATGGCACGTTCTTGAAAAGCAAATCCACAAGCTGCCTAATTTTCGGCTTCACTTCCGACAAGGTCAAATCGGTTGCAATAAGGCGCACGCCGCAGTTTGAGACAATTATCCCATTCGCCACAAATTTATGCGCGTCCTTGACGTTCAAATCGAAAACTTCCCCTTCGTATTGGATTTCTTCAATGGTTTCGATTTCATCGAACAATGCCCCAGTTTCGATGATATTTTTCTCGTCTTTTGCAACGAAGTTTGAGAACGAATCAAAATCAAGGGGAATCCTTTGCCCGGCATTTTCATAGTAATGCCTTTCAACAAATCTCGGATTTATCCCAGACTCATTAGCTAACAATGCCTGAACTTCTTTCAGCTTAAGCCCTTTTCCTTTCAGCTCCTTGACATACGCGGCCATTTTCCGGCGTTTTGAATTGGATTTTTTCTTAAGCAAAATGTATTTGCACGCAATCTGCGCAAGCCTAGACCTTTTGCAGTTGTATTCAAAACCGACCTGCCTCCATAGCTTAAGGAGATTTTCTTCTTCCGCGCCGATTTCAAGCCTAAGCCGCACCACTTCGCCCTGCTTGTTGCTGCATTCATTCCTGCTTGCGATTTTTGTCACGTTTATTCCGAACGCCCCAAGAAGCTGCATGATGTCTATGAGAAATTCCCTTCCGCTTGCTTCCAATTTCGCATTTTTATTCTGCCCAAGTATTGGCGAATAAAATCCGGTTTTTGAGTGTGTTTTGGGAGACGACAATTCTGCTCCGAAGAAACCGGCCAAAAACAGCCTCTTAATCCATAGCGGTGCCCGCATTATCCATGATGGCACGCGTGTTTCCTTGTCCGTCTTTCTTCCAAGCGGATAGCCGAGGGCAACCAGGCGTTCTGCGAAATCCTTGGAATATATCCTTAGTTCGCAAGATTTGCCTGTAAATTCCTTTGTTCCATATTGCGTGGTTATTTTGTGCCGCCTTTCAATCTCCACAAAATTGGAATTAACGCCTATGCGGAACAAGTCCGCCTTGATTTTTTGCATATCTTCCTTCTTGCCATATGCCCTTATGCAATATTTTCCCTTATGGCAAGTGAGGCTTCCATCCCCAAGAAGATACCCAAACACTTTTGCTATAATCCCTATTTCTAGTTCATTCTCCCATTCACTTTTTTTATATTGTACGCCTGTGAAAAAAGATACTGCGGTTTTTGCGCCTTTTGAAATCATTCCCGCTTGCGCCATCCCGGTTTCAGTCAATATCGGGTGGTCTTCCGAGCATTGGAGGCTCAATCCGCATTTTGTTGTTATTTTCAGGACTTTCCTGTCGGATTTCTTTTTCATGAACGCCAATACCTGTCCGGCTCCGCCATTGCCGTCCGTGGATGCGCGAACTACATTTTCCACCATCGCCATCTGGAAGCCATTGGATGTTGCCGTGATAGTAAGTTTTTCTCCAAATGCCTCTATCTTCATCGAGTATCCCAATTCGCACAAAACTTCGCTTCCGGGCAAAAGGCAATTTATGTCGTAGCCAACTCCCCCCGGGCTCACCACTCCATTATGTTCGGGGTCGAATGCCGCCACCCCGCCAATAGGGAATCCATACCCCTCGTGCCCGTCCGGCATGACATTGGCAAATCCCACTATTCCGGGCAGGCCTGCCACGTTTTTCAGCTGCCCAAGCGTCCTGTCGGTGAGCATCTTGTCGATTATTTCCTGGGTGCCATACACACGCCCGTCCGTGCGCATGTCCCCCTCGCGGGGCATGCCCCACACTGCGTCGGATATCTTGTCAAGTTTCATGTTTCCGCCCCATTCACACTGCCACGTAAGCAATTTTATCAAGCTTCATAATCCAATCTCCCTCGCATATCCTATAAACCCATGCCCCGAATTCAACTTTTCCCAATTCCTATTCAGTATTTTTCAACTATTTTTTTCAGGATTGCCAGGAATTCCTGGCTGTCCACGAAATAATTCGGGTATGCCTTTTTCAGGTCGGCGCTTGTGTCCGCCCCGACCAGCACCACATCGTATTCCCTCTTCCCCCTGTTTTTCTTTTCAGAGGCGGCATAGTCCATGATTGCCTTTTCCTCGTTTTCTTTCGTATACTGGGTGATGAGAAGCTTCTCGCCGGCAATGTCAAGCTCCAGAAGGAAATACTGCAGCCTCGGCGTCTGCTTTGCCTTCTGCTCGAATACCTTTACGGCCTCCGTCCATCCCCTCATCACCTTCATCACGTTCAGGGACGCCTCGGTTTTTTTTATCTCCAAATAAAGCTCCTTCTCATCCGTGGGGGTGCCCGGCACCGGCGGGCAATTTTCCATCATGGCAAATGCGGAGCTTGCCAGCCTGAAAAACTCCATCCATTCTTTCTGCCCCTCATTGGACTTGATTGCCTGGCGGGTGAAGAAATCCACGGTTTCTATCGCTGTTGCCCAAAGGTGCTGCAATTTCGAGCGAATCTGGATCTCGACCAACAGGCCGTTGTATTCCGATTTTCCCTTCTTGTCGCTGGCATACCTGTAAATAAGGTGAATGCTCCTGTAGCCGTCATTTTTTGGGTTGGCGATGTAGTCCTTCATCCCGGTCCTTTTGTGCTTCAAATCCCCTTTCAGGTAATGCTGCTCGCACAGCTGCCTTGCAAGCCCGACATTGGCAAGCACCGCCCTGCATCCTCCAATATCCTGCATCTGCGAGAGGTTCATGGTCGCAGGGCGCCCGTCATACTGCCTCTGGATTTTCTTGATGATTGCCGGGACGCGCTTCAGCCGCTGCACAGTGAGTGCGTGGGGGTCGACTTCCAATGCCTTTTCCTTTAGCCTAATCTTGAAAACGTGCATGGGGTAGCCGTGCGCCGCCCTCCAATTGTTGAGGATTTCCATTGCCTCCGCCACCTGCTGCTCGGTGTGCTCCGCTCTTGCCAGGATGCCCCCCGCCCGGTTTATCTGGGATTTGGAATACCTTGGTTTTGCCCATGCCATGCATGCATTACGCCGGCAACCTATTTAAATCTTCGTTTGCGCGGTAGCCTTTCAGAGGTAAAAACTGAAAATATCAATTTAAAAAATGAATTTGCGCGGTAGCCTGCCAGCTGCGGGTGTGAGCAATTCAAACAAAGTTAATTTGCGCGGTAGCCTCTCCGGCGTAAATATCAGACAACAAAATATCAATATGTATTTTGCGCGGTTCCTTGGTTTCTGCCAAAACATCTGTTCTGCCTCTAATTTACAACTCCTGCAACTTTTTTCCACGCCCTGGCTTATCGTAAGTGTTAAAAAGTGTCAAACTATAGTAAGCTTTATATACCACTTCATGCATAGTATATACGGGGGTTCCATGGCAGTTTCTACAGCATCCATTGTTAAAAACAATGCCAGGGGAGGCACTGCCCGTTCTTTTTTCAACCTCGCCTTCCGCAGCCAGAAAACCATTTACACCAAGGGCCTTGCGCTTGCAGATTCTGTTAATTCCACCTCAAGCACCGCAATTTCCCGCCTTATTTCCAAGGGCAGTTTCGACGCCGCAAACTCCATCGCTTTCAAGCTTCTCACCAATGCCAAAACCAATGGCCAGAAATCCGTAGTTTGCGCGGATTACGTCGCAGCGCTTGTGAGGGCAAAAAACCATGAGCCTGCAATGCAGCTTGCCCAATCGCTCTTTTCCGAGCTTAACCTTGATGCGATGGAATTGCTTGGAAAGGAAATGGGCAAAACAAGCTACAAAAAGCACGGATTTGCCATTGCGCAGCCGTTCACGCGCGACGGGCAAATCATAGGCGTGATGGCGCTCAAGGCAAAACGCGGCATCGCCCCGGGCCAGCCCAAGGCAGCCGAAGACGTTTCGCTTTTCGAAAACGCCCCTGCGGACATTGCCGATAACGAGGGGCAGTTGATTATTTTCCTAGCCAAAAAAATCCAGGATTTCAAAAACGGCAACACCTCAAGCATGAGCGCGCAGGAAATTGCCTTCGTGAAAAAATGCCTTGCCAAGGGGATGGAAACGGAAAGGCTTGCCACACTAGGCTACGGCAACAAGGAAATCGCGGATAAAATCGGCCTGTCAAAGGAAGAGGTTGCAATGGCGCTTTCTCTTGCATTCGAGGGAAACTCAATATACAAATTCCTGCGCATAGCGGCCTTATCCATCCGCACCTTCGCAGGCCAGGGGCTTAATGATGAGGAAATCGCAGCAGTGGCCAAATCCGAACTGAATATTGACAAGAAAATCGTGGATGCCATATTGAATTTCATTGGAAAAAATGACGCCTCTTTCGCAAATTTGAGGGAAGAGGGCGTCCGCATCCGCAAGTTGTTTGCCGAGCTTACAAAGCAGGGCTTTTCCCTAGAGGCAAAAACACACATCCTAAACCTTAACCCCAGCAATGCCGAAGCAATTGAAAAATATGTCAAAGCATTCGACATGGAAGAAGGCGCCGCAGGGCTTGCCGCGAAAAAAATGTCCCAGGTGCGCACTCTTGCCCTTGCGGGCTTTTCCGAAGAGGAGGCCGGAATGCTTTCTTGCTCCATAGTGTGGGAAAACGAAGCCCAAGGAAAAACTGTGAAAAAAGTCCGGGAACTGGTTGTTAAGGGAGCAAGTGTTAATGGCACAATCGAGAGAGTAAGTGTTAAGGGCGCAATCAAGTGGTTCGCTGACCACGATAAGGAGACAGTATTCCTGGAAATGGTCGAGCTTGGCGTCAGCCGGCAGGACGCCGCCAAGACAGTCACGGACGCTAAGCCGTTTTACATGAAACCCTTCCCTGATGCAGCCATCCTTTCCGGCTCCATCGAGGATGCCAAAAAAATAATCAGAAGCCTCATGGATTACGACGACGGGCATTTGTTTAATTCGGCGCCGGCTGCAGCTGCCTTCAAAGCGCAACTGGCCCTTAATTCATTGCCCGTGCCATCAGCCGAGGCAATAGCCAAAATCATGAACCTCGAAGACGGGGAAGTACTAAGCCTGGAGCTAAACAAAGAATCCTTCTTTGTAAAGATGAAGAATGGCGAACTAAGCATGTTCGGGGACCCATTCATTAAAAAATACGATTTTGCACAGCTTCAGCTCGAAGGGCAGATTCTTCACAAGGACATCGAGGAATGCGTCCGCATATTCGGGCTGCGAACACCAGAGCAAATTGTTGCAAAGATGGGCTGGGATTCTAAAGACTCCGCTGTTATCGCATTCCAAATCGAGGCAATGAAAATAGAGGAAATCGGAATGCAGCTTTATCTGGAATTAACGCAAAAGAGAGCCAAATGGGAAACGCGCCCGGATGATTTAATAAAATATCTCTATAACAAGCTATCCTTAAACGGCGTGCGCACTTATAAGTGGAATCTTGACAGCGAAGGGCGCAGGACGCTTGGGCTAAAAAACCCCAATGTTCCGCTCATGCACGAACTCCCCTACAATAATTTTGAGGAGTTCAAACGCATTGCGCAAACGGTTCTTAATGAAGGCATTTACGCGCCCTCTTCTCTTAACTGAGATTTCAACATTCCTTGATACGGCCCCTCTCCGAATGCTTAAAAAGCCAGAATACTTTGTTATTACATGGGGGGCAGGGAATTTGCAGCACATGGGCCTCTGGCCGTATCTGTTTTCGATATTTCAAACCAATCACATGTCCAATCGTTCCGAAAGGCAATAGACTCAGCCCTTTCCAACCCTGCTATTTCACAAACCCTCCACGGCTGGCTATCTGATGTCAAAACCAACACTTTCAATCCATATTTCTGGCGTGATGCAGCCTCAGGCTTGCCGTGCCCGCTTCCCCTTAATGAGCCAATTTCTGATGCAGATAAGACCGCCCTGAATTCACTTGTCAAGTTAGTGCCCGGCCTAACTTTCACATACGATGAGAACAGGTTCTCAAGCCGGTATTCAATCTATGTTTCCCTGCGGCTCTCCGAAAGCTCGAAAAAGCAAATGCAGGCAGAACCAAGGAACCCTTTGGCATTCCAGCCTCCGCGGCCATCCCTGGACCTTGCACATCTCGGCATCCCAAACCAGCAGCAAGATGCCACGCAGGTTGTGCACCCTGAAGCCCTGGCCAACGATGCATCGAAGTTCATATCGGTTTCGATTGGTGCCACCGAGAATGTCGACCTCATGGCAATTCCGCAATCCGAAATGCGGACGCAATATCTCAAATCCCAGATAGAGCTTGAAAACTCCTCAAAAAACATCGGGAATGGCGCGGCAGAGGCTTTCAAGGCCGCAGCCGGGTTTTCCAACGGAATAAGCGTGTATTTCGATCGCCCGGACCCCACGCGCAGCCGCAGCGAACGGATTGCCCCGCCGCCAAACATGGCATTTGTGATTTGCGTTGATGCATCCGGCGAATACAATTTCTACATCCCAAAAAAAGAAGCCCTGAAGCTGAATCTGCCTGCAACAAGCCATTTTGTGGATAAAATCGTGACCGAATGGCCCGAAGGCTCCATGGCCGCCGGCACTTTCACCATATCCGGAGGCAAAGTCAACCTTTCTGCGGTAAAGTCAGAAAAGGATGTCCACTACCTTCCCTACTCCGAAGCCGTGGATAACACAAGAATTTCCATGTTCAGCATGCGCATAAATTCCGGGATGATTTCGGCTTATTCGGTGTCAAACTCATCCTTCGCAAGCTTCCTTTCCAAAGGCCTGCAATCAAGTGAAATGCTCAATTTCGGCGAATTCGTCAGCCGCCCCCCAGACTGGGTGAAGGACGTCGCAACGCGGAATCTTGAGAGGGCATTTTACGAAAAAAGCAAGGGTGCCAGTTCCGCTCCGTCTTTCCAGCCTTCTGAAATCGAGGCGGAAGTCAAGCGGGTAATTGCCGGCTTCAGCCCCCTGTTTGAAGGATTCAACGGAAAAATTACCATCCAGGAGGCCGTTTTCTTCAATGCCCTGACGCAAAAACCGGAAATCAAGCACCTGATAACAGTCCGGGACGAAGAAAAATCAAAGGCAAAAGGCGTTCCGCACTACGCAGTGATAGTTGCTGAGGATGCCGTGCGCGGCCTTGGGAGGGACATCAAATCCGCATTGGATTTCATCAGCACAAATTCATCCCCTGAAAAGCGCCTTGGGCTTGCGGCAGGATTCCTGAACGTGCCCGGCGCCAGCCCCATTGAAATAAATTTAGGGAATTTTTCAGGCTTCCGCTCCTGGCTTCTCCATTATTGGCCTTCAATGAGCACGGATGCCAAGCCCGTGGATTGGGGGAAAGAGGCAAAGCAGTTTGGTATGCTCGTCTCCAATCTGGTGCTGCCAACATCTGAAATAGAGGAAATGTACGCCCACCCCTCAGTTGGAAACGGCTTCCTCCTTCTCTTTGGCGTGATGGCAACCATTGCAGAAGCCAAGTTCTTTGCAAACGCATGGAAAGGGAGTAAGCTTGCAGTAAAAGCCCTCATTCGCCCGTCATTTTGGGGCAAGCTCGACCTTGCGTTTTCAAAATATGCCATCGCCAACCTTGGAGGCGATGTGGGCATTGATATGGCACGCCTTGCAGAAATGCAGATGGCAGGCGGGCTGTTCGTACCGCAGCAGATGGCTGCCGGCTGGAGGGCGGTCGCCCGTGAAATTCTTGTGCGCCCGGGCACCCTCAACCGGCTCAAATCCGAGGAAAGAATGATAGCGCACCTTGAAGGTATTTTCAAAAAAGCCGCAAGCAAATATCAGGTAGAATACAAGGTCGGAACGTTTGCCGAGGACCTTGCTGCAACCGCCCGGGGCGTCCGCGGATTTGACAATCCGGTTTTCGCCGGAGGCTTCTATGCCTCGGACTGGCAAAAATTCAAATCCACCCTAAAATTCGCAAATGACGGCTTTTTTGCCGGTTTTACGGCAGTCACTGTTGCGCGGGCTTTCAACGTCGCGTTTGACAATAAAATCAGCGACACCGAGCGCGAAAACGAGCTCAAGAGCTGCAGGCTTTATCTGATGTCCCTGTGGGGGCCTGTCCAGTTTTTGCACTCCGCCGGAAACGTCAGCATGTATTGGAAATGGCTTGCCAACGTTGTTGGCAAGGCAAAAACCGCCCCCGGCGCAGTGGATTTGGCTGCTGAAACCGGCAATATCGCTGACAAACTTGTAAAAACCGGGGATTTGGCTAAGGCGGATGTTGGAAAGTTCAAAAAACTCCTTAATCTTACTTTACAAAAAATTGCCATTCCGGCAGCAAAGGACGGCCCAGTCGGCATGGATTTCGTCAAAATGAGCTATGGCTTTTTCCTGATGGGCTTTGGCTGGCCATTGTTTGGGGCAGCGGGCAAGCTTGCCGAGCTTCAGGAAATGGAAAATGCCTCTACAATGTATGATTATTCAAGGGACCCGGCCAAGGCCGCAGACAAAGCCATCGACCTGAAAAATTATCCGGCTTGGATCAAGAATATCCTCCCACTTGACCGATTTGGCAACGTGCAAAAAGATTTGCTTGCGGAAAACATGGGCAAAGCAGGGAAATTCGATGCCGCGGGCGTGAGGTTCGACGTGGGCCATCTCATGTTCGTGGGCCTGCGCACGCCATATTTCGGCATGCAGGCAGCAAACGGGCTGGATGCCATCATGCCCGATGCCACGCTTTCAGGTATGTCGCCAGATGGAAAACCAGCCGCACTCACAGTAACCTCGATCGAATCGAAGAATTCCTATCCAAACGGGCAAACCGAAGTGTTTTTCATGGCAACCGATCCAGAATTCCCAAAAGGGCGCAACTATTCCGCGATGCTTGGCCCGTCCGGAAGTGAAATCCGAATCTATACGCTTGAGACGCTCGAAATGCTTACCCGTGCAAAAGTGACGCAGCAAGAGCTTGAGCTTTACCGGACTGTGGGGGAAAAATTCGTGCCCGACGGGGCTTATGACTTCGACAGAATCAAAGCCATCCAAACCGCGCAGATGGATTTGGAGCAATCCGAATCCCTTGTGAACAGGTTCAATGCAATGCCGGGCCTGCCGTATCTGAATTTCTACAAGTTTGTTAGCGATGCCTCAAGGCGCCTGCGCTCTTTCGGGCAGATATACTCCCCAAATCCAAACGAGTCCGATTATCTGCAAAACGAGCTTGCCAGATGGGGCATGCCCGCTGCTGCATCCACGAGGTTCATTGAGGAATATTCTGCCGCCATGAAATTGAAAAGCCGCCCTGCGCAGGATGCCGAATGCATGAGCATAATCATTAAATATATGTTGCAGGGATATATTAAACATGGAAAAGTATCAAGCGGGTGAGGGTTCAAAATTCAGAAGCCGCATAGTCAGGTTTTTAAGCAACGTTTTCTTTCTTGAACATAAGAAGCCATCCATGAAAGATCCGGAGGTTGGGAACATGTTCGTATTTCAAACCGTGCAGAAAATCGACCCGAATCTTATGAAAGTGCAGCCCAAGGAAGAGGGCGTCAAGATTGAAACCGGCACCTACCGCGGCGGCGATGCTTCCGCAGATGTCATGGGCCTGAAGAAGGGGGATAAGTTCATTTCGCTGTTTATTCCACTTCCACAGGGCATGCAAACCGGCTCCCAGTCAGCCTTGGACATTCGGCAGGCCGGCATTCTTCCCGAGATTTTTAGCATGGGCTCGTTTATAGGCTTTTTAGCCGGCGGCAGTCTTGTCGGTTTTGAAGCGCGTACAAGCAAACTGAGGGTCCTAATAAACGGGGAGATTCCTCCAAATTCCGTGAGTTTCATTGCCGGCGCCATTGATGACATAATTTCACGGTCCGGCCTTGAGAACCCGCAAGCGCCTTTTCATTTCGACCAATCATTCAGGCAGGCGTATATCGACACTTACGTCAAAAATTATAGGGATTTTCTGGTTGCCCAGACAAAAGGCAAGATCATCACCGATGCCGATCTTACGGATGTCGGGGAACAGGAAAGCAAAAACGTCCACCAAGGGGAGATTGCAAAAATAAAGGGCACTGAAACTACCAAACGCACCACGAAGGTGCACGAATATACGACCGACTACTATCAGCGGAGCCTTGATAAAATTGAGGAATTCAAAAATAAGGTCAACAGCTTCATTCCCGAGCAGGCGACGCGCCTGGGGCTTGCTTTTGAAGTAGATATGGACAATCATTATCGAGGTAAATTGGGCAAAGTGGATAATGGCGCAGAAACCATCAACGAACTTCTGAACGAGATAAGGTCAATTAATTCCAACGCAATCACACGGACTCAAGTCGACCCAAGGCTGGGGGTAAAATCGGTTGCAGATTCCGATGCTATTGGCGAAATTGTGACAAAAATCAACCGCGAGCTGACAGCCCAGGCGTTGCTTCACCATGGGCGGTTCAGCAATTATATCGATTTAGCGATTAAAGCTCCTACAATCGCGCCATTTGCGGACCCAAGTTTGGTGGCCCCGGGTGCGGCAATCACAATAAACAACCACCAGTATGGTGTTTCAACCGCCAACCGCCTTAGTGCGGGGCAGTGGGAATTGCGTTTGACCGATGTTGACCCAGCCTCTCGCACCCCCAATTTCAGGTTTCCATTCAATTGCACATTAGACCGGAATTCTGGAAATTGGATTCTCTCCCCAATCGATGTGCTGCATGGGGAAATGCTTGCCTTCGAAAAGACGGTGCTGAAGCTCTCCGATGCTAGTGTCGGGGCGGAAGTGGTTCGCTCCACGATTGCAAAGTGCAATGCCATGGCAAAAAAGGGTTCCCCGGATATCCGGTATTATATGCCAGATAAGGGCGAGGACAAAATTTACCGCGAGAAAGCGATGAAAACCCAAAAGTTGTGGGTCGATAATCAAGGCAATCCGGCATCCGCAACCAAGCTTGTTACCAATAAGTACGGCGAGGAAGTAATTAGGTTTGTGACGGCGAAGGAGCACAAACAGCTGGGGCATAAATACGTTACCGGCATATACCAATCCGATGTTCCATCCGGCAGGCTGGTCATGGGATACAAATTATTTGCGAAAATTTACCACGACACTCTGCGCGAGAAGCTTTTGGGGGATAGTGACATAAAATCCGCCTTTTCGGTTTTCAAAAATGCTGCCGGGGAGGCAATTCTTCCCGAAACCATGTTTGATAGCATAATTAGCCGTGCAAGGCCGGAATTCCTTGCGCGCTTCAATGCGGCAAACAGGGTTTACCTGCCTCCGGCCCGAATGTTCAACAGGGGGCCGCTCAGCATAATTCCCAACCCAGAATTCATGGGCTACATTCCAAGCGTTCTTTCAGGAGTTTCCAAGTATTACCAAGAGGGGCGGGAAGGGCTTAAGGATGTCCCAGCCGCAAACAAGTTCGAGAAGGCTGCAAAGACTTTCTGGTTCAGCACAATGCCATCCTGGAGAAATGGAGTCGCTGCGGCGCTTATCATATGGGGCGCCATGCACCTTGGGGACATGATCGAAAACGCAATCGTAGGCTCAAGAACAGAGGAAACCTTGCAGACAACGCCTACAAGGACCACGGGGCACACGTCGGGCCTGCAGCAGCCATCTGACCAGTCTGCGCTAAATGCCGAGAAACTTTCGCGCGACCGCCACGCATTTGCCGACATGATTCTGGGGGGCGACAACCAGCTTGCGATAAGCTGGCCGCCTTCATCCAACAGCCTTGGCGGTGACCTGTATAAAGGGCCATTGAAGAACGTTTCGCTTCAGGGTGGAGTTTCGCCGCACGAATTCACAGTGACCCCAAACAAACTGCTTCCGGGAGACATCTTTACGCTCGAGTTGACGAACTTTACTGCCTATTATGAAAAGGAAAAATCAAAGTCCGGTGATGGGCAGCGGTTCCTCGATGCCACTCCCGGCCTGCCAAATATAGGTGTGGACCGCAACGGAACTCTGACGATGGGCTCGCATCAGGAAGGCGACCCCTCCCACCACATCGGCAAGGTCGACCCGAACGCTCCGGTAACCCTTAAGGTAAAAGTGGACCAAAACGGGGGGTGCACCGTAGAGGCCTGGCAAAACGGTAAAAACTGCGTGGGCATGAATCAAGACGGTAGCACAAGGGGCGTCATCGCCTTGCCAAATTCCAGCCTTCAATCCGAATTCCTGAACAATCCCGAAAATTTCGGGGTCTGGCCAAACCTCTGGATTTCTAATTAGGCTGGCGCTGGTGCATGCGGTTGGGAAAGCATTCCGATTATACTATTGTCGTCCCTGCAAAAGGGGAAACCACCAGATTGGCTAATTTTTTGCGGGATTGCCCGGATGCCAATGTCATAATCGTAGTGCCAAGAACGGAATTTGAGGCTGCAAAAAGAACGTACCGAAGAGCGGTAGTTTTAAGCGAGTCCGACTTTGGCTATGGGGCTGCGATAAAAACCGGCATCTCGCATTCAAAGGACGACGTAGTGGCAGTTCTTGACGGAGATGGAACCTATGACACTAGTGATGTCTGCCGGGCTGTTGCTAACCTTGAAACAGAAGGTCTTGATGCGGTATTTTCCGAGCGTTTTTCAAAACAGGAAAACACGATGCAGGATACACGAAAATTCGGCAACCAAGCCATTAACCTGTTCCTATCCATTCTTCTCCCCTATAATGTAAATGACAGCCAGTCCGGCCTCTATGCAATCCGAAAGTCATCATTCAAAGGCGCCATTCCGAAGGAAAACGGGTTCGCATTTTGCCAGGAGCTTAAGTTCGCTGCTGTAAAACGCAATATGAAGGTCAAGTGGATTCCGATTAGTTACCACGACCGCTCAGCCGGAAGCAAATTCAATTTCTTTTTAGATGGCGTCAAGCTGGTGGCAAGCGCTATTAGAGAAAAAATAAACGGGGCAGTTGACAATGAAAAGTGAAGCTATGGCAAGGGCGGATGGAAATGATTTCGATTATTTCACATTTGTGGTCAATTCCATCCTGATAATAGCTGTAGTGACAATTGCTTTGATCAGTTTTAGCCTAACTGCGAAGGCTATAGGCTCTTGGGATAACTTCAAATGGCAAGTATTCGATTGGCCCGACACTGCGTCAATGGCCAGAATGTTTGAGCGTGGTCAGTTCTTTTCATCCCCCCCAATGTTCATAAATGGCGAATCCATTTTCGGGCTTTTTCCTCCCTTCTACTATGTGGTTGTTTCATTCTTTGACCTGTTCTTTCAAGACGTATTCGTGTCTATGTTTGTCCTTTCGATATTGCTCCAGCTTGCAACAACCTATCTGATAGTGCGGGACTGGAAAAACCCCCATCTGGCTTTATTCATCGTCCTGGTCCTGAATTTCAATGCATTGACCGGGCATTATTTCCCGGTTGTAATCCGGCTTAGGGAGCTTCTTGGAGTATTTCTCATGGTTTTGATGTTCAAAAACCCGCTAAAAATCAACGAAAAGGCCAACTTCGCAGCCATGTCGCTCCTCTTGGCTCTTACACAGCCCATGGTTTGGTTCATAGGGGCATTGGGTTTCATTCTTGCAAAATCAGATTGGAGCAAAAAAAAATTAGACCCGGTTTTTATCCTGTCTTTCCTTTTATCAAGCCTGGCTTTTGTAATTGCCTATCATAAGCACATCCTGATAAAGCTTGCATATCCTGGCGCATCCGCCTGCATTGGCTGCCTCGGGACCGTTATCACATTTTTGTCAAGCCCATTGCTTCTTTCGTCTTTCTTTCTGGTCGTGGCGCCTTTCTTCCTTCTTGCACTAGACGATTGGAGAATCAAATTGGCATGGGCTATTTTGGTGGCAGCCTTATTGGCAGTTGTTTTGCTCCAAGTGCAGCCATCCCTGCTGTTCACCGTGCTCTCTCCGTTGAAAGAAGACCTTTGCATACATCTGCTTTATCCCGCCATTGCTTTTGTGTCCCTTTTCCCTCCGAAAAACAAGAAAATTGGAAAACTTGCCAGTATAGTGCTAATGTTCATTTTAGTTTTGCAGGCTTTCTATTCAATGCTTAACCCATTCGGCTTGGATTATAAAACATCTTCAAACCTGTTAATAGCGGACCACATCCAGCCAGGTTCAAAAGTGCTCACCTACTGGGTGTATTTTTGGGAGCCTGCCAAACTAGAACTTTTCAAAAGCTTCCATATGCAATTCATGGGCGAATCGTATCTGCGCAACGTAAGCTTCCAGATTCATTACTCTCCCATGCAGCAGTTTTACGATACCAATAACCTATTGCCGGATGCAACAGGATTCTTTTCGTCTTTGAAGGAAAAAGACGCAGAAAAATGCAAATACTTTTCAAGCCGAATACGGGAAAAAGAGGAATATATCGTGTTATTCTACGAGATATCCTCGTTTAATAAAAACCATCCATGGACAGAAAATATTCTTGATTCATATTCTGACGCAAAGTTTGCAAAAGCTTGCGGTGCCACAATCATCATAAACAGCACCGATGACGGGTATGTCCTTTACAAATTCAACAGTTGAGCCTCAATTGGGCGGGGATGTCAACTCTTCCAGCGATTTAGTTATAATCTCCTTATTTTTTCCTTCCCACCCAGAACAGATGGTCCTTGTCATAAGGCGCCAATTCTATCGTCTGCAATGTTTCAAACCCTCCTGCTTCAAGCTCCAAAATCGTTTTCCGGTAAACGTCCCCGGGCCTTGCCGTAACGTCTATGCTCTGGCTCTTTATGCACATCATGCCGATTCCGCCCTTCTTCAAAAACATATCTGAATTCTTCACCATTATGCCTGCCTGGTCAGGCTGCGCAACATCCTGGTAAATCACATCCACGCTGCCCCCGCACACCTCGTCCACCGTCATTTTATACTCCTGCGGCTGCCTCGCATCCCCCATCACGGGCACCACATTCTCCCTCTCATTCATTGTGGAGAGCAAATCCCTCATCGACCTTTGCGCAAACTCGACCGCAATAACCCCGCCCTCTTCCCCCTCGCAACTCACTATGTCCGAAACATGCGAAACAGTAGTGCCGGTGGATGCGCCCAAATAAAGCACGCTCTTCCCAGGGGAAATTGGCATCTCTTTCAGCCCCTTTGCAATAGCCCCTGCCAATTTAGACCTAAACAAATCCCAAAGCCTGTATTCAAATTCTCCGGCAGCAATCAACTTCTCCCCGTAAACCTTCTTGCCAATGGCCAAATTCTTCGTACTTAGCGTCCCGTCTACCCTGTACACGCCCGGAAAAATTGATTCGATTTTCATAATGTATCGCCGAAGGGGGAGTATATAATCGTACGGGGAACGGGTCAGGAACTTCTCATAAGTTGGGGGTGGGGAATCAGGAGGAACACAGGAACTGACGTTATGAAAAGCCACCTTGGAAAATATAAACGAGGTGGTTTGGATGAATTACGTCGGTCTGGATGTATCTGGAAAATCAGTTGTTGCCGTATGGAAAGATGGCGATGGGAAAACCATACGGCAGGAAACCAT
>ORJL011335622.1_pt1 | contig 40301 bp, 35 predicted proteins | sample 1779941 | NCBI WGS metagenome assembly ORJL01 (sample SAMEA104232317, study PRJEB22302) | groundwater metagenome | biome: forest; feature: aquifer; material: groundwater | place: USA | collected 2011-08-07 | depth 5.8 m | reverse complement strand
TTCCAAGTTCTCATCAATAAGCTGTTGCCGACAACAGAAACTGAGCTGAAGGCCATTGCAATGCCCGCTATCATTTTGGTTAAGCAAAAAGCCGAAAAAAAAGGAAATAATGCCCTGCTTGATTTTTATTAACCATTTAAAGGCTCCCAAATTTTTAATCTCTTGAGAAGAGCAGAATTTACAACAACTGTAAGAGAGCTTAAAGCCATTGCCGCTGCTGCAATTATTGGATTAAGCAGCCCGAAAGCAGCTACCGGTATTGCTAATGTGTTGTATGCAAATGCCCAAAATAGGTTTTGCTTTATTTTTCTCATTGTTTCCCTGCTTAATTTTATTCCAATAACAACATCCCTTAAATCATCTTTTATAAGAATTATTCCGCCTGTTTCTTTTGCTACATCTGTCCCAGAGCCAATGGCTATCCCTATATCTGCCTGCGCCAAGGCAGGAGCATCATTTATGCCGTCTCCAACCATTGCTACAACATTGCCTTCAGATTGCAGTTTTTTTATTACTTCAAGCTTTTCGTGGGGAAGGACATTCGCAAATACTTTCTTTATCCCGATTTGTGATGCTATTGCATTTGCTGTTCTTTCATTGTCTCCCGTAAGCATGATTGATTCTACTTTTAATGCTTCAAGCTCATGCACCGCTTCTGCAGAGTGCTCTTTTAGTGCATCAGCGATTGCAATTAATCCAATTGGTTTTTTATTTAATGCAACTATTACTACTGTTTTTCCCTCAGCTTCCAATGGGCCTATTTTTCCTTCAAATTCACCAATTTTTACACCATCTTTTTCCATCATTTTTCTATTTCCAATAACAATACTCTTTCCTTTCCATCTTGTTTTTATTCCGTGTCCGGGTACAGCTTCAAACTTGTCTGCGTCAGGCACATTAATTTTCAATGAAATGGCTTTCTTCATTATAGCATCTGCAAGTGGATGCTCTGAGCCTTTTTCCGCAATCGCTGCTATTTTTATAAGTTCTACTTCATTTTCCGATACAACATCAGTTACTTCTGGTTCTCCTTTTGTAAGTGTGCCTGTCTTGTCAAATACAACTATTTGCAGTTTGTGTGCTCTCTCTAAGTATTCTCCGCCGCGGATTAATATGCCTGCTTCTGCTCCCTTGCCAACGCCAACCATCAATGCTGTAGGTGTAGCGATTCCAAGCGCGCATGGACAAGATATGATTAGAACTGCAACAAATGATAATATAGCCATTGTTAGATTTCCTGCAATAAACCACCACCCTGCAAATGAAAGCAAAGCAACTGCAACTACTGCAGGAACAAAATAAGATGAAACCTTATCAGCAAGTCGTTGTATCGGAGCACTTGATGCCTGCGCTTCCTCAACCATTTTTACTATTTGCATTAGTGTTGTTTCAGAGCCAACTTTTGTTGCTTTAAATTTTATCATTCCGTTCTTGTTTATTGTTGCTCCAATAACTTCATCACCCTTTCTCTTTGTTACAGGAATACTCTCTCCTGTTACCATAGATTGATCTACTGAACTCTCACCTTCTATAACAATTCCATCAACTGGAATTTTTTCTCCGGGCCTTACAACAATTATCTCACCAATCATTATCTCTTCTGCTAAAACTTCAACTTCTTTTCCATCTCTTATCACTTTAGCGGTTTTTGGTTTAAGATCAAGCAGTTTTCTTACTGCTGCAGAACTCCTCTTTTTTATGTAATCTTCCATGAATTTTCCAAGTAATACAAATGCAATTATTACTGCAGAAACCTCAAAGTAGACATTTTTCTCTTCAACAGGAAGAACTCCTGGAAAGAAAATAATAAATACACTATAAAAGTATGCTGTTAATGTTCCCATCGCAATAAGGAAGTCCATATTCATGCTTTTATTTTTTATAGCATTGTATGCTCCTTTATAGAATGTCCATCCACCAATAAATTGAACAGGAGTAGTTATTATAAAAAGCCAGATTCCCCATGTGAAATAAGGCAACGAGGGAATTGGAACCCACGTTATAATTGATACTCCTGCTGCAAGTGTAAACATTGCTATAACACGCAATGCGGCAAGAAAAAGAACTCCTGATAAAGCTATGGCGACTCTTCTTTTCATGCTTTTTAACTCTTCTTCTGGGGATTCAAACTTTCTTACACACTCTTCGCTGCAGAAATAATGTATTCTTCCATCAAATTGTTTTTTTATAGAATTTACTTTGCTTACTCGCATACCACACACTGGATCTGTTGCAAACTCTCCTAAATCTTGAACTTCGAAAAAGGCCTTATATCCTAATTTGTTTATTATTTTGACAATTTTTTGCCCATTTATTTTCTCTGGGTTAAATTCAACAGAAGATCTGCCTGTTGCATAACTTACACTTGCATTCATTACTCCCTCTTCTTTCTTTAGTTTTTTTTCTATTGTTTGAGCGCATGACGCGCAGTGCATCCCCTTGATAGGGAGGATTATTTTTTCAGACGAGCTTTCAAAAATTTTATTAGCTTGTTTCATCTTGATTTATTCTCTGTACAGAATATTTTAAAATCTCAATATTACAGCTATTATGGTTTTTACACCACTCTTCGCACTTATCTGCTAAAGATTTCTCTTTGTAATATATCTTGCAGATTTTACACTGGAAATATTTCATTCTCATTTACTCTTAATTTTACCGTCTAAAGCGTTATAAACTAATGCAAAAATATAACCAGCCAATCCTGCTATAATAAACCAACTCACAGAACTGATTATTAAGCCGACTGCAGAAATTTCCTTCCTCACAATATTGGAAATATCCATGCCATGAGTTAAGCTATTTCCCATCGATATAATTGCATTTAACGGCAATACCACTATAACTATAAAACATAAAATAGAGAGTATCCCGACAGTAATTCCAGATGACAATCCAGTTGTTAGTGGATTTAATTTTCCCATTTTTACTTACCTCGTTGTTTCATTATTCCGAATAAAATAAAAATAAATTAAAAATTATTTCTGTAGATTTTTCAACAACATCCGCCTTTCTTCTTTCCGTCCATTTTTCCCTCCTTGGATTATTAATTTATCCGATATAGTGTATTAAAATCTGCCCAAATATTTAAACCTTTCTAAATATATCTAAATCCGATATATCAAAATTGTTTAGCAATTTTGGGATGCTCAGAAATCTAACGATTTCTGACATGTCAAAAAAAGAAATATATTTATAGGGAAAAATTTATTTATGAAAATATGCCAAAAATCAAGATTACAAACCTTCTCAAATTCTACACCCTTACATTGCTCTCGTGCAAATCACTGCATGGGTATGATTTGATAAAAGAACTCACCGAAAAATTAAGCAGAAGAATCAGCGCAAGCAATGTCTATCCATTTCTTAGCCAGCTCAGAAAAAACAAGCTCATAAAATTCGACAAGATAGAAAACCGCGAGAAGAAAGTCTATTTCTTAACACCAGAAGGAAAAAAATTCACTGCGCAAATGTTCTCAAAATTCGGAGACTTAATCGCAATTACAATCGAGCCAAAGCTAACTGTCTGCGCACACTGCGCCTGCAAGGTCTATGAAGGAGGACACACAGAAAAAATACAAGGGAAAATTTTTAAGTTCTGCTGCTGCCACTGCGCGAAAAGTTATATCAAGAGCATAAGATAGAGTGCGAAAATAATGTCAAAAATCTACAATTCTAAAATAATTATTTGTTCGTATTTGTTGAGTTAATTCCTCTTGGGTTAAAGATGATGAAAACTCTACTGATCTTGAAGTTGCCAATGAACCAACTGCCAGAATTATATTTGCTTTCAGATTTTCAGTCAAATAACGCGTTAGTCCATACAATCCGCCGGCTAACCTTTCATCCTCTGCAATTTTTTCAGGTGAAGCTTGCGCGCATAATGCATAAGTATTTGTGGTTGGAACATATCTCAAAGTACCTGCCACACCATATCTCTCAATAATCTGCTCAGGAGTTTCTTCAATATCCAAATCTTTTTTCTCGGCAATAGTCCTATACATATCGTCTATGAATCCCTGCGGATCTTTCAGCCCTCTGATATCAAGCTCAAAAATATCAATTCCCAAGTTTAATGATTTCTCTTTTCTATCTTCTGTAACATAAATATCAGTATGCCCTATGGTAACATCATGAATGTAACAAACACCTGCAATTCTCCATAACAATCCTTTGAAATCAGGAGAAGCGACAATTAACTGCGCCTTATTCCTTGTATAAACAGGATTAAACGCAACAAAAGGCTGCTTGTTATCAATAACTTTAGCAAAATTATCCAAATATGTAGGGAATTCTTCAGTTAATCTCCTTCCAAAATCCTCTTTGAAATCACGAATCATAGCTCCAATATTTTCTCCTTGATAACTCTTCCTGTATAAATGACGAGGAATTCCAATAGTTTCAGCAGCTAAACTCTCATAAGTATTTCTTAGCTCTTTCCATCTATTCCTCCATGCTGTACGCTCTTTAGTAGTTGTTCCTCTGTCATATGACCTGTCTGCCCATGTAAACAATAAAAGAGAACGCAATGAATCCATATCTCCTTGTAGAATTACATCAATGCTTGATTCTTCTGGTCTTCTGGAAGTGGCATAATTAATAATCTCGACTAAATCACCAACATTGCCGTTTGAATATAACTTCCATGCAAAGTCTGAACCTTTGCCATGTGTTATCCTGTCTATCTCAGTTATTAAGCCGGTTGTTGAGTTGCCTGTACTTGCTTGCTGCGCAACATCTCTTAGGTATTTCCTCTCGGAATCATTGAGGTTATTATTCATCAATGACCTTACATTTACAATTCCTTCTATCCCATATTTTTGTATTAGGGAGTCAATAAAAGCGCCATTCTCTATCAAATCTTTTCTTGCGGAGATTAGAAATTCAGCATTTTTCAATGTAGAATCCAATACCTCAGGATATGATGACCTTAATGTTCCATACAGTGCGTCGTGAATTCCATTTTGAGATGATGCCGCTGCCCCTTTTAGAAAAAGCGCTAATTTTAATGCAGTCCTCTGCTCAGGATTCAATAAGAGAGATTCACCTCTATAGAAAGATTCTACTTCTTCCAGACTTTCTATCCCGTTTGTTTCTAATGCTTCCAGCGCCTGTATTCTTTTCAATGCAATTGTTATTCGGCTGAAGCCTTTATTTGGATGATCTTCATCGAGATAGGAGTTAAAGCTTTCCTGAAATCCCGGCAGCAATGAACCGATTGCACTTGCTCTTGAAATGTCAAGCAGCGCATTATATGCCCAGTTCCCGGAAAAAATATCAAGAAATTTTCTGTCTGGCCTTTTAAAGATTGGATATGAAAGAAATTCTAACCTCTCGGTTTCTGGTATAGGAAGACCATTGTTTCCTGCATAAAAAAGCATAGTCAATGCAACATCTGTGCTGTCTATGCCGGCATAATTTGAATCCCTGCACAAACCATCTGATTTATACATAACTCCTGGGGCAACTGGCAATCCGCCTTCAAGAATATCTATTAATCTTTTTTTGGAAAATCTCCAGATATTTTCTCTTGCCTCTCCTAATTTATTTAACCCGTCTGCACCAAATCTTCTGATAAAATCATAAATGTCTTCGGGAGTAAAAACATCATTAGACTCTTTTTTTTCATAAAGCCGTGGATTTATTCTCTTCTTGTTAAGATGAAGCCATGCTCTTGCAGAAATAAGAACGTCCAAGGATTTTAATGCATCCTCATAATCCCATCTATGCAATACAACACGAGAATTTTCAAAATCTTTTACTCCGTCCATCCATACAACGTTTTGCAGCTGCCTGATAGAGCCATTGTCACCTTCTTTTATGTTGAATCCATTTAAATCAAAGTTTTCATGCGGATATCGTCTTGCTAATCTGTCAAAATACCTCGCCCTTTTTAGAGTATAATCCACCCTGTCAACTAATGCTCTCAATTGAGACCTTGCTATTGTTTCAAGAGAACTATCACCGGCAATTACTCTCATATCTAAAAGTTCTGATATTACTTTATCAGGTTCTCTGCCACTGACATCTTTTGCAAGATCATCTATTGATTGCAGAACTGTGCTTCCAAAATCCTGCTGTCTGAATACAATATCCAGAAAACCTGGTTTTTTATTCGTATTCTCATAGTTCCCACTCATTCCTCTCTTAAATTCTACAACAAATTCATCATGAGGAAGACCTCCGCTGCCTAAAAGCAGTCTTATATCTACATCGGATAAAGGCAATAATCCCAATGAACCAAACCCGCCGCTTGCTATGATTGCAGTTGGCACAGGATAATTTATTGAGTCTTTTAATTGAGTATAGAACGCGTTAAATGCCGAGACTGCTATTTCAGCTCTTTCCAAAGCAAGTTTTAGTCCGCCTGTTAGTCCAGCTGCTTTTATCGCTTCATCATTCTCTGCAAATCTTTCATTTAATGTTCTGGCCGTATTAACAGCAAATCCCAAATCCATATAGTAACGACCTCATCAGCAAGGAAACAAACAAAAATATAAAAAAATTTCTATTCATATATCAAAATACAGATGATACTCCCATGGATGCGGCCTTAACCTTACAGCATCAATCTCAATCTTTCTCTTGTAAGTAATCCACATCTCTAAGAGGTCTTTAGTAAACACTCCGCCCTGAAGCAAAAATTCATGGTCATTCTCAAGAGCATCCAATGCATCTCCGAGAGAAGACGGCACAGACAAAATCTGCTCGGCTTCTTCAGCGCTCAAATGATATAGATTCTTATCAACAGGAGCAGGCGGCTCGATTTTATTCTTTATTCCGTCTAATCCAGCCATAAGCAAAGCAGCAAAAGTCAGGTAAGGATTGCCGCTTGGATCAGGAGTTCTAAACTCAATTCTTTTTGATTTCTCACTCTTTGAATACATCGGAATCCTGACAGCAGCACTTCTGTTCCTCTGGCTGTAAATCAAATTCACCGGCGCCTCAAATCCTGGCACAAGTCGCTTGTACGAATTTGTCGTCGGAGCAATAATCGCGCACAAAGCAGGAGCATGTTTCAATAAGCCGCCAATATACCATTTAGCTGTCTGGCTTATCTGTGCATATCCTTTTGGATCAAAAAACAAATTCTTTCCATCCTTCCATAAACTCTGATGGACGTGCATTCCAGAGCCATTGTCATTGAAAAGCGGCTTAGGCATAAACGTTGCAGTCTTTCCGTGCTTCCTCGATACATTCTTCACAATATACTTGTAAATCATAAGTTTGTCAGCAATCTTGGTCATTGTATCAAACCGTATATCAATCTCGCACTGTCCTGCTGTTGCGACTTCGTGATGATGCGCTTCAACCCTGATGCCGCACTGCTCCATAAGCCTGACAATTTCTCCTCGAATATTCTGCAATGAATCAGTCGGAGGCACAGGAAAATAACCCTCCTTGTATCTTGGCTTGTAACCCAAATTTCCCCCTTCCTCATCTCTGCCAGTATTCCAGCTTCCCTCGGCAGAATCAATCTTGTAAAACCCACTGTATTCATTCTGCGAATATTGAACGCTGTCAAAAATAAAAAACTCTGCCTCAGGTCCCCAATAGCTAATATCAGCAAGACCTGTTTTTTTCAAATACTCCTCTGCCTTCTGAGCAACATACCTTGGATCCCTCGAATACATCTCTCCAGTAACAGGATCCTTGATATTGCAGATTATACTCAAAGTTGAATTAGAAAAATGATCCATTGTCGCAGTAGAACAGTCAGGAATCAAAAGCATATCACTCTCGTTAATATCCTGAAACCCTCTGATTGAGCTTCCGTCAAATCCAAACCCGTCTCTCAAAGAACCCACATCTACCTCGGACACAGACACAGTAAAGTGCTGCCACATTCCCGGCAAGTCTATAAATTTCAAGTCCACAAATTTTATGTCCTCTGCTTTAATTGTCTCCAAAACTTTTTTTGAATCCATTATTTACCACCCCATATCTTAAATCAGATTAGATAGATAGGAGTAAATATTAGTAATATATATAATTAGTGTGATTTTTATTTGACATTTATTCAATATAATACTATCAGTATTAAAAATTTGTTTAATCAAGATAGATTTATTTGCTATAATCTAAACAAATGTTGCGCGCAAAAAAGCAAATCTTAAATATTCCAATATATCCCTTCTGATATGGCTCAGCACAAACAATATAAAATCGCAACACTCGGCTCTCATTCTGCGCTCCAGATTTTGAAAGGCGCAAAAGACGAAGGATTCTCGACAATTGTCATCTGCAAAAAAGAAGCAGTAAAAACCTACAAGATGTTTGGAGTTGCAGATGAGATTATTACTATTGATTCCTATCCTGACCTTATTAAAATTCAAGACGAGCTTGTTAAAAGAAACGCAATTCTCATTCCTCATGCTTCCTTAATTGCATACATTGGAATAGACGATGTGGAAAGCATTAGAATTCCATATTTCGGCAACAAAAAAATTCTCAGGTGGGAATCTGACAGGGACATGGAGAGAGAATGGCTGAAAGATGCCGGCTTAAAGCTTCCAAGAATTTATGAAATGCCCTCTGACATTGACCGCGCTGTTATTGTAAAATTCCACGGCGCCCGAGGAGGCAAAGGATACTTTATTGCAAAATCAGAAAAAGATTTCAACGAAAAAATCAAGCCATATCAGGGAATAAAATACGTAATTCAGGAATACATAATTGGTGTTCCAATGTTTGCCCATTATTTCCATTCGCCATTGACAGGAGAAACAGAGTTGATGGGGTTTGATAAAAGGTATGAAAGCAATGTTGACAGTCTCGGAAGAATTTCAGCAAGAGACCAGATGGCGCTTGAAAAAGTAGATCCAAGCTATGTTATCGTCGGAAATATGCCTGTTGTCATCCGTGAATCTTTCCTGCCAAGAATAATTGAGATGGGAGAAAATGTTGTCGAGGTATCAAAGAAAATTGCGCCTCCCGGATTGTTCGGACCTTTCTGCCTCGAAACAATCATAACTCCAGATGAAGAAATCTTCGTCTTTGAAATTTCTGCCAGAATTGTCGCAGGAACAAACCCATATATATATGGTTCACCTTACACTTGGCTAAGATACAATGAGCCGATGTCAACTGGAAGGAGAATTGCACGTGAGATTAAGATCGCGATTGAGAAAAATAAGATGGATTTGATATTGGGATGAGATTTTTAGATAGTTTTAAATAGAACTGAAATGGAAATATTAATTAATCTTCTTGCATTGTGGGAGGTTGCTAGGTATGAATATTAGTGATATAACATTCAGTAAAGAAGCAAAGAAGGATATTTTAGGACTATTTGATAAGACTGTTGATGAAGAGGGTTACATTGTTGAGCAGAGTAATCTTAAACAAAGAGTTCTAACACCTAAAGGCGAAGAAATTAGATTTGATGAATGGGCAGGAATTATGAAAGGATCTGAAACTTTTGTTAAATCTGATATGTTCTCACTAATTGAACTTGCAAAAAAATTAGATTGAAATTCCTAGAAAATCTAAAATCTATCTTCGATGCTAAAATTAAAGATATTCTGAAGAATAATAAAATTACTATATTTGACTTCTCCAAAAACACAACAAATAATGTTTTAGAGATTAAAGACGGACAAAAGCTTTCAATTGATGTAAATAGAGCGACACCAGAAGAACAAAAATTAATAAAAGAGACTATCATTGATGTAATAGTTCATCAAAACAGAGACGTATTCTTATATGAAAAATCCTCTGAGAAAGTAAAACAGATTAAAAATAACCTTCCAGAAGGTGCTAACAAGGAATTATTATCTTTCTATAAGGATAAATTAACTCCAGATATGTTCAAGGCATTAGAAGCTTCAGTGGTAGTGAGAAATGCATTTAAGAAAGAAGAGAATATTGCTGAACTAAAGAGGGATATTAGTTTAAAATATCCAGAGATTGGCAATAATTTATGTAATTTAGTTTCACAAGGATATTTTGATCAGCATTTTAAGGATTTATACAATAGTATGTTTGAGGAAGACGATTTTGATATTAGTATATATCAAAGAAAAGTTGGAAAAATAGTTAAGTCTTTACCCTATACGGTGTTTATTACAAGATTTAAGACGTACGATGAAATGAGTGAAGAAGTAAATTTTAAACTTGAAAAATTGAAAAAATATGGTGCGGGAAAATTATTAGTTCATGGTATCGGAAAAGAAAATACTAATACGGCATTAACTATATTGGAAGAATATAAAAATGATAAATCTATAACTATTGAGAAAGAATTAAATTCTAATAAAACTATAATCACAGCCACATTAAATTTTTAAAATATTCAATAAATTAATAAACTTCTCATATCATTTCAGTACACCATGATATCCCAAACCCAGATAAAAAAAATCCTCTCGAACTATGATAAGAAGAAAATTACAATCGGTGTTTTAGGAGGGCATTCTGCTCTTGATGTCTGTCATGGAGCAAAAAAATTAGGATTTAGAACAGTTGCCGTATGCCAGAAGGGAAGAGAGCAGACATATTCCAAATATTTTAAGTCGAGAGATGGAAAAGACAAAAAAGGGATTGTTGATGAGGTAATCCTCGTCGAGAAATTTTCTGATATTGTTAAGGATGATGTTCAGGAAAGGCTTAGGAAGCTGAATACTATTTTTGTCCACAACAGGTATTTCTGGGTTTACTGCAATTATTCCGATATAGAAAATAAATTTCTCGTGCCGATTTTCGGGACAAGGGATATGGTGAAGCTTGAGGAAAGGGATGTGCCAAAAAACCAGTATTTTCTTCTCGAGAAAGCTGGAATAAGGATTCCGAAGATTTTTTCCAGTCCAAAAGGCATTGACAGGCTTGTTATTGTGAAGGTTAATGAAGCGCAAAGAAAATATGAGAGAGCTTTCTTCCTTTGTGATTCTCATTTATCATACAAAGAAGTTTCTGGTGAGATGATAAAATCAGGCAGAATTAAGGAGAGTGATTTGAAGAAAGCAGTTATTGAGGAGTTTATCGTCGGGACTTATGTGAATTTCAATTTCTTTTACTCCGCCCTAACAAACGAGCTTGAGCTGCTCGGCACAGACACAAGAAGGCAGACAAATTTAGACGGGATTCTCAGGTTGCCGGCAGAGCAGCAAATTCAGATTGGCAAATTTCTAAAACCATCCATGATAGAAACAGGGCATATCGCAGTAACAGTTAAAGAATCCCTCCTCGAAAAAATTTTCTCTCTGGGAGAAAATTTTTTACGAATTACAAAAAAAGAGCATCCTCCGGGGATTATAGGTCCTTTTGCATTGCAGGGCGTTGTTGTTGCTGAAGAAGGAAAAGAGGATATTATTATTTTTGATGTGTCAATGCGAATACCAGGTTCTCCAGGGACGAGGTTTACGCCTTATTCGGGATATTTATATGGAGAGAGTTTAAGTTATGGAGAAAGGATTGCGATGGAGATAAAGGAAGCCAATAAACAAAAAAAGCTTGCCTTAATCTGCACATAATGCAAGGAGATTACAAAATGAGAATACACTTAAAAAAAGGAAGTAAAATAGTAGTTCCGAAAGGATATCTGGCTCCAGGGATTAAATCTCCGGACAACCAGCATTGGAGTTTGGAAGATTATGATACTGAATTGATGTATCTTTTGCAATATTGTATTTCGATACGAGAAAAACTAACCACGATACGCAAGAAAATAACTTTTCCTGATGTAGATGTGAACTCTTTAAATGACACACAATTTATTCAAAAGTTTGCTGAGAGCTATATGAATATTGCAAATACTAATATCTCTCTTATAGACCAAATAATAAATCTATGCACGAAAAATGGGATAGCTCGTCCAGATATTGATGCTTCAATGCCTCCAAATGATTATGCTCTTAATGTTATTCAATATCTCATTCATTTAGCTAAAACAGGAGGAATACCGCAAACTCGTCAAGCGGCTTCTTCTGCTGGACCAACAGCATCCCAAAGAACACCTCAACCTCAGCAGAGAAAGTTACCTTCTGAGTTCGCTACGTATTTCGGTAATGATATTAGTAAAGTTGAAGATTTGATTGATAAATATAACAATATCAGGCAAGGCAAAGAAAGTTATAAAGCATTTGATAGTAACGGTCAACGACGCTTTGGCATTACGAATGCCAATGATATTTTGAGTAGTATAGATGCTCATGCATGCTATTCTATTACCAGTGATGGGGTAGCGACAATTAGAAAAATAGGTAGCTATTATTTAGTATTCCCACATGCAGCAGTTATTTCTATTGATGGTTCTGGCCGTATGCTTACGAGCAGGTTCTTTGATTATGAACCACCTAATATAAACGGTCGAATTGTTAGTCTTGCCTATCCCGGAATATTCGGTGAAGGTCCTGATAAGAATACAACAAGAGATAGCGAATACCATTGTATACTAAAAGGAAAGGTCGTTGTTAGGTAATAATCATCTCTCATTCCTCTCTATCTATGACAAAAAGAATATCTCAACAAAATTAAAAACCAGTCTGAACTCACCCAAACTTCGACACTTTTGATACAACACGATAGTGGCTGTACATATTAAAGAATTTCTCCATCATGTCATAAAGCTGATGACAGTCATGAGTTAATCTCTGTTCAAACCTCTCAGTATAAACCTTATAGAAAAACTTCTCATACATTGTTCTCAGAAAAATAAAAAATGGATTCTCATCCCAGCGGTGCTCAAAATCATTCTCAATAAGCCCATCAATAAAAATAATAACCTTGCCATGCATAAGCTTTGCCTTTGTATTATCATCTTCATTCATAACATCCACCGGCTTAAGCTCAAACATCAGAACTCGCATCTTAATCATTGCCCTGATATACTCAGATGTAAATTTCTTCCATGTATAATTCTCCCACTCAATAAACTTGCCTTTCGGAGTCTTATACTCATACATCTTGTTGTCTCTTTTCTCCATACCTCGCTCAAAATAAAAAGCATCAACAAGCCGAAAAAAATTAGGAGTATCAAAAATCCCTTTATACTCAAGCTTCAGATGATCAACAACAATCCTTACATCTACCATTTTATTCCATCGAAGTTATTATTTTGCTTAAGCATGAACACCAACCCAGTAACGATGCTCGAATCCTTCTGCCTGCATCTTCAATCTCTGCTTAATAAAATTATGCAAAGGATGAATCTCTCTATACCATAGCTGATCCCACCACACTTGTTCAAATTTCTTTCGGATAACATACTTGTGAAAAAAATTCCTCAACTCAGCATAAAAATTGCTCTTCTCAAAATGCGCGCCATAATCATAATTGACAGTGCCGCGAAACTCCATCAGCATCCTGCCTTTAGTAAACATCTTTCTTGAGCCGTCAGTCATCACAACATCCTCCTCATAAGCATCATAAGTATGAATATAAATATCAATCTGAAACTCGAGATATTCATCCTTATATTTAGTAGCTGTCCAGCTATACTGCCTCTCGACTCCAAACGGGCTTGGCCTTTTATGCTTATAAATCCTCTCTTGAAATTTATATTTTCTGTCTCTGAGATAATCAACCATCGAAATATACAAATCCTCCATGTCCCAGACTCCTTTGAACTTGATATATACAGTCGGCGTTCCGCCACCCATATATCGCTCGCCTGCTTTCATGGTCTTCCGTGAACTCCAGCGCCGTGCTCATGCTCAAACTTGTCATTAATCATTTTCAATCTCTTTCGTATCTCGCTGTGCAGAGTATATGCCTCTGTCCTGAATTTAGGCGAATATTCATACATTGTTTTCTTTTTCGTAATATACTTATTATAAAAATCCTTCAGATGCCTGTGAAAAGCATTATCGTCCCATCTCTTCTCGAAATCATACAAGACTACGCATCTAATCTCAAGCCACAATCTGCCTTTATTCAAACTCTTTGTTTCGCCGTTTGGAAGCGTAGCCTCAAAATCATAAACATCCCAAGTCTGAAAATACATATCATACCTTATCTGCACATAATCATTCTCGTTTCTTACAGCTTCCCAGATATAAATTCTTTCATTTCCGAAAGGCGTTGGCTCTCTCTGCTCATTATACACTTCATTAAATTTATATTTTTTATATTTGAACCATGCTGCCATATTCTCATACAAATCCTGCATATCCCAAATCCCAGAAAACCGTATAAAATACGTCGGAGCAGGAACAAACCTTTCAAACGCATTAGCAGCATTACCTTTTGCCATCTGACAAAATCAATGGAGAAAACAATTTATAAATTTATCTCTCAATAACTCTTACATTCTTAGTCAAATCAACAATCTTTGAAGGCCTTCCTGCTTTCTCACCCTCATAAAGAATAAATTCAACCTGAGATTTAATCCTATCATCCAAATCCTCGAGAGAAGTCATAAAATTTTCATTTGTAATGTTCGCAGAAGTTGTAACAACAGGAACTCCAATCTCAGCTACAATCGAACTGAACCAGTGATTCGGAATTCTCACGCCGATAGTATTAACATCTGGCGCAACCTCATCAGCAATATTTGTGTTCCTCTTATTCAAAATCAAAGTATAAGGTCCTGGAAGCTTGTCAATCCATTCCCTTGCATCCTCGCTAATATGGCAATTCTCAAAAATCCAATTTCTGGAAGGTGCAATGACAGAAAAAGGCGTCAATGTCCTCTGCTTTATTTTCCGGACTTCCTTGACAGATTTAGAAATCTGCGCATTGCACCCAATCCCGTAAATCGTATCAGTAGGATGAATAAACACTTCGCCAGATTCAATTTTCTGCATGACAAGATTTTTCGTAGAGAAACTCAGCTCCTCTTTTGTTATAACGCGCATTATAAAATATATGACTGATTAAATATATATAAGTTGTGTTTCTGTAATATTTATTCTTTAGTTACAAAGTCTAAAATCTTCCTCAAATCCTTCTCAACAATCTCAATCTTTGCAACCTTACGCAATTCATCAGACTTGCAGTTAAATGCAATAGACAAACCTGCTTCCTGAGCAATCTTCACATCATTATGATGGTCTCCGACAAAAACACATTCATCCAAAAACAACTTTTCTCTTTCGGCAATTTCCTTCAATGCAGTTGCCTTATGCTCCATGTCATAAAAAGTCGGCTTTGCTCCAGAAAGAATTCCATCCTCGTCGAAAAAAAGCCGAGTGATATAAACATCGTCGAAAACTGAATCAAAATCAGGAAAAAGATGCTCAAGAATGATGCTGATGCTCCCAGAAATAATCGCAATCTTCAGTCCTCTTTTCTTCAACTCATAAATCACAGATTCAGCACCTTCCATAAGTTTTATTCCTGACTTCTCAATCGCATCAATAAACTGCTCCCTTCTCGCGTTTTTCTCTTTCCACAAATTGATGTCATGCTCAGCCCACTTAAGATATGAAATCTTCCCTGAGAAATACGCGTCTCTGGCAGACTTTCTTCTTGCATCATCGACCTTAAAATAAGTATGGAAAAGCTCCCATGAATATTCAAGATTATCAACCAGTGTCCCATCAACATCGAAGCAAACAAGTTTGTACTTTGCCATTTTCATTTGAGAAACCTTTGGATACTTTTATATACTATTATTATCCTATACAAAAACTCTGAAAATATGTGAAAAAGAGGATCGAAGATGCAGTTTGCTAATCAGCTCGGATTGTTTGCGTTGTTGTCTTTGATTCCTTTTATTTTGCTTTATCTGAGAAAGCCAAAGCCAGTTGAAAAGGTTATACCGTCTTTGATGTTTCTTGTGAAGGATAAGAAAGTTTCTAAGAGGTTTTCTTTTTTCAGGAGGTTTGTGCATAACCTTCTTTTCTTTGTTCAGCTTCTCGCGCTGGTTGGACTGAGTGTTGCTATTGCCGAACCGTTTGTGAAAGTCAAGTATGATGCTGCGAATGAAAATACCGTGATAATTCTAGACGGAAGCGCTTCTATGCAAACTAAAGATGGCTTGATTACAAGGTTTGAGAAAGCCAAGAGAGAGGCGAAGAATTATTTGTCAGGCAGAGTTTCGATTATTCTTGCTGAGGATTTTCCGCTTGTTCTTGTTGATGATGAGGGCGTTTCAGGAGGAGAGACTATTCTTGCAAAGGTTACATCGAAAGCAACCGGCACTAATTTAGGAGATGCAATGCTTCTTGCAAAAGAGATTTTGAAGGGGCGTTCTGGAAAGGTTGTTGTGCTGAGTGATTTTGCAAACAGCAATGGTCCTGATATTTTTGCAACAAAAAGAGTCTTGACAGCGAGCAAAATTGATGTTGTTTTTATTTCTATTTCAAATGCCGCCAAAAATGTTGGGTTTACAAGCATGAAAGCCGATAAGAATAATGTTCAGGTTATTATGAAGAATTTTAATTCCAAGGAGGAGAAAGTAAAAATCAAGGTTTCCCAGGACGGAAAGACAATTGCGAGTTCTGATGAGATGACAATCCTTCCGAGATCAGTTGAAGTATTTGTTTTCCCTACACAGCAAGGCATTTCAAAACTCGAGCTTGAGACTAATGATGATTTTGATGTAGATAATGTTGTTTATCTGAGTGTGCCATACAGGAAGAAAATTCGCACATTGCTTGTGACAGATGTGAAGCAGAGTTCTATCGAGGACGCGCTTTCTTCTTCTCCTGATGTCGAGATTGAGAAAAAATATTTTACTCCTGACAGAGCTGGGCTGAGTAATTATGATATTGTTATTCTGACTGAGTTTCAATATGTTCCTGGAACGTTTTATGACCTTTCAGCGTATGTAAAATCTGGAGGAAATGTGATTGTTGCTGTTCAGGATAATCTTAATAAAATTGATTTTGCAGATATTGGTTTTGTGAAGTTTGATAAAGTAGTCGAGAGTCCTGCAACTGTCTGCGCAAGCGTGATTAACCAATTTACAAAGCAGTTTGACAAGGAAAAATGTTTTTCAAGAGCATCAAAGTATTTTAAGGCAGAGCAGATTCCCGAGACAACTGTTATCGCATCTGCCGATGGAAGCCCTGTTCTTATTCTGAAGGAGAAGGATAACGGGCAAATATTCTATTATGGAATTTACGACGATGAAAGTGATTTCAAGACTTTGCCGACTTATCCGATTTTCTGGAATGCCCTTGTGAATTTTCTTGTGAAGAGCGAGGATATTAATGATTTTAATCTGAAGACAGGGAAGATAATTCCTATTACTGAGCAGAGTGTTAAGACACCGTCTGGAAATGTGAATACTGCTGCGCTTGTTGTTGATGAAGTTGGAATTTATGAGTTTAATAACAAGAAGTATGCCGCTAATCTTCTCGATGAGAAAGAGTCTGATGTTTCTTCAGGCAAGGATTTTGAGAAGGAGAATTCAAAGTTTGTTGTTACAGTTGATAAAAAGGAGAAAGAACTTTTCCTGAGTGTTCTGCTTTTGATTCTTGTTTTGCTGCTGCTTGCGTTTGAGATATTTTATCTTAAAAGAAGAGGAGATGTCTAATGGTGTTTATTCTTCCTAATCTCAAAAGTATTTTTTGCGTCGGAAATGTTTGCACTAGATACAGCTATGTTTTATTTTTGATTATTCCTGTTGTGCTGATTATTTTGTTTTTGATGAGGAAGGATTTTGTGAAATTCAAGTCCAAGAAGGAGCAGGATTCTTACAGAGAGCAGAGAAGGAATATTAGGATTATTCTGATTATTACACGGAGCTTGCTGTTTGTATCTTTGCTTATTGCGATTGCATCGCCGTTTGTTGTTCAGGAGAAATTGATTGTTACTGAGCCGACTGTTTTGCTGTTGGTGGATAATTCAAGCTCTTTCGGAATTTATGATAACTCTGTTGCTGATGAACTGTATGGCAAATTGCATGAGAAAATCAAGGTTGAGATGAAGCATATTGCATCTGGAATTAGTTCGCCTATTGGTGATTCTATTTTGAATAATATGCAGGGCGATGACAATTTGCTTTTGATTACCGACGGACAGAGCAATAAGGGAAAGCTTTTGGGTGATGTTATTTCGTTTGCGTCTAATCTGAATTCGTCGGTTTATACTGTTGATATTCAGCCGGTGAAAAGCGATGTTTCTGTTTCTGTCGAGGGCACTTCTCAGATAATCGCTGATTCTGAGGAGAGTTTCGTTGTGAAGATTAATAATGTTGGAAAGGAGTTGAGTTATACTGTCGAGGTTACTGCTGATGATGTTATTGTGCTTTCTACTCAAAGCAAGGGCGCTTCAAGTTTTTCAATCTCAAGCAAGTTTCCAGTTGGCTATCATAAGATTACTGCAAAGGTTCTTCCGATAGGAGAGGATGCTTTTGTAGAGAATAATATTTTTTATAAGTCAGTTAAGGTTGTTGACAGACCGAGGATTTTGTTTGTTACCGAAAAGAGTTCGCCATTGTTTGATGCGCTGAATAAGTTTTATGTTGTGGATTCTGTTACTGCTATTCCAAATGATTTGAATCCTTATCTTGCGATTATTGTTAATGATATCCCAGCGCAAAAGCTGAATCCAAAGGTTGATGCTCTTACAAGTTTTATTGCCGACGGAAATGGCTTGATTGTTGTCGGCGGGCAGAATTCTTATGAACGTGGAGGATATAAGTCTTCTTTGTTTGAAACTCTTCTACCTGTTCGCACAGGAGTTGGTGAGGAGTCTGAGAAGAGTGATGTGAATATTGTTATCGTGATTGATATTTCTTCAGGCACTGAGAATTATGTTGATGTTGAGAAGGCGCTTGCGATTAGTGTTCTTGATAGTCTTGCTAAGGAAAATAATGTTGGTGTTGTGGCTTTTAATGACGTTGCTTATGAAGTCGGGAGAATTAAGCCGTTGAAGGAGCATTATGAAGACATGAAGAACAAGATTTCAAAGCTTAAGTTTGATAGCCAGTCGAATTTTGACAGAGGCATGAAGGGAGCGGCGAATATGCTAAAAGATGTGAGCGGAAGCAAGAATATTATTTTTATTTCAGATGGAAAAACAACAAACCAGAAATTGAAGGATGCGTCTCTTGATTTAGCAGCTAACTTGGGAAATACAGGCGTGAAGATTTATACTGTCGGCGTCGGCGAGAGAAGGGATGATGAGTTCATGTATGCTCTCTCTATAGCGGGCAACGGCATTTATTTCCCTGTTGACGCTTCCAATAAATTGAAGATTTTGTTCGGGGATCCTAATACAAAGAAAGAGGCAGAGTATTTCAACAAGCTGATTATTCTGGATTCCACGCATTTTATTACTTTTAATACAAGTCTTGATGCAAGTGTTAATGGATATAATCTTGTTGTGCCTAAGCCGTCTGCAAGGCCGATTATTGTGAATAACAAAAATATTCCAATTGTTGTTGTGTCAAGGTTTGGTCTTGGAAGGATTGTTGCTCTTGCGACTGATGACGGCAGCAAGTGGTCCGGAGAGTTATTGAATCGTGATAATTCTAAATTGCTGACAAAGACTATTAATTGGGCTATCGGCGATTTGTCAAGGAAGAAGGAGTTTGATGTTGCTGTTAAGGATACTTTTATTGGCGAGGAAGGGAATGTGCTTGTTACTGCGAAAGAGCCGCCTAAATCTGATAGTAAATCAGGTTTGGTTTTTGTGAAGACGAATGTTGGCACTTACAGTGCAGATTTTATTCCGCAGAAAGAAGGGTTTGGTGAAATTCTTGGAGCTGTTTTTGCTGTGAATTATCCCGAGGAATATAAAGAGCTTGGTACAAATCCTGAGTTTATCGAGTTGGTTAAAGCATCTGGCGGAGAGGTTTTTAATCCTGATGATGCTGATAAGATTGTTGAGAGTATTAAGAAGACTGCTAAGAGGATTAAGACAACAGAGGTTGATTACAGATTTATTTTTGTGGTTTTTGTGATTGTGATGTTCCTTGCTGAGATCGGCGTGAGAAGGTTTGTGGAGAATAAGAAAGCAAGTGGATAAATCTGACTGGCAGAATATACCCTCCATTTTTCTTTAATTTATAGGAAATAACCTTAATATTCATATATTATTTTATGATTGTAAGGTTATTTCCTAATAAGCAAATCACATTTCGCTGTGAAATAAATTCCGATTATTAATGTGATTTGCTATAATTGATGTTATAACAGAAGACACAAATAATTGATACAAAGACATTGTGTCTTCTGAGATATAAGTGGCGGAAATAATTGATAAATTATTTACTTCCGCCATTATACATCTCCTTTATTCTCTACATCACAAATTAAAAAAACTTTGAGTAAATATTATATATCTGTTCTTATCACTATATTATATGTCATGGAAAGGTATTGGAAGATTGTTTTTTGCATTCATGGCTGCTGCGTCTATGTATGTTGGTAAAGCCAATGCGCAGGATTTGAATGATACGAGGATTGCGTTTACCTCAGCTAGAACAGGGAACCGTGAAATCTATGTGATGAATACGGACGGCTCAAACCCAGTCCAGATTACTAATAACCCTGCTAATGATTACGAGCCATCATGGTCTCCAGACGGAAAAAAAATTGCGTTTACCTCAAACAGAACAGGGAACCATGAAATCTATGTGATGAATGCAGACGGCTCAAACCCTGTGAATATTACTAATAACCTCGCTGCTGATTGGTGTCCATCATGGTCTCCAGATGGAAACAAAATTGCGTTTACCTCAGATAGAACAGGGAACCATGAAATTTATGTTATGAATTCTGACGGAACAAATCCAAAAAGATTGACTAATAGTCCTGCTGATGATGATTATCAGCCATCATGGTCGCCAGACGGAAACAAAATTGCGTTTGCCTCAGGTAGAGCTACGTGGACTGATATTTTTGTAATGAATGCAGACGGCTCAAACCCTGTGAATATTACTAATGATAACCGTGTTGGTGATTATGATCCATCATGGTCGCCAGACGGAAACAAAATTGCGTTTACCTTAAATGAAGAACAGAATCCAAATAGAATGGTGAGATATGAAATCTATGTGATGAATGCAGACGGCTCTGACCAAACCAATATTACTAATGAAGCGCGTGATGATATGTATCCATCATGGTCCCCCTTCCTCACGCCGACGAACACTCCACCAACAATAAACTACATAGGACAAACAACTGCGACAGTAGGCAAACCCTTAGAAGGCAGACTTGATATTAAAGATCCAGACGGAGATAAAGTTACTGTAAGTTTTGAGAACTTACCATCATGGCTCAAATATGACGCAACCACCGGATTACTAAGTGGAACACCAATCACCGACGGAAAATATACAGCTGTGATAATTGTCAATGATGGAACAAACACAACAACAAAGACTCTTGACTTTATTATCACTCAGCCAACCAACAGACCGCCAACCTTAACAGGATTCACCGGCGCCACAACCGCCGACGAAGGAAACTTAATCAAACTCCTCCTCCAAACCAGCGACGCCGACGGAGATACAGTAACCATCGCAATACCCAACAAACCATCAGGCATGCAATTAGAAAACGACAACATAATCTGGACACCGCGATACAACCAATCAGGCACATACAAAATTTTAGTAGAACTATCCGACGGCAAACAAACCACAACCCAAACATTAGAGATAAAAATAAACAACTACGTCGGCATCGCCGGCAAAGTCTTAGACATAGACGGCAACCCATTACCATCAAGAATAGACATACTTACAGGAATCAGCGCAGAAACAGACAGCGACGGCAACTTCTGGATTCCGGGAACAATACCAAACGAAATCCGATTCAAAAAATTCAACGATGGAAACCTCGAACTCAAAATCCAGCCAAAAGGCTGGGGAAAATTTGGAATAGCATATCTCAGATACACACAAAATATCCTCGGCGACGAAGGAGTAATTCAGCCAACAATATTTATCTCGCCATACGCGTTATGGAGCGACCCTACAAAACAAGTCCAGACATGCGCGCTATATCTGCCGTTAGAAATAAAACCAACCAACAAACCACTCATATTCATTCCAGGCGTAGCAAACAAACACAACGAACTTGGACTAATAGAAAATCTTGAAACCCAAAACCCCGGCAACATAGACATATTCCAGCTATACTATCCAAACAACCAGAAAATCCAACTCAGTTCAGGACTAATAATCCCAATAAAAGACTGGATACTATCACGATATCAAAAAAACACAAAAGCCATAGTTGTAACACACAGCATGGGCGGACTTGTTTATCGTGCAGCAGAAACAGGCTTAGCGATTCTCGGAGAAGAAAAGTTGCCACAAATACAAGGAATAGAAACCGCAATTCTTATTCAGCCACCGAACTATGGCTCTGAAATGGCAAGAATTATCGAAAATGGCGAAATATTCAATCCAACCGCATTTATCAATGCTCTCATGGGGCACACCTTAGGAGCGCCTGCATACATAGACATGTCTCCACAAAGCAAATTCCTCAGAGAGCTAAATCAAAGAGAAGTAAGAAAAGACATATCGCACTTAGTAATCGGAGGATATCAAGCGCGAACAATCGGAAACATATTGCATACAGAATCACCAATAGGAGACCTTGTTGTTGATTTATCAAGAGCAAGTTTGTTAAAACTTGGAGTGCCGTTAATTGCTGAGCCCGGAGATCATGGTGATGGTGTAGGATTCATGGCTGAAAAACCAGAGATTGCACAACAAAACGCGACTATGATATATGATATCATCAACCAGAGAGCAATAAAACTTTCATCAGGAACTGTTCTCCTTAGACCTGAAGATGATATTACTCAGAAATTAAAATCAGCAGGCTTAGACAAACTCGTGAGATTTGCCCTTAATGTAACTTTCTTCGACCAGAACAAGGCACCTGCTGATTTTCCGAACTTATACCTGCATTCAGTAGATGGGAAGAAAATCATCCCGCCGGTTATACTCTCCAGAAACAAAGAAACAGGGGCTTACTATTATTTTGACGGACAATTAGCAACTTTCCCGGGAATGGCTCTTGAGTCTGGCGTATCCTACGAGATAAGAAATGGTCTGTTAAATTCATCTCCATTAATCGCAAGATTCTCCCATAACAATCCATTGGTAGTAAACAACCTCGATATTTATTCTGTGCCAAATACTAAAACAAGTATTGTGGATGCAAATACCGGGTTAGATATTGGTGTCCCAGAAAATGCATTTGAATCTGGTCAGGCTTTCATAAATGTAACTGTGCTTCCTTCACAATCAGCAGAAGATAAAGGAAATATAGCAGGAATAATCTATCAAATTAGTCCTTCTTCTCCTCTTAAACAGGGGCAGTCATTAAGAGTTACTTTCCCTAAACCTGATGGTATGGACTTATCTAAACTTGAAGAAATTGCAGTTTACACAAGGCATTCTCCGAGAGAAAAGTGGGAAGTTGTGCCAGGACCTTATCAAGTAACAGCTAACGGAATAACTGCAAATATAAATCAATTTAGCGAGTTTGCTGTTGGCAGGAAACCTGTTCAGCAATTATTAGGCGATGTTAATTCCGACGGTGTTGTGAATATTGTTGATTTGGTTTTGGTGGCGCAGAAATTCGGACAGAGCATTAAAGGTCCGGCTGATGTTAATTCTGACGGTTCTGTGAATATTGTTGATTTGGTTTTGGTTGCTAAGAATTTTGGGCAGAGTGTTTTGGCTGCGCCTTCGAACGATTATCGTAATGTGAAAGTCAGAAAAAGTGATTTGCTGACTTTGGATAATTCTATTCATAATCTTGAGAGGAGAATGTTTATTCCTGAGTATCAATCATCGTGGAATGCGGAATCAAGAAATGAAAGAGATAATATTAATTACGCAATAGATACTCTAAGGCAAATAATAAAAGCGAACATCGCTCTTGATGAGGATTTAGTAACAAGAATCCTGCCTGTTTATCCGAATCCGTTTAATCCTGAGACGTGGATTCCGTTTGAGCTGAAAGATGAATCAAAAGTTTATGTGGAAATTTATAATGTTGCTGGCGATTTTGTGAGAGGTATTAATCTCGGCAATGTTCAGGCTGGTAAATATATTGGCAGGGATAGCGCAATATACTGGGACGGTAAAAATAATCTCGGCGAACAGGTTGCTTCTGGCGCATACTTTTACAGGTTCTTTGCTAGCCCTGCAAATAACGTTCCGTTTTTTGCCACCGGGAAAATGATGGTGGGGAAGTAGAGGGAAGCCGATATTATTAAATACAACAAATCTTAATAGTCTGTCATGTATCGGTTAACTACAAGAAGTAAACGCGCAGAAAAACAATTCTATGAGATACTTAAATCCCGAGAAGGAATCTCTGAGAAAATAAACACATTACTAATAAATCCACGCGAAGAAATAGGTGCGCATAAACTAAAAGGAAAACTAGAAGGTAAATGGAGTTGTGTTTTACGATGGAATATTAGAATGATATATGAAATTGACGATGATAGTAAAGAGGTCATAGTTGTTGCAGTAGACACTCACAAAATTTATGGCTGAAATTTAAGTTCCCATGTCTTGGTTCCTTTGCTCTTTGCCTCTTCACTCTCTTGGATTGCCTTCATCATCTCTGCATTCCTTAGTATCCCAACTTCTTCAAGAAGTTCTTCATATTCTTTTTTGGTTATTTGAATCATTTCTTGTTTCATATTATTTAATGAAAGTCAATGTGCCTTATATAATTTTTCTGTTGAAAGAGATGGGATGGATGCAATTTCATTCTTTATGATAGCAAGACTTTTAAAGTTCAAATTCATCAAAATCAATGGTAAAAATGATTCGGGACGTTAACTTTGGATTGTTCATTCTTATTTTAGGGACTTTGATTGCGTTTGCGGCTTTTACCGCGTATTATCAGAATACGTTTATGGATTTGTCAGTTGAATACAGGACAAAGCTTTCAGAGCTTGAGAAGGTGAGCAATAATCTTCAGTCAGAGAAGGAAAGACTGAATCTTACAAGTTATCAGCTTAAGATTAAATCTGAGAGAGAAGCTGATTTGAGCCAGAAATATACTGATGTGAGAGGAGAGAAAGAAATTCTTGAAAAGGATAAGGCAACTTTGGAGGCAGAGCTTTCCAAGGCAAAAACAGATTTGAAATTGAAGAGCTCGCAGCTTGATGCAACAAAGGATGAGCTTTCTGCAAAGGAGATTCAGCTTTCTGATGCGAATAAGCAGATTACAACTTTGAGTTCACAAATCTCGATGCTGAAAGCGGATATCAAGGATAAGGAATCAAAGATAGGTGTTTATTGCAGCAAGCTACAAGGTTTAGGTGAGAGTTGTTAGTTTTGTCCATGCGAAATTAAAATGAAGGATTTTAAAAAAACATTGAGAGAGGTTAATTATTATTTAGATAGTATTTTTTTGTTTGAGGCAATTTTATCTTCGGTTGTTGTTTTTCTTGTGTTTTATCTTGTGCTGACTTTTTTTGATTATCATCCTCTTTATTCTGCTGTTCCTGCAGGAATTTTTCTGGTTGTGAAGATTTATGTGCGATTTTCTGCTGATAAACTTAGGATTGTGGAATCAAAGTATTCTGAACTGAATGAGATGCTGAGAACTGCTCGTGATAATATTAGTGTCGAGAATGATATTGTTAATGAGCTTCAAAAAGATGTTGTGTCTAAGATGAATCATGTACGGCTTTCGAGTTTTCTTAATTCAAAGAAATTTTCATACAGGATTTTCGCGAGTATTTTTTTTAGTTTCCTGATTATTCTTATCTCGATTTTTGGAATTAATATTAAGGTTTTACAGCCGGTTATGGAGAATTTGCCGATGTTTTTTGGGAATAAGACTGGCTTGCGGCTGAGTGATTTGGATGAGCCGTTGAATAAGAGCGACGATATTTACGGCAAGGATTCTGTTGCAACGCTCGGTGATTCTCAAGTGAATATTAAAATCAAGCCTTCTACTTTTGATGTGAATGTAAGAGAGGAAGGTTCAGGAGAAGTGAAGGAGTTTTACGAGTCTTTTCCGTCGGAGATTTATGTAGAGAAGACCGGAGCGTATGAGGAGAGCATTCCGCAGGAGCAGCAAGAGCTTGTGAAAAATTATTTTAAGAAATTATCAAACTAAAAATTTATATAATGGATATGAAAAGGTGTTTAGTATGAAATCTTACAAGGAAACATTTGATGATGTGTCTAAGGAAGTTGGAAAGGTTGTTATCGGGCAGAAGGAAATTCTGGAGCAGATTTTGATTTGCATCTTGTCAGGGAGCAATGCTCTTCTCGAGGGCTATCCAGGATTAGCGAAGACTTTGCTTTCAAAAACTCTTGCGCAGGTTATGGAGCTGAAGTTCAGCAGAATTCAAAGCACTCCTGACTTAATGCCGTCGGATATTACCGGGACTTATATTATAGAAGAGGCGAATGGAAAAAGATCTTTCAGATTTCAGCCAGGTCCTTTGTTTGCGAATATAGTTCTTGCTGATGAGATCAACCGCGCAACGCCTAAAACACAGAGCGCTATGCTTGAGGCAATGCAGGAAAAGCAGGTTACTGTCGGTAATTCCACTTTTAAATTGGATTTGCCGTTTTTTGTTCTTGCTACACAAAATCCGATTGAGCAGGAAGGTACATATCCATTGCCAGAGGCGCAGGCAGACAGGTTTTTGCTGAAGATTAAGGTAGATTATCCCACTCTCGACGAAGAAGAGGAGATTGCTGAGAGATTTTCCTCAGAGGAAAGAGATGTAAAGCTGAAAGTTATTTTGAACAAGCAGCAGTTGTTTACTTTGCAGGAGCATACAAGGCAGATGCCGGTTGCGAATGATATTAAGAAGAGGGTTGTGAAGATTATTGATGCAACAAGAAAAACCAAGCAGCTTATACAGTATGGCGCTTCTCCGAGAGCAACCATTGGATTGCTTTTGGCGTCAAAGGCAAGGGCGCTTCTCCAAGGAAGAAATCATGTGAGCAATGATGATATTAATGCGCTTGCTTATCCGATTTTGAGGCACAGGATTATTTTGAATTTTGAGGCAGAGAGAAAGGGTCTTACAACTGATGATGCAATTCGTGAGATAATTACTAAGATAAAATAGATTACAAAAAATGATAGATGCAACTTTTCTCGACCAGTTATCGAGGTTCGGGCTTGTAATTCATAAGAGGGTTACTTCTTCTTATATCGGACCGAGGAAGTCTATTGCTGCAGGAAGGGGAATGATTTTTAAGGATTACAGAGAGTATGTTCAGGGCGATGATTTCAGGTCTATTGACTGGAAGATTTTTGCGAGGACAGATGATTTGTATGTGAAGAATTACGAGGAGGAGAGAAATTTAGTTGTGCATCTTCTTATTGATTCGAGCGCAAGCATGAATTTCGGCAAGTCAATTACAAAGTTTGATTTTGCTTCTATGCTCGGAGTCGGGTTTGCTTATCTTGCATTGAAGGAGAATGAGAAGGTTATGTTCTCGACTTTTGATGACGATATTGAGATTTTTCAGCCCAGACGAGGAATGTCGCAGCTTGCGTCAATGATTTTTCATCTGAATGGAATTAAGCCGACAAAGGAATCTAAATTTCTGAATGCTATTACTCATTATAGGAGGGTTATCAAGAGCAAGGCTTTGATTGTCCTTGTTTCTGATTTTCTTGTGAACCTTGACGATATTAAGGAAGCTTTGTATCTGCTCGGAAAGAATGAGGTTAAGATTGTTCAGGTTCTGGATCCTGTGGAGAAAAATCTTACTTATGAAGGCGATTTTAATCTGATTGATAGCGAGGTTGGCAGCAAGCTGAGAACTTTTATCAGCCCGAAATTAAGAATTGAATATCAGAAGCAACTTGACAACCATTGTGCAGAGGTTGAGAAGGCTTGCAATACTCTTGGGATAGATTATTATTTAGTTACAACGGATACTCAGATTTTTGATGCGTTTTATAGTATTTTAAAATAATATCTTATATCCATTCCTTCTTCTTGAAGTATAGGTATGATGCAATTCCTGAAACAATTATTACTCCGAGAGTGAGGAAGTAACCATAAGGGAGATTTAGTTCAGGCATGATTTTGAAGTTCATTCCGTATATTGTTGCGATGAATGTTGGTATCATGATTATTATTGTTAAGGATGTCATCTTTTTTACTATCTGGTTGAGGTTGTTGGATACCGACGAGAGGTATAAATCGAGAGTACCTGTAAGAATATCCCTGTATGTGCTGACTATGTCTATGAGTTGGATTACATCGTTGTATAGGTTGCGGAATTGCTTGACATGCTTTTTTTCGATGTCTGCAAGGTATTCTTTTTCTATCGAGGTTATTACTTCCCTGTTTGCCGAGAGTGATTTGTGAAAGAAGATGAGTGTTTTTTTGACGCTGAATATGTCCGCTACAACTTTTTTTTCAGGATTTTCATAGACGAGCTTTTCTATGTCTTCGATTTTTTCTTCTATGCTGTCAACAATGTGGAAGTAGGTTGTGAGGATTTCGTCGAGAAGTCTGTAAACAAAGAATCCTGCTCCTTTGTCAAGGAGGTTTTTTCCAGATGTTACTTGCTCTTTTATCCTGCCTATGGATTTTGTGTCTTTGCTTCTGATAGTTATGACGCTGTTATGGTCTTTGGAAACGTAAATAAATACAGGCGTTGTGCTGATTTCTTCTTCTTCAAATGCAGGCGATGCAAACAGAATTAGTGAGTATGGCCCTGCTATGTCGAGGATTTTTGGCCTTTCGTCGTTTTTGAGGGAGTCCTTTAAGTCGTCGAGCAAGATTCCTGATTTTTCCGAGATGAGGCGAAGCTCGCTGAGTGTCGGCTTGAAGCAGTCTGCCCAGACAAAGTTTGCAGGACTTGATAAGTCGTCTAATGTTCCTTCTTCGATATGGTCCTTGACGTATTTGAGGACTTTTATCATTTGTGTTTTTAAAATCTGATGAGGTATATTAGCTTTTTGTATTTCGGTAACTTTAATAATCTGTTGTGAATTACTCTTGTTTATGAAAAAGGGTTTGTTGGCGCTGTCGTGGATTTTTTTAGCTATATTATTATTAGTCGGATGTGAGAATAAACCCAATCCTCTAGTATCTTACGAGTTCAAGGATGCTTTTAATGATGTGCTGGAGCTTGACAAGAAATATAATACTTCATTTTATACTGAAGCTCTCGACGTGGAAAATGTTTTTTCTGATTTGAGGATTTATTATTTTGACTGGAACAGGACAATTATTCGAGAGGATTTTATTGATAGCTATCAAAGGGATTTGGCAGTTCTCGAGAAGAAATATGCTGAGGCAAATTCGAGTGATGTTGCTGCAATTTTGATTTTTTTTGATGCTCGGGGACAAATGATTGAGGCGGAGAGATTATATCTGAATGGTCTGGCTATTAAGGACAGGGGAAATGCTTTTGATGGATTCTCCTGCAAGGATATGCCTCATGTTGTGAATCTGACTTATTTTTACAACCAGTCTTCTTTAGTCGGGCAGAATGCAGCATCTTTTTTTGATGATTTGCTGACGGGTTATCCTCAGACAAGAAGTTTTCTTTCAAATGAAAAAAGACCTAAGTTTTATGACAGTCCTTTCTGGCCAATTAGGAAATTTTCTATTAATAATTTAAATACCATAGAAAAAGTATGCAAAAATGCCTCGAAAAACTAAGAATATATCTTCTGGTATATATATATTGCAGGATACTATTAAACCGCAAGCTTTAAATACCATTATTCGTTGATGGATAATGAAAAAATATAGTCTTTGAGTTAAATAAGCTATATTTAACCTAAAAAATAAACACTAGGAGGTGTTTGAAGAAAAATGAAATTAAGAAAAATAATGAAGAAGATTATTGCCTTGGGAACAGGCGCTTCTCTTGTGGGAGCAACTCTTCTCGGTGCAATGGCAGCAGTTGATTTGAAAGACTATCCGTCTCCGTTTATTAAGGATGGAAAGTTTAGTGGATTGCTTGTTGTCGGTGATAAGGCAGCAGCAGAAGATATCATTGGTATAACTGATATTGCAGTTGGTTTGCAATTTTCGGCTACCAAGAAAACAGCAGTAACAAGCGGTTCTTCCGTCGGAGTTGAAGGAGATGCGTTTAAAATATCTGCTGCAGGAACTGAACTTAATCTTTATGAGACAATTGGCTCAGTAAAGAATATAATTACTAAGACAGATTTGGCTGGACTAAAGCAAGGTTCTGTATCTAATGATAAAGGAACTTTTACATACGATCAGTATCTTGAACTGGGTAACTCAACAGTTACTTTTGCCAAGGATGATAATGGAGATGGAGATCAAAACCCAAAAATCTATTTTAAAAATTCAGCTGGAAACCTTTTTAGATACAAGTTAACTTTTCCAACTGCATTGAAGTCTGACATTGACTCAAGCCGAGATTTAGATGATCTTGACAACAAGAAGATTACTATTCTGGGCAAAGAGTATACTATAACCAATACAGACTTAACTACTGGTGGTCAATTGACTCTTGAATTGATGGGCGGAGCAGTTACTGACACTATTGAAGGTGGAAAAACAAAAACTTACACTATCAGTGGAAAGGATTATGAAGTAACTTTAAATGCAGTTACTACGACAACTCCTCCAAAGGCACAGTTGACGATTAATTCAGAAGTTACTGAATCATTGGAAGCTGGACAGACTTTTACACTTTCTGACGGAACTCAGATTGGAATTAAGGATGTTCTGCCAACAAAAGCAGATTCAGTAAGTGCTGATTTGGTAACATTTTATTTAGGTGCACAGAAGGTAAAGATTGTTGATACAACATCTACCTCTGGAAATCAAGCAAGTACTTTCCAGATTGGTTCAAATACTATCAGCGACGGTTCAGCAGATATTGTATGGACAAATTCTTCTACAGAGGTTTCTCTTACCGAGATAGCTATTGTAGTTGAGCCGTCTGACAGTTATTTCGTGCCAAGCGGTGGAAAGTTATCTGAAGCACTTAAAAGCGAGGAAGACACTACTGCACTGTTAAAGGTTTTGAATGCAGATATACTCTTTGCTGGCACAGTACCTGCAATTACAGATACAATTAAAATTGAGCCAAGCGGAAGTACCAACCTGAAACTGAAACTTAAAACCAAATCTGGTGCAAGTATTGCTCAAGATATCTGGTGGCTAAACGGAAATACTGTTAATCTTGCAAAAGATATAAATAAGCAAGTAGCTACATGTGAGCGTAACGCAGTTGATAACACAACCGTTAGCACTTGTTTGCCATCATTCGTATCTCAGAGTGGTAGTGGCTATGGTTCTGATGATGGTGTCTCTTCATTCCTGAACTACGTTGGAGATGAGGATTATTTCGTTGTAGAAACCAACAAATATTCCCACCTAATGCAGGTTAAGGACTTTGACTTGACAAACACCAAGATTACCATTAAGGATGTAGCAGATGGTAAACAGGAGGATATTACAACCTCTTCAAGAGTTGCAACCTTCTATAAAGATGGTTATCAGTATCAGCTCACAGTTGATGGAGCTTTTACAACAGCTAACCTTACGAACATAGCAGGGGACACAACTGATAGCACATGGAACACATCAAATCCAGATATCAGGGCAGATCTTTGGACTGAGCATGGCGCACAGGTAAGGATTGCTCCTAACGCAACAATTATCGTTGAAGGAGTAGGTATAAGCAGAGATGAGTCAACAACAGCGGTTAACAACATAACAATTGGAATTGCACCATCTTCTGGTAAGCTAACACCTGGGTCAGTAATTACAAACTCGCCAACAGCTGCAAGCAGTACAAACAGAGGAGACCCAACTTTATCACTTGACAGCAACTCTGATAAAAAAGAAGGACTAACTCAGTGGGGAACGTGGGTAAAGATTGACACTAGCGGAGATCAGGATACTGTTGAACTTATCTACCCTGAAAAAGAAGCAATTGCCAACCTGTATGTAACACTTGGAGCATCAACAACATCTGCTGCAGGAAGCACATCTGATTCAGTAACTGTGCAGAGAATTGAAGTTGGTGCAACAAAGCTTGCAAGCGAGATTAAGGATGTGAAAGCACAGAACCTTATCGTTATAGGCGGACCATGCGCTAACAGTGTAGCTAATGAGTTGTTAGGCAACCCAGCTGATTGCGCAGCAGGATTTGAAGACGGCAAGTCAAAGATACAACTCTTTGAACAGACTAATGGAAATGTAGCATTGCTAATTGCTGGAGCAGGCAAGGAAGATACAAGAACTGCTTCACAAGTCGTTGCTAACTACAAAGAGTATGCAGGCAAGTTAACCGGACAAAAAGTCGAGGTTACAACTGCATCAAAGAACGTCAAGTCAATGACAAGTGCTTAAATCTGGGGTTAAACCCATTTTTATTTTTTATTTTATCTTTCTAATTTTTCTCGATTTCTTATAGTATAATTATTGACAAATCCTACTAAAAAACTATAAAATGGCAACTTTAGATTTTAAGCAACTTTCATTTCAGGAATCAGATGGAAAAATCAGGGTTACTTTCCAGAATCTTTTTTATTTTGATGTGGATAGAGAGATACTCGAGAAGATAGGGAAATTTGATGCTTCGCAGCATTCTATTGATTTTAAGGATGCTCCTGAGAAAAGGGCAAGGACAAGGTTTAATATTATTCTGGATAAGGGATTGGCAAATTTAAAGGCAAAGCTTACGAATAAAAAAGTCATTTATATTCATCAGAATTCAGGGATTCCTTTGATTGGGACTAATTATTTCGGAATTATTGATAGAGGCACGAATATTGTTGAGATAAAGCCGATGAATGGATGCAATCTGGATTGTGTTTTTTGCAGTGTTGACGAGGGGTTTTCGAGCAGGAGGCAAATGGATTTTTTTGTTGAGAAGGATTATCTTGTTGCTGAGCTGAAAAAGCTTCTTGATTTTAAAAAATGTAATGAAATTCATACTCACATCGCCGGGCAGGGTGAGACGTTAATGTATCCTGAAATTGTGGAGCTTGTGAGGGATATAGCAAATGTGCCTCATGTCAAAGAAGTTTCTATTATAACGAACGGAACGCTTTTAACGCGCGGTTTGATTGATTCTCTTGCTGATGCTGGATTGACAAGACTGAATATTTCTTTAAATGCTGTTGACAGGAAAATTGCTGATGTGCTGGCGAGCAGGCCTTATAATGTCGAGAAGGTCATGGAGATGGCTGAGTACGCATCGGCAAAGTTAACTGTAATTTTGGTGCCGGTTATTTTAAGAGGGCATAATGAAAAGGAAATTTCCAGAATTATTGAGTTTTGCAAGGATGTGCAATCTAAAGGCGGAAAGATAAAGCTTGGGATTCAAAATTTTCTTAATTATCGTTTCGGGAGGAATCCTGTGAAGCAGTTTACATGGGATGAGTTTTATGGAATTATCGACGAGCTTGATAAGAAGCATGATGTTAATCTGAGGTATATGGAGGATAAGCTTGTTGAGACAATGGAGTTTCCAAAGCCGTTTAAGAAAGGAAATATTGTTACTGCGCAGATTGTTTGTTCTGGAAGGATTGTGAATGAGAAGCTTGCTGTTGCCAAAGGCAGAGTTATTTCTGTTGCTAATTGTTTTAAGGATGGGAAAGTTGATATAAGGATTTTGAGGAGCAAGCATAATATTTTTTTTGGCGAACTAAAATAATTTTCTAACAAAGCTTTTAAATTTGAGTTGACTATTGTTTGTCGGGGAGTGGAAATGGAACTGGAGAATAACGTTATTACTTATGAGGCAATCTTTGAGATGCTTCGCAGAGAGAAAGGGTCTGATGCGCTTCAAAAGCTTGATGAGAGTTATTTTTCTAAAATTATCGAGTATGTCAAAGGCAAGTCTTCAGGAGAGGACAGGGAGATTTTTAATAATGCGAGAAAGCTGATTAAAGAAATTTATGAGAGGCGCGAGAAAAAGATTATGACTCTCGCTGTTGATAAATGCCGATTGGGAATGGAGAGTGTTAATACTGCGAATATGCTTAATGAGGAGAGAGTGCTTTTTACCCAAGCATTAGAGATTTTGCAGAAAGGAAGGGCTGGGATTATTGACAGGATTCTTTCTGGAAATTTGCCTGCATTTGAGCAGAGTGTTTCCGGCACTGTTTCTAATTCTGCTAATGCTCCTGCTTCTTCGTCGGAGAATGTTTCAAAGGATGATGTGAAGTCTGTTTCTGAGAACTTGATGGTGAGGTTTCTTCATGCTGTTCCAAGATTCGTGGGCAAGGAACTTGAGGTTTACGGCCCTTTTGAGCAGGAAGAGATTGCGAATGTTCCTAATGAGATTGCAAAAATTCTTATAGCAAAAGGTCGTGCTGAGGAGATCAAGACTTGAAACTTTGTCGGTTGTTGAAGGTGTTTTTATGGGTGTGAGTCTCGACGATAAGAGAATGTATGTTCCTTTAGTTGTTGCTCTTCTCGCGATTTTTTTTGCTGCGCTGGTTTTTGAGTCTCTGCAAAAGTCTGTAACTGTTGATGAAATCAGCCATATTCCTTCCGGCTATTCTAAGATTAAGACAGGAGATTTTCGTTTGAATGTTGAGGCAGCTCCTCTTGTAGATATGCTGAGCGCACTGCCTCTTGTGTTTTTGAATCCTAAGCTGCCTCTTGAGCATCAGAGCTGGATTCTTGCAAAGGATAATGAATTTGAAGGGCAGTATCATTGGGATTTTGGCGAGGAGTTTTTTTATAATTCAGGGAATGATCCCGATAGTGTTTTGTTTTTGGGGAGAATTTCTGTTATGATTCTGAGTGTTCTTCTCGGCATGATGGTTTTTGTTTTTGCGAAGAAACTTTTTGGAGTGAAGGCAGGATTGTTTTCCCTTGTTTTGTATGTTTTTAATCCGACAATAAGGGCGCATTCTCATCTTGCAACTATTGATATTGGCTCGGCGTTTTTTGTTTTTTTAGCAGTATTTTTTTTCTGGAAGTTTGTTAATGATATTTCTTTGAAGAATTTGATTTTTGCCGGCATAGCTTTTGGGCTTGCCCAGCTTTCAAAGTTTACTGCGGTTTTTTTGTTTCCTGTTTATGTGATTCTTATTCTTGCTGTTATTTACCAGAGGAGGAATAAGGATGTTTCTATTGAAAAGGTTTTTGCGAGTGAGAATGCGAAGATTCTTTATGGTTTACTTGCGCTGGTTTTTTTTGTTGGTTTATTGACAATTGTTCTCGGTTATTTTGTCGTCGAATTTCCGAAATATATTGAAGGTCTGAGGTATGTTTTATTTCATTCAGAAACAGGGCATCCTTCTTATCTTCTCGGCGAGAGGTCTTTTAATGGCTGGTGGTATTATTATCTTGTTGCATTTGTTGTTAAGGAGCCAGTGCCTTTGCTGATTTTTCTGCTGTTTGCGATTTTTTTCTTTAAGAAAATCAGCCATGAAAATATTTTGAATGAGTATTTTTTGCTTGCGCCGATTCTTGTTCTGCTTGTTATTTCGTTTTTTACTAAGATTAATATTGGCATCAGGCATCTTCTGCCGATTTATCCTTTCTTGTTTGTTTTCGCCGGGAGAGTTGTGAATTTGAAATTTCCGATAAGAAAATTGTTTGTTTTTACTTTAGCACTGCTTTCTGTGTGGTATATTTCCGAGAGCATTGAGATTTTTCCGCATGACTTGGCTTATTTTAATGAAATAGCTGACGGTCCTGAAAACGGACCAAAGTTTTTGCTGGATTCTAATATTGACTGGGGGCAGGATTTGAAGGGGTTGAAGAAGTATCTCGACGATAAAGGGATTTCTGATATTCGTATGGGTTATTGGGGAAAGGATAGAGCCAGTTATAGGGGGATTAATTTTACGCAGGTTAATTGTTATCCTGAATCTGGAATTACTGCTGTAAGTGTGAATTATTTGTATGGCATTTCCGAGGAGAATGCCGAATGTTTGGAGTGGCTGAGAAAGTATAAACCGGTTGCGAATATAGGACATTCGATTTTGATTTTCGATATTCGTGAAAATATTGATGTTGTGAATGCACGAGATAAATTTTGCGAGGAGAAGTGTTTTGGAATCTGCAAAGAGAATAACATAAAGTATTTCAAGAGCGGTTTTGTGAATGGTTCTTGCAGTTGTGAATGTGAGAAGTGAGATTTTTGAACTATTTCACATACTCCACATTATCCTTATTCTGGAATTTTTCGTCGCCTGTAAGGAATTTTGCATTGTTTTTTTGCGCTAAAACATAGCCAATGCAATCAACAAATGAGAGTTTTTGTTTAACATACTTGAATTTCATTTCTGCTGCTTTTATTAAATCATCGTCTTCATAATCTATATTGTATCTCGCAAATTTGTCATAGAATAGTTTTATTTCTGAGTTTCTTCCTTCTCGCATAAGGAAATATACAAATTCCAGAATATTGAGTTTGTTTAATATTATTTTTATGTCCTCTTTATATGGCTCGTAATTAGTATTGCTTTTTGTTATCTCTATTAATGCGTAAGTATCAAAATAGAATATTTTAACCATCTGTTTCTGCCTCGTCTATTTCTTTCATTATTTGCTCAGTGGGCTTTTTTATGTCTTTTAATTTGCCCCAGATATCACTTAAATTATCTGATTTTTCTATCCTGATTTTTACTGTATCTTCGGGCAGGATTCTTTCTTTTTCTACGATATATTTAGGAATTATTACTGCTATTGAACCTCCTATTTGTTTTGCTTTTGTAATTGTTTCCATTTTCGTTAATCACATATAATTTAATAAATTATACTTATGTTATATAATAACTAACATATAACTAATATTTAATCTTTTCGTTTTTAATTAGTTTCTCTTGAACCCATATAGAAAAATAATGGCAAAAAAATTAACAAATAAGTGTAAGGATTTTTCCAATCCACAAATTTTATTTTTTCAGTCTTCATTTGATGATTTTCTAATTTCCTCAATCAAATAAACCCTGTCATTTTTTCTTACAATGCCATTTGTCTTGATTCCGACGAGGTTTCCCTTTTCTGCTTTGCTTGATAGAGTGTTATTTATCTGGATGGATTTTATTTCCTGCTCGATAATTCCTGTTGTTGGACCTTGTATCTGGATTTTGTCGCCTGTTTTTATTCCTTCGGATTCTAATTTTATTTCTGCTACTGAGATTTTTTTAAAGAAGTTTTTTACTATGCCTGCATAAACTTTTCTTGTGGTTGCATTTGAGCCATAGGAATCTGCAAAATCCTCCCCGTTTGGAATGCCCCAATAAAATCCCGACGAAAAATCCCTGTTATAGACTGTCCTGAGTTTTTCTGTTAATCTGTCTGCTTCTTTTTTAGTGAATTGTTTTTTCTCTGCTAAATCAATTGCAGTTCGATAGCATTTTGTAATTGTCTTTACATATTCCGGGCTTCTGTTTCTTCCTTCTATCTTGAACTTGGAAATTCCTGAATCAATGAGTTTGTCAATAAAAGGCAATGCGCATAAATCTTTCGGACTCATTATGTAATCTTCTCCTAATTCTAATTCGTAATTGTCTTCTTTTTCTGATATGATGTATTTTCGTCGGCAAGGCTGGAGGCATTCTCCCCTGTTTGCACTTTTCTTGAATATGTGATGGCTCATGAAGCATCTTCCTGAGATGGAGATGCACATTGCCCCATGAACAAAAACCTCAATTTCCACGTTGAGATAATCTTTTTTGATTTTTTGGATAATATTTTTTATCTGCTCTAAAGAAAGCTCTCTTGCAAGCACAACGCATTTGAGATTTTTCAGGGTTTTCTTGAGGAATTTGATTGCATCGTAATTTGAGATGGATGCCTGTGTTGAGATGTGTATCGGGATATTTAATTCATTGGCAATTTTCAATACTGAAAAATCCCATGCAATTATTGCGTCTATTCCTGATGACTTCGCTTTTTTGAGAATCTCCCTGAGTTTTGGGATTTCGTTTTCGAAGATTATTGCGTTGAGTGTAAGGTATACTTTTATTTTGTTTTTGTGGCAAAGCGAGATGACTTTTTTTATTTCTTCTATGCGGAAGTTTTTTGCAAGCTCCCTTAGGTTCATCTCTTTTATTCCAAAGAACACTGCATCTGCTCCTGATGAGATTGCTGCTCTTAATGAAATCCAGTCTCCTGCTGGTGAGATTAGTTCTGGTTTCATATATTTTTGATTTTTTACAGGATTTATAATTTTATTCATAACGCAAAGTCCGTCACTTCGTTCCTTGACATTAGCGATACTCGTCTCACTCGTATCGTAATGCATCCACATGCTTTAATTTTGATGCTCTGTAAGCAGGTATTGCACCAGTAAGCATTCCGATAACCAGCGACATTTAGAAGGAAAATTATCATAATATCCAGATTCTTTGCTCCGATTGTTTTCATAATTCCAATCTCCTTTGTTTTCTCGAGAACAGATGTGAACATTGTATTTGCAATTCCGATTGCACCAAGGAGGTTTCTGCATTTTGAGGTCAAGATTTTTCTCGAGATTTTGTCCCTGATTGTTTTCATCGCAATATATTACAAGGTTGCCAAATGGACAAAATGAACAGGAAAAGAGACAGGCTTGAAGTTATTTTTGATTTTCTAAGGATAATTCAGGAGAATAATAATTCAATCAAGCCAACTCCTCTTCTCAGGAAATCAAATCTTTCATCGCAGAGCTTTTCTGAATATCTAGTGGAGATGAAATTAAAGGGATTTGTTAAGGAGATTATTCCACAATCCTTAAATAATCTCAATGATTTTCTTTTTGTATGAAAGAGGATGCTGCAGAGAGTTTTACCGACGAGGAAAAGGAGCTTATAAAACCTTATTTCACAAACATTGATAAGCCGATTTTTGCCCTGACCAATCTTCCAGAGGTTGTTAAAGGTGCTTTATTCTCAAGATACAGCCGCTCAGCAAAAAGTCTCAGGAGAGTTCTTCTTGATGAATTTATCAACCAGCCTGAGATGGGATTTAATGAGATTGTTGGACAGCATAAAGCAGAGAATCAGGTTGTTGCGATTAAGAAAGCTGAAGAGTTTTATGAGAGAGTTCTTGTCGGCTATGGCGATGATTCTGTTGCTGAGCTTGGAGGCGCAAGTATTGCATGCGAGCAAGTGAGCCAGATTGCAGCGAAATTTATCGAGGGAGCAAGAATCGGGATTTCTCCTCTGGAAAAGTCCACAAGGTATGTGTGGTTTAATAAAAAGCTTGACGGAAAATATCAATATTATCGAGAGCCAATGTTGATGCATTCTGAGTTTGCTGAGATTTATGAAGAGACTTGTGATTTGCTGTTTGATAATTATTCAAAACTAATTGAGCCGATGAAGAAGTTTTTTGTAGAGAGGTTTCCTCAGGAAGAAGGGGTTTCTGAGCGAGCTTATAGTTCTGCGATAAGAGCTAAAGCCTGTGATGTGCTGAGGGTTTTTCTGCCTGCAGCGACTTTGACTAATGTAGGGTTGTATGGAAACGGAAGGGCGTTTGAGTATCTGCTGACTAAGATGTATGCGCATCCTCTCTCGGAGATTAAGGGGCTTGCGAAGTCTATGCACGATGAATTTAATATGGTGATTCCTGCTTTTGTGAAGAGGTGCAATGACAAGTATGGAAAGTCTGCGCAGGAATTTTTTTCCGAGACGAAAAAATCAGTCGGGAATTTTATTTCTGGAAATGTTTCTTTGTCTCCAAATAATTCAGAGGAAGTTTCACTTGCTGATTTTGATAAGGACGCTGAGATGAAGGTTTTGTCAGGGATAATTTATCCGGAAACAAATTTGTCAATGAATGAGATTCATGAGATTGTAGATGGTCTTTCTGCCGAGAAGAAAAAAGAGCTGATTAATGCTAGTGTTTCTCAGAGGCAAAATCGTCGGCATAAGCCAGGGAGAGCGTTTGAGAATTGTTATTATCAGTTTGATATTTGCGCTAATTACGGGATTTACAGGGATTTGCAGAGGCACAGGGTTTTGACTCAGGAAGCGCAGGATTTGACTGTTGTGCATAGCTATGATACTCCTAAGGAATTAATTGAGGCATGTTTTGAGAGCGAGTATAAAGATTGCATGAGCGCAGTGAAGAATGCTTATAATCAGATTTATTCCAAGTATCCTAAGGAGGCGCAGTATGTTGTTTCTTTTGGATATAGGATTAGATGGTATATGAGGATGAATCTTCGAGAGATCTGTCATCTTACAGAGCTGAGGAGTATGCAGCAGGGGCATCCTGATTATCGTAGAGTTGCGCAGAAAATTTTTCTGAAAGTAAAGGAAGTTCATCCATTGCTTGCTGAAGGAATTAAGTTTGTTGATATGAATAAGTATGGGTTGGAGAGGATTGATGCAGAGAAGAAAACTGATAAAAAATTAGAGGAGATGAGGAAGAAATTTGAGAATTAGCGACATGCTCTGTTGCATAACTCTTTCTATTTTATCCTGCGCCCAAACATTAAGTCTCGGCATACTCCATCATTCTCTCATACAGCACAAATTTCCTTCTCGCTTCCTCAACCATGTTCCTTTTCTTTGTTGAACGCACATATT
>ORJL010579475.1_pt1 | contig 40311 bp, 40 predicted proteins | sample 1779941 | NCBI WGS metagenome assembly ORJL01 (sample SAMEA104232317, study PRJEB22302) | groundwater metagenome | biome: forest; feature: aquifer; material: groundwater | place: USA | collected 2011-08-07 | depth 5.8 m | reverse complement strand
ATGTTGCAGACAACATTCCCAAGCCGATGATCCCGGTCGGCGGCCTGCCTATACTCTGGCACATCATGAAGTATTATGCTCACTGGGGACATCAGGAATTTATCCTGTGCCTGGGCTACAAAGGCCAGGTCATCAAGGATTATTTTCTCAATTACGAGGCGTACACCTGCGACTTTACTCTCCACCTGGGAGCATCGAAGACCATTGACTACCACACCGGGCACACCGAATCCGGTTGGCGGGTAACACTGGCCGAAACGGGACTGGCCGCCATGACTGGCGCCCGCATTCGAAAAATTCGCAACTACATCGGCGACGATGAGAACTTCATGCTTACTTACGGCGACGGCGTGGCGAACGTGAATCTGGACCAACTCCTGACATTCCACCGCAATCATGGAAGACTCCTGACGGTGACTGGTGTGCGTCCGCCGGGCCGTTTTGGCGAGCTGATGATAGGCGCCGCCGGTCAGGCTACCGAATTCAAAGAGAAACCCCAGGCCACGGGAGGACGCGTTTCCGGCGGTTTTTTCGCGTGCCGCCGGGAGTTGTTCGATTATCTGAGCGAGGGCGAAGACTTGGTGTTTGAGGATGCGCCCATGCGAGCGCTGGTCAAAGACGGCCAGCTCATGATATTTGAGCATGACGGCTTCTGGCAGCCGATGGATACCAGCCGTGAATATCAGTTGCTCAACTCGCTGTACGAGCAGGGGAAGGCCCCATGGGTGAGGTGGTAGCCGCCGGATTTCTGTCCACGTTTGCCGGTTCGCGGGTACTGATAACCGGCCATACCGGCTTCAAAGGCGGCTGGCTTGTGCTCTGGCTTCGCCGGCTCGGTGCCGCGGTGCACGGCTACGCACTCGACCCGCCGACCCGGCCAGCCCTGTTCGAGGTCGGGCGTATTGGATCCGTGCTCGCTTCGGATACGCGGGCCGATCTGGCGGACCTGGCGCAGCTCAAGTCCGCGTTCGCGGGAGCGCAACCCGAGGTCGTGTTCCATCTCGCCGCACAGCCCCTGGTGCGGGAGAGCTATCGCGATCCGCTGGGCACGCTGGCGAGCAACGTGATGGGAACGGCGCATGTGCTGGAGGCAGCGCGCAACTTCGACTCGGTGCGTGCGATCGTGCTCGTCACGACGGACAAGGTCTATGAGAACCGTGAATGGGCGTATCCGTATCGCGAAGTCGACCCGCTCGGGGGAGGGGATCCATACAGCGCCAGCAAGGCGGCCGCGGAGATCGTCGCGGCCAGTTATCGGGCAAGTTTCTTCGAGGGCGTAGCCGGCCACCCTGCCCGTGTCGCGACTGCCCGCGCAGGCAACGTAATCGGGGGCGGTGATTGGGCCACCGATCGGCTGGTTCCCGACTGCCTGAGCGCTTTCGCGAAGGGGAGGCCCGTACGGCTGCGCTCACCGCACGCCGTGCGCCCCTGGCAGCACGTACTGGAGCCGCTCGCAGGCTATCTGCGACTGGCCGAGCGCCTCCTCGGTGCAGAAGGCGCCGAATACGCAAGGGCCTGGAATTTCGGCCCCGACGCAGGCGGCGACGCCACGGTGGGCGCGGTCGCCGAGACCGCAGCGCGGCTATGGGGCGAAGGGGCGAGCGTCGAGTGCGCGCCGGCCGCCGCAAACCCGCACGAGGCCGGCGTGCTCCGGCTCGACAGCACCCGCGCGCGAAATGCGCTCGGCTGGAGGCCGCGCTGGTCGCTGGAGCAGGCGATCGAGCGGACGGTTGCATGGCAGCGGGCGTTGGCAGGTGGTGACGATATGCGGTCGGTGAGCCTGGATCAGATCCGCGACTACGAAGGGGACGCCCGGCCATGAGCAGCCGCTTCGACATTCTCGACACGCCGCTGCAAGGACTCAAGCTCGTACAGCGCAAACCGATTCGCGACAGCCGTGGCTTTCTCGAGCGGCTTTTCTGCGCGCACGAATTCCGGGTACTGATCGCGGGCAAGGGCATCGTGCAGATCAACCGCACGCTGACGACAAAGCGCGGGACGGTTCGTGGCATGCACTTCCAGCGTCCTCCGCATGCCGAGACCAAGTACGTGAGCTGCCTGCGCGGCGCTGTGTTCGATGTCGCGGTGGACGTGCGCCGAGGCGCCCCCAGCTTTCTGCGTTGGCACGCGGAGATTCTGAGCGCCGAGAACCACAAGATGCTAATCATCCCGGAGGGCTTTGCACACGGATTTCAGGCATTGACTGAGGACTGCGAATTGCTGTATTTCCACACTGCTGCGTATCAGCCGGAGGCGGAATGCGGCCTGAATCCCAAGGATCCGGGGTTGAATATCCGCTGGCCTGAAGCGATAACAGAGCTTTCGCCTCGCGATGCGGCTCACCCGATGCTGGTCGAGGATTTCAACGGCGTCGCCCTGTAAAGTGTCGTCGCTGAGGCATGGGACCCCTGTTCTATTATTGAAACCAGGAAGGACGCCGTCCTGCAATGTCTGATTTGTTGGACCGTAATGGGCTGATATAGAGGCGCAAGCCGTCGCCGCCTGCGACGTCGCGGCCCAGGAAATAACCTCAAGAACAATGCGGGCATTCGGCTTGACTTGTTCTCGGTCGTGGCGGATCGTAGTCCGGCAAAGAGAGCCAAGTACATGCCGGGCAACTACATCCCCATCGCGGAAGGAAGCCGCGTCTCGCTGACGCGGCCGGACTATAGGGCGACACTGCATTTGAACTTCAAGGAAGACGTCATGCAGCAGCTTGAATACATAAGAGCCTGGCGCGGGGAGCTGGACGCCGCAGAGCCAAGGCTGGAGATTTCGCCTTGAAGATTGCGGTCACAGGCCCTAACGGGTTCGTCGGGCGGCACGTCGTCGCGGAGCTCGAGAGACACCCCGTCACGACGGTCCTCGTATTGCGACCTTCATCCGAGACGTTGCCTTCACTCTCGAATCATGCCATCGTTCGATTCGATCTTAGAGATCCGCCAGCGAATGCCTTCGACCTGATGGGTCGGCCTGATGTGCTCATGCATCTGGCCTGGGGGGGGCTCCCGAACTACAAGTCCCTCCACCATTTCGAGGAGGAATTGCCCGCTCAGTATCGATTTCTAAGGAAAATGGTGGAAGCTGGTCTGAAGAACCTCCTTGTGACCGGCACCTGCTTCGAATATGGAATGCAGTCGGGCTCGCTTGATGAAGAACGCGAAACCCGGCCGAACAATCCCTACGCGTTTGCAAAAGATGCGCTTCGGCGGCAGCTTGAGTTTCTTCGCAGGGAGAAGCCGTTTTACCTCACCTGGGCCAGGCTTTTCTACCTCTATGGAGACGGGCAGGCAGCCAATTCACTGCTATCGCAGCTCAAGAGGGCGGTGGCACGGGGCGAGAGCGTATTCGATATGTCTGCCGGCGAGCAATTGCGCGATTACCTGCATGTCGGTGATGCCGCCAGGCACCTCGTCACCCTTGCGCTGACGTCGCGGGGCAATGGAATCTTCAATGTCTGCTCCGGAAGGCCCGTTTCGGTTCGCAGTCTCGTCGAACGCTGGGTCGAGGAGAATGGATGGTCGATTGGTCTCAATCTAGGCCGCTATTCGTATCCGGATTACGAGCCCATGGCATATTGGGGAAATTCTACAAAACTAGAAACTTGTCTGCCTCACTTGTGTACTACAACGGAGGACACACGCGATGAAAGCGCAACTTAAGCCTCGCATCAACCTGGAGGGGCGCACTCCTCTGCAAGAAGTCATTCCGCTTCCGACGCCGTTTATCGTTTTCGTGGATCCCGCAAGCGCCTGCAATTTTCTCTGCCCGTTCTGCCCGACGGGGCATCGCAAGCTCATCGACGATACCGGCCGTTTTCAGGGTGTCATGCGGCTGGAGCTGTTCAAGAAGATCATCGACGACCTGGGCGAATTCGACCAGCCGATCAAGGTCCTCCGCATGTATAAGGACGGAGAACCGTTCCTGAACAAGAATCTCGCCAAGATGGTGGCCTACGCGAAGCAGAGTGGCTTCGTGAAGTACATCGATACTACTACCAACGCGTCTCTAATAACGCCTGCGCGGCTTGGCCCGGTCCTGGAGGCGGGATTGGACAAGATCAATATCTCCGTGGACGGCATGAGCCGTGAGCAGTATCGCGATTTCACCGGGTTCGACATGAACTTCGAGGCGCTCGTCGAAAACGTGAAATGGCTGTACGCCAACAAGGGAAACTGCGAAGTGGTCGTCAAGATTCCCGGGGACATCATCACCGACGCGCAAAGACAGGAGTTTTTCGACACCTTCGGGGATCATTCCGACAGGGCGTTTGTAGAGAACTTCGCCCCGTGTTGGCCCGAATTCGACGTCGAAGCCCACACGGGTGTGAAGATTACGGTGGGCATCTACCAGCAACCAATAACGCCCACGGATACCTGCCCTTACATCTTTTACTCTATCGCCGCGAATTCGGACGGCCTGGTCAGCTCATGTTTCCTGGACTGGGGACGGAAGCTGATCGTGGGAGACGTGCGGGAGCAAAGTCTGAAGTCCATATGGCATTCGGACAAGATGAATGCCCTGCGCCGCCAGCACCTGGAAGGCAAGCGCTGCCAGAACCCGGTGTGTAGCAAATGCGGACAACTGTCTCACTGCCTTCCGGACAACATCGACCAGTACCGCGAAGAACTGTTGCCCAAGTTCCTCGTCTACGTGGCGCATGCGGTGACTGTTGCGCCGCCCGGGATGGAGGCCAAGAAGATAATCCCTGTTGCATCGATGTAACTCGGGCCGGATCGAGGAAATCACGACTCGCTGAAGTAACTGGTGACCGCCACGTGACTCCTCAGCGGATATTGCGCGACGGTTTTCCCTGCGAATGACAGCGCCTTGACTCACGTCTTGCACATCACCCCGCACCTCGGGGGCGGGGTCGGGAAGGCACTATCCGGTCTGGTCCAGGAGGCTGCACGATCGGGGGCCGGGTTCGAACACGAGCTTCTTTGTCTTGAAATTCCTGAAAAGCTTCAGTTCGCGGAGCGGGTGAGGCGAGCCGGGTGTCGATTGAAGGTCTGTCCTTCTCAATCCGAGCTTGCAGAGGCGATCGACCATGCCGACATCGTGCAGCTCGAATTCTGGAACCACCCCGCCACGATTCGGGCATTGTGCTCCGCGCCGCTTCCCGCGATGCGCCTCCTCGTCTGGTGCCATGTGTCCGGCCTTCATTACCCGCGAATTCCGCCTGGGCTATTGTCCGTCGCGCCCAAGTTCCTCTTCACCTCCGAATGTTCCTTCGAGGCCGAAGAAGTCGGACAGCTTGCGCCGGATGCTACGCCCAGTCTGGGAGTCGTTTCGAGCGGGGGGGGCCTCGAAGTACTGCCGCCTCCTCGGTCATCCGCCCGGGAGGGCGGGCTTCATGCCGGATATATCGGCAGCCTGAATTTCGCCAAGCTTCACCCCGACTTTGTTTTCTTCGTGGCGGCCGCAAAGGCTTTGCGACGGCCCGTTCGATTGATAGGAGATGAGACCAACAGGGCGATCCTGGAAGAACAATGCCGCCGCATTGGGCGGCCCGACATGATCGAGTTTCGGGGCTACACGACCGACGTGGCCGCTGAGCTCGCGGAGCTCGACGTCTTGGTGTACCTGCTCAACCCCAGGCACTACGGCACGGCCGAGAATGCACTGCTCGAGGCGATGGCAATGGGTATCGTTCCCGTGGTTCTGGACAATCCGGCAGAGCGCAGAATTGTCGAAGATCGTCGCACGGGCCTGGTGGTGCGGACCCCGGGCGATTTTGCTGACGCGCTGGACTGGCTCACGGTGCAGCGGGAGGAACGGCTGGAGATGGGGCGGCAGGCCGCCGCCGCTGTTCGGGAGCGCTACAGCTACAAGAGCATGGAAAGCGCGTTCCATACTCATTATGAAGGGCTGATGCGCAGGCCCAAGACGCACATTCGCTTTGATACCGTCTTTGGTGCCGGGCCGGCGGACTGGTTTCGCGCCTTCTATCGCGACGCCTCGGTATTCAGCGATAGCGGCGATGTTCAGTTTCCGGCTAGTCCGCCGTGTGACGCATTGTTCGAGCGCACCAAGGGAAGCGTCTTCCATTTTCTCGACTACTTCCCCGATGACGCGAGACTCCGGCGCTGGGCGACAGGGCTTCGGCAGTCGATTTCCCGATCAGTCGCCGCGAGTTGACTTGATCACGATTTGCCTCCGAAGGCAGATGTTCGGATCCCGTCGATTTTGCGGTCTTCCGAATGCCGGGGCGGTCAGCGAGCTACTGAGGCGCATTGCGGACGCGCGAGCCCATGAATCTTAGCGTGCCGTGAAGTGTCCGCTCGCCACAATAATGTGGCAGGAAATCTCGGAAGGGTGGCTAGGGAATACTTCAAACGGCCAGGTATGCGCGTCGCCCTTCACGCCGCTGACGGATGGAATCCCATGGCCATCTGGACGCTCACGCGCAGTGTGACTCAGTGATTCGCGCGCATACGGATCACAATGATCAATGTATGTCGGTGTAGTGAATGACACGCCGACCAGGCTGACGTGACCGGGCTCGCTCGTTAGGATCATCATGGTCATGAATAAAGAACAACTTCGCCAAGAAATCCTTAGTCTAGTTGGCCAATATGCCGAGGCAGCTAGCCCAGATGGCCATTTTTATCCGAACAAATCGGTTATACCGCCGTCTGGTAAGGTCATAGGAGCCGCCGAACTGAGGAACATGGTTGAGGCATCCTTAGACGGTTGGCTTACGACTGGCCGCTTTAACGAACAGTTTGAACTGCGATTGAAGACCTTTATCGGGGTAGATCATCTCTTGACCGTCAATTCGGGTTCGTCCGCCAATCTTGTGGCATTTTCGGTGCTCACGTCTCCGGAACTTGGAAAGCGTGCTCTCAAACCGGGTGATGAGGTCATAACTACGGCGGCGGGGTTCCCGACGACGGTAAATCCTATTCTTCAATTTGGCGCCGTGCCTGTCTTTGTGGATGTGGCCATTCCGACCTACAACATAGACCCGGCCAAGGTTGAAGCGGCAATTAGCTCCAAGACAAGGGCCATCATGCTTGCCCATGCTCTGGGCAATCCTTTCAATCTCGATGTCATCACAGCGCTTTGCAGAAAATACGACTTGTTCCTCGTCGAAGACTGTTGCGACGCTTTGGGTTCCACGTACAAGGGCAAGATGGTCGGCACCTTTGGGAATATTGGTACGCTGAGTTTCTACCCAGCCCATCACATCACCATGGGTGAGGGGGGCGCAGTGTTCACAAATGACCCGCAACTCAAACGAATCGCCGAGTCTATCCGTGACTGGGGTCGAGATTGTTACTGCGCACCGGGCAAGGACAACACATGTGGCATGCGCTTCCGCTGGAAGTTAGGCGACCTACCCCAAGGGTATGATCACAAGTACACGTATTCGCATCTGGGATACAACCTCAAGATCACAGACATGCAGGCCGCTTGTGGGCTGGCGCAACTTGACCGACTGGAAGGTTTCATTCGGTCACGAATCCACAACTTTGACCTTCTCAAGAATCGACTGAAGAGTTGCGAAGAGTTTCTCATCCTGCCCGAGTCGACGCCTGACTCTGTTCCTTCATGGTTCGGTTTTCCAATCACAATTCGTGAAGGTGCAAACGCAAACCGAGTCGACCTATTGAACTATCTGGATCAACAAAAAATTGGAACGCGCCTACTCTTCGCGGGAAACCTCTTGCGGCAACCATATATGATTGGTCGAAATGTTCGCGTGTCAGGGACACTGGTGAATACGGATACCGTCATGCGCAATACGTTCTGGATCGGTGTCTATCCTGGTTTGTCTGAGCCGATGCTTGAGTATGTGGCAAACAAGATCGAGACATTCTTTGGATTGACTTTCTAATAGCCTAAAGCAGAGTTGGCTTCACTCGATCGGTCGGCAATTTCACACAACGCAGTGAGTGGGTTCGCGTCTCGTCATTGACTGAGAGTGCGGATCTTCGGAATGGGGTCACGGCACTTCGACTCATGTCCATGGTCGGTGCAAGCGAAGGATGATTACGTCCCAAGAATTCTACAGCCCTCCGAATTCCGCGCTGTCCCAGGAGTTGCTCGGGCGTATCGCGAATATGCCAGCCCATCATGCCCCGCGCAGCGTGGATCGCCCGCTGGCTCTGTATGGCGCGGGCAACTTGGGGCGGATGGCGCGGGAATACTTCGACCGGCTGGGAATCCCCTTGTCCTTGGTGACAGACGCCAAGGCCGAGCAGTTTCGGAGGGATCCTTTCTGGGCGGGGACCCGGGTCATGCCCCCGGCAGACGTCGACCCGACGACGCGAAAGAGCGTGTTGTTGGCAGTGTGCGTAGCGACCAGTCCGTATGCCAAGCTGGCCGAAGGTCTTTGCTCCGAAGGTTGGACGGACGTGGTTCCCTTCTACGATATTGCGGAGGCTTATCGCGATCGGCACCCCCTGAGCAATGGCTGGTTTGCGGCACCTTTGACCGCCCGGGATTTGGAAAACATTGCGCAAGTTTTCGAGGCGTGGGCGGATGACATATCGAGGGCACATCACCTCCAGTTCGTCGCCTGGCGGCGGCTTCGGCACGAGTGGTTGTTCAAGGGCGCGCCGGTGAACACCGAAAACCGCTTCTTCATCCCGGAAGTGTCGGCGGCCCTCACGGACGATGAGTCATTCGTGGATATCGGCGCTCACACGGGAAGCGTGACCTTGCGCTTCATCGACACCGTGCACAGCCGCTTTCGGGCGATTTGGGCCGTCGAGCCCGACTCGGAAAATCTCCGGGGTCTGCGTACGGCGATTTCGAGTCTGCCCGCTCCGGTAAGAGACAGGATTAGGCTCATTCCGGCCGTCGTGGGAAGCGAGCGAGGAGAAAGGACCTTCTTTGAAGGCCTGGGTTATGCGTCCCAATGTTCGGCGCTGGGTCAATCCTCTCTTCCGATGGAAACCATCGACGATCTCGGGCTGTCGCCGTCATTCATGAAATTGCATCTTGAGGGCGCGGAATTGGATGCTCTGAAGGGTTGCCGCGACACGATCCTCCGCCACAGGCCGATCGTCGTCACGACCTCTTATCACAATCACCAAGGGCTTTGGGAGCTGCCTCGGTGGCTGATGGGAGAATTGCCGCACTACGTGTTCTACATGCGCATGCATGGCTGGTGCGGAACCGGCGCCGTGGTCTACTGCATCCCCGGGGAACGCGTTCAGGCGCGGTGATCGAACATGGTGTTGCGAAACGACGGACGACTGAAATTGAGCGTCGTCATACCAAGCTACAACAACGCAAAGTTTCTGCGGGCCGCGATTGAAAGTGCCATTGCCATGCTGCCCGAAGGATCGGGAGAAGTTGTTCTGGTCGACGACTGTTCGAGCGACGGGTCATATGCCATGGCTCTGGAATACAAGAAAGCAATTCGTGTCTACAAGAACAAGAACAATTGGGGTCAAGAGCTTACGACAAACAGAGGGTTGAAGCTTGCCCGCGGAGAATACGCCGTCATCTTGCATAGCGATGACATACTGCACCGCAATTTCTACGCTGACCTCTCTGTCCTCCTGGAGCAATACCCGTCCGCGGTCATGGCGGTGGGAGAACGGGTGGAGATCGATTCTAGCGAGAAGACCATAGCTGCGCCCGCGCCATTTTACGACCACGACTACCTGATACCCGGCGTCGAGCAATCGAAGATCTTTCTGCTCACGAGTTTCCTGCCATGCCAGGTGTTGTTCAGGCGAAAGGTGGTACTGTCGTTCGGTGGTGCGAAGAAATTCTTCAATGTCAATCTCGATGGTCTGCTGTGGTTCAAGGCTTCGCTCTTCGGAGACGTTGCGTACACTCAAAAGTGCGTCTGCAGCTATCGCAGGCACCTTTCCTCGACGACATCATCGTTGAACAGATCGATCGTCCATCTTTTCGAGTACTACAGCACGCTGAAGGAAATGTTCATTTTCGCGGGCGAGCGCGGCCTTGCCCTCGAGGAAAGCCGCACGAGAGCATTCTGCAGGATTGCGGAATTGGCGGTCAGGTATGGCAAGGAGATCTATGCGGCCGGAAATGCTGATCTTTCCAGGCGATACCTGATGCTGGCGGCGGCTATCGATCCTCGTATTCTGGAAAGCGCCGCATATCTGGATGTCGAGAAGACGATCAGGGAAGGAATGCCACTGGCGTCGGGTCTATCGGCAAGGACCGTCAGCTATCCCCCACCCCCTGGCAGCAGGCAGATCTAGCTGGACGGGGACGGAGCGACGATGTCCATGGACAAGAGGATCGCGATGTTGGGGTTGGGGGTCATGGGCCGCAATCTGGCACTCAATTTTCGAGATCACGGACACGCGGTACTCGCTTATGACCCGGATCCCGCGGCACGAAACGCCTTTCTGGCCGCTGGCGCTGGCCACGCCTTTTCAGACGTCAGGGATCTCGTCGGTGCGACGACAAGCCCGCGATTCGTGATGTTGATGATTCCGGCTGGGACGGGCCTGGACGACCAACTCGCGCAACTGTTTCCTCTGCTTTCCGCCGGTGATGTCGTCGTCGATGGAGGAAATTCGCACTATCGCACCACGGAGAAGCGACAAACAGAGGCGGCAAAGTGGGGGCTGCACTTCGTCGGGGTCGGCATGTCCGGCGGCTACGAGGGTGCGCGCCAGGGTCTGGCTCTGATGGTGGGTGGGACTCGGGAGGCGATCGCCTTGATCGTGCCGATGCTGTCCCGGGTGGCGGCGAGCGCATCCGACGGAACACCATGCGTGGCGGTGGCGGGCCCCGGCGGGGCCGGGCATTTTGTGAAGACGATCCATAACGGTATCGAGTATGCCGATATGCAGATGATTGCCGAAGCCTATTACCTGCTCAGGTACGCGGGCGGATTGGCACCGGGTGCGATCGCCCGGGAGTTTTCGGATTGGAACGAAGGGGCGCTGGAATCCTACTTGCTGGCGATATCGGGTGAGGTGCTTGCGGAAATCGATCCCCATTCCGGGTTCCCTCTTGTGGACGTCATCGCCGATCAGGCAGATCAGAAGGGAACCGGTCAATGGGCTGCCTCCGCCGGGCTCGAATTCGGGGTGCCTGCTCCGATCATCGCAGAGGCCGTGCATGCGCGCTGCCTCAGTTCGCTCAAGGCCGAGCGCTCAGTGGCTTCTGCGGAACGCCTCCGCAATCGGCCTCGGGTGGCGCGCGAAGCGCTGGTCCCGGCAGTACATGACGCATTGCTGGGCGGGAGGATCTGCGCGTATGCCCAAGGATTCTCGATCATCGCTGCGGCCAGCAACAAGGAGGAATGGGCTACAGACATTGCCGCACTGGCAAAGAGTTGGTCCGAAGGCTGCATCCTGCGCGCGCGTTTGCTTAAGGAGATTGGTAGGGTCTTCGAGAATTCTCCGTTGCTGGCGAATCCATTGTTAAGCACGAGCTTGTCGCGACAGGTTTCCGCCGCCTCGGAGGGCTGGCGCCGGGCGGTCGGGTTAGCCATCGATCTGGCCCTTCCCGTACCCGCGCTCTCTTCGGCATTGGCGTATTGGGACGGCTACGGCAAAGAACGCCTTTGGGCCGATCTTATCCAAGGCCAGCGTGACCGATTCGGGTCTCATGGGTTCAAGCGGACTGACATGCCAGGCATGTACCATCACGAATGGCGGCGATCCGGATGATCGTTCTCCTCATGGGGGTGACCGGCGTGGGCAAGACCACGATCGGCGGTTTGCTTGCCACCGCGTTGGGGGGGCAGTACGTCGAAGGCGATGACTTTCATTCGCCAGCCAATCTCGCAAAGATGCGGCTCGGAATTCCTCTCGGTGACGAAGATCGCCTGCCCTGGCTCCATGCTCTTGGCAATACGCTGCAGGCGGCCGGCAGGAACGGCGAAGCGGTGGTCCTTGGGTGTTCTGCCTTGAAAGAAGCGTATCGGCAAGTGATCCGAACCTATTGCCCAGCGTGCCGGATTGTCTGGCTTCACGGGCCGCCCAGCCTGATCGCCGCGCGGATCAACAGCCGGCAAGGGCATATCATGCGGGCAAGCCTGCTTTCAAGTCAGCTCGCGATTCTCGAACCTCCGGTCAACGCGATTGCCGTTAACATCGACCTGCCGCCCGAGCAGATCGTGAAGCAAATCCTGGATCAATGGCCCCGCGAGATGTTGTTACAACTCGACAGCCTTGAGCGGGGCAGCGACGGTGCCTGAAGTACGCTGCATATCGAGAGCCGGGGCTCTACTCGGCGAAAGTCCGCTATGGGACTACAGGGAGGAATGCCTGTATTGGGTGGACATCGAAGGCAAGGCTCTATATCGCCACCGCCCGGCCGAGGACACCACGACATCAATTCCTGTTCCAGAGCAAATCGGATGCATCGCTCTGCGCGAGGGAGGCGGGCTCGTTGCCGCCTCGCGTTCAGGATTCGCTTTCCTGGACCCCGATACGGGCTCGTTGGAGATCGTCGTCTCTCCCGAGGGGGATCGATTGGGCAATCGATTTAACGACGGCAAATGTGATCGCCGAGGACGATTCTGGGCAGGCACGATGGACGCCGCCGCCGAAACGACGAGCGGCAGCTTGTACAGACTGTCGCCTGACTTGGCGGTTTCGCGGGTCCTGACCGGGGTCACGATTCCAAACGGAATCGGGTGGAGTCCTGACGACCGAACCATGTATTTCACCGACAGCGCCCTACGGACGATCGTGGCATTCGATTTCGAGGGCGATTCCGGGGAAATCGGCAGCCCACGGGATTTTGTATCGATCGACAGTGCCTGCGGCGTGCCCGATGGCCTCACCGTTGATGACGAGGGCTTTGTCTGGAGCGTGCACTGGGACGGCTGGCGCGTAACACGCTATGACCCCGAAGGCGTGGTTGCCAGCGTAATAGCGCTTCCGGTACCCCGCCCGACCAGTTGCGCGTTTGGGGGCAAGTTGCTCGATCGGTTGTATGTCACCTCGGCGTCAATTGGACTCCTTCCGGAACAGTTGGCGAACGCCCCAATGTCGGGAGGGGTATTCGAGCTGAACGTCGGCGTCGGCGGACACCGCGAGCCCGCTTTTTCGGGTTGATCTGTGCTTTAATGGAACAGGCTACCAGAGCGCCTGTCGTCGAGCAGTCACTGGAGGACCTGAGAATGGACGCGATAGCTAGCGACTCGAGAATAATAATTTACGGCGCAGGGAAAATCGGTCGAAGGATTTTCGATCTCTGCGAGGAACGAGGGATAAGGGTCGTCCACGTATGGGACAACTTCCCGGAGAAGGTGGTCGCTTTTCACCGGAAGGAACTGATCTCAAGGCCTCCCGATTTCTCGGGAGGGCAGACCGCCACAGACTATGGATTGGACGGGACGACGGTAATTGTGACCGCATTTTCCCCGAACATGGCGAGCATGATGGCGCGCCCGCTCATGACCAAGGGCTTCAAGAACGTGATTCATGATCGATCAGAGATCAGCTCCATCCTGATTGGCCACTGCAATTGGCTGAGCGACCGGCAGAGATTCAAGTTCAACCTGCGCGACTGCTTCATCTGCCCGGCACGAAGGGATGAAAAAATCGAGTGCAACGTCTTCAACAGCGCACTGGGCATGCCGAATCGCGACGCGTCTGATTGCGTCATCCTGCCCGCTCTCGGTTTCCTTCTTACCACGAAGTGCAACCTTACCTGTGTCGGCTGCAATCATCTGCGTGATCATTTCGAAAAATCGCACAACGTCGACTTTCGATCGGACAAGATTCTAGGAGATCTGCGCAAGCTCCTCGACGCCGTGGATTTCGTCAAGTCTGTCGTGATTGTCGGAGGGGAGGCACTGGTTCATCCCGATTTCGAAAACATACTGCGCCAGGTAATTGATCTGCCGAAAATCGGCTTCGTTCAGCTCATCACGAACGGAACGGTATTGCCGAAGCGCGTTTCCGTGTTCGAGTTGCTCTCTCATCCAAGGGTGGTGGTCGAAGTGAGCGGTTACGGGAACGAACCGGGTCATCTGCGTGTGGGCAAGAGAAACAAATTCTTCGAGCAGTTGTCGAATTTCGGAGTCACCTATCGCTACGATGAAGCGACCCAATGGATTGATTTCGGCGGTTTCCACGAAAGGAATTTCTCTCTCGAAGCGTGGAACAGGGTGTACAAGACGTGCTGTTTTGTCTCGAATGACCTGTTCAATGGGCAGCTCCACAAGTGCAGCCGGAGCGCATACGGCATGTACTTGGGAAAGATTCCCGAGTACAAGGATGACTTCGTGGATATCAGGGCGACGAGCACGGAAGGACTGAGGGAGGCGATTCAGAAATATATCAAACGCCTTCCGATGGTTTGTCGCCACTGCAATGGGACAACAACCAAGACGATACCTGCAGGAGTGCAGGTAGTGAAAATTGCCCGAAGAATCCTGCAGTCAAAGCGTTCAACAGAGCTGGCTCAGGAAAACTAGACAGGGCAACAATAAGCAGTAGTAATGTATTACTGTGGGTGATCTAGCCTAGAGTTAATTCTAAAGAAGGTCTGGCTACTTCCAAAGACGCTTTCCGACCTTGCTGCGCGGATCCGATTGAGGACGCTCGCGCAGTGAACTCGCCGCAAGCGGTGTAGCAATGAACCTGGGGCGACGGACTTCAAAGAGGGGAAACCATAGATGACACTCTTGTCGAAACTCACTCTGGTGATTCCGACATATAACCGACAGCCCTATGCATTAAGGAACATGCGCTACTGGTCGGGGAGCGCAGTTACGGTTCACGTGCTGGACGGAAGCGCGCAGCCCATTCCCACGGAAGAGATGGCCGACCTTGGGGCGAACGTAAATTATCATCATTGGCCCATTCCCCTGCTGGATCGCTTCGCAAGAGCAGTCGCTTTGGTAAAGACGGAATATGCCGCTCTGCTGGGTGATGACGAGTTCCTTCTGCCCGATGGACTGCAGGCCTGCATCCGGGAAATGGAGATTGACGAAACGCTTGTCTCCTGCATGGGACGATGTCTGGGTTTTGGATCCGTTGGAGCGGCGATCATTGGCTGGCCTGTACACACCGAGATGGCGCATTACGCGGTGCTTCAGGATGATCCTGTCGATCGGATGACCTATCACATGAATCCCTATGTCCATTCGACAAATCACTCAGTCGTCAGGAGCCCAGTGTGGACGCAGGCAATCGCGATCATCGCCCAAAGACAGTTTTCGGTCTATGCCTCAGGCGAGATCGAGTTCGAACTCGCAGTCTGTTACCACGGAAAGTCCAAGGTGATAGAAGATCTCATGTTGTTCAGAAGTTCGGAAAATGATGGGATCAAGGATGAGCACGACATCGTGGAGTTTCATGAGTGGTGGGCTGACAAGAACAGGGCGCATGATCGAGAAGAGTTCCTGAAGCTCATGGCGAATGCCCTTGCAGACGGTGATGCTGGGAAACTGGAATGGATCCGACAAGGCGTGAAGGCGGCATGTGATAGATACTGTGAGTTCGCGGTCGGGGACGCGTATCGGAGAGGGTTCCGTGCGGTATTGGCAAAGATCGGGAATCGATTACCTCCTGTATTGAAGGCGGCAGTCAAAGCGCCGGTAGTAAGGATATTGGTCTCGCTCCCTGGGGGACAGCCATATACGCGCCTACTCAGAAAGCCCTTGGTGCAGGCCGCCAAGGAGCTGGAGGCAGTCGGAGTCCGCGTCGATATGGACCAACTCTCCCATATCAGTAAGCTCATTGAGCAGTTTCATGTTGTAGCTGCCAATCAAACAATAGTGAAAGTGGCGCAGTAGTAGTCGTCCCCAAAGGGCGACTTCGGCTGTGCTGACCATATATATGACGATGCGGCCAGGTCAGAGGGCGGCTAACGGTGCGGGCTTTTCCCGTGATCTCGGTTGAACGCGAGAGCAGCGGATGCTTCCTCATCGGTAGTGGTCCCAGTCTCAATGAGGTGGACGTCACTCGATTGGCAGGTTCGGACACGATCGCCTTCAACCGTTCGTATATTGCCTGGAAGCAATGGGGCTTTGCACCGACACTCTATGCCTGCCTCGATCAGGTGGCGTTTGAAGACAACGTGCAGGAAATCAGGAGCCTGATCGAGGAATATCCTCGCACGCGTTTCTTCTTGCCCGATAGTGCGGCTTCCCTCGGGATACGATCGTCGGAACAGGTGTCACTCGTCGGAATGGCGCCAGGGCACGGATTCTCGTCGGACATTCTCGCGCTTACGGATTTTGGCAACGTCGGTGCGACTTCTCTTCAGATATTGGCATTGCTCCGTTATCGCCGAGTAGCCATGATCGGCGTCGATGCGCGATATCGGCGGGCGGAACAAGCCCGGCATGTCCCGGAAGGACACAAATACGTCGTGCTGGAGAATGACGTCGACCACTTCTCCGCGGAATACGGGCGGGGCAGGCGATCGCAGGCCAATCCTGATCTGGATCGAATCCTCGGGCAATGGCCGGAAGTTGCAAGCGAATGCGCAAGGATTGGAATGGAAGTGCGCAACGCCTCGTCCGGAAGCGCGCTGGAATGCTTCCGGAAGACCGATTTCGCGAGCGCCGTCGAGTGGGTGCGTGGTCGCTGAGGGTACGCCGTCGCAGTGAAGGCAATCGACTTTCCGATGTCCTCGCTGACCTGGTTGACCGAGGGCGAGAAAGGCTACGGACGTTTTGCCCTGGAATCGGTCTGTTCCTTGCGGGATGCGTCAACGGGAACGACAGTCACCTACGGGCTCGGCTCGGAAGTTCTCGCGGGGCACGTGTATGGAGCCGCTGGGCTTGTGATGAAACCGAACTACCTGTTTCAGATCGCGGCTTCGCCGAAGGCTCATGCGATTTTCAGGACTTACGCACGGCATAGGCCAGACAGGGATTCCTCCGGCACAAACGCGGGGTTGTTCAAGGAAATGGACCTGAAGGTCGTAAATCGGGGTGCGGTTGTTCTTTGTGACTTCGCGGCGATCGAAGACCATTTCGACAGGCATTCACAATTCTCCGCTCGGGTCACCTTTCCGCAAGTTGCGGCAACGGTCGTTGAAATTGAGTTTCCAGTCAAGCACGTCAACCTGCAACGGGCGCACCGGCGCTTCCAGGTTGAGACTGGGCCGATTCTGCTTCCGACGAGGATTCACGCCGGTCGGGACAAGGATATTTCGATGCCGAAGTTCAATACCGCCTTCATTCACTTCAACCGCCTGGAAGAAGTTGAGGTCACATTGCGCACACCGACACGAGTGGGGCTGCGATCGACAAGATTCTATTCGAAGACTGTCAAATTGCTGGCTGATGTCAGTCTGCTGGCGAGCCTGAACCGTAGGAAGGGTTGATCCAACCGCCCGTATCAAGAACAGAGGCATTGGGATCGCGTCGCGCTGGTAAGCGGAATCTCCGTAGTGCAGGTGGATGTGGTGCGGAGACGAAGGAAAAAGAGTGTCTAAGTGGACTGTATCGAAGCAGGATTTTGACCACATCGGCTCTTGGGTGCTTGATCGCGACCCCTTTGGCGTCGCGACGGATTATTCCGAGCGAAAACGGAATACTCGGTGGCCGTGGCCGGTCATGGTTAGGGAAGACATCTAGGCTGAAAGTGTGTGAGAAGAGATCCTGTATGAAAGCGGTCACGGTCATCGGCGCTGGCAATATTGGTAGTCGGCACCTGCAGGCGCTGAAAGCAGTTGCAGAGCCAATGCGTATCGAGGTCGTCGATCCGGATCCGGCGAGCCTTCAAACTGCGCGCGAGCGCTATGAGCAGGCACCTGGCTCCACCGCCCACCGGGTCGAGTTTCTGAGCGCGCCCCCTCCGCGCGGCTCCGTGTACGATATCGCCATCGTGTCTACGTCGTCCGGCCCCCGAAAGGCCGCGATCGAGGAACTGCTGACGCGTGCCGATGTGCGGTGCTTCGTACTTGAAAAGCTCTTGTTTACGCAGCCTGAGGCGTACGCGTCGATCCCCGCTCTGCTCAGACAACGCGGTGCCAGCGCGTGGGTCAACTGTTGCATGCGGCAAATTCCCGCCTACCAGCGGATACGCGAAACCTTTCGCGGCCGGCGCTTGAGTTACTTTGTTTCCGGGAGCCGTGCGCTATTCGGATTGGTTACAAATGCACTGCACTACGTGGATCATATCGCCCATCTGACCGGATGCAGCAGCTTTACCGTGTCGACTGAGAGTCTCGACACGGAAGCCTTGCCGAGTAAACGCAAGGGTTACCTCGAACTGACCGGCACCATGACGGTAACTTTCAGCGACGGCAGCTTCGGCGCGTTCACTTGCTTCCCGGACGGGTCGGCTCCGTACGTCGTGGAGATCCATTCGGGTCGTGACCGGTACGTCGGCCGCGAAACTGAGCACCTCTCCTTTGTTTCGCGGGAGTCGGATGCGTGGCGATGGGCGGAGAGCGAGGCGACCATCCCCTACCAAAGCATCCTTAGCGTGGATCTGGTTCGGTCGCTTTTCGAGCGGGGAATATGCGAGTTGACGCCCCTCGAGGAATCCATAGAGTTGCACCGCATGTTGCTGGAGCCGCTACGCGAGTTTCTCGGCCGGAAGCAGGGTGAGGCGCTCAGTGAGTATCCGTTCACCTGAACATCGCCAGGCTGCGTCCTCGTGGTGTCTGGGTCCCTCATGAATTAGGAATTTGAGTCGTGGCAATCCAATTTGGTAAGGCGAACGTGAATACGTCGCAATCGACATGCAAGGTGGCTATCGTCGGCGCGGGATACATGTCACGAGAACATATTCGCGCCTTTCAGGACGTACCCCGTGTCGAGATTGTCGGCATCCACAGTCGAACACGATCTCGAGCGGAAGCGCTGGCCCAGGAATTTCGCCTGCCGAATGTCTGCGGCTCGATCTCCGAGCTGTTCGAAAGGACCGCGGCCGATCTGGTGATCGTGTCGGTGCCGGAGCTGTCGGTCAACGCGATCTGCTGTGCCTGCTTTGAACATCCCTGGACGGTACTTGTGGAGAAACCTGCAGGATACGATGTGGCTGATGCCGAAGCGATCGAATCGGCTGCTCGGGCAAAGCACCGTTGGGCATATGTCGCCCTGAACCGGAGACACTACGGCAGTACGCGAGCGGTTGTCGCGGACCTAGCCACGCTGGCAGGGCCCCGCTTGATCAAGGTGCAGGACCAGGAGAACCCGGTTGCCGCGCTGCAGGCCGGGCAGCCCAGATTGGTCGTCGAAAACTGGATGTACGCCAATTCCATCCATGTCATCGACTATTTTTCGTTCCTGGGGCGAGGCAAGATCACTGCGGTCGAGCCCGTCATTCGCTGGGATCCCCGGCATCCGCGCTATGTCGTTGCGAGGATCAGCTTCGATTCCGGTGACGTCGGTCTGTACGAAGCCATCTGGGACGGGCCGGGACCCTGGGCGGTGAGCGTGAATACTCCGGAGAAACGCTGGGAGATGCGCCCGCTCGAGAAGGCGTCTTATCAGCTCTCGGGCAAGAGGGTGCTTGAATCGATCGAGGACGACGCCTGGGATATCCGGTTCAAGCCCGGCCTCCGCAGGCAGGCCGAGCTTGCGGTTCTGGCGGCATCGGGGCAGCGCACCGAGTTACCCACCCTGCAGGATGCACTGACGTCGATGCGGCTGACTCAAGCAATCTACGCATAGCGAGCGAGTTCAACGATCCATGAGGAAGATACTCGTTACCGGTGCCGACGGTTTTATCGGCTCCCATCTGACCGAGGCGCTCGTGCGCATTGGGTATGATGTGCGCGCCTTCGTACTCTACAATTCCTTCAACTCCTGGGGTTGGCTGGATCACGCGCACAAGGACATTCGAGCCAGCCTGGACGTTTTTGCCGGTGACATCCGCGACTCGCACGGAGTGAGGGAGGCGATGAAGGGCTGCAACGCAGTGCTGCATCTTGCTGCACTGATTGGTATTCCTTACTCTTATCACTCGCCTGATACTTACGTGGATACCAACATCAAGGGAACCTTGAATGTTGTTCAGGCGGCCCGTGACCTAGGAGTCTCAAGAGTTATTCATACCTCCACCAGCGAGGTTTACGGGACGGCGAAGTTCGTGCCCATCACGGAAGATCACCCATTGCAGGGCCAATCGCCCTACTCGGCAAGCAAGATCGGTGCAGATCAAATTGCGCTGTCTTTCTACACCTCGTTCAATACGCCGGTTGTGATACTTCGGCCTTTCAACACCTATGGCCCACGTCAGTCGGCCCGTGCCGTTATCCCAACCGTCATCACGCAGATAGCCAGTGGCGCACGGAAAATCAAGTTGGGTGCGGTACACCCCACGCGCGACTTTAGCTATGTCGCCGATACCGTCGCAGGATTTATCGCGGCGCTGGAGTCGGAGCAAGCTGCGGGCGAGGTTATCAACCTGGGAAGCAACTACGAGATCGCAATTGGGGATGTCGTGCGCATGATTGCGGAAGTGATGAAAGCCGATATTGAGATTCTCGCCGATGAGCAGCGTCTTCGGCCGGTAAAAAGCGAAGTTGAGCGCTTATGGGCCTCGAACGCCAAAGCAAAGGATCTCCTCGGATGGCAGCCCGAGTACGGAGGGCTGGAAGGTTTCCGGCGCGGACTTTCCGAAACTGTGGCCTGGTTCCGAGAACCGAAGAATCTGGCTGGCTACAAAGCGGACATCTACAACGTTTGACCGCCGCTGGAAGTAGAACCAGACCGATGAGCGCCATGCTCTTGGCGTTCGTTTTCCACATCCACTGTGAATCAATGTGAGACGATGAGTACAACGATGACTGCCATTTCCATTGCAGGCCGCTCGATTGGACCGGAAGCCAAGCCTTTTGTCATCGCCGAAGTTGGGATCAACCACGAGGGCAGCCTCGATAAGGCCCTTCGGATGGTCGACGCCGCTGCCGATGTCGGCGCCGAGGTCATCAAATTCCAATGTCACATCACTGAGAAGGAGATGATCCCGACCGATATGACCCCCGGGGAAATCTCGACCGAGAAGCTATGGGACATTATCAAGCGTTGCGAGCTGACCGAAGCTGAGGAACGCCAGGTTCAGCGTCATTGCGCCGCCAGGGGCATCATCTACCTCTCCACTCCCTTTTCGCGGGAGGCGGCGGACAGACTTCACGGGATGAATGTGCCAGCCTTCAAGATCGGATCAGGCGAGTGCAATAACTACCCGCTGATCGACCATATCGCCCGCCTGGGCAAGCCGATGATCGTATCGACCGGCATGAACGACATCGCCTCTGTTCGCAAGACGGTGGAGATCATTCGCCGTCACGGTACGCCGCTCGCCCTTCTCCACTGCACTAGCATGTACCCCACACCCTACGCAAAGGTGCGGCTGGGTGGCATCCAGGATCTCGCCAGCGCTTTTCCCGGTATCCCCATCGGCCTGTCTGACCATTCAATGAATATCTGGACGTGTCTGGGAGCAGTGGCTCTGGGCGCCTGCATTCTGGAGAAGCACTTCACGATATCGCGGAACTGGCCGGGCCCGGACGTACCCATCTCGATCGAACCGCAAGAACTGGCGGACATGATTGCCGGCGCCGACGCAATCTGGCAGGCCCGCGGGGGCTTCAAGACCATCTTGCCGGAAGAGCAGCCGGTCATTGATTTCGCCTATGCGACGGTCGTGTCCATCAAGCCGATACGAAAGGGCGAGGTCTTCAGCCGTGAAAATTTGTGGGTGAAGCGCCCCGGCCTCGGGCCCATCAAAGCCGAGCGGTTGGAGGAGATTCTGGGCAAGCTGGCAAAGCGCGATCTTGCGGCGAACGCGCATATCCAGCCGGGTGATATCGACGGCTTTGAATGAGTAACCCCGTTGTCATAACAGGTGCGTCAGGCTTTGTCGGCCAAGTGCTCCTGAGTTGCCTCAGACGCGAGGGTGTTTCGGTAATCGGTACGACGCGGCGTCGTCAGCCGGGCCTTACGGCGGTCGCCGATTATGCCGATACGCCGGTGCCTGAAGGTGCAGTGCTGGTTCATCTTGCGCAGAGACGGGATCGGTCGGCTCCGATCGACAACAGCGAGATCGCGCTTTGCCGGATGCTTGCTGAGAAGCCCTGGCGGCACATCGTCTATGCCTCCTCCGCAATCGTCTACGGGGAGGGAGGAGTACGTCCCCGCAGGTCGGATGAGTCCGTTTCTCCCCCCAGCGACTATGCCCGCTTGAAGCTCGCCTGCGAGGAAGCCTTCAGTAAGGTGGGCGGTACCAGCCTCCGTCTCGCCAATCTCTATGGGCCGGGTATGGGAAAGAATACGGTCATTGCCGACATACTGCACCAGATTCCAGGAGAGGGGCCATTGAGGCTGCGTGATCCCGCGCCGGTACGGGATTTCCTGTGGATCGAGGATGCCGCCCGCTGCCTTGCCGCCGCCTGCCGAATCATGCCAGGCGGCACCTTCAATGCCGGAAGCGGCCGCGGCGTGGCCGTCGGCGATATCGCCCGGCTCGCGCTGGCACTTGCAGGGGAAGGTTCACGGCCGGTTATCGCCGAGAACGCGGAAGATCGCAGTTCCAACCTGACGCTCGACATCTCTGAGACCTGCTCCAAACTGGGTTGGTGGCCCCAGATCGAACTTTCAACCGGCCTCGCCATCCTTCTCTCTGGCGCCCGCCGATGAGCAGAAAACGCCTGATCGCAGTCTTCTCGGGGAATCGCGCCGAATACGGCCTGCTCTTCCCGATCCTGCGCGCGATCCGGGAGCATCCGAATCTTGATTATCGGCTTATCGTCTCGGGCGCCCACCTCGACAGCAATTTCGGTCGGACGATCTCCGAAATCCGCAAGGATGGGTTTGACATCCATGCCGAGGTCGCAATCGAAATGAACGTCGCCGATCGGACCATTACCGCGCGAGCCATCGGCACCGGCGTACTCTCCGTAGCTCCGGTCCTGCAGGCGATGAATCCAGACATTTTTTTGGTCTATGCGGACCGCTTCGAAGGATTCGCCGCTGTTATTGCCAGTACCCAGATGAACATCCCGACGGCCCATGTCGAAGGCGGAGACATCACCGAGGGCGGTGCCTTGGACGATTCGGTGCGCCACGCAATGACCAAACTCGCCCATTTGCACTACACGACCAACGAGCAAGCAACGAACCGTATCCTTGCCATGGGAGAGGAGTCGTGGCGCGTCCAGACCGTTGGTTTTCCCGCCATCGATCTGATCGTCGATGGCACCTATGCAACACCGGCAGAATTGACCGAGCGCCTGAAACTCAATATCGCTCAGCCTGTCATCATCTTCACTCAACATTCGGTGACGACCGAATTCGAGGAGGCGGCCCCGCAGCTTCGCCCGTCGCTGGTAGCCCTCTCCCGACTGGCCGATGAGGGTGTTCAAGTGATTCTCACCTACCCGAACAATGATGCCGGTGGGGACACGATCACGCGGATATTACGCGAGCTTGCAGGTACTAGCCACCCGAACCTGCGGCTTCACAGATCGCTGGGCCGCCATGTATATCATGGGCTGCTGGCGCTCGCCCGCGTAGCCGGCTGGCGGGTTGCATGCGTTGGAAATTCCTCCTCCGGTATCAAGGAGACACCTGTTTTTGGATGCCCGACGGTGAATATCGGCTCACGTCAACAGGGTCGTCTGCGCGCCGATAATGTTGTCGATGCGGAATATGACGCAGAGGCAATCTACGCCGCCGTCCGGCACTGCCTGTTCGATGAGGAATTTCGCGCCCTCTGTGCGGCGACGAAGAATCCCTACGGCGGCGGCAAGGCGGGCAAGCTGATCGCCGACAGTCTGGCGACCATCGACCTTGATCCAAAACGCATCCTTCGCAAGCGTATGATGCTGGCGGGTGAACGCAACGTCGACTGGTTTCGCTAATGCAAAAGGCAGTGTGGATATCGGTGGGGCCGCAAAGTGGAAGACAGGCCAGTGATTATTGGCGTCGGCCAGGAATGTGCGAGGGGCGTTACGTCATATGGCAGCAAAGCGTGTCCTAGTCTGTGGCGCAGGCTCCATCGGCAAGCGCCACATCGCGAACTTGCTGAAGCTGGGAGCGGAGGTCTTGGTCTGGCGAACCAGAGTCCACCTGCTGGCGGAGATCGCTCGGGAGTTCCCGGTACGCACCTATGCGGATTTGCAGGCCGCCATTGCGGAGGCTGATGCCGTGGTGGTGGCGACGGCGACCGACCAGCATATGGTGTTCGCAACCGCAGTGCTAAAGGCCAATCGGGCTTTGTTCATTGAAAAGCCACTCTCGCATGCTTGGACAGGGATCGAAGATGTGTGTCGGTTGGCGGCTGGAAGGCCGGTGGAGGTGGGCTGCCAGTTGCGCACCCATCCGAACCTAATTGCCCTTGCGCATCTGCTCCGACAACTTGAAAACAACCGTCCACTTACTTACCGGCTGGCGATGGGGCATCGGCTGGATGCATGGCGATTGGCTCAGGATTACCGTCAATGCTACAGCGCAGATGCGGCACGCGGTGGCGGCGCGCTGTTCGACCTCATACATCTGATCGACCTTGCCCTCTGGTTCTTTGGACCAGTGGTGGCCGTGAATGCCGTTCTGTCTAGAGTGAGCGACCTGGAAATCCAGGGCGACGATGTCACAAACGTCATGCTGACACACGAAAGCGGTATTACGGGGCATATCCAACTTGACATGGCTAGCCCGGTTCATCGTTGTGAAGTCGAGGTAATGACGACCGGCGCCCTGTACCGATGGTCAAACGGGGAAAGTGTGCTACGCCGCCACTCCCCAGATGGGGAAACCACCGCCGATCGATTGGCAGAGGGATTCGAGCGGAACGATCTTTTCCTAATCCATATGCAGCATTTCCTCAAGCGGTTGGACGATCCGACGCTGAAGGCCATTTGTGCATTTGAAGACGGGATGGCCGCACTTAAGATTGCGCTCGCAGCGCGTGAAGCCGATATGCGGGGACAAACGGTGAAGATAGTAGACAGACAATGACGACGCTTTGCGTCATATCCGCGCGCGCCGGCGGCCGCGGCCTTCCGGGTGGGAATCCCCGTCCGATGCTGGGCAAGCCACTAATCGTGTCGTCCACCGATCAGGCCCTTGCCTGCACGGACCTGCTGATCGAAGTTCGCAGGAGGCGCAAACTGGGGCTTGCGGTATGAGCCTGGATACCGGTGTCAAGGGAAAGCGTGTCCTGCTGCTCGGCGCTTGCGGGGTCTTGGGCCGGACGCATGCCCGCCTGCTCGCAGAACACGAAGTGCGGCTCGTGATCGCCGACCGGCCCGGCAGCGCCGTGCTCGATGTTGCAAAGGCGATGGGCATTCCCGGTGTAGAAATCGACGCCGCTCAAGAGCCTGCGATGGTCGACGGCATCGCTCGCGCTGCGGAGCGGTTCGGGGGGTTGGACGGCGCCATCTTCAATTCCGCCATTACCGGCGAGGGGTTGGCCGGCAGCGGGAACGCCTTCCCGGCCTTCGAGGACTATCCACTCGCCCTGTGGCAGAAGGCGATTGACATCAATCTGACCGGCGCATTCCTGTTTGCGCGGGAGGCCGGCAAGGTGCTCAAGGATGGAAAGGGCGGCAGCCTGATCAACGTCGCCAGCATCTATGGCGTAGTCGGCCCCGATCATCGCATCTATGAAGGCCAGCCCTTTCGATCTTTTCCCGCCTATTCCGCGTCGAAGGCTGGCATCATCGGCCTGACACGGTGGCTCGCCACGTGGTGGGCGAAGGACGGTATCCGGGTGAACTGCGTTTCGCCCGGGGGCGTTTACAATGGTCATGACGAGCGCTTCGTCACAGCCTATGGCAACCGCACGCCGATGGGTCGCATGGCGGATCGCGAAGAGATTACCGGTATCCTGATCTATCTGCTGAGTGACTCCTCGCGCTACTGCACAGGGCAGAATTTCATCATCGATGGCGGGTTGACCAGTTGGTAGCCGCCTCACTCCAAGATACGCCGATGTTCCAGTCATGCGAGATTTGCGGTGCCGACGACTGGAAATTTACCTATAAAGGTCCGGTGCGCGCCGGCGCTTTCGGGACGGAGGTCAAGGAAGGCAAGGTCGCGGTGTGTGGCGAATGCGGCGTGGCCAGACTGGCCGAGGAACTATGTTTCAACGCCCAATCCTATGAGACTGAAGCCTACCGTGTTGCAATGGATCAGGGGTTGTCGGCTGAGGATTTCTTCCTCAATGCCGACCCAATCCAGATCCATCACTTGGCGGCTGCTTGGCCCCTGCCCCTGCGCGGCCGGGTGATCGCCGATATCGGTTGCGGCGGCGGCAGTTTCATCGACCATGTCGCAGGCCTGGCAAGCAAGATTATCGCCATCGAACCATCCACTCTGTATCACGACTCGCTACGGAAACGCGGCTATGAGACATTCAGCTACGCCGCCGACGCGGTGAAGGCTCGGCCCGAAAGCGTGGACTTCGCCGTAAGCTTTCAGGTAATCGAACACGTGCTGAACCCGCGCGAATTCCTGGGCGAAATCGTGGCCCTGCTGAAGCCTGGTGGCTCCCTCCTGATAGCAACGCCAAATCGCGAGGATATTCTCATGAAGCTATTGCCGGAGGAGTTTCCATCCTTTTTCTACCGCGTCGTCCACCGATGGTATTTCGATCGGGCCAGCCTGCGCCGCTGCGTAGAAACGGTGGAAGCGGGGGTACTGAAAGTAGAGATGGAGCGCTTCCTGCACACTTATGGCATGTCGAACGCGCTTTCCTGGATGAAGGAACGCCGCCCGGCCGGCAATCTTCGCCTGCCCGGTATCGACGGCACGGCTGATGCCCTTTGGAACAGCTATCTGGAGACCAGCGGCCAAGCAGATACCCTGTTCATTCTGGCGCGGAAGACGGGAAACATGGCCTGATATGTCCATCTTCCCGCATTTTGGCAGGAGAGGCCGCCGAAGGTTTCGGAACGATACTTCGGCAGGTCTATTATCCAACTATTCGTCACCTTATTGTGCACTGTAACGGTCTACTGGCAAATGAGCGAAACCGCTGAGACCAGCTGGCAAAAAGCGTTGCTGCCCGCTAGTTCGAACATTGAGCAAGCGATCCATAACCTTGACGAGTCTCACGTGCAGATCGTGCTTGTCGTCTCGAGCGAAGGCGTTTTGCTAGGCACCATTACCGATGGTGATATCCGGCGCGGACTGTTGCGCGGTTTGGACCTGAGTAGCCCGGTGACCTCGATTGTAAAGCGTGATCCTCTGGTGGTGCCCCCGGGGATGAATCGCGACACGGTGCTGCAACTCATGCAGGCCAATGTATTCAGCGCGATACCCGTGGTGGATGCAAACCGGAATGTGGTGGGTCTGCATCTGCTCAATGAGCTTCTATTGCCGAGCCAGCGGCCCAACCTGATGGTGATCATGGCCGGAGGCCGGGGCAACCGCCTGCGGCCGCATACTGAAAACTGCCCCAAGCCGCTTCTGCCGGTGGGTGGCAAACCGATGCTGGAACACATCATCGAGCGGGCCAGGGCAGAAGGTTTCCGGCATTTTGTTCTGGCCATTCACTACCTCGGCCACATGATCGAAGACTATTTCGGCGACGGCAGCCGCTGGCAGGTGCGGATCGACTACCTGCGCGAAAAGTCGCCCCTGGGCACCGCCGGGGCGATTGGCCTGCTGAACCCGCGACCCGACGCGCCCTTCCTGGTTTCCAACGGCGATGTGCTGACCGATATTCGCTACGGCGAACTGCTTGACTTTCACTGCCAGAATGGCGCGTCGGCCACCATGGCCGTTCGCGTGCACGAGTGGCAGCATCCCTTTGGCGTTGTCCGCATTAGCGGGGTCGACATCATCGGCTTTGAGGAGAAGCCCGTCGCTCGCAGCCACATCAATGCCGGCATCTACGCATTGGAGCCGGCAGCACTGGATGCCTTGAGCGCCGGTGAACACTGCGATATGCCGACGTTGTTCAGCCGCCTGCAAGAGCGGGCCGGGCGCACCATCGTCTACCCAATACATGAGCCATGGCTGGATGTTGGGCGTGAAGAGGACTACGACGCAGCGAACGGGAAATCATGAGTTTTTCGATGCTCGAAGGACTGTTGATCGCCGGTCTCGGGAGCATCGGCAGACGTCTTGTGCCACTTGCGCGGAAAGTCGTCCCCGGCGCACACGTTGCCATGTTGAGACACCGGAATTGCCAGGAGCTGCCCGCGATTGGCATTGATCATTTCGTGACCAGCCTGGAAGATGCACTTCAATTTCGTCCACAGGCCCCTGTGATTGCCAATCCGGCCTCATGTCGACGTGTTCCGCACGCGGCACTACGCTTATGACAAGCTATAATTTGCACTTGCTGCCATCGTTGCAGCGGTTTGGCGAATTACTCGCGGAAAAGCGCATCGGACGGGTGCTATCCGTTCGTGCCGAAGTTGGGCCGTACCTGCCGTCGTGGCGGCGGGATCTTGACTATAAGCATTCCATTTCTGCACTGGTGGCTTTCCTTGGAGGCGAACTGCTGGAGTTGAGGCACGAGGTCTATTACCTGCGCTGGTTGCTTGGCGAGGTGGGAGAGTTCGACTTAATCCAAACAGAGCGACCTTGAGATTGATGTGGAAGATATCACCCATCTTATCGTTGGTTTTACCCACGCCCCGAGCAAGGCGCCGGTGATCGCCTCGCGCAACACGGACTCTATCCGGCATGGATATAGGGGCCGTATGAGTCCCCAGGCTGTTCCGTGAACATTGTCGCCTTGATTTGCGCCCGCGGCGGTTCCAAGGGCTTGCCCGGCAAGAATATCCGCCCGCTGGCCGGCCGTCCTCTGATCACGTGGGCCATTGATCAGGCTCGGGCCGTGGGGCGAATCGGCCGAGTCATCGTATCCACGGACTCCGAGGCAATTGCCACCGTGGCGCGCGAGGCCGGTGCAGAGGTACCGTTCTTGCGGCCGGCCGAGCTGGCCCAGGACAACAGCCCCGAATGGCTAGTCTGGCAGCATGCCCTGGATTACCTGAAGTCAGTCGACGGCACTTACCCTGATGCCCTGATTACCGTCCCGGCAACGGCCCCGCTGCGTTCTGTTGAGGATCTGGAGCGTTGCCTGGACGAGTATTGGAAGGGGGAGGTGGACGTCGTCATCACCGTGACCGATGCGCACCGCAGCCCTTATTTCAACATGGTCAAGGTTCATTCGGACGGCACTGTGGGCCTGGTTATCTCTCCTGACGTGCCAATTGCCCGGCGCCAGGATGCACCTGAGGTTTACGACATTACTACGGTCGCTTATGTAGCTCGACCGGAATTTGTCATGACACACACCCGAATCTTTCAAGGCAGAGTGCGCAAAGTGTACATCCCCGCGGAGCGTGCGGTGGACATCGACACACTCCTGGATTTCAGGATTGCCGAATGTCTGCTGGCATCGCGCCAAGGGACCACCCGTGACGTCCCTCGCTGAATGTCGAAACTATCGACTGCGACGTGGAGGTGGAGGGTGAACGCGATTGCTCAATCGATTCGCTCCGGAAGCAGGCGAGCAGTCTTGATGTCTTCGTCAACGACGCCGCTCTTATGGAGCCTATCTGTTCTCGTTTGTGTGGGGCATATCATTGAGTGACTGCAGGAGTTTGATCTGGCGAAGGGGCTGGCTCCGGTTTTCAAGAAGAGCAGAAGCTTGGCCATTCTCAATATTGGGTCCTCTTATGGCACCTCCGGGTCCGATTACAGGCTTAATTGAGCATGGCTACTCCGCAGCCTACGCCGCCTCGAAAGGTGGTTTGATCCGGCTGACCCGCTGGCTGGCCACGACCTTGGCGCCCCATGTGCGTCTGAACGAAGTCTTCCAGGGCGCGGTGTTCAGAATCCAGCCCGCGGTCTTTGTCGGGCGCTACGTAGCCCGCACACCCCTGGGCCGCATGGCAACCGAGGACGACTTCCGGGGCGCTATCGGATATCTGGCCAGTGATTTGCCCCTGTACGTGACGGGGTAGAATCTGGCCGTGAACGGCGGATGGGGATCTGGTGAAGTCCGCCGCCTGCAGGCGTGCACCACACGCTGTGACGTGAGAAGGTCCTTACATGGAAATCATTCGTTACCCATCTGCCGTCGACTTGTCCCGGTTTGCCGAGAATCGTGACAATCTGGAGGCCCTCTACGGCCTGCCGAACGAGGTCAAATTCTGTCGCAGTTGCGTCATTTCCAACCAGCGACCGAATTCTGCGATGGAGTTCCGGCACACGGCGCAGACCGCGAAGGCGACCATTCATTTCGATGAGAACGACATATGCGACGCCTGCAACTTTGCTGAACGCAAGAAGCATTCCATCGATTGGGTCGAGCGGGACAAGCAACTGCGGGACTTGTGCGCCAAACATCGCAAGAACGATGGCAGTTACGACTGCATCGTGCCCGGATCTGGCGGCAAGGATAGCTTCTACGCTTCTCACATCCTCAAGACCAAGTACGGGATGCACCCGCTGACGGTGACCTGGGCTCCACACGTCTACACCGAGTGGGGCTGGAAGAATTTCCAGTCCTGGATCCACGGCGGTCATGACAATTACCTGATGACCCCCAACGGCCGCGTTCATCGGCTGCTGACCCGCCTGGCGACCGAGATACTATTCCATCCCTTTCAGGCTTTTATTTTCGGACAGAAAGCGCTGGCGCCAAAGATGGCCCTGCTGTTCAATGTTCCGCTGGTCTTTTTCGGTGAGACAGAGGTTGAATATGGCAATCCCATCGCTGAGGCCGATAGTTCCCAGCGGGATTGGTCCTACTTTACAGCCGAGGATCAATCCAGGATCTTTCTGGGCGGCGTCTCGGTCAATGATCTAAAGACGCATTTCGGACTTGACCGGAACGATCTTCAGCCCTACCTGCCCGCCGATCCCGACCGGCTTAGGGAGAAGCACGTCGAAGTGCACTATCTGGGATACTATTTGAAGTGGCACCCGCAGGCCTGCTATTACTACGCGGTCGAGCACGGCGACTTCCAGGCTTCACCGGAGCGGACGCCTGGGACCTACAGCAAGTACAACAGCATCGACGACCGCATTGACGATTTTCACTACTACACGACGTGCATCAAATTCGGCATCGGGCGAGCGACTTACGATGCATCACAGGAGATCCGATCCGGGGATATCACCCGGGAGGAAGGCGTGGCGCTGGTGAAGCGGTTTGATGGCGAGTTTCCCGAGCGTTTTGCCGAAGAAATCTTCCGATACCTGAGCATTCCCGTCAGGGAGTTTCCACGGGCTTCAACGATGTTCGAGCAACCCATCATGGACCGCGAGTATTTCATGCGCCTGGCAGATTCCTTCCGATCTCCCCATCTTTGGCAATATGTGCAGGGAGAGTGGAAACTGCGCCATCAAGTGCGAGACCTCATGGCCGATCGATGTCAAGAATCCGCCTAATTCCCCGCCTCGACATCAAAGGCCCCAACCTCATAAAGGGCGTCCATCTTGAAGGCCTGCGCGTCATCGGTGACCCGCAGGAGCACGCGCGGCGATACTATGAGCAAGGGGCCGATGAGCTGGTGTATATGGATATCGTCGCCAGTCTTTATGGCCGAAACAGTCTGCATGACATTGTCCGTCGGACGGCCCGTGATGTGTTCGTTCCGCTGACGGTCGGCGGCGGCCTGCGTTCCGTCGACGACGTGCGCGCGATGCTGAGGGCCGGCGCGGACAAGGTTGCGATCAATACCGCAGCCACCCAACGCCCTGAGCTGATCACCGAGGTGTCCCGCAAGTTCGGCTCGCAATGCATGGTGCTTTCGGTGGAAGCCAAGCGCCAGACGGCACATTGGGAGGTTTACACCGACAACGGCCGAGAGCGCACGGGACGCAACGTGCTGGACTGGGTAAGGCGTGGTGTCGAGTTGGGGGCAGGCGAAATTCTCCTGACTTCCGTGGATCAGGAGGGGACGCGCGCAGGATTTGACTGCGAATTGGTCCGTGCCGTTTCGGAGGCAGTGCCGGTTCCGGTAATCGCAAGCGGCGGAATGGGCAGTGTCGGGCATCTGGTGGACGTGGTGCAGCGGGGCCGCGCCGACGCCGTGGCAATGGCCGACATCCTTCATTACAACCGCGCCACTGTGGGCGAGATCAGAGCGGCAGCCCTGGACGCGGGAATAGACGTGCGCAAAGCATGAGTGCGGCGGTTGTCGTCGATTACGGCGTTGGCAATCTTTTCAGTGTCCGCCGTGCTTTGGAGCATTGCGGGGCCGACGTAACGCTGACGGATGATCCCCGAACGATCCTGCACGCGCCGCGGCTCGTTCTGCCAGGGGTCGGTGCTTTCGCAGATGGAATGCGGGGACTTGAGGAACGGGGACTGATATCCGTGCTCCGGGAATACGCGGATTCGGGAAGGCCCTTCCTGGGCATTTGCCTCGGTATGCAAATGCTGGCTAGCGTCAGCGAGGAATTTGGTGAACATCGGGGCCTCGGGATTATCCCGGGGCGCGTCACGGCCATTCCCAATACCGGCATGGACGGCGCCCTGCACAAGATTCCGCATATCGGCTGGGCCGCGTTGGAGCAGCCGGAGCGGGCGACCGACTGGAGCGGCTCCATCCTTGCCGGCCTGAAGCCAGGGGATTCGGTCTACCTGGTCCATTCCTACGCAGTAGTGCCGGAAGACGACGAGCATCGGCTTGCCGATTGTTTCTACGACGGCCGGAGAATTTCCGCGGCGATCCGGAAAGGGCTTGTCTATGGGTGCCAGTTTCACCCGGAGAAAAGCGGCAGCGTCGGGCTTCGAATACTGGATCAATTCTTGCGGGCTTGAGAACACTCCGGACCGCCGGATTTGCCGAGCGCGTCTAAAGACGGAAGATCACGCTCACTCTTATGAGCCTATTGCGAAACTCGTTATCCCTGGAGCAATGCCTTGCGGATTGGAAGGACATTGTTGCGCTTTGCCGATCCGGGCCTGCCCGAAAGAGGGACTGGCGAACCGACACCGGCTATGGCCTTGTCGATATCTATATCGATGCGGCCGGATTGCCGGCGGACTATCGGGCGCACCTCAATGCCCTGCATGGAACGTTCACCTGCATGGCCGACTATTGGTATCGAATTAGCGAAGCCGGCTTCCGTTCGGTGCCCGCCACGCTGGTTCACAACGACGGTGACCGTGACCACTTGGCGCGCATTCTTGGCACCGAGAGGCGGTTCTTGGTCGCCCCTCATCCCTTTCACTACGTAATACGCAACTATCAAGCCACCGAGGCGCCGCCGCCGGTCGGATCGGTGTTCTTCTTCCCGCATTCCGCGGGCGGGCCTCGGCTGCGAGCACCCGTCTCCGTTCTCTTAGAGAGCCTTCGGTCGCTGCCGGACGAATACTGGCCGATCGATGTCTGCGTGCATGCCAGCGACGTTGCACGCGCCGAGATCGCGCATTTCGAGCGCGAAGGCTTTGCGCTGGTTTGCGCAGGGCAGCGGCACGATCCACTCTTTCTCCACAGATTCTACTGGATGTGCCGTCGCCGTCGGTTCGCGCTGAGTGTTGATGACAGTACGCACGTATTGCTCGCGTCATTGACTGGGCTGTCCGTCAGAATGCTGACGGGAATTCCGGATGTACTCTGGCTTCCAGCCAACGTCAGCCAATGCTGGGGAACGGCGCCAATGGCGCACTACTGGAAGCTGTATATTCAGCTCTACGGAAGCGAAATTGACCAGGAAGAAATGCGCAAGGAGATCTTTCAACTGACGGGAGGTGACCGCTGGCTGAGCGGTCCCGAATTGCGCGACTATTTTCTTGAAGCGGAACGCTGGTATCGGTCGTGGAAGCGCCCGGATGGCCGACTGTCACTCTCGCCGCAAGTCTGGTCCATTCTCGAGCCCTTTGTCCTCGTTGGCCGCGCCTTACGTGCAGCAATGCTGAATCGTCTAAGCGGGAGGCGTGGTTATTGGCAGCCGCATTTTCCGGATACGCCCTGGCGCCTGCTGCAGTATGAACTGTCAAGAATCGCCGGCGAGGAATCCGGGAGTACCACCGCATCTCCTCAGCCGCCAAGTACCAAAGGAGTGGTACAGATAAGGAGCGCTTCGATGCGGCGTCCAACCAGTCTGTGACCCGTTCGGCTTTCCCGGTTTGGCGTACGAGTCATCTCGCATGTTAAACATCGACGTTACAGTTACGATCAGACGTATCCCCATCAAGCATGCTTTCAGGGACGTATGACAGTTAGCCCACAATCACAGAATATTGGTCGCAGGAAGGCCGTCGTTGCAATCTTTCAAGTGGGACTATTGTATTCGGCGGTTGCACTTCCGGCACAAATGCTTAGAGAAGCGGTTGCGCCGGATATCTTCCTGCTGTTCCTCGCGCTCTGGGGATCTCTTTGTTTCTTTGTTCTTTGGCGCCGAATCGATTGGGGCGGCTTCGACTTCATGTCTTTTGGGCCATTGTTCCTGCTTACATCGGCCCTGTTCAATTTGGATTCGTTTCTTTTTATTTTGTTCTATGGAAATCAAATCGATGAATGGCCCTTATATGCTGCGGACCCGCTGCTGTCTGTCGCTTATGGACAATTGATTTACGTTTTTGGCGCGTTGGTGCTAGTGGCTACGTGGCTGGCATTTCGGGGGCACGAGCGATCGATAGAAATCATCAACGGCTGGCGATACGATCTTCCTACTCTTGCATTTGCCTACGTGATTGGGGTAGGCGTGGCCCTTTCCGTTCGAGTATTCAATTTGGACCTGCTATTTCTCGGCGGAATTGTGTCGGTCGTTTACTATATAGGGCCAATCAGTATTCTACTTATCTCTTTGAGTTCTCCTCGTAAACGTACCTGGCAACGCTGCGTTCTGTTGCCATCAGTGCTCAGTCTTCCCTTGATTTATGCCGCCCTCCAAACGGGGTTCAAAGAACACATTATCTTTTCGATGTTGCCGATTCTTGCCGGGATATTTGTTGTAATCAGGGGTAACCTGGCGCGCATTTTGACTTGTCTAGTACTGGGAGTGTCATATGTTTTCATGACGGCGTTTGTGAATATTCAACGTGGAGCTAACTGGGAAGATCTGGAGAATCTCTCTGTGGCACGGATTTTGAGCATAACTACCGACGCGTTTCGAGCGGACAATGAACTTTGGGCGAATACCGTTCGTGCAGCCCTTATGCGGAAGCACCTTCTTGAGACAAACGGATGGTCGATCGATATCGTGGGGAATTTTGGTCACGCGGAGGAATTCGCTCCCGATCGTGCTTTCGCGATATTCATACCCCGTATTCTGTGGGCCGAGAAGCCCCAATTTCGTCCTGGAAACGACTTCACAGAGTTGGCGTTCGGCCCTGAGTTGGGTGAAACCAGCGGGACCGCCGCGGGTTTCTTTTCGGCGTTGTACCTTGGCTCCGGTGTGTGGGGCGTGCTCGTTTATTCCATGATCTTGGGGGCGCTGTACGCTCTTTCTCTTTCTGTGGTGATTCGTTTTGGGAGTTCGTTCGCCCAGGTACTTTTTCTGTTCGGGGCCATATATCGGGCGTTGCGACTCGATGAGGGGTGGCCTGTCTATGAATTCGCTGGATTGATTTCGATGCTCATATTGGCGATCTCGTTGGGTGCTCTCATTTCATTCATGCAGAAAAGGACTCGCCGAATCCGGCTCGACTGGCAGCATCCATGAGAGCCTATTCAAGAAGACGCGGCGTCCTGATGGCTGGCGGTGCACGGTGGTTGCGCTGTCGCCCTTTGGGTTGGCGGGCTGCCGAGGGCGCCGATGTGTCCTGCGTGGACGCTTTCTTTGCTGGTACCAGGGAAGACATCATTCGCCTGGTTGGGAATCCCACTTCGACTTGATGGGGCGCGGTGTCGCCTTCCCGGGCTTCGTGGAAGTGTACGAGATCTGTGATCTGCTCTGTCCTGCTTCGCCCCTTCCGGACCAGGTTGACCTGGTCCGGAACGCCGGTGCTTGCAGCTGCGGCGCGAGAGGGCAATCCGATGACCATCTACGTTGCGGCAAGCGGATCCTTGTACTGCATGGATGAGCTGATCAAGGATTCCCTGTGCGGATGAACACGGAATTGACTTTACCAGACCGGTTAGCCTCGGAAACTCCGGTGAATTGTCATGAGCAATGAGAAAGCGGGTCGGAATTGAAGCCGTGCATTGCGCTGATAGTTCCATCTCTTGAGCATGGCGGGGGCGTGCCTGCCGCCGCACGGTTCGTCAAGGACGTGGCACTGTATTCCGGCCGATACGACATCAAGGTCATATCCTTGGCCACAGCAGCGGAGGACGAAGGCAGCATCCGCATATTCAAGCCCGGCAGTTGGCTGCGCGGTGTCACCGCCATGAGCGGGCAGTGGGAAGGGCTGCCATTGGTACATATCGGTGCGGTGATCAGTGAGTTGGAGTTCCAGCGCTTCCGACCGCGCGGGATACTGGCAGAAGCCGTTGCCGAATGCGACATTCTGCAGGTGGTCTGCGGCTCACCCGCTTGGGGCAATGCCGTATGCGGCCTCTGCAAGCCAGTTTCAATCCATTGCGCCACGCGCGCCAAGGTGGAGCGACGCCGGCGCGATGCCAATCCCGCTGATCTCGCCGGCTGGTGGCGCAGAGGCATGACCCAGATCACGGATCGGATGGACGACCGGGCGCTCCGCTCCGCGGACGCCATTCAGGTCATGAACCGCTGGATGTTTGATTACGCCGGCGAGCTCAATGGGGACCGCGAGGTCGATCTGCGCATTGCCCCGCCCGGTGTGGATATACGTACGTTCTGCCCGGCGGGCGAGCGTAAGGCCGAGCATGATCCCTATGTATTGTGCGTCGGCCGGCTGGACGACCTGCGCAAGAACATCGGCCTGCTGTTTGACGCCTTTGCGCTGATCCCGGAGGACATCCGCAGCCGCTTGCGGCTGGTGCTGGCGGGCAGTGCCGGGCCGACGGACGGCTATTGGCAGCGGGCCGAGGCCCTGGGTCTTCGGGACCGGATTGAATTCATCGATCGCCCTTCCCGCGACGAACTGGTGGTTCTGTATCAGAAGGCCAGCATGTTCGCGCTGCCCTCGGACGAGGAGGGCCTGGGTGTGGTGCTGCTCGAGGCCATGGCCTGCGGCATCCCCGTGGTATCCACCCGGAGCGGTGGGCCGGATGTCCTCATCACCGACGGCGATGACGGTTTCCTGGTGCCGCTGGACGGGGCTGCTGTGTTGGCCGACAGGATCGCGCGGCTGAGCAGGAACGAGGGACTGAATCGGATGATGGGCCAAAGGGCTCGCGCCACGATCGAGCAGCGCTACTCCGAGGAGAAAGCAGGACAGGCGTTCCTGGACGCCTGGGACCGGCTGCTGCAAAAATCGGCAAAGGTATGTGCGGAATAGCAGGTCTTGTCTCGGCAGCGGGCGCGTCGATCGCACCGGCGATCGATGCCACTCGGCGGATGACCGAGCGCATGCGCCTCCGCGGCCCCGACGCGGAGGGCCTGTGGTCGAGCGCGGAGGTGGTGCTGGGACACCGCCGCCTCGCCATTCTTGACCTGGATACCCGCGCAAACCAGCCGATGCTGTCGGCAGATGGCCGGTATGCAATCGTCTTCAACGGCGAGATTTACAACTTCCGCGAGTTGCGCCGGGAGTTGGAGGCGGACGGCGTTGCTTTTCGCACCACTTCCGACACCGAAGTCCTGTTGGCGCTCTTTGCACGCGAAGGAGAACGAATGCTGTCCTGGCTGCGTGGGATGTTCGCCTTCGCCATATGGGATACGCAGTCGCGCGAGCTGTTTCTGGCGCGCGATCCCTACGGCATCAAACCGCTCTACTACGCGCGGACAAAGGACGGTCTGTTGTTCGCCTCGCAGGTCAAGGCACTTCTGGCATCCGGCCTGGTTTCGATGGAACGGGAGCCTGCCGGGCTTGCAGGCTTCTATCTCTGGGGAAGCGTGCCGGAGCCGTGGACGTTGTATCGCGAGGTGTTCGCCCTGGCCGCGGGCCATTTCCTAAGGGTGCGCGCCGGCGTGGCGGATGCGCCCGTCTGCTGGCATGACATCCGGGTCCATTGGCGAAGCGAGGGACACGAGACCTCAGTTCACGAATTGCAGGCACGGGTGCGAGACGCGGTGACGGATTCAGTGCGCGCTCATCTGGTGTCGGATGTGCCGGTGAGCGTGTTTCTTTCCGGTGGCATTGATTCGGGAGCGATCGCCGCCTTGGCGTCCGAATCGGGAGCAAAGGTCGAAGGCATTACCATCGGCTTCGAAGAGTTCAAGGGCCATCCTGACGACGATGAGATTCCTGTGGCGCGCACAGTCGCGGCCCATTACGGTCTGCCGCATCATGTGCGCATGGTCTCCAGCGCCGAATTCGCTCGAGATGCCCCGCGCATTATCGATGCGATGGATCAACCCTCCATTGACGGCGTCAATACCTGGTTTGCCAGCAAGGCGGTGGCCGAACGCGGCTACAAGGTGGCTTTGTCAGGTGTCGGTGGCGATGAGCTTTTCTTCGGTTATTCATTGTTCCAGCAGCTTCCCGCGCATGCGATGATGGGAGCAGCGCTCGCTCCCATCACTGGTGCAAGGGCCTTGTTGAGGGCGCCATCCACGGCGCTTGCCAGGTTGCTATCGAAGCCCAAGCTCGCAGGCGTGCCGGATTTCTTGAGTTCGTTGGAGGCGTTGTATTTCCTGCACCGTGGGCTGTTTCTACCCACCGAGCTGCCGGCACTGCTTGGAACCGATGTGGCACGCGAGGGATTGGCAAGGCTCGGCGGGTTCCCGCCGGGAATGACGTCAGCCCAGGCAAGGGACAGCGGCGCCGCAATTGGTCTGCTGGAATCCACACTCTATCTGCGCAACCAGCTGCTGCGCGACAGCGACTGGGCCAGCATGGGACATTCACTGGAGCTGCGCACGCCATTGGTGGACGCGAAACTGCTTGAAACGCTCGGCCAGTTCACTTCGGAATTCGCGAACCGCGCAGGCAAGGCGATGCTGGCGAAGTCGCCCGGGAACCCCTTGCCGGACGAAGTCATAAGTCGCCGCAAGACGGGCTTCTCCTTACCCATGGCGAAGTGGATGTCCGACGCGATGCACAGGCGTCCCAGGTCCGACCCGGCCCATCTCGCTTCGACGGGCGCGCCCTGGGCGCGGCGTTGGGCGCAGACCGTTCTTGGAGAGATCACCGGATGCGGGTGATCCATGTCGTACCGGCGATCACGGAAGAGGCGAGCGGGCCTTCCTACTCCGTGGTGCGCCTGTGCCAATCTCTAATCGAAGCAGGTGAGGACTTGACGCTTGCTGCTTTGGATTGGGCCCCTTTTCCGTCGATGCCGGCGTTCGTGAAGGTATTCCCGTTCGGGGTGGGTCCCAGACGTCTCGGCCGTTCGCCGGAAATGTCCCGATGGCTGATGCGTGAGACGACAGCCGGCGGAGCTGATGTGGTTCACAGTCACGGCATGTGGCAGATGAACGCCGTGTATCCGGGGTGGGCGGCAAGGAGCGGTGGAACGAAGCTTGTAATCTCCCCACGCGGCGCGTTTTCGAGTTGGGCAATGAGCCATGGGTCGAGGTTCAAACGGATCTTCTGGCCGTTGCTTCAACGTCCTGCACTGGCGCACGCAGCGTGTTTTCATGCTACGGCCGAAGCGGAATATGAAGACATCCGGCGGTTGGGATTCAGGCAGCCGGTGGCAATTATCCCCAATGGAATAGATGTTCCGGAATTGTCCCAAAAACCCCCGCACGAACTTAGGACCTTGCTTTTCCTGGGCCGTATCCACGTAGTGAAAGGCGTCGATATTCTCCTGAATGCCTGGGCAGCCGTCATGGATCGCTTTCCCGATTGGCGGCTGTTGGTCGTGGGTACGGATAGAGGATATGGCGAGCAAAGCGGCTACCTCGAACAAATGAGGGGGCTTGCAGCGAATCTGAAGCTCAAACGAATGGAGTTTGTCGGGCCTCTGTACGGGGAAGACAAGTTATCGGCGTATCGCGAGGCGGATTTGTTCGTCTTGCCCACCTGTTCGGAGAATTTCGGCATGACGGTCGCCGAGGCGCTGGCGGCTGGAACGCCCGCCATCGTTACGAAAGGCGCTCCTTGGCAAGGGTTGCAGACGCACAGTTCGGGTTGGTGGATCGATATCGGAATCGATGCGCTGGTCGCTTGCCTCAAGGATGCGATGGCGCAATCGCCGGATGAGTTGGCACAACGCGGGCGTAATGGCCGCGAGTGGATGATTCGGGAGTTCTCATGGCACAGTCTCGGCAGGAAGATGGATCAGACCTACCAGTGGCTGATCGCCGGCGGCGCGCATGCACCTTGGGTAAGAATGAACTAGGGAATCGAGGGGCCGTCGCATGAGCTGGAGAACCAACCGGGCCGTGATTCTATTGCGCAACCTCGGTCGCTTCCTGGGGTTGAATCGACTATTGGGATCCTTGCTTGGCAGACGGGGTTACGAGACCCGATTTCAAGAGGCGATGCTCGCCGCGATTCGGCCGGGTGACGTCGTGTGGGACGTGGGTGCGAACGTCGGCCT
>ORJL010642183.1_pt1 | contig 40317 bp, 37 predicted proteins | sample 1779941 | NCBI WGS metagenome assembly ORJL01 (sample SAMEA104232317, study PRJEB22302) | groundwater metagenome | biome: forest; feature: aquifer; material: groundwater | place: USA | collected 2011-08-07 | depth 5.8 m | reverse complement strand
TTAAAAGGGGATTTTTGCCTTTTTCACTGCTCCGGAGGCCGTCCTAACCAGAGTCACGGTCTACAACCGAGGAAAAATGAAGAAACCGGATAAATATTATGCAGTCAATTCTAAAAGTTCAGCGTTTCGCGGGAAGCTCGGTTACGGTATTCATAAGTAACGAACCCCCCAGCAAGCTCCCATCCTTACCCATATTCTGGGGACACAGGGGGATTTCGGGGATGTGGGGCATAACCAGAGCAAGCTGGCGGGTATCCGGCGGAGGTTTTTATGAAAAGGGCATTATTAATAGTGGTTATATTCGCCTCCACCGGCCCTTCCGCATTTGCAGACAAACGAACGTCTCACTCGCTAACACTCCGTCCATGTTAGCGAGATTTGTCTGAATGAAGCGGGAAAGTTCATCGGTGGAATGGAACTGAGCGAAAGCAAAAATATCAAACCGGCCTGTCACTGCGGTCAGCAGTACGATCTCTTTGCAGTCATTCAAATTGTTCAGAACGGCCTGTAGCTTATTTCCGGTTACCTTCAGTCCAATGATAAGGCCGAAAGGTAAGCCAACCCTTTCAGAGTCAACAAGCGCCACGACGCGCACAATATTACTATCTACAAGCTTTTTAATTCTGCGTCTTACTGTGGTAGCGCTTAAATGTAACTTCTTGGCGATTGTCTCGCTGCTCTGGTAAGCATCCTCCTGCAGTAACTCTATCAACTGCTCGTCTGTTTTATCGATTTTGGTAGACATGGCTGATTCCATAAGGCCGGTGGTCGATTGTTGTCACATTGTAACCAAGTTTGTCCGTTTTGGCAAGCGATTTAGCCAAACTTATTGACAATAGCGTGAGATGTGCCACAATTAGAAGTTCTATCCGTGACCTTTTAAGCTACCATACTCAAATCTGAGGTAAGATGGATAAAGTGGACGACAGCAGGCAAACGCATCATCCCTTTACGGATTCAGGCTGATAGTAAGAAAAAATAAACTATTCAAGTCAGGAGGGTCAATGGTAGAAAAAGAGGCTTTGAAAGAGAAGGAGGGGGAAGTCCAGGCCAAAACCCAGTACGATACAAATATGCAGCTTGCCAACCAGAAAAACCAGCAGGCTAAACTGGGTAAAAAGCTCATAAAGGCAAAAGACACTCCCTTTGAAGTTAACAGACAGGGAATAGTCCGTTTCTATTCCTCCCAGGGCCCGGGGTTCGAGAATTTAACCAACAACAATTGGAGCATTTTTTGTCATGAGATAAGGCAGCACTCTGGCAGGCATAGGCATCAGGGAGGAATCAATCTATTCGTTATAAAAGGCAAGGGATATTCAGTCGTTAATGGCACAAGGTATGACTGGTCTGAAGGTGACCTTATTCTTCTCCCTGTTCAAAAAGGGGGCTGCGAACATCAGCACTTTAATCTGGATGGTAAACCTTCTCGCTGGGTAGCCTTCAGAAACCATCGCTCTGCCTGGATAGGGAATTTTATGGAACAGAGAGAGACCTTCTCCATGTGGAAAGAAAAAGAGAAGAATAAGAGCCAATAGGCAAAAGGGGAATAGGGGTCACTGAATTAGGATCTCGAATTATATACTGAGGGACGGAATAAATGGTAGAAAAAGAAGCAGTACGAGAGAAGGAAGCGGAAGTACCTTCTAAAACACACTACGATGATAACATGCATCGGCACAATGAACAAAATGTGCTTGCCAAGAAAGGTAAAAAGCTTATAAAGGCTAAAGAGGTCCCCTTCGAGATAAACAGACAGGGAATAGTGCGTTTTTACTGTGCACAGGGGTTCAAAGAATTGACCAATGATGACTGGAGGCTCTTCTGCCACGAGATAAGGCAGCACTCGGGTCAGCACAGGCACCAGGGTGGCATCTATCTATTTGTTATAAAAGGGAAAGGTTACTCCGTTGTTGATGGAAAGAGGTATGACTGGTCGGCTGGAGACCTCATTTGCCTGCCAATTAAAAAAGGCGGAGTAGTACACCAGCATTTCAATTTGGATGGTAAACCTTCCCGCTGGGTAGCCTTTAGAAATGACCATTCCAACTGTATAGGACAATTCATGGAACAGAAGGAGGCCTTTGCTATGTGGAATGACAAGGAGAAAAGCGAACCAGGGACGGTTAATAATTAGAAGATTTAAAGATTATATACTCCTGAATCCAAGGATACTATACTTAAAGGTATGAAAAGCCTATTGAAGGCCTTCACCAAGTAGGTGAAAAAGCATTAGGGGCGATACTGGCCAGGACCAGTATTCGGAAGCGATTGAATGAGGGTCATCTGAAAAAAGAGGAGGAGTATAACAGGCAGGCAAAGGAATTTTTTGGGCCTTTTATCAAGTAGCACTTTAAAAAAGGAGTTTAATATATGAAATATTATGTTTCATGGATAACATTCTTATTTTTACTAATTTCTGCCTGTGCTCCAACTTCTACAATTACATCATCTACTCCTGTTCCTGCAGCTACTCCGTCAGCTACTCCGTCCCAGGAAACCAGGCTAGCATGGCAATTAGAGTGGGATAAGCTGGTGGCCGCTGCGAGGAACGAAGGTAGGGTAGTGCTTTATACAACTGCCGGAAGTGATGTCAGGACGGAATTGAGTAAAGCCTTCAAGGCAAGATACGGAGTTGACCTGGAGCAGTTACCAGGGAGGGGAGAGGACCTGGCGAACAAGATTATCACGGAGAGGCGGGCTGGCCTCTATCTGGCTGATGCCTATATGGCAGGTCCTACTACTCAAATAAATGTTTTGAAACCAGCAGGTGTGTTTGGCAAAACAGAGGAAGCTTTGATTCTACCTGAAGTCATTGACGAAAATCTCTGGTTGAATAGAAAACTTCCTTTTCTGGATGAAGAGCGTTACATTTTTAGTCCTCGTGCTTCGCCAAGTCAGTTGATAACGATAAATACTAACCTTGTAAAAGAAGCAGAGATAAAGTCCTATCGTGACCTTTTAAACCCAAAATGGAAAAAGAACATTGTAATGCAGGACCCTACTTTTACTGGAACGGCTCAGACTGGTTTGTCCATGATAGGCTACAAAATAATGAACTGGGATTTTGTCAGGGAACTGGCAAGGCAAGAGCCAGTTATACTTCGCAATGATCGCCTGCTAGTAGAATGGGTCGCTAAAGCCAGGTACCCAATAGGTTTCGGGTTAAAGACCGATATGGTTAATGAGTTTATTTTAGCCGACGCATCTTTGAAACGCGTCACTGCCGAGGAGGGAACTTTTCTAACTTCTGGAGCAGCTACTTTTTCTATAATAAAACGCCCCGCTCACCCTAATGCTCTAAAAGTATTCGCTAACTGGCTCCTATCAAGAGAAGGTCAAACGGTTTACAGTAGAGCTAACCAGACAGCCAGCGCCAGACTGGATATACCCACAAACCACCTTCCACCGGAGGAACTGATATCAGCTATGGCTAGATATTACCCGGAGGACGAGGATTTCTATTTAAAAAAACCTGAATTCGACAAGATGTTAATTGAAAGCTTTGGTCCTTTATTGTCCAGATAGAAAGAAATCTACATATTCAACCAGGATAAAAGCAGTCCAGAAAGTAGTAATATGGCTAAGCCCACGAGATATACCCAGGAAATGGAAAACAAATATCTATCCCTTGGATACTGGGATAAAACCACGCTTTCAGACTTATGGATCAAAAACTCCAGGGAGCATCCTGATAGAGAAGCGGTGGTTGATTCAAGAAAAAGGCTTACCTGGGCTCAAGCTAGAATATGGATAGAGCGTGTTGCCCTTGCCCTCCAGGAATTAGGCTTTAAAAAGGACAATGTACTTGTAGTACAACTACCTAATTGTGTCGAACTTTGTCTTATCAGGATAGCCTGCGAAAGGGCTGGAATAATTTGCATGCCCTTACTCAGGACTTTGCGGCATGCCGAAATTGAAGAAGCTGTCAATTTTGCTAGTGGTCTCGGAATTATATTGCCCTGGCGGTTCCGCGACTTTGATTATCTACAAATGATTGAAGAGATAAAGCCCAGACTACCAAGTTTAAAACATGTTATCGTGGCTGGTGATGAAGTGCCAGAAGGCTTTCTTTCACTAGAAGAGATTTCTCATACTCCCCTTGAAAATAGATATTCGAAGGATTATCTAAAAAAAACAAGATGCCAGTTTAATGAATTCTCTATGGTTTTACATACCACTGGCACAACCGGCTTCCCTAAGTTCGTAGAGTTTCCTATACCTGGAAGAGTTCTAAGCGGTAAAGAGAGAGCCAGGATACTTCATATGAATGAGGAAGATGTAGTGGCAGCACTGGGACCGGCCGCAGCTGGTCCCAATGTACTGGCTCACCTTGCTGCTCCTCATGTAGCCGCAAAAATAGCTTTGCTGGAGCACTTTGAGCCCGAGTCAGCTTTAAAACTTGTTGAGAAAGAAAGAGCAAGCATCGTTTGCGTCGTTCCAACTATTCTGGAAATGATGATAAGGCACCCCGCTTTAAATAAATATGATCTGAGTTCCATAAGATATATAGTAAGCACGGGAGCCTCCTTACCTTACCAGCTTGGGATGGAAACGGAAAACAAACTGAAGTGCACTATTGTACAGGAATACGGCTCTGTGGACAGCAACGGTTTCTGTATGCATCTCCCCGAGGACCTGCAGAATATACGCCTTCTTACAGTAGGAAAGCCCGTATGCGGGGCTGAAATTAAATTTGTGGACGATGAGGGAAGGGAAGTGCCCGCAGGGGAAGTTGGGGAAATTATGGGGCGGGGACCAGCTATGGATGTAGCCTACTTCAAAAACCTGGAACTCACATGGAGCAGCTGGACAAAGGATGGATGGTTTCGCATGGGGGACCTGGGGCGACTTGATGAACAGGGAAATGTGATAATAACAGGAAGGAAAAAAGATATCATAATACGAGGTGGTCAAAATATCTATCCTCCCGAGATCGAAAATATGCTTTTGGCTCACCCTAAGGTCCATTCAGTTGCCCTGGTAGGTATTCCAGACCAGGTTATGGGAGAGAGAGCCTGCGCTTGCATTATTCCCAGGGAAGGCACAACGATAACACTGCTGGAGATTGTAGAATATCTAAGGTCCAGAAGAAGCTCTCCCTATAAGCTTCCGGAGAAGCTGGCATTATTTAAGAAATTTCCCCTGGTGGGAGACCAGAAAGTAGATAAAAAAGAGCTGGTCAGGCAAGTAGTAGCAATGCAACAAAGCTAATCAGCTCTTACCGGTTTATAGAAAGGAAAGAATATGACATACGACTGTGATGTAGCCATTATAGGCAGCGGTGTGGCTGGGCTAATTTGTGGCGGCCTTCTGGCAAAAAAGGGAGTAAAGGTAATTATATGTGAAAAACATACCTCACCGGGGGGAAACCTCTCCTCTTTTGAAAGGAAAGGCTTCATTTTTGATACTGGACCTCACTGGATTATACGCTGTGGTCCCGGCGAGTTGATGTACAACCTGTTTGATAAAATAGGAATTTTAAAGGAGCTGAAATTCATCAAGTATAACCTTTTACCCTGGGACCTGGTGCTGCCAGATGGGGAGAAAAATATTCTTCCTGAGACTAGAAAAGAATTCCATGCCTATTTAAAGGATAAATTCCCCGGGGAAGCTAACGCTTTGGACAAATATTTTGACGAGGTGGATAAAGCCGGCAAAGACACCCTTCCCAAGATTTTCAGTAAGACTGTAACGCCGTTAAGTGAACTGGAAAAACAGGAATTTTATCGCCTACCCGCAGTGGAATATATTGACCAGCACTTTACAGATAAAAATCTCAAACTTATCCTGTCTTATACAGCTTATCCCTACGCCAGGACTTCTATGGCACTTATGGCTGGATACTGGAAGGAAGTAGATTCCCAGACAAACTATTATCCTGTCGGTGGCATGCAGGGGGTAGCAAATGCTTTAGCTGAAGGCTTCAAGAGTTTGGGAGGTGAGCTTCTACTTAAAACCCGGGTAAACCGCATATTAATAGAGAAGGGCAAGGCTGTTGGCATTGAGATTGCAGGCGGAAAAAGGATTTCATCCAGATTCGTGGTCTCCAACGCCGATGCCCGCCTTACCTATCTGGGAATGATAGGTAAAGACTTCTTGCCTCATGAGTTAATCAAGAACTTAGACGAATGGAAACCGGAAAAGGGAGCATTTTATGTCTATCTCGGAGTAGACATGGATCTGAAAAAAGCCGGAATGGGGAAAAAGGGCATCTGGTACATCCCACGATACAATCTCTTCGGAAAAGTTATTGAAGGCAATGGAGAGGACCTGCTGCCTTTACCATACGGACTTCTGGTAACTGTTCCGTCGCTTATGGACCCCAGCATTGCTCCTCCCGGGAAACACTGTGTTCTCCTATGCTCCTGCTATGTAGACCATGACTTTCACAACAACTGGCAGACTGGACCTGGAGGCAGACGGACTCCTGAGTATCGCCGCCTTAAAAAGGTAGTTGCCGATCAGTTCATAGATTATGCGGAGAAAATCCTTCCTGGTCTGAGAAAAAGTATTGTGGTAATGGATACAGCCAGTCCTCTGACCTACGAACGCTATACCTTTAACTATAAGGGCTCGCAGACCGGCTGGAGCTGGGAAGCTGAGACAGGGGGCAAGAGGCTAGACCAGGCCAGTTGTATTAAGAATCTTTATCTGGCAGGGCACTGGACGGCCTTCCCTGGGGGCGTGGCCGCAGCAGCCTTATCCGGTATGAGAACTGCTGAGACTATCTTGTCAGAGCCATAGCCCGGCTAGCGAAACAATAATAATTTTTAAAAATGAATTGGATGGGTTGCTGACGATGTCTTCGCCTATGCGTTAGCGAGATAGCGGAGTCTGTAACCAAAAAAGGAGTTTAAAATGATTTCCGTTCGACAGATTGTTAAAGCGTCTATTTTTGGGGTGTTCATTTTGATGGCTATAGTTGCTTGTGCTCCCACAACCACAAACCCCGATAGCAAGCCAGCAGAGCAAATTAAAGCTACTACCCTTGCCACGGCTCCAGCCTGGCAACAAGAGTGGGATAGATTATTGGTTGAAGCAAGGAAAGAAGGCAAAGTAGAAATCTGGACCACTTTTACAGGAGAGGTAAGGGTTGCACTAGCGGAACCCTTCAAGCAAAAATATGGGCTTGACCTGGAATTTCTTACTGCAAAAGCCGATGAACAATTGGTTAAGCTAGAGCGTGAGCGAAAGTCGAACATTTTCAGTCCTGATGTTTTCCTTCAGGGTGGAACCTTTCAAATAAGAGCCAAAGATAATGGGTACTTAGAGCCAGTAAAGCCGGTACTGTTACTGCCCGAGGTAAACGATACTAAAGCGTGGTTCGGAGGGGAGCATCGCTATGTGGATAAAGAAGGGATTTATAGCCTCGCTTTCAGTCTTTATGCCAGCTTACAGATAGTAGGGAATAAAGAGATGGTCAAGTCTGATGATGTCACCTCCTTCAAGGATCTACTGAATCCGAAATGGAAGGGAAGATTGACTATGAGCGACCCATCAATAGCCGGTGCACCAAATTATTGGTTTAGCTGGATGGTGGAAAAGGCGGTAGGATTAGATTACATGCGGCAGTTGGCAAAACAGGAACCCGTAATAACCAGAGACTCCAGATTACTATGGGAATCGGTGGCGCGTGGCAAATATCCCCTTGGAATTGATGGCAAGAGCGAACTGTATGGACAGTTTTCAAGTGCTGGTGCCCCTATTATGGCTATTTGGCCCTCGGAGGGAACATACTACAGCGCTGCGGCAGGCATTGTTGCCCTGGCGAACAAGGCCCCCCATCCCAATGCAGCGAAAGTCTTTATTAACTGGCTGCTGACTAAAGAGGGGCAAACAGTTATTACTAAGGTCTCTATGAAGCAGAGTAGCAGGATTGATGTTCCTACCGATTTCCTGGATCAAAACTCACTGCGTGACCCTTCAAAGCCCTATTTTATCCTTGACCAAGAGGAATTCCTGCACAAGACTGTTAATTATAGGACGGTAGCTGCCGAAATCTTCGGCCCTTTGCTGAAGTAAAAGGCGAGTAAAAAGGCTTCTATCAATTCCCGCTGATGGCCATAAACCACGGTCGCAAATAAAGGTAAGCTTGGCTATAATTTCAAGCTTTGGAGGTTCACTCACGAGAGACAGTCAATGGGCAATGATTAGACTACAGCGGAGAAGGTTGGGGGAGTCTGTATTACAAAGGAGGAGACGAATGTCGTTTAACAGAATAATATGGCTGGGTTTAGCCTTCGTACTTATTACAATCTGGGCTTGTGCTTCCATCCCAAAACCTGTAGCCCCTGAGACGAAAAAATCTCCAGAAGCTGCAGCTACTTCTACGGAGAAGTTAGGTTGGGAAGCTGAATGGGAAAGGGTACAAAGGGAAGCTAAAAAGGAAGGAAAACTCGTGCTTTATACCACCCATGGTCCAGAGGTAAGGGGAGTTATAACGGAGGCATTAAAGAAATATGATATTCCCCTGGAAACAGTGGTGGGTAGAGGTCCTGAGTTGACAGCAAAGCTACTCAGGGAAAGAAGAGCAGGAATTTATTATTCGGATTTCTACCTGGGAGGTGTTGGGGACCTCATTCATGCACAGAAGCCGGCAGGAATTCTAGCGCCCCTGGAACCTTTAATAATCATACCAGAAGTTAAGGATCCTAAATTCTGGTATAAAGGAATGCTACCTTTTGTGGACAAAGATAAACTGATTATGGCTATTCTAGCCTATGTAAACGATGGCATACATGTAAATACTGATAAAGTAAAATCGGGAGATATTAATTCCATGCAGGATCTACTTTCGCCTATCTGGAAGGGTAAAATAGTTATGGATGACCCTACTATAAGCGGTCGAGGGCAGCTATTCATGGCAGTGATCACTAATATGCTAGGTGAGAAATATGTAAGACAACTGGTAAGGCAAGAACCCTTTATAACCAGAGACAGAGTTCTTTTAATAAATTGGTTGGTCACGGGAAAATATGCTATTGCCCTCGGTATTCAACCTGAAGAATACCAGACCTACAAAACGGCGGGGGCGCCAATTACTAATCTACCTTTAAAAGATATATCCTATATTGGCAGTGGCGCTGGACATCTATCGTATTATGACCAGGCGCCCCATCCTAATGCCTCAAGGGTTTTTGCGAACTGGTTGCTGTCCAGAGAAGGGCAGACTAGACTGCAGGAGATAAGAGTCACCCAAAGCGCTCGAATAGATACACCCGTAGAACCTCTTATCAAAGCAGGAAGCCCAGTTCGTCAGGACGGAAAAGATTACTATGATGTCAGGTCAGAAACCTGGGAGCTTGAAATGAGGCCAAAAGGTGTCGAGATCCTCAAAGAGGTCTTTAGTCCCTTGGTAAGATAAGATTTGTATGGGGTTGAAGTAAGTATCAATAGGCGTCCCGCATGAGTGCGCTCCGATTCATCGGAGTATCACCAGAAGGGAGTTACCAGTATCGCTTTTACCATCCCGATTAATCGGGATGGTAAAGTAGTTAAAAATAAAGGAGGGCTATAGTGATGATGATTTGAACCGCCGCGCTGAAATAGCATATATTAGACAGAATACAGAAAACTTTAAAAGTTTACTGAAAAAGGAGTTTACGGTGAAAAAATTAGTTAGACATTTTTCGATGATTATTATGATTATTAGTATCTTAGTAGCTGGGCTAATTTTCTTATCATGCACACTAGATCAAAAGGCTGTACAGCAAGAATCACCGGGCAAGGTTTCATCTTTAGCTCAAAGTTCAGTCCAGGTCAAGGAAGATTGGGAGGATATCTGGGGGAAGACGCTTCAGGAGGCGAAAAGAGAAGGAATATTGAATATCAATATCTGGGGTGGGCCTAATATAAGGGAAACTGTAAGCAAAGCTTTTAAAGAGAAATATAACCTGGATATTGCCTGGTCTGCTGGGGGAGGCCTGGAACTGGCGGAAAAAGTGCTGCGGGAAAGAAAAGCAGGTATTTATTTAGCCGATATGTGTATAAGCGGACCTGGTACTTTCGTAACAGTGCTCAAACCGGCTGGTATCCTTGAACCTCTGGAACCTGAATTCATACTGCCTGAAGTAAAAGATTCAAAACTTTGGGCTGGTGGAAAGCTTCCTTTTTATGATAAGGATGGAATAATTGCATATTTAACACTTACACCTATGGTGAACATTTTCGTCAATAAAAATTTTACTACAAAGGAGCAAATACAATCCTATAGAGACCTTTTGGACCCTAAGTGGAAGGGCAAGATAACATGGGGTGATCCTACCCAGCCTGGCCCTGGAAGTCAATGGTTTATCATGATAGGTGGGAAAATCATGGGCTACGATTTCATGAAGGAGATGGCCAAACAGGAGCCAGTCTTTTCACGAGACCGTCGCACGGTAGTGGAATGGGTAGCCAGGGGCAAATATGCTATTGGCATAGGCTCAGACAAAGCTACGATATTACAATTTATTGAAGCGGGCGCTCCACTGGAGCAATTAATACCCAGAGAAGGCACTTACCTTGGTACAGGAGGTTCTAATACAGTTATATTTAAAAATGCCCCTCATCCCAATGCTAGAAAGATCTTTATCAACTGGTTACTCTCCAAAGAGGGCCAAACTGTATGGAGTCAGGCCGTTGGTGACCAAAGCGCCAGAGAAGATGTGCCCACAAACCACATACCTGCAGATGGGGTACGTCAACCAGGCATTAACTACCCTATGACCAGTGAAGAAGCGGACCTGACGAGGGATAGTGGTTATGCTCTAGCAAAGGAAATCTTCGGAACTTTACTAAAATAGTGTGCCACAGGCTATAAGATTGCAAACTCGATATTTTAATATGGTAGGAGAAAGTAGATACTGAATCCGTGAGCCCAGATTTAGAGGCTTCACCTTGTAGGTGAAATAATTAGGTTCAACTTCACGAATTCAGGAAATATATTTCCACTGAGAATGAATACTTTCCGCTGGCGCAAGCAGAACACATGAAATAGGCACAGGAGCTAATGGGACATCTGTTTGAACTGATTGAAAAGTTGCTATATAGAGAGAGAGAAAACCTTGTATTTTATAAGGTAAATGAGGGACTATGTCATATAAAAACAATCGCCAATATATTGAAGCATTGAAAAAAACTGGAGATGTGCTATCAATAAAGAGGGAGGTAGATTGGGAGTTGGAAGCCGGGGCCATGGTTCGCCTGGCAAACGAGACCAGGGGTCCTGCTACCTTTTTTGAGAATATAAAAGACTACCCTCCGGGATATCGTATCTTTGGGGGCCCCCTTACGACGCAAAGGCGTCTTTGCATAGCTTTTGGCTTTGCCCCGGATACACACCTGAAGAAGGTCTATGATGAATATGAAAGACGAATCTTACACCCTCTTCCTCCGGTTCTTGTAGATAGAGCGCCCTGTAAGGAAAATATCCTGTCAGGAAATGATGTGGATCTCTTTCGTTTTCCGATTCCGCTGGTCCATGAAGGAGATGGGGGCCGCTTTATTGGTACATGGAATATAGTAGTGGTCAAAGACCCAGAAAGTAACTGGACTAACTGGGGCATGTACCGTTCTATGGTGCAGAATAGGAGGGCCACAAGCCTTGCTCTCCATATGGGAAATGATGCCGGGAGGATTTATTATTCTCGCTTTGCACCTTTGAAAAAGACAATGCCTGTAGCTATAGTAATTGGCGCAGACCCCCTCTCTTCACTTTGTGCTGCCATTAGGTTCCCTTCGGGACAAAGTGAGGTAGAATTCGCAGGGGGCCTTAACCGGGAACCAGTGGAACTGGTAGAATGTGAGACTTCGGATCTATTAGTTCCAGCCCAAGCGGAGGTAATTTTGGAAGGTGAGTATACCAGCGACTGTCTTGCTCCCGAAGGCCCTTTTGGCGAGTTCACCGGTTACCGCACTGAATGGAAGTGGAAAGAAGTCTTGAGAATAAAATCTATCACCTTTCGGAATGATCCCATCTTGACTCTTGTAAACCCGGGTATTCCTCTTTCCGAGGGGGCCATAGGGCCTGGGATGGGTAGGGCGGTAAACCTTAAAAGAGAGCTGCGCGCCTGTGGCGTGCCTGTTGTCGATGTCTATATCCCTCCTGAGATGGCTACCATGCTGGCGATAGTAAGCATAGAAAAGTTAAACCAGAGTAATCTGGCAACTCGAGTAAAAAATGTTATCCTTGCTCATGACTCTTTTGCACAAAAGATTATTGTGGTAGATCATGATGTAGATGTATTCAATCTTACCGATGTGTTTCATACTTTTGCTACCAGACTGCATCCTGGCAGAGGCATAAGTATAGAACCCAAGGATCGAGCTATGAATCTTTCTCCGTTTCTTTCCAACGAGGAAAGGAAGATGGGAAAAGGCGCAGCCGTTCTTTTCGATTGCACCTGGCCCTCGGACTGGTACACATCTTATGATATCCCCCCTCGCATTTCTTTCCGTGATTCTTATCCTCCCGAACTTCAAGAGAGGATAATAAAAGAATGGAAGATTACGGATTCAAATAAAAAAGAATAGACTTGCCTCCGCCTATACCCCTGAACTAATACAGGACTATATTAATAAAGGTTTCTGGAACAATGCTACCCATGCTGATCTGTGGGATTTAAACTCCAGGAAATACCCTGATAAGGAAGCGCTAGACAATATCAGGAGAATCTATGCCTTTCTGAAAGCCAAAGAAGTGGGTTTGACGAGGAGGCCAGGAATAATATATATTTTCCCTAAGGTGAGAAGTGCCCTAGATAGGCGAACTATGGCGGGCAGAAGGCTCTTAAAAAGAGTTAGAGGAGACGCTAACTGGCCGACAACAACGGTGGGAAAGGGTTGGTTCCTGTCGGATTAATAAAACAAGGCTTAGCTCAGAAGTTTCCTGACGACCTCAAAACATCAGGCGGGTATAATTTTTGAATAACAGGAGTAACAATGAAGAATTCACAATATTCCCTAGTCTTCGCTTTTATGATAATCCTGTTTATTTCCTGTTCAAAGCCATCTGCTCAGGGGCCAGTGGTTCAAGCGCCTTTGCCTGGCTCCCCAACACATGAAGCAAAGGTAGGATGGGAGGCAGAATGGCAAAAGACACTGACTGAGGCTAGGAAGGAAGGGAAGATTACAGTTTATGGGCCTCCCGGTTCAGATATAAGGAGATCGCTTACAGAAGGATTTCAAAAAGACTATCCCGGCATTGAAGTAGAGTATATTGGCGCTACGGGAGCTATGATTGCTCCTAAAGTGAAAGCTGAGAAGAGGGCTGGACTGAATACGATAGATTTTCATATCGGTGGCGCCCAGTCCATAGTTTCTGATCTAATACAGTTCGCTGCGCCTGTGGAGCCTCAATTAATTCTGCCCGAGGTTAAAGACCTTAAATACTGGAAAGACGGAAAATTAGATTTCGCAGATACCACAGGAAAATTTAACCTTGTTTTTGCTGTCTATGCGAAAATAGCCATAGCTTATAATCCCACTCTGCTGGAACCTCAGAAAGCGCAGGAAATATCCTACTGGGACCTGGCAAAGCCTGAGCTGAAAGGCAAGGTTATCCTCAAAGACCCCAGGATTGGCGGAGCAGGGCAAACATCATTTCGTTATTTTTATGCGCATCCTCAGCTAGGTACTGACTTCATAAGAGCGCTGGCCAAAAATGATGCGGTTTTAACCAGGGATGACCGCCAGCTACTGGAGTGGATATCCGTAGGCAAATTTGCTGTTGGTGTTGGACATTCCGAACTTCAGCTAGCAGAGCTAAGAAATTTAGGCATACCAAATATTAAAACTCAGCCTGCACTAAAGGAGGGGACATACACCGCGGCAGGATTTAGTTCACTAATAGTATTTGTTGACCCTCCTCATCCCAATGCTGCAAGGGTCTATCTAAACTGGTTCCTCTCCAAAGAAGGCCAAATTTTGTGGACTACAACCACAAGCTATCCCAGCCGCCGCGTGGATATGGATGATGTGATTGCGAAATACTCAGACTCCGAAGCTATAATCAAGCCTGGTGTTACCTATATAAACACCTATAATGAGGATTCTCTCGCGGTTAGAGACAAGCTGGTACCGCTCTTAAATGAGGTCTTCGGACGCTAGGTTAACACTAATTTTTTGTGTTTGTGCCAGAAGAATATCACAAATTTATTGATTTTCCCCCCGATTCTGATAAATATCTCAAGAAACCCCAAAAAATCCCAATTGACATCTTGGGAGTAGTGATATATTATGCGCTAAGATTAGCCTAGTGGTGAAACCCATGTAAATATTCCAAGGAAATGCCAGTTCTTTGGTACGCTACTAAAGATTTTGGAAAAACTAACTTTTACAACCAATTTATTTAAGAGATTGTAGTGCCCCGGTGAATCGGGGCATGAAGTATTCTAAGGGAGCGATAGCTAATCAAGATGAAAACTGCACCAACCCTATATAAAACAGAACCTTTACAGTCCTGGCAAAAAGCCAAAGAATTAAGAATGGCGCACTATCGTGAAGTCATGGAGGCAAGGGACAAGGGTAAAATTATTGTTACAGGCGGGACTGAGGGCTTTATTGTTTTGCCTTCTGGCCTGGGCGAGTATGTGTATTTAGGCTCCGAACCTCTGGGAGCAACTATTGGCTCTGACCCATTATTATCAGTACAATGCGCGGAAGCCTTGGAATCCCATGCCTTTTCCAGAGACATATGCGCCTATTTAAGAAACTACCTGGGCGCCATGTACTTAAACAAGTTTCCTTTTGGTGGTAGTTTCCCCAAACCTACTTTTGCCCTTCAACTGCATTTCTGCGATACCCACGCTAAATGGCATCAGATAGTATCAGAATATTATCATATTCCATATTTTGCCATTGATTTTCCTCTGGGCTCAATAAAACATTTTAAAGAGGAGAAGGTCAACTATGTAGTAGCACAAATCCTGGATTCTATCGAGTGGATGGAGAAGATAACAGGCAGAAAATATGATGATGCTCTCTTGATAGAGGCGTTGAGAAATGAATTCAAAAGCTGCTCTCTGTGGGGCGAGATTTGCCTGATGAATAGAGCCATCCCAGCCCCGTTGGAACAAAAATCTCTCCTTTCCCTTTATGTTATAGCTGTCCTTATCAGGCATAAAAAGGAGAGCGTAGATTTCTATACCATGCTCCGGGATGAGGTTAAGCATAGAGTGGATAACCATATTGCAGCGCTGTCTACCGAGCGATGCCGCCTTCTGGATGATTCCCAACCGCCCTGGCACTTTCTGGAGATTTACCGTTACTTGGGAAAATATGGCGCCGTGGCCATAGGTTCTCAATACTCTTTTAGCCTTTCGGGGGGCTACGAGGAACTGCCTGATGGCACCTGGGGTATAAAAAAGACGCCTGAGGAAGCCGGCAGGCCTATGAAAACGAGAGAGGATGCTGCCAGAGAACTGGCGCGATGGTACTTCGAAAGACCGGCTATTGATGGGATGGTCTATCCTCATGTCCGGAGTCAACTGCTGCAGATGATGGTTAAGGAATGGAAATGTGATGGAGTTATTCTTCACCTCAACCGTGGCTGCGAGTTAACAGCCATGGGCCAGATGGAAAATAGACTGGCCCTGGTGCAAGCAGGCATACCAGTAATGACCTATGAAAGCAATATGGCTGACAGCAGGGAATTGAACCGGGAGCAGGTGCTGGATAGGGTGGATGCTTTTATGGCAAGCCTTGATTTAAAAAGCTAGAAAACGAGGTATCTTGAAGATAAAGGGAAAGAGAGAAAGCTTATGAGAAAGAAAGTGAAAAGAACGGTATTATCGCTAGGGATTTTCCTGATGGGCGCAATAATCTGGGCTTGCACCCCAAAAACAGCTCTGGTAACACCAGAAGTCACCATGCCTGAGCCGCTTGAACATGAGGTCAAGGCAGACTGGGAATTGAAATGGGAAAAGACCCTTGCTGCGGCCAGGAAAGAAGGGCGGGTGGTAGTCTATGGTCCTCCCCTGCCAGAGGCCCGCAGAGGCCTCATCGAGGGGTTTCAAAAATCTTATCCTGAAATCGCGGTGGAGTTTATGGCCATGAGTGGTGGTGAGCTGGGACCACGGATAAAGGCGGAGCGGCGAGCTGACTTATACAATGTTGACCTGGTTATCGGTGGAACCACTACCATTCTTACCCTGCTAAGGGAATACTTGGTTCCCATCAAACCTTTTCTGATTCTCCCCGAGGTCAAGGACCCCGGTGTCTGGATGGATAGAAAGCTGGATTTCGCAGATAAAGCTGAGGAGTTCAACTTGGTTTTTAGTATTAGTGTCAATTCCCGTGTAGCTTATAATACCGACCTGGTGAAGCCAGGTGAGATAATATCCTGGTGGGATCTGACAAAGCCGAAGTGGAAGGAAAAGGTGATCATGTGGGACCCCAGGGTGCCAGGATCCGGTAATCTTGTCGTCAATTTCTGGTATTTCCACCCGGAGCTGGGACTAGACTATATTCGCGCTTTTATCGACAACAGGCCTTTTTTAACAAGAGACCTGCGGCTTCATGCAGAGACAATAGCCCGAGGTAAGTATGCAATAGGTGTCGCCCCTATGGGTACTCATTTATTTGAGTTTAGTAGACTGGGAATGCCCATAAAATATACTGAACTGCTGAAGGAAGGAACACCCTCCACAGCCGCCTTCGGTTCAGTAGGCATATTAGACAGAGTTCCTCACCCTAATGCAGCAGCCGTCTTTCTTAACTGGCTTCTTACCAGAGAGGGGCAAACTATTTGGGCTGTCGCGGGTGAATATAACAGTCGCCGGCTGGATGTGCCCCAGGAACATCTAATGGCAGCGGAGAGACTTAAGCCCGGCGTGGAATATTGGGCCGCCTATAAAGAGGATATCGTCACGAAGAGTGACGAAATAGTGACGCCCCATATAATGAAAATATTTGCTGGCTTTTAACCGGATAAATATGTTCCTTGGCAAAGGAGATTTTTAGTTCTTTACTGAAGTATATTTGTCCCAAAAGAGATGAGAAAACTAAACTATTACGATAACCTTTTAAGAATCTAGGGAGGATATATTGGATTACAAGTCAGTTCTTTACAAGAAGGAAAGAAATACAGCTACAATAACCCTGAATCGCCCCGAGAAGCTGAATACCTGGGACTTTCCAAACCAAGGTGGCTTGAGTGATGACTTCTATGCCGCCCTCCAGGAAACCGAAGAGGATGATGATATAAAGTTAGTTATCATTAACGGCTCGGGGAGGTCGTTCTCTGCCGGTCATGACCTGACTACGGTAGGTAATGTCTACGGTATGGGAACTGGAAAGCCAGGGGAAAAACGTGTGCCACAGAGAAAAAGACTCAAGGTAGATAGAGATTGGTGGTGGGGCAGGGTAATGAAATTGCTGTATCACCCGAAAATAACCCTCTGCCAGGTTCATGGATATTGCCTGGGTGAGGGCTTGACCCTGGTAGAAATGTCTGATATCACTATCGCCTCTGATGATGCCATGTTCGGACACACAGAACAGCGGCTGGGTTTTGCCGGCGCCGGAGGTCCCATGATACCTCTAATGTTGAAGGTTGGACTGGGTCGTGCCCGTGAACTGTTGCTAACAGGACGCATGTTTCCAGCAGAGGAAGCTGAACGAGTAGGCCTTATCGCTAAAGTGGTGCCGAGGGATAAACTGGAGGACGAGGTGAAAAAAATGGCAGAGACCTTATGTCTGCTTCCAAAGGATGGCATTGCCATAGGCAAAGCTGGCCTTCATCAAATGTATGATTCATTGGGACTAACTTCCAGCTTCATTAATGGTTATATCATGCATACCTTGTTCACAAACCTTGTGTATGACAAGGGCGAATGGATTTTCTTCAAGGACAGGCGCGATAAAGGTGTTAAGGCTGCTTTTATGGAAAAGGATAAACGCTACGAAGGCCTGGTTTAGTCAACAAATAAACTTCCCACGACCTTACGGTCGGGGATTTAATTATGGTAGCTTAAATCGCTAATGCTTTTGATTGACCTTTTCAGAGAGCGATGAATGAAAATCACCTATTCAAATAATAAGGAGGTTACATGTGAAGATAGGTTACATTTTAGTGCTGGTTATTTTCCTGGCGATGCTGATTTCTGGTTGTGTATCAGGTTCCAGTCCGGACCAAGTTATCGGAACACCCGGGGAAGTTAAGAGTACTACCCCTGCTCCGGCTAATTCTTGGCAGCAGGAGTGGGAGAGGATATTGGCCGAAGCCAGAAAGGAGGGCAAGGTCGCAATATATACTTATTACGGTTCGACTGTGGTAAATGAATTTCGAAAGGCATTCAAGGAAAAATACGGGCTTGAATTAGAATTTGTGAGCGGCAACGCCGATGCGATCCTGGTGAAGCTTGAAAATGAACGTAGAGCGGGAATTCTAATCAGTGACCTCTTCATTAATGGCGGCACTTTTACGACACGAGCCAGGGATAGAGAATTTCTGGACCCGATTAAGCCAATTCTATTGTTGCCCGAAGTAATTGACAATAAAGCTTGGTTCGAAGGGCACCACCGCTATGTGGACAGAGAGGGAATTTATGGCGTGGCATTTAGCCTTTATCCGAGTTTCCAGTTGATGAGAAATACGGACATAGTAAAGTCTAATGAAGTGGTTTCCTTCCGAGACGTACTGGATCCGAAATGGAAAGGAAAACTGGTGATGCTGGACCCATCGGCTTCGGGTCCTTCCAATTATTGGTTTAGCTGGATGGTGGAAAAGGTGACGGGACTAGATTACATGCGAGCATTAGTCAAACAGGAACCTGTGATTACTAGAAATGATAGGCTATTATGGGAATGGGTAGCCCACGGCAAATATCCCGTGGGAATTTCCGGCAGGAGTGACATGTACGTAGAGTTTGCCGGGGTCGGCGCCCCTGTTGAGCCTATCTGGCCCAGGGAAGGTACCTACTGGAGCGGAGGATCTAACGTTGTGTCATTAACTGACAAAGCGCCGCATCCCAATGCAGCAAAGGTTTTCATTAACTGGCTGTTAACTAAGGAGGGACAAACAATAGTAAGCAAGGTGACCGGTAAGCAGAGCGGCAGGCTCGACGTTCCTACAGATTTCCTCGACCCCTATGCAGTCAGGGATCCCTCAAAGCCTTATTTCATCCTCGACCAGGAGGAGTTCCTGTCGAAGCTTGATGGTTACAAACAAACAGCGGCTGAAATCTTCAACCCTTTATTGAAATAAAAGGCGAGTAAAAAGGCTTCTATCAATTCCAACTGGTGGCCTAAACTATGGTCGTAGATAAAGGTAAGCTTGGGCTTGGCTACAGTTTTAAGCTTTGGAGGTTACTCACGAGGATAAATTAACAATCAGGCCAATAGTTACTTTGAAGCTGACTGGCTGGATTTCAGAGGATCGGGATATGCTCCCGGAAGTTAATAACATCAGACAGATGCGGTAAAACCGGAATCTTAATAATGTGGCTGCGGGTGGGATATCTGATGTCGGCCAAAAAAGGGGCAATTTTTCTGCCCAGTTTTACCATGTTGAATTACCGGGCATTAGTTTGCTAGATAATGGTCGGGGCGAGAGGATTCGAACCTCCGGCCTCAGCGTCCCGAACGCTGCGCGCTAACCAAACTGCGCTACGCCCCGCTCTTAAGAAATCCTGAATTCCGATTCAGAATCTCATTTCCAGATTGAGCATTATCATTATACCGCAAGTGTGCCTTCCTTGACAGGCAGAGCGTATACAAATATGATTATTGCCTAAAAAATCTCTTCGAGATGCTGTATAAGTGAAATTTCAGGTTAGAGTTCCCGCCACTTCGGCAAATATGGGACCGGGCTTTGATTGCCTGGGCATAGCCGTGGAGCTTTTCAACACCATCACTGTTGAGGAAGCTTCCAGCTTCAGCATAGAAATCAAAGGAGAGGGGCAAAATACCCTCACCAGAAATACAAATAACCTGGTCTACAGGGCAATGGACAGGGTCTTCGCCAGGCTAAACCGCCAGCCCCCGCCTGTCAGGCTGTCCTGCGTCAACGAAATCCCGCTGTCCAGGGGACTGGGAAGCAGCTCGGCGGCAATTGTAGGTGGAATAGTCGCCGCAAATCACCTTGCGGGGAGTCTTCTTTCAAGAGAGGAGCTTTTGTTCCTGGCAGTGGAAATGGAGGGACACGGCGATAACGTGACTCCTGCTCTGTTCGGAGGCTGCCAGATAGTTCTGAAGGACGAAGCACGCTTTATTCATATCCCTGTCCCCGTATCTCCCGGCTTGACCGGCGCCGTGTTTATTCCGGATTTTTCCATGTCGACAGCGGAAGGCAGAAGAATCCTGCCCGTGCAGATACCGCGTTCCGATGCCGTCTATAATATCGGACGGGCGGCGTTGCTTACACTGGCGCTGGCCACGGGGAAGTTTGACCACTTGAAAATAGCCACCCAGGACAGGCTGCATCAGCCTGCCAGAAAGGCCCTTTTCCCCGCCATGGACAAGCTTATTCAGGCGGCTCTGGAAGCCGGAGGCCTAGGGGCTTTTCTTTCCGGCAGCGGTTCGACAATCATGGCCCTTTCTGTTCAGGAGTCTGCCGCTAAAGTATCCGCGGCCATGCAGGACGCCGCGCGCGGCGAGAAGATAGATGGAAGAAGCAGGATAGTGGCCTTTGCCTCTGAAGGGGCGAAGGTAATTTAAAGATCAAAAAATAATAAATCAAAGATAAAAGAGGGGGTAGTTTGATTTGGCTTTAATTGTACAGAAATATGGCGGAAGCTCGGTGGCGAACGCGGAAAGGATTAAGGCCGTGGCACAGAGAGTGGGACGCACCAGAGACGCCGGGAATGAGGTCGTGGTTGTGGTCTCGGCCATGGGCGATACTACAGATGATTTTCTGAGTCTGGCCAGCCAGCTTTCCGGTAAGCCGGACGAGAGAGAAATGGACCAACTCCTTTCCACTGGAGAGATTATTTCCTGCTCTCTCCTGACCATTGCCCTGAAGGACATGGGATACCGGGCCATCAGCCTCACAGGCGCCCAGGCCGGCATAAAGACGGATGGTACCTACAGCAGAGCACGCATAACGGACATTGAAGCCGGGCGCGTGAGACGGGAGCTGAAGCAGAACAAGATCGTGGTGGTGTGCGGGTTCCAGGGGATGGCTGAGGACATGGAGATCACGACCCTGGGCAGGGGCGGCTCGGACCTCTCAGCCGTGGCTCTGGCGGCGGCGCTGGGAAGCAGGCGCTGCGAGATATACACCGACGTGGAAGGGGTATTTACCGCTGACCCGAGAATCGTTCCCGAGGCCAGGAAGATCGAGGAGATAGGATACGAGGAAATGCTCGAGCTGGCCACTTACGGGGCCAAGGTTATGCATCCCCGGGCTGTGGAACTGGGTGAGATTTACGAACTGCCGATATATGTGGCTTCCAGCTTTGTGGATAAGCCAGGAACATTGATACACGGAGGTATTTCAGTGGAAGTTAAGAACAAGGCCAGAGGAGTTGCCCATGACACCAATGTGGCCAAGATAACCGTGGTGGGTGTGCCGGACAGGCCCGGCATCGCCGCGGCAATTTTTGAGCCGCTGTCCCAGGCTGGAATAAGCGTTGATACGATAGTGCAGAATGCCAGTATTAACAATATTACTGATCTTACATTTACGGTTACAAGGGATGACGTGGCGAAAGCTATGGGTATCGTCGATTCCGTGGCAAAGAAACTGGGCGCCACCAAATGCGCGAGCGATTCCACTCTGGCCAAGATCAGCGTGGTCGGCGCCGGGATGCAGAATACTCCCGGCTACGCGGCGAAGATGTTCAAAACGCTTTCCGAGAAGGGCATAAACATTCAGCTCATAACGACGTCTGAGATAAGGATAACCTGCATAATCGAAGAGTCGAAGGTCAAGGAAGCGGTAAAAGCCCTTCACAGGGCCTTTGAACTGGAATAATAAGAACAAACCGGGCGCCCGCTTGAGGCGGGTATCGTATGGGAACTGTGAGCGAGATAAAGAAGGGGAGCTCCGCCGAGGCGGGCTCCCCTTCTTTTTGTTTCCTTTTTAGACTGATACGACTTCTTTAAGCTCGGGGATCTTGGACTTCAGAATTCTCTCGATGCCATTCTTGAGGGTCATTGTGGACATCGGGCAGCCGCCGCAGGCCCCAACCAGCCTGACTTTTACAACCCCTTCCTTGACCTCCACCAGCTCTACGTCGCCGCCGTCCTGCTGGAGCATACCCCGAATCTCTTGTAAAGCTCCTTCAACTTTCTCTTTCTCTGTATCTTTCGCTTTCATACTGACTCCTCCCAAAAATACTTAACGCGGAAAATTAACATCGACATTGTTTACATTGTAACTATACAATGTCTGGTTTGTCAAACTTACTTCTTGAGGAGCGGGGCCACGATTTCCAGAGTGATCTTCCGTTCCTCGGCGGCTTTCAGCAGAAGTTCCTCTGAGTCTCCCGCTATGTATTTCATTCCGGGCTGAAGCAGCAGGTCCTTATCCAATCCTTCTACTGAAGCATCGAGACGGCCGCTTGGAACACCCAGCGCCCTGGCGAAAATACTCTGGCCCTCTCTGGTAAGAAGCCAGTTTACAAAAAGCTGAGCAGCTTTGGGATGAGCCGGCTTGTCGTAGAGAGCCACATTGCCTCCACCTGCGGACGTCCACATGCCTTCGGCGGGGGAAACATAAGCCAGAGGCACGCCGGCCCTCTGGAAATCGGTCACTATTTCCGGCTTCGTGGTGGTGCCGATGGGGTATTTGCCCTGCGCCAGCCATTCCACCTGCAAGCGCTGGTCCCTGGTGATGACGGGCTCCTGCTTGACGAGTTCTCTCATGAAGTCGTAGCCCATTATCTGGCCGCCCACGATCAGGAAGAACTTCTCGCCCGTGCCGGTTACGGTCGGGTCATTTATGACTATTTTCCCTTTCCACTTTGGATTGAGCAGGTCCTTGTAGGATTTTATTTCCTGCGGGTTGACCAGCGAGGTATTGACGGTTATCGGTATCACCTGGTAGTTGACGAAAGCAAGAAGCTGCCTGTCCTTGTCTATCCAGCGCAGGTCTCCGCCGAACCAGGTTTTCTTATCCAGCGCCTCGGGCAGGAACAGTTCTTTCTCTATCTGGGCCAAGGCGCCGGTGGGTTTAACCAGCGTCAGGACGCTGGTAGCTCCTCCGACGTACACGTCAGCTACATAGATACCGGCGCGCCGCTCCGTGATCGTCCTCTGGCTTATCTCTTCGCCCTTGCCGGTGAGAAACTCAAGCTTGAGCCCCAGCTTCTCCAAAATCGGTTTGGATATGCCGTCTCTGACCGAACTGCCCTGGGTGCTGTACATGGAGAGAACACCTTCTTTCTTCGCCGCTGCCGACAGGTTGTTCCATTTTACCTGCCAGTCGCTCAAAGCGGCGGTCTGTTTGTCTGCAACCGGAGCCTGGCGGGCCGCGGGCTCCGGAGCCGGCGCGGGCGCCATGGTTTGTGTGGCGCAGGCCGACAGGAGAAACAGGCCGAAAATCAAAAGCAGGCTGACAGATTTTAGAGGCTTCATGTTATTATCTCCAAATATGTTTCATACTTCGCCATTCCGGGAGCAGAATCACGCAGATTCTTCGCTCCGCTCAGAATGACACCGTAAAGCGTTTAACTACTTCATCAAAGGGGCGAAAATCTCCACCGCGATCTTCCTCTGTTCAACGGACCCCAACTCTATTTCTTCGGAATCTCCCTGTATGTATTTAATGCCGGGTTTGACCACAGTGGCCGGGTCCAGCCCTTCGGTAGGCACGTCAACTCTGGCGCTGGGCGCGCCGTAGGCTTTGCTGAAAAGTACCTGGGCGTCTCTGGTGAGCACCCAGTTGTTGAAAGCCTGCGCCGCCTTCGGGTGGGGAGCTTTATTCATAAGCGCGAGGTTTCCGCTGCCGGCTGAAGTCCACATTCCCTCCACCGGCGTGATGTGAGCCAGCGGAGCTCCGGCTCTGACAAATTCGGTCACAATTTCAGGTTTGGTGGTCACAACTATCGGGTATTTTCCCTGGGCCAACCACTCCACCTGCTGCCTCTGGTCCCTCAGGATGATGGGTTCCTGCTTAACCAGCTCTTTCATGTAATCGTAGCCCATGATTATGCCCCCGGCGATAAGGAAGAACCGGAGTCCGACTCCGGCCACGGTGGGATCATTAAGTATGATCTTGCCTTTCCACTTCGGATTGAGGAGGTCTTTGTAGGACTTTATTTCGTCGGGCCTTACGAGAGTAGTGTTCACCGTCAGGGGAGGAACAGCGAAGGTTATGAAGGATATGGCTGATTTGTCCTTGTCTTTCCACTTGAGGCCGTCGCCGCCGTACCATGCCTTAGGGTCCAGGACCTCGGGAAGAAATATCTGCGGCTCCATGGGGTCGAGCATGCCGGCTGGCTTCATCTGGGTGAGTATTGTGGTGGAGCCCCCGAGATAGACATCCGCCAGGTAAATTCCGTTGCGGCGCTCCGAAATAAGCCGCTGGCTTACTTCAGCGCCTTTGCCGGTTATGAACTCCAGCTTGAGTCCCAGTTGCTGCTGGATCGACTTTGTGATGGCATCGCGTATTTCGCCGCCGCCGGTGCTGTACATGGAGAGGATGCTTTCTTTCTTTGCCTCTTTCACCAGGTTATCCCATTTTGTTTGCCACGCTTCCTGCGTTACCGCTGCGGGACCCCTGGATATAGGCTCGGGGGCTGTGGCGGGGGTGATGGTTCTGGGGGCGCAGCCGAACAGCAGAAAAAGAGCCAACACCAGAGGTACAGAGATGACCATAAATCTTTTCATTGTTATCCCTCCCTGACGCTACCAACAGTTTTCATACAGTATACATATGTCAGGCTGGTTTTTCCAACTCCGCCTGTTATCGAATTGATCAGGGGGCGTTAACCCCTGAAACCGCAGGTATCCATTCCTCGGTAAGAAGTTTTGCCGGGTCGCCGTATTTTTCCGCTACCTTATGTACCGCGGGGTCGTCCAGGGCCACCAGGTGTCCCGCGTCAATCACTTTTTTACCGTCGGCCAGGACCGTCGGGAAATACAGGTCAACGTGCCTTATCATTTTATACTCGGGAGATATCAGCCCTTCTCCGATAGAGGTATGAATCACTCCGGAGCGGCGGTGTCCGAAGGCCCAGGCGTGTACCCTCGCGGAGCCGTAAAGCTCATCGAAGCGGGCGCCGCGGCGGGCCTTGGGATGCGTGCAAATTCCCACGGTGCTCAGCCAGTTTACGCCGGGGCCGGGATAGTCCGGGAACTGAACGTTCTTGTAATTCTCGATAGTGTTGGCCAGCCTCGCGCCGAATTTGCCTCCGCCTTCGATCTGCGCAACCTGTCCCGCTTTCATCGCGAACTTCGTAAGCGGCACCGGCCCGCCGAAAGTGACGCTGCTTGTGGCGAGGACGCCCTCCAGAGTCACCGAGGGGACGGGAATCATCAAATGTCCGGGCTGGTACGGGACGCCGTGCCTTCTTTCCTGCCTGGCAGAGGCCCGCTTCCACTCCTCCTGCGTTGGTTTCCATCTGAGTTCGGTGCCCTCGGCGTCCTTCAGTTCTATGTCCCGGGCATTGGCAAGGGTTTCCCACGCCGACTTGTCCAGGGCATCCCTTACCTCAACTGGAAAAACCTCATAGTTGGAAGCCAGAAGGTCGGCGGTCCATTCCATCTCCACAAACAGAGGCTTGTCTTTTTTGGTATCTATCGGCAGGTTCGGGGCATGGGCTGTTTTGAGCATGGCCGCCTGCATGACGATATCCGCCTCTCTGGCAGCCTGCCATACCCATGCCGGCCACCAGTTGCGGGAAAAAAGCGTATCCACCAGGTTCTCCGGCTCTTTCAGGTCCGGGTAGCCGTTGAGGCGTATGGTATCGGAGACGCATCCGGCTTCCCTGATGACGGTGCGGAAAGCCTCCTGCACCAGGGGGTCGTTAGTACTGTCCGAGATTATCAAAACTCTGGCGCCGGCTCTCAGTTCAAGGCCGCCGAGCATGGGGTGGCTCTTCCTTTTAGCGATGAGGCGGGCCATGGGCAAAAGCTCTTCAACTGAAGTGATTTCGAGTGTCTTTGGAGTGCGAGGAGGTGGTGCGGTGATTCTAACGGCCATTTCGTCCCTTCCTGTCATACCTGCGATATATTACATGCAAATATATCAATTGCCGGGGTTGCTGTCAATTTGTTTGCAATATAAATTCCGGATATTTTTGAGGGGCAGGAGGCGCTGTGTTCAGGCGCCCCCCTTAGCCCCTTTTGGAGTTATAATTGTGGGGGCGTGCGCCCCCTCCGCGATGCGAGAGACGGTCTACGAGAAAGGAGCATATGGTAGAGAGAGAACAAGCAAGGGAAAAGGAAGCGCAGCAGGTAACCGCGGACCCCGACTGGGATTATCAGAAGAAACAGATGGCGGCGATGAAGGAGGCGAATCTCAGGGGGAGAAAAGTCATCAAGGGAAGCCAGATACCCTGGGTGATTAACCGCCAGGGCATCCTGAAGAGGTATGTGAAGGAATACCACACCGATATCGTACCCAACAGGTGGAACCTGTTTGTTCACGAGATACGCTCGCAGTCCGGCCGTCATGTCCATCAAGGAGGCCTGACCCTGTTCGTTTTGAAGGGCAAGGGGTATTCCGTAGTCGACGGCCGCCGTTATGACTGGTCGGAAGGAGATCTGATAGTTCTGCCTGTTAAAAAGGGCGGCGTGGAGCATCAGCATTTCAACGCCGATGATAAGCCTTCCCGCTGGTTCGCAATCATACAGGACGGCATAACCGAGTTCATCGGCAAGATGTATGTCCAGAAAGAAAACCATCCTATGTGGAAGGGCGCCCCGCCGGACGTATAAGGCGCTATCCGCTGTGGGGTAGACAGGTCTTGTAAACCGTGCCTGTTGCGGGCGTTTTCTACTTTGGCAGCGGCGTCCTGGATGGCCCGTAGACGCCAATCAGCTCGGAGGTTGAGAGCATGTTTTTCTTGACCTCTTTCATGAACTCCTCATATCCGGCGTCCCTGCCCAGTTGCAGCTTTTCAACCTTCAGGGCGAACAGCGTAAACTTATACCTGTGGTCCGGCGTTGGGGGCCATGGCGGGCCGTATTTTACCATTGGCGTGTTTGCCATTCCCATCCGGGCATAGAAATTAGGCACTTCTCTGGCGCCGTCGGGCAGTTTGCCGTCCGGGCGGGCCCCATCGGACAGTTCCCGGGCACTGGCAGGAATATCATGTACCATCCAGTGTATGAATATTCCGCCATACTCTTTTGGGACATCCAGGTCCTCCATGAGGATGGCGAAGCTCTTGGTACCGCCGGGCGGATCGTCCCACTTGAGGGGAGGGGATGCTTTTTGTCCGTCTATGGTGTATTTCTGAGGGATTCTGCCACCGTTGGTGAAAGCCGGGCTCCTGAGCATAAGGACACCTCCTTCTTTTATGTGGCTGGCCGGGGTCTGCAATCGCAGTGCCTTCTATTGTAATTTACTTTCTTCATGAAAATCAATGACCCCCTCCAGGGCTCGAACGAGTTTCGCGGGCCGTCCGGGTCATTGACTACTTGTTGCGCTGATGGTATTTTCAGAAGGGCCGCAGCCGCATTTTGTACTATGAATCATGAGGGGCGTTTACCCCGGCGACGGCTGGTATCCAGTCTTCCGCCAGCAGCTTATCCGGATCGCCGTATTTTCTGGCAACTTTATGCACAGCCGGGTCATCCAGAGCAAGCAGGTGTCCCCGGTCGATGATTGTCTTGCCGTCGGCGCGGAAGGTGGTGAAGTACTGGTCTATGTGCCTTATTATCTTGTAGGTGTTGCCTGCCAGACCTTCTCCGATTGACGTATGTATTACTCCGGAGCGGCGGTGTCCGAAAGCCCAGCCGTGAATCCGCGCGGAGCCCTTCAAGCTGTCCAGGAAGGCGGAGCGCCTGGCTTTGGGATGTGTGCAGATACCGAAGCTGCTGAGCCAGTTAACGCCCGGGCCCGGGCTCCGGGGTGAAGTAAGGTCTTTGAATTCCTCGAAGGACTTCCTCAGCGTCGCTCCGTATTTGCCTCCACCCACCACTTTCGTAACCCTTCCGTCCTCGATGGTCATCTTGATGCGCGGCACCGGCCCTCCAAATGTCATGCTGCTGGCGGCCAGGGTGCCCGCTATTTTTGTGAACGCTACGGGAAGCATAAGGTGACCCGGCATGAAGGGTTTACCTTCCCTCTTTTTCATCTTTGCTATGCCCTCATCCCAGTTCGCTTTGCCCAGGTTCACCCTGAGTTCTGTGCCTTCCAGGTCGGTCAGTTCGATGTCCCTGGCGTAAACGTAGGTCTCCCAGGCTGATTTGTCTATGGCATCCCTGACCTCTATCGGGAAAAGCTCATAGTTGGAAGCCAGAATGTCGGCGGACCATTCCATATCGACAAACTCGGGGTGCTTTCGGGTATCCACGGGCAGATTGGGAGTGTGAGCAGTCTTGAGCATGGCCCCCTGCAAGACGATATCCGTCTGCTTCACTGCCTGCCATACCCAATCCGGCCACCAGTTGCGGGAAAACTGGGCGTCCACCAGCTCGACCGGTTCCTTGATCTCGGGATAGCCGTGAAGCATGATCTTCTCAAGTTTGCCTCCCGCCTCGTCTATGGCGATTTGAAAGGCGTCCTGAACGAGCCGGTCATTCGTGCTGTCCACGATCATCAGCACCTTCATCCCGGGCTTTAGCGACAGGCCGTCGAGCATGTTGTAGCCTTTCCTCTTCACGATTTGCCTGGCTACAGGCAGGAGAGTTTCCACGGATTTGACTTCCTTTGCTCTCGGGGTCAAAGGGGCGGGCGCTTTTGAGGACTTACCGGCCATGTCACTCTCCTTCGTGTCAGTAAAAATTCAATCTTCAGGGAATATAGCAAAAGCTCAAAGAGCTGTCAATGAAGGGAATAGAGATTCGCCTGATCCCCTTGACGTCCGTCGCCTTTGAAGTGATATTGTCATTACCTCTTTTATTCCATCATATTCCTCGTTCTGTTTATATTATAACGTTGCAGTTGCTTTCTATAAACTGCTGTTGCTAACAGGGCATAATATTAAGATGCTCATCCCCCAAAACATGATCATCTTAATCATTTTTAATCTGAATTTCACCTCCGCGGTGATCGTCTTAATCGGACTGATGAGCACCTTAATCATGTTGCATTTCCCACGCCTCACATAAAATCTTAGAACTGTTTTCTTTGTTTCTCGATGGTGCCCAAAGGTGCTATAATGCGAACCGGGTTCGGTTGTCTGCGAATCTCGAAGTCCTGTAATTGTTCGGTCCTGTAATCTATTATGAAACTCACTGTTGTTGATTATGGCGCCAGCAACCTTCGCAGCGTCATGAAGGCGCTGAAGAAGCTTGGCGCAGAGGCCCGCGTAACTTCAAAGAAGTCCGACGTGCTGGGAGCGGAGGCGGTTGTCTTTCCCGGCGTGGGAGCAGCCGGTGACGCTATGGCAAGGCTGTCCAGGCTGGACCTGGTTAGCGCCCTGCGGCAGGTCATAGATGACGGCAAGCCCTTTCTGGGCCTCTGCCTGGGACTTCAGCTCTTATTCGAGGAAACCGAGGAAGGGGGTCCCGGCCTGAAATGCCTGGGGGTTTTGAAGGGAAGCGTGAAGCTTCTTCCATCGAACGGTTTGAAAATACCTCACATGGGATGGAACCAGGTCAAGCAGGTTAAGAAACATCCGGTCTTCTCGGGGATACCCGATGAGAGCAACTTTTACTTTGTCCACAGCTATTATGTGGAACCACAGGACCGGGAGGTGCTCCTGGGCGAAACGGAGTACAGCTGCCCCTTCACAAGCATCATCGCCACGGGAAACCTGGTCGCCACCCAGTTCCACCCCGAGAAGAGCGGCGAACCGGGACTGAAGCTCCTGGACAACTTCCTCAGGTTGAAGTAGCTCCGTTGGAAATCATACCCGCTATCGATATCAAAGAAGGAAAATGCGTCCGTCTTTACCAGGGTGACTATAACAAAGTTACTGTTTACTCCTCAAAGCCTGAGGAGGTAGCTGTCTCCTGGCAGGAGCAGGGCGCCGCGAGGCTCCACATCGTGGACCTGGAGGCCGCTGCCAGCGGGGACCTGGTGAACTTTGAGGTTATAAAGAAGATACGGAAGGCGGCAAAGATACCGTTACAGGTGGGGGGCGGCCTGCGAACAATGGACGCGGTAAAGCGGCTGGTGGACGCGGGAATAGACAGGTTTGTGCTGGGGACCGCCGCCGTGGAAAACCCGGAGATCGTAAAAGAAGTCTCCCTTGTTTATGGGGATAGAGCCATCGTCGGCATTGATGCCAGGGATGGAAAGGTACAGATAAAAGGGTGGTTGAAGTCATCTGATTTGACTGCTAAAGATATGGTATTGAAGATGAAAGATATGGGCGTACGAAGATTCATCATAACCGATATTTCCCGGGACGGTACGTTGACCGGGCCAAACTTTTCGTTTTTTGAGGGACTTGTGAAAGACAGGAGCGTGAAGTTTATCGCTTCCGGCGGCGTCGCGGCCCTGGAACATATAGGTAAATTGAAAAGGCTGGGTTTTGAAGGCGCTATTATCGGCAAGGCGCTGTACAGCGGGGACATAAAGTTGAAAGAAGCTCTGGAGCAGGCAAGAAATGCTGACTAAACGCATCATACCCTGCCTCGACGTTACGGCAGGGAGGGTTGTCAAGGGAGTGAGTTTCGTCAAGCTGAGAGATGCGGGAGACCCTGTGGAACTGGCTTCTTTTTACGATAAGCAGGGGGCCGACGAACTTGTTTTTCTGGATATCACTGCTTCATCTGATGCCAGGAATATCATGGCTGAGGTGGTGGAAAGGGTCTCCGACCAGGTCTTTATTCCGCTGACTGTGGGGGGAGGACTGAGAAACGTGGAAGATATGCGGAGAATCCTGGAGGCCGGGGCGGATAAGGTGGGGATAAATACGGCGGCTGTGGAAAACCCGGACCTGGTGAGGCAGGGAGCGGAGCGCTTTGGCACCCAGTGCATTGTCGTGGCCATCGACGCGAAGAAGGTTGACGGCGGAGCGAGTTCGCAAAAGGGAAACGAGCCAAAATGGGAAGTCTATACTCACGGAGGCCGGAAGCCCAGGGCGCTCGACGCCATTGAATGGGCGAAGACCGTGGAAAAGCTGGGGGCGGGAGAGATTCTTCTGACCAGCATGGATGCGGACGGACATCAGACCGGATACGACTTGGAGTTGACCAGAAGAATATCGGAGTCCGTTGGAATACCGGTTATCGCCAGTGGGGGAGCCGGGGAGCTTTCTCATCTCTACGATGCCCTGGCTGCCGGTAAAGCCGACGCTGTGCTGGCCGCCAGCATTTTCCACTACGGGACCTATACTATACAGCAGGTAAAACACTACCTTCGTGAAAGGGGAGTGCCGGTAAGGCTCTGAAGCAAAATGCAAAGTGCTAAGGGCAAGATGAAGAAGCGAAATTCTCCGCACATGAAAGATGGTTCCGAGAGTCACGGATGGCGGCACGCGGGCGGAAAAATGATAGAACGCGGCGCAGAAAGTCTTTCTCAGGCAGAGCTTCTTTCTATCTTGATCGGTACTGGCATCAAAGGGAAATCAGCGGAGAAGATAGGCGAAGAAATCATCGCCAAGTTTGGTTCCTTCAAGGGGATAGCGAATCAACCGGCGGAAAAATTCCTGAAAATAAGAGGGCTGGGAGAGGTTAAAGTTATCAGAATCGCCGCTGCTTTTGAAATTGCCAGAAGAATTGTCAACGAAGTGATGGAAGACAATGAAAGAGAGCGCTAAGAAGACATCTCTAAGTATTCCTGGTTCTTATGGAACCGCGGTCCATAAGACGGAGCGTTCAGGCGTAGCTCTCCTGATGCACTGGATGAGGAATATTATTGAAAAGCAAGACCTCGATCTGGGCATGCCCGATGTCGAAACCTCCGGCGATGATAAGAAGATGCCGGATGCAGTCATATATGAATCAAGGAAAAGCCAGAAAGTCCTCTGCCTCATCGAGGCCAAACTACCATATTATGATGTCTTTGACGAGCACGAGCTAAAGGAACCCGCCAGAAAGAAGGCCACTCAGAGGGGAGCAAAGTACTTTGCCCTTACCAATTTCAGGAAACTGGTCTGGTTCAATACTGAAAAGGTTAACGCTCTTAAACCTCATGAAGAACAGGTCGTGGAGAAATATGCCCTTTCTGAACTGGAGAACCTTGATGACATCGAACAAACAAAATACAGCGACTCGATAAGAAAGAACCTTGAGCATTTTCTCAAAAAGCTTTATGCAGTTTATTCAGGACAGGAAGCCGAACCAAAACATGCCATAGACGAATTTCTGATTTTGAGGCTTCAGGAAAAAATCAGAGTACTGTCTTTTTATTACAAGGGAATTATTGATGACCTGTGCCATAAGAATGCCACTTTCAGCAAAGAATTAACCAGATGGTTTACAGACCAGGGATGGGGCTTTTCCTGGCAGGCCAGGGACTTCGACAAAGCTGCGAGACAGACCGCCTATCTTCTAATCAACAAGATTCTTTTCTATAACCTTCTTCAGGCGAAAAGGCCTCATGAGCTTCCTCCGCTTGAAATACCTCAAGGTTTGTTGAAGGGAGCGCAACTTCGAAAAATCGTGCAGAGTTTCTTCGATGAAGTCTTGAAGATAGATTATGAGACCATCTATACGACGGATTTCATTGACTCAGTGGCCTTCCCGGATCAGGAAGAGGTTATCAAGGAGATCAAAGAACTGGTAAGCGTTCTTCGTCAGTACGATTTTTCAAAACTTGGTTATGACATTCTGGGCAGGATTTTTGAGCGCTTAATACCGGAGGATGAACGGCATAACTTAGGCCAGTATTTCACAAGTCCCGACGTAGTAGATTTGATATTAAAGTTCTGCTTGCAACATGAGGATGATAAAGTCCTCGATCCCTCCTGTGGAGCCGGAACCTTTCTGGTCAGAGCCTACCAACACAAGAAGTTAATGAATCAGTATAAGAAGCATGAAGAAATCCTGGATACCCTGTGGGGAAATGACATCGCCAAGTTTCCGGCCACCCTTGCGACCATCAACCTGGCCATAAACGATCTTGGTGTGGATAAGAACTATCCCAATATCCTGCACAAGGATTTCTTTACCCTTTTTGTTGGAGTGGAAGGCTTTGACCCAGAGGAATGGAGAAAAGCAAGAGCAAAAACACTTGGCTTACAGGAGAGAGAAGTTATTTATCCCCGCTGGTTTGACGCTGTAGTTGGCAATCCCCCTTACACCCGCCAGGAAGAGATTTCAGAAATATCGCCGGAGGATAAAGGGTACAAGGAGAATCTCATTGGGAAGGCGCTTCTGGATCTGGATGGCGAAAAGATGGCTGAGATCGGCAAGAGGGCAGGTATTCATGCCTACTTTTTCGTTCACGGGACCAAGTTCTTGCGAGATGGGGGGCGTTTCGGCTTTATTGTATCCAATTCGTGGCTCGACGTGGACTATGGCAAGGGACTTCAGGAGTTCTTTCTGAACAACTACAAGATTATCGCTATTATTGAATCTAAAGTGGAGCGCTGGTTCGCGGAGGCGGATATCAATACCAGCATTGTTATCCTTGAAAAGTGCCGGGATAAGAAGGGAAGGGACGAAAATCTTGTCAGATTCGTTTATCTGAAAAAGCCCCTCAGGACTTTTATTCCGCCTGCTCAGGATATGTGGGAAAAGCAGCTTGAGAGACTAAATGAAATAGATAAACTTAAAAAGACCACCCTGGGGCATAATGATTTTTATGAGAATGAGGAACTGCGGATTTTCCCGAAAGGCCAGAAAGAGCTGTGGGATGAGGGATATGATCTTGAAGAGAAGAAGTATACCGGCGCCAAGTGGGGCAAATACCTCAGGGCGCCGGAGATTTTCTTCAAGATTTTGGAGAGGGGCAAGGGCAAGCTGGTGCCGCTCACGCAGATTGCTAAAGTTAGGCGCGGCTTTACTACTGGCGCTAATGAATTCTTCTATCTCACTGAAGAGGAGATAAAGCGCAAAGGCATTGAGAAAGAGTTCTGGATGCACCAGGACGATAAGGGAAATTGGGTACCGAATTATGTCGTCAGGTCGCCGCGGGAGTGCGACTCTCTTGTGGTAAAATCCGAGGATCTTAAATACCGCGTTTTGATGATTCACAAAGACAGGAAAGACCTGAAAGGTACGAAAGTCCTGAAATACATCCAGGAAGGAGAACGAAAGCAATTTGATAAGAGGCCAACCTGTGATAGTAGAGAGAGGTGGTATGATTTAGGAGAACGAGAACCGTCTGGTTTTCTACATCCCATGATCCATAATGACAGGCAGCTTATAGCGATCAACAATTCGGTTTGTTATGTGGATCATAATCTTTTTGAAATTCAACCAAGAAAAGGGCAATGGCTGATGCCATTAGCTGCGTATTTTATGTCTTCCCCTGCCATTCTAGTCAAGGAACTTGGGGGTCGTGTGAATTTGGGACAGGGAGCTCTGAAAACTGAGGGCATAGACATCGAGCGTTTTCTGTCTATCCATCCATTACAGGTGAAAAAAGGACTCGCTACAAAGCTTAATAACTGGATAGATAAGCACGCCGATTTTGTTCATGAATCTTGTTTCAAGGAACTAGGCGTACTTGGAAGCGAACAAGTTGAACTTGATAAAGTCAAACCAGACCGCCGCGAACTGGACAAAATCATCATGGGTGAAATCCTGGGGCTTACAGGCGAAGAACAACTGGAAGTTTACCGGGCGATAATAGATTTGGTAAAATCCAGGATCGACAAAGCAAAGAGTACCGAGAGCGAGAACAAAGTGGTTGATGGCATTAACGTGTCATACCTCAAGAACACGGTCATGGATAGAATTAAGGAGCCATGAGATAGCGAGTATTGACGGCTTTTCAGGAGCAAGAACATGAGCGATAATCCCTCCACTGAGACAGGTGTCCGGATGAAGACCATTGGTGATTTTCTAAGAGCAAGAATTCTCCCTTTGCCTGAAGAATCGCTGGATATGCGCGAGACGCCTTACCTGTTTCTGGACAATATGCGGATTGTGAAAGAAATCTGGGGATGGAAAATATTCTATACCAAATCGGGGAGAAAGAAAGAGGAGTTTCTTGAATGCCGTTCAGAGGAGGAGGCGCGCTATTTGAAGGCCCTCATTGATTCGGGCTTAAGAGAGATACCGGTTCCCAAGGATGATGAGTATTTGAAGAGTATCCTGCCCGAATTGGAGAGAGTAAAGGCAAGAATTGACGAAATCCTTCATCAATATATGGATACCATTCGGGACCGCAGCGCGCGAGAACAGTTGAGGCGCGAGGTATATGAGGACTGCGTCAAGTAAAAAGGAGGAGGAACGAAATGGCAGTAGCAGCAAAAACCATGGTAGCTGACATGCAGGCCGAGGGGGCGGAGGTCTTTGTGGAGATGCTAAACAGGCAGGGAGTGGAGTACATCTTCATGAATCCCGGTACCGATACCGTGCCCATCCAGGAGGCCCTGGCCAAGTTCCAGACACTGGGGAAAAAAGCCCCAAAGGTCGTCCTCTGTCTGCATGAATTCGTGGCTATGTCCGCGGCCCACGGGCACTTCATGGTTTCAGGCAAGCCCCAGGCCGTTCTGGTCCACGTGGGCGTGGGCACCCAGCAGCTGAGTGGGGCTTTACATAACGCCCACCGGAGCCGCGTTGCCGTCCTGCTATGCGCCGGGACTACGCCGTACACATTGAGAGGGGACCTGAAAGCAGGGCGCACCACCCATGTCCACTGGCTTCAGGACCAGTTCGACCAGGCCGGGATAGTCCGGGACTACGTGAAATGGTATTACGAGCTGAAATGTTCGGACCATATCCAGGAAGTGATGCCCAGGGCTTTCCAGGCCGCGATGTCGGAGCCAAAAGGCCCGGTTTATCTCATGCTGCCCAAGGAAGTTCTGACGCAGAAGTATGAAAAGAATCTGGAGGCTCTTGAGAAATTTCCGCCGGTCATAAGTCCCGAAGCTGATTCCGACGCTCTTTCGACCCTCGCCCGCTGGCTGGTGGATGCAGAGAGGCCGATGATAATGACGGGCTTCTCGGGCCGCAACACTGCCTCCGTGGCCCCTCTGGTGCATCTTGCGGAGACTCTTGGAATAGCGGTGATAGATGATCGGAACAGAATGAACTACCCCTCTCATCATCCCTGCTGGCAGGGCTCCGATCCCGGCGCTTACATCACGAAGGCCGATGTGATACTGATAATAGATAGCGACGTCCCGTATATACCTGCTTTTCATTGTCCCTCTCCGGGAGCGAAAGTCGCTTTCCTCGACCTGGACCCTGCCAAGAAAGATATACCCATGTGGTCCTTCAACGCCGATATGCTCATTCAGGGCGATTCAGCCAAGTCTATCCCCACGCTTCTTAAAAAAGCGAAAGAGCTGCTTACAAAGAAGCACGTGACCAAAATCCAGAAGAGGCTGGACAAGTTGCAGGCGGAGCACGAAGCGAGAATAGCCAGATGGACCAGGGAAGCCGTGGAGAAGTCGAACCAGAAACCGATAGAGCCGGAGTGGTTGTCACACTGCATCAATGAGGTAGTGGATGGGGAGACGGTTGTGCTAGGTGAAACGGTGACAAATGATGATTCCGTGTCGAAGCTGGTGCATACTCATCAGACCGGGACTTACTTCAAGAACGGGGGCGCGGGCCTGGGGTGGGCGCTGGGAGCGGCGCTGGGAGCGAAGCTGGCCGCGCCGGACAAGACGGTCATTTCCCTGGTGGGAGACGGAGCTTTTCTTTACGGGCTTCCGGTTGCTACTCTCTGGGCGGTCAGGCAGAGCCATGCGCCGTTTCTTACCATCATATACAACAACAGGGTCTATCTGGCTCCCAAGCGGAGCATAAGGTCGGCGTATAAAGAGGGTTTCTCTCAGACACATAATACCTGGGTTGGGGTGGATATAGACCCTCCGCCGGATTATGTGCTTCTGGCGCAGTCCTGCGGCGCCTATGGCGAAAGAGTGGAGGAGCCCGACGGGATTATGGCAGCTCTGGAGAGGGCGCTGAATGAGGTGCGGGGGGGGAAGGCGGCGGGGCTCGATGTGGTTTTAAGAAAGCCGTGAACCTGAATCAAAAATCAAAGATGAAAGATTGAAAATGAAATTCCGGAATGCGGTGTTGCAAGCGTCCGGACAGGAGCTCTGAAATACACATGTTGAAGTTCGATGAAAAGGGGCTTATACCAGCTGTAGCGCAGGACGCGAAGACTGGTGAAGTGCTTATGGTGGCCTACATGAACCAGGAGGCTGTGAGGCTGACCCTGGAGAGCGGGGATGCCTGGTTTTACAGCCGCAGCCGCAAAGAGCTGTGGCACAAGGGAGACACCTCGGGCAGCTTCCTCAGGGTCGTTTCGGTGACAAAGGACTGCGATGAGGACTGCTTACTTGTTAAAGTGAACCCCGAGGGTTCGGTATGTCATACGGGCAACCGTACCTGTTTCTTCCAGCCGATGGACGGGAAGTCCACAGTCTAGTGCCGGGTAGATTCTTCGCTACGCTCAGAATGACAGTCGTAGGTTGTCACCCTCACCTAGCCTCCAGTCTGAGGGAGAGGAATTGTAACCTGCTCTTCCCTGTCCAGACGTATGACCTCGGTCAGCGCGGATATAGCTACCTCCAGCTGTGAATCATCCGGCTGCCTTGTCGTGAGCGATTGAAGCGCGAGGCCGGGAGCGAGCATCAGCTTGACCGCAAAGTTTTTCGTGTGGCTGGCTCCGAGCCTTATGGCCTCGTAAGCTATGGCGGCAATCAGCGGTATGAGAACAACGCGGGAGATAAGGCGCAGCCACAACGGGGGCCTGCCCAGCAGGGCAAAGACCAGGATGGCTACCAGCATTACGATGATCAGGAAGCTGGTTCCGCACCGTACGTGGGCGGTAGAGTACTTTTTAACAGGCTCGACTTCCAGCGGGACGCCCGACTCATGGGCGTTTACAGTCATATGCTCCGCTCCATGATAGGCGAAAACCCTTCTTATCTCAGGTATGAGGTTAATGAGCCACAGGTAAATGAGAAAGATGAGCAGCCGGATTGCACCCTCCGACAGGTTGCTGACAAGAGCGGAGGCGATATACCTGTCGAGGAGATGTATCAGGAAGAGAGGCGCGACGAAGAAAAGCGCCACGGCGAAGAGGACCCCCATCCCCAGGGAAAACCAGAGCGCCTGCTTCGGGATAGCTTCTTCTTCTCCCTGGGAAGCATTAGCGGAATACATAAGGCATCTGGTGCCGAGTGACAGGACTTCAACGATGCCGAGAAAGCCCCTCACAAAAGGCATCTGGCTCACCTTGCGGCTGTAAAAGGCGGGCAGAGGCTCGCTCTTGAGCGCTATCTGACCGTCGGGTCTCCTGACGGCGACGGCAAAATATTTTTTGCCCCTCATCATTACGCCTTCTATGAGGGCCTGGCCGCCATAATAAAAGGGTTTATCCGGCTTCTTTGATGCACTCACCAGTTGTTGTCTCCACCTGTGTTCAGAATGTCTCCTGTGTCCGCAAATAAAAAAGCCCCGCCTTGGCGGGGCTCATTTATCGATGTAGTAGCTCTGGCCGTAAATGCGGTTATTTTTCGGCTTCTTTGGTTGCCTCGGGCTTTTCGGTCTTTTCCAGTTTCTTGCCGTAGCGTCTCATGAAACGCTCCACCCTGCCTTCCACATCCATGAGGCGCTGAGCGCCCGTGAAATAGGGATGGCACTTGCTGCAAACCTCGACCTTCAGCTGAGGCTTGGTAGAGCCGGACGTAAAAGTGTTGCCGCAGAGGCAGGTAATCTTCGCATCCGGGAAATATTTGGGATGAATCTTCTCTTTCATGTGTATCAGGCAGCTATGATGCTGACTTTCTTTCTCTCCTTTGTAGCATGGGAGTACTCCACAAGGCCGTCAATGAGGGCAAAAAGCGTATAATCGCGCCCCACGCCCACATTTTCGCCGGGCCTGATGTGCGTGCCATGCTGGCGGACAAGTATTGTTCCGGCTCTTACCTGTTGCCCTCCATATCTTTTGATTCCGAGCCTCTGGCTCTGGCTGTCTCTGCCATTTCTGGAGGTAGCGCCACCCTTTTTATGTGCCATTTGTTTAGCTCCGTACTCTTCCGTGATTTACGGAAGAAGAATTTCCTTGATATTCAGCATTGTGTAAGGCTGGCGGTGGCCGTTCTTGCGTCGGTATCTCACTTTACTCTTGTATTTGAACACGATTATCTTCTTATCTTTGCCGCTTTCCACCGCGCTGGCTTTCACTTTAGCTCCCTGAATCACGGGGTTGCCGATAGTCGTGTTTGTCCCGTCCGAGACCAGCAGAACCCGGTCAAGCTCCACCACGCTACCTTCCTCGACCGGCATGCGGTTTACTTTTATGGTCATGCCGGGCTTCACCTCGTACTGCCGGCCACTGGTTTCAACAATAGCGTAAATCTTAGTACTCCGTAACTTATTTCAGTAAAGTTTAGCAGGTGCGTAGCTAGACTGTCAAGGAAAACTGTAGATGTTATTAGCGATTCTTTCCGACCGGGTTGTTTGAGACTCTTTGCTCGCCGCAGTGCATACATTGAAAGATACGGTTATCTACAGACAATGTTCTGTTCTCTATCCAGTGGTGTGCTCCTGCGGCTGACTTCTTACATCTCCAGACATCCGACTTGAGATATGTCTGATATGGGGACTCCTTACTTCGATTCAAGCTAAACCTCCTTGTGTCCTGTCTACTGCCAGGACGATCGGGATTCACCTATATGGATTGAGAATCCCTGCCGGACGCCATTGGCATTTATGATAAAGACATACATAGGCCGGGTATTCCCGGCCTATGTATGCTCTTAGAGTCAAACTGACGAGGCGTTCACCGCCTGTAGCTGTAACTGCTGCTGCTGTCGGAACGCTGCGCTTTGTTGGTCCGGCGGCATGAGGGGCAGCGCTTAGGCTCATTTGTAAAGCCTTTAGACAGGAAGAACTCCTGTTCTCCGGCGCTGAAAGTGAAGTTTGTCTTGCAATCGGAACATTGAATTGATTTGTCCTGAAAACTCATTGGATGACCTCCTCTCTTTTAAATTTGAGTTAGAGTTCGGGCCATCCAACACTTAAGGTAAATCCAGGGGGATTGGAAAGAAGCTTGTAATAACCTAAACTGGAACTATTAGTTATTATACACTTAATTGAGCCTGTTTGTAAAATGATAGTATATTCCAATACAAGATGCGCCTGAAGGGGATATCGATTTCTAACACAAGATGATTCTGGAGAGATAAGGCATCTCGTTTATGATTGGGACATGCAACTGATCATGAACGACAAAAGATTACAAACAATTGAACA
>ORJL011274368.1_pt1 | contig 40333 bp, 30 predicted proteins | sample 1779941 | NCBI WGS metagenome assembly ORJL01 (sample SAMEA104232317, study PRJEB22302) | groundwater metagenome | biome: forest; feature: aquifer; material: groundwater | place: USA | collected 2011-08-07 | depth 5.8 m | reverse complement strand
GTAATATACTCACTACGCTAGCGAAAGCGCAAGTTCTTTTTGAAAAAAAGAAAATGCTGATCACCCTGTGAAATCAGCGAAATCTAACGGTTGAGCACTTTTGACGGATCGTAGTGAGCATTTTTGACCTGGAAGTCAGGCCGGGAGTGGCGGCAGCTCACATTTTCGAGATGAAACGATAGCTGCCGGAATCGAGGGAGATCACAGCACGGTCGCCCTCCATCCGGAGAAGCTTGACGCCCGCATTGCCTTTGAGGTCATTACCGCCCTCGGTGATGGAGCTGCCGGTCTTGGCCGGCAGATAGAGAGTAGCCGTGGTGTTCGGGGGGATTGTGGCGTCGAGTTCAAAGCGGTCGGACGTGCTTTTCCAGGCGGTGGCGATCCTGCCGTGGGCGCTCATGTGTTCGGCTTTGACCCAGTCGATCGGTTTGTTGTCCGGATTGCTGCCCGCGGTTGGGGGCCTGGGGCGCAGGACAATCCGCTGGAAGCCGGGACCCTCGTTGTCGACCCCGGCGAGATCGCGGAACATCCATTCGCAAACGGCGCCGAAGGCGTAGTGGCTGAAGCTGTTCATGGCGGCGTTTTGGTTCCCGCCCTGGCCGTTGAAACCGTGCTCCTTGGTGTAGCTATCCCAGCGTTCCCAGATGCTGGTCGCCCCGTTGACGACCTCGTAGCCCCAGGACGGGAACGCGCGACTCTGGAAAAGCCGCACTGCAAGGTCATGATGGCCGTGGGCGGTCAGCACGGGAAGCAATGGCTTGGTGCCGAGGAAGCCGGTGGCCATGCGGAAGCCATTGCTCGCGATCTTCGCGGCCAGCCGGTCCGCGGCGGGCTTCACCATGTCGTCCGGCAGCAGTCCGAAGGAAAGCGCGAGAACGTACGCCGTCTGCGTGTCCACCCGCAACGCGCCGCCGGGCCCCACGTAGTCGTGCTGGAAGGCGATTCGAATGCCGGTGAAAAGCTTGCGATAGGCGGAGGCCTCTCGGCGCTTGCCAACCGCCTGAGCCATCTCGGCCATGAGTCTGGCGTCGAGAGCAAAGTAGGCGGCGTCGATGAATTCAATCGGGGTGGTCTCGCCCAGGTTCAACCAGTCGCCCCACGTGTTCCCGATGGAAACGCCACGGAGGCTTGGTGACGAGCGCTTTCGCCACTCCATGAAGCGGGTTAACGATGCCCAGTGCCGCTCGATGATTCGCGTATCGCCATAGACTTGCCAGATTGTCCACGGGCAGATGACGCCCGCATCGGTCCATGCCGTGCCGAACGTTTTCCCGGGTGCGCCGTGTGCCATCGGGTAAGGGCTGTAGTCAGGATAGGGGCCGAAATCGCGCTGGGCCTCCTCCACATCGTCCAGCCACTTGGTGAAGAAGGCGCTCACGTCCGCGTTGCAACTGGCGGCGCGCACGTAGGCCTGGGCGTCGCCCATCCACCCAAGGCGTTCGTCGCGTTGGGGGCAATCGGTGGGCACCTCTACGTAATTCGCCAGTTGAGTGCGGCGGATGTTCCGAAAGAGCTGGTTGGAAACCTCATCCGAACAGGCGAACGAGCTGGTCAGTGGGGTGTCGCTGTGCAGGACCAGGCCGGTGACAGCGCCCAGCTCGGGCTTGGTCGGCATGCCGGTCAGCTCCACAAACTGGAAGCCGTGGTAGGTGAAGCGCGGCGTCCAGGTCTCGCCTGCGGCATCACCGCGCAGAGTGTAAGAATCCGAGGCCCGGGCTTTGCGAAGGTTTTCCGTCATCAGACTTCCGTCGGGGTGCAACATTTCGGCGTAGCGGATTCGCACCTGGGTGCCGGCCCGGCCCTTGACCTTGAGCCGGATGTTACCCGCGAAGTTCTCGCCCATGTCGAAGATATAGACTCCGGGTTTCGGCTCGGACATCCGGCGGGCTTTCAATTCCTCGGTCACATGGATCGGCGGGCCGGAGTAGGCCTGGAGCTTGCCAGGCTTCTGGAATCCGAGTTCTACTTCACGATCGCCCATCCCATCGGAGAAGAGCGCCTTCACGCTCCCCTTGTCTTCGGCGCGTATGCTGGCCACCCACGCATCGTCCTTGAAACCGGCATTCGACCATCCGGGCTCCTCCAACCGCGCGTCGAAAGCCTCGCCCATGATCAAGTCGGCTTCGCGGGTAGGACCGTCGCCACTGACCTTCCACGTCGTGTCGGTCCCGACGATCTCACGCGTGCCATCTCCGTACTCGACCTCAAGCTGGGCAAGCAGGGCAGGGGTCTTACCGTAGAAACATCGGCCCGCTTTGTTTGGCCCGTAGCCAACCAGCAGCCCGTACCCGACGTACCCGGCATACCATCCGTCGGCGACGGTAATTCCGATGGCGTTCGCGCCTGTTTTCACGAGGGGTGTCACGTCGTGAGCGCGGTAGTAGGCCCGTTTGATGTAATCCGACCAGCCGGGCTCGAAATAGACGTCCGAGACACGGCGCCCGTTGATTTGCGGGTCGCCGATGCCGAGCACTGAGGCATAGAGCGTGGCCCGCTTGACCTGTTTGGCGGCGGAAAACTCCTTCCGGTATTGCCGGGCGGGAGGCAAAAAGAGCGTCTCACGGCTGGCGTGGACTGGTGTCGCGTCCTTAAAGCTGATCCACTGGGCCTGCCAGTCCTCGGTCTTGAGCAGGCCCATGGACCAGCGTGCGCCCTGGCTCCATTGGGACATCCTGCCGTGACTATCCCAGACTTGAACCTTCCAGAAGCACTGTTGGCGTGAGGACAACGGACTGCCTCTATAGATGACGTTTACCGTCTGGCCGCTTTTCACCTTGCCGGAGTCCCAAAGGTCGCCTCGGTTGGCACCGAGCGTTCCTGTGCTGCCTGCAACGAGAACGCGGTAAGCGGTCTGTTTCTGGCCGCGCTCGCCGGACTGGAGGTGCCAGCTCAGCCGCGGCTTGGTTTCGTCGATGCCCTGCGGGTTGACGAGGTACTCCGTGCGGAGATTGGCCGGGACCACACCCGTGCCGGTGTAAGCGGGGCGGGCTCCGGGAATCATCGACTTGTCCGGCCCGGAGGCTGAGGAACTCGCGGCGTGCGAGGTGGTCGGCGGAATCAGCGAGCACACAAGGAAAGCGAATGCGGTTTGGAGCGTGCGTAAGTGTTTCATGTCTTGAACTGGATTCGGAGTGTGGATCAGCGACGCAGTGCCTGTCAATCCGCCGCGGGTGCCTGATCCGGGGGGGGACTTATGGAGCGGCAACAGAGCAACAGATTATGGCAACAGATTATGCTTGCAGTCCAGTGAGCCACTCGCAATTGTTCGCGCGTGAAAATCTTCTCGAATCGAGGTGATGGACACTTGTGCTATCACAAGAGCGAGGCCAATATCGGCGCGCGCTGGCTTGGCATGAATGTGCAATGCCAACCTCTCGGCTCGGGTGTTTTTTCCTCCGCAAGGTGATGCCTCTTGAGCGCAAAGCCCTCCAGCAAACAACTCACAGGGCATGAGTTGCGGGGTTGGATAACGCGTTATGAACAAGCACGACCAAACCGTTGATGAGCACTTGGGGGCCATCGGAGCGATCTGCCCGCGTTTGCTTTATGCTTTGCAGGTAAGCTCCGAAGCGGTGTGGGGTGAGATCATGAGAATGGAATCCGCCTGCCGGGCCTTCGAGAAGGCCTGCTTCGGCCTCGAGAAGGAATCAGCCGCCGTGCGCGAAATCATGACTCTCGTCGGGGATCTGCGCCACCAAATGGCCAAAGACGGGCTGATGGACTACGAGGAATTTGACGCGTTCCGCCAGGAAGTGGCGGCCGTCCGGAGTTGCGCGAACCGGCTGCGGAATTCGTTCGGAGACACTAGCCCCGGGAGTAATCGCCGCTTAAAGACTTACGTTTTCTATTGCTCCAACAATTTGGACGCGGCCCGACTCGGCGGTCTGGGTGAGGAAGTCGGCGGAGACACGGTCAAGACCATCGGCCTGCCCTGCTCGGGAAAAGTGGATGTGCCCTATCTGATCAAAGCGCTGGAAACAGGCGCGGACGGTGTGGCGATTGTGGCCTGCAAGAAAAAGGAGTGCCGTCACTTCGAGGGCAGTCTGCGCGCCCACAAACGCGCCGAGGCGGTCGAAGCGTTGCTCGAGGAAATCGGATTCGGCGCGGGACGAATGGCCGTCATTGAGTGCGCGAAGGACGGCGCCGGGCGAGTCTGTGAGGAAATCAAGCAGTTCATAGAGCAAGTCCGACGTCTGCCCCAAGCAGGCATCCCCAGTGGTGCGATGAACAAACAGGAACAAGTGGTTGCATGAAAGTTGATAGCCAACTCGCCAGAAGAATTGAGAGCGGAGAGTTCATTGTCACCGCCGAGCATGCGCCGCGGACCACGGCGAATCTGTCCGCCACGGAAGCGGCCTTGAGAGCCTTGGGCGGCAAGCTCACGGCGGTCAACATGGGCGACAACCAGCACGGTGTGGCGATGTCTTCCCTGGCCGCCTCGGTGGCGGCGCTCAAAGCGGGTCTTGAGCCGGTTCTCCAAATGGTCACCCGCGACCGGAACCGCATCGCTCTCCAGTCCGACTTGCTGGGAGCGGCCAGTTTGGGGATCAAGAATGTGCTTTGCTTGTCCGGTTATCATCAGACGCTGATCGGCTGTCCGGAGTCAGCCAACGTCTTTGACATCGACTCGACCCAGTTTGTCGAGATGACCACTCGGATGAGCGAGCGGAGCCTGCTGGCCGACGGGACGAGAATCGACGGGACGTTTTCGATGTTGGTGGGAGCGGTGGCCAATCCCTTCCTCAAGCCGCTGGAACTCAATCTGCTCAGGCTCCGCACCAAAGTCGAGGCGGGCGCCCGGTTCATTCAAACGCATCCGGTCTTTGATCTCGAGACGTTCAGTCAATGGCTTGAGGCGGCGCGCCGGGCGGGGTTGACCGGACAAGCCGCGATTCTGGCCAGCGTGTTCCCTTTGGAGAGCACGGCGGAGGCTCAAGAACTGCGCCGGACTCATCCTGATTTTGTCATCCCGGAGGCGGTGATGGAACGTCTCCGAACCTCGGGTGACGGCGGCGGGAAGCCGGGCTTCACGCTCTGCGTGGAAACCATAAAGAAGTTGAAGATAATGGAGGGAGTGCGCGGGATACATATTCTCTCCGGCGGCAAGGAAGCCGTCGTGCCGGAGTTGCTGGCCATCGCGGGGCTGTCGTGACCGGAACAGAGTATGCCGGAGAAATATCATATCAAGACCCGTCCGGTGCCGCCGCGCCGGCCACGCATCGGCAAACACGGCGTGGTGGACTGGCGGGAGGATTGCGCGCGGTGCCACAACTGCGTGAAGAAGGCCTGCGTCTATGACCGCTACCGGCAGGAGGCGGATTACATTCGCAACCTGAGCGAAGTGGAGGCGCTGTTTTTCGACTGCATGGGGTGTTTTTCCTGCGTGCAGGATTGCACCAAGGGCCTCTTGCGCCTGTCCATCAATCCCGTCTATGAACGCCTCGGGAACAGCTACTGGAAGCCCGACATCATCAAAACCACGTGGCTTCAGGCGGAAACCGCGAAAATCCCGGTCTCGGGCGCGGGCTACCGAGGGCCGTTCTCGGGGCCGGGTTTCGATTCGATGTGGACGGACATGTCGGAGATCGTTCGTCCGACCCGCGACGGGATTCACGGACGAGAGTATATCAGCACGGCGGCCGACATCGGGCGCAAGCCTCCGTATCTGGCCTTGCAGGGAGATCGAGTCACGTCCGAGCTGCCTCCCCTGGTGTCGATCCCGATGCCGCTGATCATCGACCTAAGTTCGCCAGTCCATACGTTGCCCCAGCTCGACGCGCTGATCGAACAGACGGCCGCGGCGACCGACTTGATCGCGATCATGGATGCCCGGCACCAAGCGGCGACCGAGAAGCACCTGCGCCATATCGCGTTTTATCTGGAGCCGGACAGTCCCCCGGTGCCGTCCGAAACGCTAAGGAAGACCCGGCTGGTGGAAATCGCCGACAGCTCGGCGGTGATCGAGCACATCAAGGAACTCAAGAAGATCCATCCGGAGATCGTGACCTCCATCAGGGTGGAGTTGACCGCGGCGGGCCTCGGGCGGGCCATCGAGTTGGCTGGGTTGCCGGAGGTGGAGGCGATCCATGTCGTGGCGGACGCCAATGGCAACGAAATCGGCGCGCGATCGCCGCGCTTTCTGAAGGACATGCTCCGGCAACTTCACACCACCCTCATCGAGAAGGGCGTCCGGGACGAGATCACACTCATCGCCGGCGGCGGCATCGCGCTGCCGGAACACATGGCCAAGGCGATCATTTGCGGCGCGGACGCGGTGACGATGAACCTGCCGCTGATGATCGCGCTGGATTGTCATTTGTGTGAGAGCTGCAAGCCGGGCCGGGCGTGCCCCGCCAAGCTGGAGACGATTGATCTCGATTTCGGGGTGGGCCGAATGACGAATCTGATCGCGGCCTGGCATGACCAGTTGATCGAGCTGATGGGCGCGATGGGCATGCGCGAGGCGAGGCGTCTGCGCGGCGATGTCGGACGCGCCATGTTCTTTGAGCAACTTGAAGAGGAGACCTTCGGCAAACTTTATGGCGCCAGAACGAGGCATTAACGAGCTGCTGCCCGAGAACACGCTCAAGACGCGCGTGCCGCAGGAACACGTGGAGCGGGTCACCCGCCCGGCACCGTCCCGCTATCGCAATGAAATCGCCAAGTACCTTGTCCATCGCAGCCAGGACTGCCGGCGTTGCGGGAAGTGCGGCGAGGTTTGTTCCCACCATGTCCATGCGCGCAACCCCGGCTTCAAGTATTTTGGCGAGCCTCTTCACCACTTGTGCATCGGGCCAGCCTGCGAAAAAAGCGGCCATTACTGCGTGACGCAGTGTCCGCAAGGAGCGCTGATGGTCCGGGAGAACCCGATGTATCATGCGCTGGGCGATTATCGCTGGTCGAGCGACATGATTCTGGCGACCTGGAAAATGGCTGAGACCGGTGACGTGCCGCCGGCGGACTATGACTACAACTACGAGTGCGGCAATTCCGGCGGCGGTTTCGACCGGCTCCGGTTCAAGTTTCCCGAGCATCCGCCCGTGGTCCTGCGCGAGGACGAGATCGACACGAGCCTGCTGCTCAACAAACGCGGCGACGGCCGGCCCAAGCTGAAGATCGACGTGCCTTGGTATGGCGGCGGCATGTCGTTCGGCTCTGTGAGCAATGTCACCCAGTTGTCCAAAGCCAGGGTGGCGGTGGCGTTCAACACTTTTACTTGCACGGGCGAGGGCGGCTACATGGAGCGGATGCGTCCGTATGACGACCATGTGATTACCCAGGTGGCGACGGGCCTCTTCGGCGTGCGCGAAGAGACCATCCAGCGGGTGCCGATTGTGGAGTTCAAGTATGCCCAAGGCGCCAAGCCCGGTCTGGGCGGGCACCTGTTGGGCGACAAGAACACCGTTGCGGTGGCGAGAATGCGCGAGGCGGTGCTGGGCATCTCACTCTTCTCGCCGTTCCCGTTCCACAGTGTCTATTCCATCGAAGACCACATGAAGCACATCGACTGGATCAAGCACGTGAACCGGCGCGCGCTGATCTCGACGAAAGTCTCCACGCCCACGGACGTGGACATGGTGGCGGTGGGCAGTTACTCCGCGGGCACTCACATTGTCCATATTGACGGAGGTTACGGCGGAACGGGCGCGGCGCCGGACATCGCCAAGAAGAACATCGCCATGCCTATCGAATACGCCATTGGCAAGGTCCACCGTTTTCTCGCGGATGAAGGCGTCCGGGACAAGGTGACCTTGATTGCCAGCGGCGGCATTCGCTCGGTCTATGATGTGGCCAAGGCCATCGCGCTGGGCGCCGACGGTGTGGTCATCGGGACCGCGGAACTGGTGGCGCTGGGCTGTGTGCGCTGCAGCCGCTGTGAGAGCGGACGCGGTTGTCCGCGCGGCATCGCCACGACCGACCCCGAGCTGGCCCGAAAGATGGAAATTGATTGGGGCACGCAGCGCCTGATCAATCTCTACAGCGCTTGGCGCAAGGTGCTCGTCTCAATCCTTCAGCGCCTGGGCCTGCGCAGCGTCACCGAATTGCGCGGACGCACCGATCTCTTGATGCATCTGGATTACACGAACGACGTGGCGACAACCTCATGAACGGTGAATTAATCAAACGCCTGGCCGGTTCAAGAAAGCGCTTGGCCGAACAGCTCAACCACTCCTCGCACCTGAAAAAGGAAGCCGAGGAAGGCGGCTGCGGCGTGGTGGGTTTCTGTTGCAGCGAACCGGTGCCGGGCAAGCATATCTACGAACCGTCCCGGCAGATGCACAATCGCGGCAATGGCAAAGGCGGTGGCATCGCCGCGGTGGGTTTGGTGCCGGAGCAACTTGGCGTCAGTCGTGAGATTCTCGACAGCCATTACCTGCTGCACCTGGCGTTCATTGACACCAAGGTTCGGCCCGAAATCGAGGCCCAGTTCGTCACTCCGCACTTCGACATCGCCGCGACTGGCCGACTCGACCAGGTCGCGGACTGGAAATCCGTGCCGGGGCTGGAGGTGTTACCGCCGGAGGTCAGCCGCTATTTTGTGCGCGTCAAGCCGAAGGTGCTCGACGAGTTCATCGCCAGGAATCATCTGCAAGCGTTGGACCGGGGGGAGGCGGAAGACGAGTTCGTCAACCAGAACAGTTTCAGCCTGAATCAAAAATACTACGCGTCGCTCGGGGAGAAACGGGCCTTCGTGCTTTCGCACGGACGCAACCTCATGATCCTCAAGGTGGTCGGGTTCGCCGAGGCGATCGTCAAATACTACAAGATCGAGGAACTCCGCGCGCACGAATGGATTGCCCACCAGCGTTTCCCGACCAAGGGCCGTGTCTGGCACCCCGGCGGCGCGCATCCCTTTGCGGCCATTGACATGGCGCTCGTGCATAATGGCGACTTTGCCAATTACCATTCCGTCAGCGAGTATCTCAAGCAGCGTCACATCTATCCCCAGTTCCTCACCGACACGGAGGTCTCGGCCCTGCTCTTCGATCTGCTGAGCCGCACCTACCACTATCCGCTGGAGTATATCATCGAGGCGCTGGCGCCAACCACGGAGCTGGACTTTGACCGCCTCGATCCGGAGAAACAGAAAACCTATCGCGCGATCCAAGCCACCCACATCCACGGTTCGCCCGATGGCCCGTGGTTCTTCATCATCGCCCGCACGCTGGCCCGCCAGAAACAATTCCAGTTGATGGGCATCACGGACACCGCGATGCTGCGGCCGCAGGTGTTCGCGTTCTGCGATGGCGAAGTCCAGGTGGGGCTGATTTGCTCGGAGAAACAGGCCATCGACGCCACGCTCTCCAGCCTGGCCAAAGAGGATCCGCGCATCTGCCCGGTGGCCGACCGTTACTGGAATGCCCGCGGCGGCAGTTACAACGATGGCGGCGCGTTCATTTTCAATCTGCAAAAGGACGCGACCGGTCGGATGCGGATCACCTGCACCGACAAGTTTGGCAAGGTGGTCGCCATGCCCAAAGGAAACGAAGCCTGTGATTTCTCGCGGGAACCGCAGCCAAGTTCCGCCTCCGAAAGGGCTGTCCGGAGTTTCATCAACGAACAATTCGTCCCCGGTCAGGCTTGGTCGGCTTTCGAGGCGATGCGCGGACAAGTGCCGGCTTGGAGCTTCAATGAACTGCGGCTCGCCTGCCGGCAAATCGCCGATCAAGCGAACGACCCGGCCAAGGCGGCGACCGCGATCGAAGTCCTGACTTTGCTGAATGACCGCAGATACTCCACCGGCACCAAGAAACGCAGTCATCTGCTCCAGGTTCTCCACGAGGCGTTGGCCCGATTGTTCAGCCACTTGCCCAACCTCGGCGCGCCCGAGGCGCGGCAGAGCGCCTTCCGTCTCATTGACTTTGAGACTCGTCAACGCCTGCGGGAACCGCAAAACGGCGAGACGACCCTCGTCATCGACTCAGCGCATTTTCCGCCGGAAGGAGACGACTGCGACGCCGCCCTGCTGGTGGACGCCTACATGAAAGGCTGGCGCCGCTTCATCAGCTTCAACTGCATCGGCCAGCGCTATCTGGGCTGCGGTCTGGGGCCGGAGACAGACGATGTGACCATGGAGGTCTATGGCAGCAGCGGCGATTACCTTGCCTCCGGCATCGACGGCCTTTCGATCACGGTGCATGGCAACGCACAGGACCAGTTGGGGCAGATCATCAAGCGGGGCAAGCTCGTCATTCATGGCGACGTGGGCCAGACCTTCCTGTATGGCGCCAAGGGCGGCTCCGTCTATGTGCTGGGCAACGCCGCGGGCCGACCTTTGATCAACTCCGTCGGGCGCCCCAAGGTGGTCATCAATGGCACCTGCCTTGACTTCCTGGCTGAGTCCTTCATGGCCGGTGATCCGCATCAGGGTGGCGGATTCGTGATTTTGAATGGCGTCAAGCTGGACGAGGACGGACAGTTGGTCGCGCTGCCTGAGCCTTATCCCGGCAGCAACCTGTTCTCGCTGGCTTCGGGCGGAGCGATTTTTGTCCGCGACCCGGATCGAACTCTGGTCGAGGAGCAGTTGAACGGCGGCAAATTCGCCCGCCTCACGGACGCGGACTGGGAATTGATCCTGCCGCACTTGGAAGAAAATGAGCGGCTGTTCGGCATCGCCATCGCACAGCTCCTGACGGAGAAGGGGCGGAAGCGCCGGCCCGCGCAGGTGTATCGCAAGGTGATACCCGGCAGCGTCGCCGCCATCGCCGAGGATGAGACCGACGAGGTGATGGCTGAGTTCGCGGAGATAGCCACAATCTAGCGAGAGGAAACCACGATGATCACCATCAAGAAGAAGAAAACTGCTCCCGGCCTGAAGCGCGCGGTCGAGCAGCTCTGCCACGTGGACCTGAGCGTTTGCTTCCAGTGCAAGAAATGCTCCAGCGGCTGTGCGGTGGCCGCACTGACCAAGGCCCGCCCGTCGGAGGTGATGCGGCGGCTGCATTTGGACGCGGGCCAGGAACTGCTGGAAAGCGATCTAGTCTGGACCTGCGCCTCGTGTGGAACCTGTTCGGCGCGCTGCCCGATGGGGATTGATGTGGCGGCGGTCATGGACGCCTTGCGCCATCTGGCGGTGGCTCGCGGCGTGTCCACGCTGGCCGGCAATGTGCCGTTGTTCAATCGGGCCTTCCTCAAAACGGTCGCGACATTCGGCCGCGCGTATGAACTTGGCATGGTCGCCGCCTACAAACTCGGCACCGGCACGTTGATGGCCGACACGGAAAAACTTCCCGCCATGCTCAAGAAGGGGAAGCTCGCGCTGCTGCCTCCGCGCGGAGCCGACCGGACAACCGTGGGCCGCATTTTCAGGCAGGCCAAACAACACCAAGGATCCCAAGCATGAGGTATGCGTATTTTCCAGGTTGCTCGGCGGAGTCCACCGCCCGGGACATGGGGCAATCCACTCTGGCGGTGGCGCGCGCGCTGAACCTCGAACTGGTGGAACCTGAAGGCTGGACGTGTTGCGGCGCGACCGCCGGCCACCAGACCGATTCCTTCCTGGCTGTCGCCCTGCCCGCCGCCAATCTGGCCAAAGTCCAGGATATGAAGCTGGACATGGTGGTCAACTGCGCCGCCTGCTTCAACCGGATGAAGGTGGCCAACCACGATATCGTGGCTGACGCCTCCGTCCGCAAGCGGGTCGGCGCGGCGCTGGAGAGGGACTATGACGGCTCGGTCAAAGTCCGGCATCTGCTCGAAGTGCTCCTTGACGATGTGGGCACTGCGGCTCTCACCCGGGCCGCCAAGAGCTCTCTGGCTGGCCTGAAAGTGGCTTGTTACTACGGTTGCCTGCTGGTGCGTCCGCCCAACATTTTGAAATTTGACGACCCGGAGAATCCGACTTGTCTGGATCGTTTGGTGACCGCGCTCGGCGGTCAGAGCCTGGAATGGCCCGGCAAGGTCGAATGTTGCGGCGGCGGTTTGTCGCTCTCCCGCACCGACGTGGTGGTCAGCCTCTCCGAATCAATCCTGGACATGGCCGCGCAGGCCGGGGCGGACTGCATCGCGGTCAGTTGCCCCATGTGCCAGGTCAATTTGGATTTGCGGCAGCAGGACATCAACAAGCAGACCGGCAAGAACTATCAGATCCCGATCGTTTACATCACGCAACTGGCCGGGCTTTGCCTGGGTTTTGGCCCGGAGGATCTCGGCTTCGAGAAGCTGATGGTGCGGGCTTCCCGCGTTCTGGAAAAGGTAACGGCAAAACCTCATGAGTAAGTCCGACGACAAGAAGATTGGCGCGGTGCTGGTGCAGGGCGGCGGCATCGCCGGCGTACAAGCCTCGCTGGACCTGGCCAACAGCGGGTTCAAGGTTTATCTCGTCGATCGCGATGGCGCCATCGGCGGCATGATGGCCCATCTGGACAAGACTTTTCCGACGGGCGATTGCGCGACCTGCATCGTCTCCCCCAAACTCGTCGAATGCGCGCGGAATCTGAACGTCAAGATTCTGACGCTTTCGGAACTGACCGATTTGCATGGCACGCCGGGCCACTTCAAGGCGACGGTCAGAAGGTTCCCGCGATACGTGGACGAGGACAAATGCACCGGTTGCAGCCAATGCACTCAAGTCTGTCCCGTCGATGTGCCGGATGAATTCAACCGTTGTCTGGGCACCCGCAAGGGCATTGCCAAACTCTACGCGCAAGCGACGCCGAACATCTTTGGCATTCTCAAGCAGGGACCCGCGCCCTGCAAAGTGAAGTGTCCGGCCCGCGTCAACGTTCAGGGCTACGTCCAGCTCATCAAGAAGAAGGAGTATCTCAAAGCCGTTGCCATGGTCCGCCAGCGCAATCCGCTCTCCGCCATTTGCGGCCGGATTTGCACGCATCCCTGCGAATCGGTTTGCACGCGCGGCAACGCGGATGACGCCATCGCCATCCGGTTGTTGAAGCGATTCGCCTCCGATCAAGAGATCGCCATGCTCGCCGCGGGCCAACTGACGCTGTCCGAAGAGAAGAAGCCCGCGCCGGACGCCAAGAAGGTCGCGATCATCGGGGCAGGGCCGACCGGCCTGACCGCCGCCGCGGATTTGGCGGACGCCGGTTTTGCGGTCACCGTGTATGAAGCGCAGTCCGCGGCGGGTGGCATGCTTCGTTACGGAATTCCCGAATACCGGCTGCCGAAGAAAGTGCTGGACCACGAGATCGAGTTGATTCGCCGCAAGGGCGTGCGGTTCGTCTATAACTGCCGCGTCGGGCAGGACATCACCTTCCAGGCGCTCCGCGAGAAGAACGACGCGGTCTTGATCTCCGCCGGCGCGCACAAGAGCCGCAAACTCCGCATCGACGGCGAAGACAAGGGGGGCGTCTTGCACGGCGTCGAGTTTCTCCGCGAGGCGGCGTCCGCGCAAAAGCCGGCGGTCAAGGGCCGCGTTCTGGTGATTGGCGGCGGCAACGTGGCGGTGGACGTGGCCCGGACGGCGTTGCGCCTCGGCGCCCGGAGCGTCGAGATGGTTTCCCTCGAAGCGCGGCACGAGATGCCGGCCTACAAAGAGGAAATCGAAGCCACACTGGCGGAGAACATCAAGATTCGCAACGGTTGGGGACCCAAGCGCATCGTGGGTGATGGTTCCGTGACCGGCCTCGAACTCAAACGCTGCAGCCGGGTTTTCGACGAACAGAAACGGTTCAGTCCTGCCTTTGACGAAAACGATCTGACCACCGTGGAGGCCGACCAAATCATCGTGGCCATCGGCCAGATGACGGACGAGCAGTTGGTGGGACATATCCCTGTCGAGAACGCGCGCGGCTGTTTCAAGGCCGACCCGGTCACCGGCCAAACCTCCATCGCCGGGGTGTTTGCGGGCGGCGACAACGCCTCCGGCCCGGCTTCGGTCATCGACGCCGTTGCGGCGGGCAAACGGATCGCCGAATCCATCGAGCGTTATCTCAACGGCAAGGATTTGCTGGCCGACCGTTTTGAGAGCACCGTCCAGCCGATTCCGGAAGAAATGCTGCCCGAGACGGCGAAGCTCGAAAAGAAGAACCGGCCCCGTCCGCAGGAATTGGCGCCGGCCAACCGGCAGGGCAACTTCGATGAGGTCGAGAAAGGTCTGACCGAGGAACAAGCGTTGGCGGAGGCCGGGCGTTGCCTGAATTGCGCGATGTGCTCGGAGTGCAACCGTTGCGCCGAGGTTTGCGAGCAGCAGGCCATCAACCACGCGATGCGGGAACAGACGGTCACCCTCGATGTGGGCGCGGTCATCCTGACTCCGGGGTTCAAGGAATTCGCCGCCGGGCGAAAAGGTGAGTTTGGCTACGGCCGCTATCCGAACGTCGTCACCAGCGTGCAATTCGAGCGGATGCTCTCGGCGGCCGGGCCATTCGAGGGCCACGTCATCCGTCTGTCGGACGGCCGGGAGGCCAAGCGCATTGCCTGGATTCAATGCGTCGGCTCACGCGATGCGGCGAGCGGCCACGACTATTGTTCCTCGATCTGCTGCATGATGGCGACGAAGCAGGCGCTGGTGGCCGGCGATCATGTCACGGGGTTGGACGCGACGATCTTCTACATGGATATCCGCGCCCACGGAAAGGACTTCGACCAATACTACGAACGGGCGCGGGCGCAGAAGCACATTCACTACGTGAAGAGCATTCCATCCCGGATCCTCCAGATCCCCGGCAGCCGGGACCTGCGCGTCCGGTTCCTCGATGGCCAGGGCCAGCTTCAGCAATGCGATTTCGATCTGGTTGTTTTGTCCGTGGGCATGGAACCGCCGGACTCGCTGGCCCGGTCCGCCGCCCGTCTCGAGATCAAGCTCAACGATTACGGGTTCTGCCAGACCGACCGGCTCGCGCCCTTGGTCACTTCCCGGCCGGGCGTGTTTGTGGGCGGAGCGTTCCAGGAACCCAAGGACATTCCCGAGACGGTGACCCAGGCCAGCGCGGCAGCGTCGATGGCGATGGAGTTGTTGGCGTCCGCGCGCAATACGCTGGTCACCAAGAAGAGCTATCCGACCGAGCACGACGTCGCGGATGAAGAACCGCGCGTGGGCGTCTTTGTCTGTCACTGCGGCATGAACATCGGCTCGGTGGTGGATGTGGAGCGGGTTGTGCGGCGCATCGCGAAACAACCGGGCGTGGTCTATGCGACCCACACCATGTTCACCTGTTCCGATACGAGCCTGTCGAACATCAAGGACATGATCCGCGAACACCGGCTCAACCGTATCGTGGTCGCCTCCGCCCCCCCGCGACCGCGGGAGCCGTTGTTCCGCGAAACGTTGCGCGAGGCGGGCCTGAATCCCCACTTGTTCGAGATGGCCAACATCCGCGACCAGTGCTCGTGGGTTCATTCGACGGCACCGCGGACGGCCACCGACAAAGCGGTGGAATTGGTGAAGATGTCCATTGCCCGGTCGCGGGAACTGTCGCCGCTCGAAGGCGGGACGCTCGAAGTGGACCAGACCGGCTTGGTCATCGGCGGCGGCTTGAGCGGCATGACCGCGGCTCTTGCGCTGGCGAATCAGGGATTCCCGGTGCATCTCGTCGAGCAAACCAACCGGCTGGGCGGGACCCTGCACGACATTCACGGAACCTTCGAGCACCCGAGCCTGGCCCAGTTTACCAGCGCGCTCATCCACCAGGTCGAAACGCATCCCAACATCAAACGGTATCTGGAAACCGAACTTGTCGGCGTCAAAGGCCATGTCGGCAAATTCCATCTGACTCTGGGCAAGGACGGACGGCAAAGCGAGATCTCCGGCGGGACCATCATCGTGGCCACCGGCGCTCGCGAAGCCAAGACCGCCGACTTCATGTGTGGCCGCTCGCAAGACGTGTTGACGCAGGTCGAGTTGGCGAAACTGCTCCATGACAGGGCATACCCGGCCAAAGGACAGACGGTGGTCATGATCCAGTGCGTCGGGTCGCGGAATGACCAACATGCCTATTGCAGCCGCATCTGCTGCTCCATGGCCATCAAGAACGCGCTGGCCATCAAGAAACAGGATCCCGAGGCCGGTGTTTACGTGCTCTACCGGGATGTTCGGACCTACGGTTTCCGGGAGCTTTATTACAAACAGGCTCGCGAAGCCGGCGTGGTCTTTATCCGCTACGCGCCGGAAGCGCCACCGCGGGTCAGCGACTCCGGCGGCCTGACGGTCTCGCTCCAAAGCCCTGACTTCCCCGAACCGCTCCGGATTGAGGCCGATCAGGTGGTGCTCAGCACCGGCGTGGAGGTGGACTTGAAAAACAACAAGCGTGTCTCCGACATGCTCAAAGTGCCCCTTAACGCCGACGGGTTCTATGTGGAAGCCCACATGAAACTGCGTCCGGTGGATTTCGCCACCGAAGGCGTTTTCCTCTGTGGCCTGGCCCATTCGCCGAAGTTCATCGACGAAAACATTTCCCAAGCGCGCGCCGCCGCCGCGAGGGCCGCCACTGTGCTTTCCAAAACGCAACTCGATGTCAGCGCCCAGGTTTCTTACGTCACCCAGCAACTGTGCGTTTCCTGCATGACCTGTGTGACCGTGTGTCCCTACTCCGCGCCGTTCTGCAACAAGGACGGCAAGGGCCAGATCGAAGCCGCCAAGTGCATGGGCTGCGGGATATGCGCTTCGGAGTGTCCGGCCCGGGCCATCCAACTGCATCACTTCGAGACCGACCAGTTCTTGGTCATGATCCGGCAATTGTTCGCGGGCGGGAATGGGAACGGGACACCGACAACCGAAGACCGCCCGGAGGAGGAGTTGGTGGAAAAAGCCTGAGCCATGGAAACCGAAGCCTTCCAACCCAAGATTCTTGCCTTCTGCTGCCACTACTGTGCCTATTCCTCCGCTGACCTGGCCGGCTCGATGCGCATTCAGTATCCGCCCAACGTGCGCATCATCCGCACGCCCTGCACCGGACGGCTCGAGACCGAGTATTTCATGAAGGCGCTGGAAAACGGCGCCGACGGCGTGCTGGTGGCAGGCTGCCTCGAAGGCGGCTGCCATTTTGTCGAAGGCAATCTTTGCGCCAAGCGCCGGGTCAATTACACCCGCGACCTGCTCGTGGAAATCGGCCTCCAAAAAGACCGCATCCGCATGGTCAACATTTCCGCCGCCATGGCCCGACCCTTGGCGGATACCATTACGGATATGGTCGAAACTGTCCGCAAACTGGGTCCGAACCCAATCAAGCGCAACGGCGCGCCCAAACCGGAGAACCCATCATGATCGTCGCACAAAGAAAAACCATCCCCGACCTGCTGGCCATCGTCGAAAGACACCGGAAGATTCTCCTGCTTGGCTGCGGCACCTGCGTCACCGTCTGCCTCGCGGGCGGCCAACGCGAAGTCAGCATCATCGCCTCCGCGCTGCGCATGGCGGCCAGACTAAAGAGCCTCCCCCTTGAAGTCGAAGAAGGGACAATCGAGCGCCAATGCGACAACGTCTTTCTCGAACAGGCCGCCGACATCATCAAGAGCCACGACGCAGTGCTCTCCCTGGGTTGCGGCGCTGGCGTTCAAGCCCTGGCTGAGCGTTACACCGGCAAACCGGTTTACGCCGGCCTCGACACCGCGTTCATCGGCATCCTCGAAGAACGCGGAGTCTGGGCCGAGAAATGCGGGGCCTGCGGCTCGTGTGTGGTCCACCTCTACGGCGGGATTTGTCCCGTCCCTCGCTGCGCCAAACGCATGCTCAACGGCCCGTGCGGTGGCTCCCATGAAGACCACTGCGAAGTGGACGCAGCCCGCCCCTGTGCCTGGCAGCTAATCTACCAGCGCCTCAAAGAAATTGGGCAGCTCGACCAACTTAAGAAGTCCAAACCGCCCAAGGATTGGCGTCCCAGCCTGTCAGGCGGCTGCCGCACGATCATCCGTGAGGATCACAGGGTGTGATCGGCCGGAGTTGGAATCGAGCGGTTAATGCCCTGATCGTCCGCCATGCAACACGCCATCCGGCTGCGCCTCGCCATTAAACTGCTACTGGATTCGGATCAGACGAAGTGTTTGAGCCAGGCCCACGCCTCGGCCTGCATCTGGGCGTTGAACTCGTGCGGCGTGTCATACCACCGGGTGCGGCAATGATCGGGCACACCGGCTTTGGCGTAGCAGGCGTTGAGTTTGGCGAAACTCGCCTTCACGCCGTCCAAGTCAAATAGCCCGTCTTTCGCACCGTTGATGACCAACAGCGGCGTCGGCATGGCGAGCGAAGCCACATCAGGATAGTCGAGGTATTGGTAAAGTCCCGGCACGATCTTCGTGTGGCCGATGGTGTTGCGAATATGCTTTTTGAGCTGCGCCGGAAACGACGCCATCCAGCCCACCACCACCGCGGCGCGGATTCGTTCGTCCAGCGCGGCCAGGTGGCAGGAGCGCAGCCCGCCGACCGACAGGCCCACGCAACCGATCCGCTTTGGATCCACGTCGGGACGGCTCAGCAGGTAATCCACCGTGCGGACGTCGTCCCAGAACATCACGCCCGGCCAGGTGAAGCCGGCGGAATAGATGGTGCGCCCGACGAGTTGCTCGTTCTGGCCTGCGCGCGAGTTGAACGCCTGGATGCGCTCGCGGGTCAGGCTCGCCGGACGTTCGCGCCAATCGGCGTCGTCGTCATCGAGCAACATCCGGCGCCCGCCCCAGTAGAACATGTCAATCACCACGACGAGGTAGCCCTGCCGCACTAGTTCAGTCGCGATGCCGCGTCCGCCGTAATACTGGCGCCTGAAGTCCGTGAGCACCGGATGCTCGCCCGGCATCTCGATGATCTTCTCCTTGCCCCAGAGATAGAATCCTCCGTGGTCGTGCAGCGCCACGATGGCGGGCGCGCGTTTTGGCGCGTTTTTCGGCGCCAGCACGTAGGCCGGCACGCGCGCGTTAGGCGTGGTGTTGAATCAGACCAGTTCGCGGAAGTAGTCGCCGCAATCCACGCGCTCGACGGTTTCGGCGGCGGGAGCGCACGGTGGCGGCGCATAGTGCAGCAGCTCCAGTATCTTGCCGCGCGCGGTCTTCTTCCAACTCCGCAGCGAGTGGAACCGGGAATTCAGAAACGAGAGCGGAAACTCGCCCTTCACCGCCTGGCTCTGGATGAATGGGAAGAGCGAACCGACGTCCGAGCTGGTTGGGGCCGGCGTGGACATAACGCCCACCGGTTCAGCCGCAGCCAGGTCGAAGCGGCCGGCGAGCATCGAAGCCAAACCCGCCGCAGCCGCTCTGCCGAGAAAGGTGCGGCGATTGGTTCGGGGCGCGTCGAGGCAAGCCTGCGGAACACCGCGCCGATTCTGGACGCCGTCGTTATGGACGTTTGGTTTCATGGTTTTGTGGGCGCTGGAATGAATTCAAATGCACGTCGTCATCTACGGCGTCGCCTTCCCCAGGAAGTGCTCGAAGAACAGGTAGATTGCCTCGTTCGAGGCAGGCGTGGGTTCGTGAGTGGGGCGGTTCGTCATCGCCACGCGGTTAGTGAAGCCAAGCAGCTTGTTGACTGCGATCGCGTGGTTGAGAGCCGGCCAGCGCTCGGGCAGATCAGCCGTCCCGCCGGAGATGAGAAATGGTCGCGGCGCCATGAGAGCGTGGAGTTCCACCAAATCGTGTCCACCCTCGACCAACACCTTGTAGGCGCCGGTCCGCGGCTCGCCTTCACCGGGGAGTTTGCGACCGCCGCCCGGATTTTTCGGATCCGCCGCCGGGCCTCCAAGATACCAGACGTCCCAGTAATTGACGCTGCCGGACGGATTCTCCTTGCGGCGGTCCCGCTCGTCAAAAACGACTCCAGGGTCGCACCACGCGGCGCAGGCGAATTTCTCGTACAGGCACGAGGCGAACATCGCCCATTTACCGCCGTAGCTGTGGCCCACGATGCCGATGCGTTGCGGGTCCACCTCGGGGCGTTGGCCAAGGGCGGTGTGGCCATTGGCCGCCACATAGGCGAGGAACGCGAGCGGTTGGCAGGCGGCCTGGCCCATCTCGGGACGACGGGCATCGCCGCCTGGCGAGCCGATAGAGAGAGTGACAAAGCCGCGCCGCGCCAGTTGATATCCAAAGTCGCGCTTCTCTCCCTTCAGCCCGATGCTTGTCTCCGGTTCATAGAACGGAACCAACACCGCCGGAAACGGGCCATGGCCTTCCGGCACCAGCAGCCAGCCCTCGGTGGTCTGTCCCGGCGCGATGTCGAGGCGCACGCGGTGCTGGGCGAAGTTCTCGCGCGATTCGGTGCGCAGAATGCTCACCCTGGGATGCTCCAACAACGGCGGCCACGGCCCCATGACTTTGTGCCAATACTCCAGAATCTCCCGCCGCCGCGCGACCCAGTCGGCCGCCGTCTTCACCTGCCGGCCGTCGCTGAACTGAAGCGGGGAACGGTAGTGACCAAAATCATTCTTGAAGTCAGGGGGAGGGACGAAAAAGGGTTGAAGCCGCTCCCAGTCAGCGCCGGAGGCGGTCGGCGTCCGTGCGGACGCGCCGGCAGCATCTTCGGCCGCCACCCCGGTTAATTGGCCTGCAAGCATCGAACCCAAACCCACTGCGGCGGCCCTGCCGAGAAACGTGCGGCGATTGGTTCGAGGCGCGTCGGGGCGAGCCTGTGGAACACCGCGCCGATTCCAGACACCGCCGCCATGGGCGTTTGGTTTCATGGTTTTGTTTGTTGACGCCGCCGGCTAGGTGGACATGGGGGCGTGGCTGTCGTAGTCGATGGGCTTGATGGCTCTGCCGTCGCCGGTCTTGATCGTGCGCGCCTGGGCGTCGAAATAGAGCATCATGCCCAGTCGTTCGGACATCTCCGCAAGGCAGAGAATTGTGTGCGCTCGAATCGCGAGATCCACGCTGGCCATGGGCGTGGCACCGGAGCGGATACAGTCAAAGAAGTTCTTCTCCAGCAGCGCGAGATCGCCGCTCGTCGAGGCTCCCTTGAAATCCTGTGGCTCGATCTCCTCAGTGAAGGGCCGTTCCGGCTTCAGCGCAACCTGATCTGACCCCGACCCGAAGTAGAGTGTCCCTTGCCGGCCACGAATCATTTCCTGCAATCCCACCTCGTTTACTGTGCTGCCGGCGACGCATAAAGTCAGGCCACTGGGCATCTCGGCGAGCAGATGCGTCGTGTCGGTAATCTCCCGGTCCGTCGAGACTTTCCGCGTGCCCGTGCAAGTGACGCGGCGGGGGAACTCCGGACTTCCCGTCGCAAGGAGCAGCGGGAGGAAGGTGTGGGGAAGCAGGTTGCCCAGAATGCCGGAGTTGTAGGCGTAGAATTTATGCCAACTGAAGTAGCGCTCCGGCGTAAACGGCATTTTCGCGGTGCGCCCCAGCCATCGGTTCCAGTCCAGGTTGCTTTCGTTCGCGTCCGGGTCGATGGGATAGGTCCACTCGCTGTTCTTCGGGTTGTTCCGGCAGTAGGAACCTTGCGCCCAGACGAGCGGGCCAAGTTTGCCCGCCCGAATCCATTCGGCGGCCTGGTGGTATTTGCGATCGCCGCAAAGCTGCGAACCGACCACAAACACCTTGCCCGTTCGTTTGACGGTGTCGTGGATCCGGAAGCCTTCGTCCAGGTAACGGGCGAAAGGCTTCTCGCCATAGACGTGTTTCCCGGCTTCGAGCGCATCGCAGGCCACGTCGCAATGCCACTGATCGACCGTGGCGACGATGATGGCGTCGATGTCTTTTCGTTCCAGCAGCTTTCGATGGTCCCCGTACGTGTCCGCGTCCGCCAGGCCGGCGAGGGCCTTCGCCGCGTCGAGGCGCTTTCGATAAACGTCGCAGACAGCGGCTTGTGCGATGTTGTTCTCCGCTGCGTGCTCCTTCTGGCTGCGGATGTGTGCCTGGCCCTGACTGCCGGTGCCAACATAGGCCACGGCAATCCGATCGTTGGCGCCGATGACGCGCCCGGTCGAAGGCGCCTGGTTCTGACCGTACACCGGCGTCTTGAGGACGCCCGTCGTGGCAACCGCCGCGGCGGTGGCAACGGCTTTCTGAATGAACGATCGGCGGGTCTCGCCGTGAGTCTCCGGATCAGCATGGTGTGGATTCATGGGTTTGTTTGTCGCAGTCGTCTTGTGGTTGGTTTCATGGCTTGGTGGCCGAAACCCGTCCCGGCACCAGCCTGCCGTTCACATACGTTCGCAGGACTTGGGTCTCGGCGATTCTGTCTTCCGGACAGGTCAGCAGGTCGGTGTCGAGCACGATGAGGTCAGCAAGCTTGCCCATTTCGAGCGAGCCAAGTTTGTCCTCGCAGCCGAGGACATGCGCGTTGTTGATGGTGTAGAAACGAATCGCCTGCTCGCGCGTGAGAGCTTCCTCCGGGTGAAGCGGTTGCTCGGAAAGCTTCGCGCGGCGCGTGATGGCGGTCGCCATGCCGAGGAACGGGTTGTAAAAATTCACGGAGCGCAACGAGCCGATTTTCTGCATGTGGTCGGATCCGCCGCCCGCGACGGCGCCCGCTTCGAACAGGCTGCGCAGCGGCTGGAAGTAGCGCAGGCGTTCGTACCCGAACTGTTTCACCAGCGTATGAGCGTCGAGGTAAAGCCACGCGGGCTGGATGTCCACCATCACGCCGAGCCGCGCGGCCTGTTCGACCGCCTCGCGGCTCATGAAGTTTGAGTGACTGATGCAGGGGCGCGTGTGGCGCACAGGCAATTCCTTGTCGATCTCGGCGTATGCGTCGAGTAGCGCATGCACCGCGCCGTCACCAACCGAGTGCGCGGTGAATTGCAGGCCGCACTCGACCGCGGCGCGCACCATCGGCACCAGCCGCTCCTGGGGAATGAAGCGTACGCCGCGATAGCTCGGGTCGCGTATGGAGTAAATCTCGCTCACGCCCCACGGCTGGCGCAGGTAGGCGCTGCCAGTGAGCATTCCGCCATCGAGATAGGTTTTGACGCCGATGATGCGCAGCCAGTCGTCGCGTTCCTTGAAGAGCGGGTCACGGCTCACCTGGCGGATGTTCTCCAGAATGTTGGTGAGTGAGCCAATCGATTCGATGTGTTGGGACAAGCTTGCGCGCACGGTCAAGCCGCCGCTGCCGCGGAGTTCCTTGTAGATCTCAATCTCGTCCGGGCTGGCGTCACGTTCACCCACGCTGGTGATGCCGACGGAATTGTAGTCCGCGAACAGCTCCTTCAGCCGCCGCACCCTGTCCGCGCGCGAAGGCGGACGACCGGCCGGTTGCACCTTCACGTAGCGCGTGCAGTTGCGGAGGATGCCCGTTGGCTCACCGGTTGTCCGCTCTTTCTCGACTAAACCAGTGCCGCCGTCAGTGACTTTGAAATCGCGGTCGATCCCGCTGAGTTTCAGCGCCAGGCTGTTGAGCGACGCGTCAGGGCCGGTCGCGAAAATCACCGGATGTTTCGGTGCGACGCGGTCCAGTTCGGCGCGCGTGGGATAGCGCTGCTCGCGCAACCGCGTGATGAACACCTGCCGCACCTCGATCCACCCGCCTTCCCGCACCGCGCGAGTGCGGGCCTGGATGTAATCGAGCACGTCCTGGATGCGCTCCATGGGCGGAATCGCGTGGTCGAGCTCGGTGAGGCAGGCGTCCGCGGGATGCGCGTGCGAGTCCATCAAGCCGGGCAGGACCATCTTGCCGCCCAGATCAACCAGTTCGGTGTTCGGGCCTTTGTCAGCCAGCACTGCCTCGTCTGTCCCGACCTTGAGGATTCGGCCGTCTTTGACAGCGACGGCCTGGTGAATTGAGAAGGCCGGATCAACTGTGACCACTCTGCCGTGGTGGAGAATCAGGTCCACCCCGGTTGCGCGAAGGGTCGGGCAGAGCAACGCGGAGATTGCCGCGCACCTTACGGCCCAATGAGTGAGACAATGAAAGAGTGCCAGGTTCATTTCTTAATGGGTGTTGAACCATTCGACGTCGAGCGCCAGCATCCCCCGTTTCGCCCGATTGATGCAACGGATTTGTTTGTAGAACCGCTGCCAGCCAGCCGCCTCTTTTCAGTTGCTGGCAGTCCACGCTCGATGAGCCGTTGCGAAGGACTGCAACACCCCGGATGTCAACGTAATCCCCGGCCTTGGCCTCCTCTTGCCGGGGAAAAGCGGGGATATAAAGGGCGTCAGTCCTGTGCCATCCCAATTCCTTTATCGGATCAGACTCTTGTTATCTTTAATCTTTAATTGTTTTCCGCGCCTTGTGGCCTTGCGCGCCTGCGCCGTGGTCGCTTCCGCCGCCTCTCCGATCGCTCCGGCCCGTCCGGCGCACAGGCAGGCTCCGAAAATGAAAACGCATCCGTAAACATAAATCCACAGGAGCAAGGCCATGATCCCGCCAAACGCCCCGAAGACCGGGTTCAACGTCGCGAAGTCTTTCAGATAGATTACGAACAGACTTTCTCCCGCTCGCAAAAGAACCGTGGCGCACAAGGCGGCGGCCCAGACTTCGGCAAACCGCGTGGGCCGGCGAGGAGCGAGCCTGTAGAACAGGCTCACAGCGAAGAACACCACGAACAACGGGATGAAGACGCTTCCCAGGCTATATACCCAGGAACGGAAATCATGTACTGGAAAGAGCCAAATCTTCGCCATTCTCATCAACACAGGCACCCCCATGCCCAGGAGGACCGCACCCGCCGTGATGCCGAGGAGCACCAGGCTTTTCAGCGGCAGCCGCCACCAATTGTACGAGGGAGTGTCCCAGGCGCGGTTGGTCGCGCAGATGAGGGTGGTGAAACATTGGAGGGCGCCCCAGACCAGGATGAGAAAGGCGACCGCGCCCACCTGGCCGCGCGCTTTGATCACACCGGCGATGCTGTCAAAAATGTGACGTTGCATCTCGCCACTAATCGGGACGTAGCTTTCCATGTAGGCAATAACCTCATTCCCGGCCCTGTCCCGGTCAACAAAGGACGAGGCAATCGTGACGAGGAGGACAATCAAAGGAAAGAGCGAGAAGAACGCGTTGAAAGCGAACGCGGCCGCCCAATGCGCCCCGTCAATCCGCGAAAACGTCCCGACGGCCCGGCAAAGTATCGCCCAGACCCTGCGAGTCTGCTGGCCAAGCCCCCCTGGCCTGGCTAAGGGCCCCGCGGGATGCTGGCGTATCGAACGGGGACATTCAGATGTGAGCGGGGTCATCGGGCTTCGGTATCGAGTCGTGCAGGAGTCCGGTAAGTCGCCGGTAAAGACAAACCGCCGTCGCCCCGTAGAGGCCGGTCAGCAGCAGCAGCGCTGCTACCAGTGAGAGTTCCCGCAATAGAACCACGATGGCGCCGGTAAGCGCCACTCCAGTGAACAGACCAAACGCCGCCACGCCGAGGGCCAAGAGGATGGCGTGCCGGAGACGCGCGCTCTCCTCCTGCACTTCCAGCATCAACAACATGAAGCGGTTTTCAGCGATGGTCCATAGCTGCCGCGCGAAACGCTTCGACGTTTCGACGAGTTGCCCGGCATTGGTGGGGGCCGATTGCATGACGCGATCAGTCACCGTTGCGGGAGCGCCGCCGCGCAACCGGATAGCGGATGATCGCCCTCGTATCAAAGGCGATCGTGGTGGTTTCATACCGACCTTCGGGCATGGCCCCGACTTCCAGGCGAACCCGCTCCAACTGCGACAGGTCGCTGCTCTGACCGTCATCGTGTTTGCTGTGCTTGGCTGGAGGCATACGGCGCTACGTTACGCCCGTAACCGTCCCTGCGCCATGGGGTGAAACCCTACTGTCCGTCGGCGGGTTGTCGGGCCTTCGGCACGGATACTTGGATACGCCAAAGGCGTCGGACCCGTTCCACGGCCCGGGCACTTATCCTGCTGTGCCTGCAAAAGCACAGTTCCCTCAGGGGCGTGTTCTGGTGTATCCAATCCCTGGTCCCGAACCCGGTGACGCGTGTCGCGTTCAGAGGGCGCTGTGGGCTGAACGGGCGGGCGGGGCGGACGGTCTGAAGAGTGAAAAAAGTCCTTGTTTGCATTCAGCCGGGAAATCCGTAGTCTATAAGGCTCAAATCGTTGGCATGCGACAGTTTTTGACAATCGCGGGTAACGCGTTCATGGAATTGGTCCGACAGCCGGTCTTCCTGCTGTTGATGACCTGTTCCGGCATTTTTGGGGTTTTCCTGGCTGTCGTGCCCTATTTCGGCTTCGGAGATGACCCGAAGATGGTGAAGGACAGCGTTCTGGCTTCGATGCTCTTGGCGGGCCTGGTGGGAGCGGTGCTGAGCGCGTCGGCCTCGGTGGCGCACGAGATCCGCACGGGCACCGCTCTGGCGGTTCTGGCCAAACCGGTGAGTCGCGCGCAATTCTTGCTGGCCAAGTACGTGGGGTTGGCGGGGACGTTGATGGTGCTGACTTATTTCAACCTGCTCTCCGCGCTGCTTGCCAGCCGGATGGCCTATGACGCGTACGGCTCCACGGACACCTTCTCACTCAAGATTTATGCGGCGGCGGTGGTTCTGGCGTATGCCCTGGGTGGGTTCACGAACTACTTCCTGCACCGAACCTTCGTTTCGGACGCCGTGTTCTGCCTGGTGGTGATCGTCACTCTGGCGTTTGTGACGATCAACTTTTTTGACAAAGAGGGCGCCGTACAGGCTTTTGGCAAGGATATCGACTGGCGGATGCTGCCCGCGTCGGTGCTGATCCTGTTCGCTCTGTGGCTTCTGGCGGGTCTGGCTCTGGCCTGTTCGACCCGGTTCGACATCGTTGCGACCATGGCCATCTGCTCCGGGGTGTTCGTCTTTGGCCTGATGTCGGACTACCTGTTCGGCGAGCGCGCCGAGCACGGGCAGTGGTGGGCGCAAATCCTTTACACCGTCACGCCGAACTGGCAGCTTTTCTGGCTTGCGGACGCGCTGGACAACCAGAAGACGATTCCGTGGAGCTACGTAGGCCGGGCTTCGGGCTATTTGGTCGGGTATTTAGGGGCAACATTGGCATTGGCCTTGCTGTTATTTGAAGACCGTGAGTTGAACTAAGATCGTGCATGGAACAGAGCATCCAGAAAAAAGGCTTGGTTAATTGGCTTCTGCTGCTGCTGCTGGGTGGCGCTAGCGCGGTGGCCGCCGTTTACGCGCATTCCGCCACGGGAGTGGTGGGGGCGGTGTTCATGGGGATGGGCTTCCTGGTGGCGGCGGTCTGCTACTTCCAGATGCGACTGGAGGCCCGCGAGAAGCTCGAGCAGCTCGAGTTCGACGAGATGAAGAAGTCGGCGGCCAGCGCCACGCTGTTTGCCGAGCAGGCGGAGGATACGTTCCCCGCGCGGCAGTCACGCGAGCAGTTTGAACGTTACTTCGTCCCCGCGTTCACGATTCTACTCTTCCTTCTCCAGGCTGCGGCCGCGTGGTGGTTGTGGCGGTACGTGGGTCGGGATACGCCTTCCAGCATTCCTCAGGCCAGCGTGGCCATGGCGATGTTCGGCTTGTTCGCCCTCGTTTTCTTCCAGTTCGGCAAGTACTCGGCTGTTTTGGCCAGGCTGCAGCGTCAGCGGTTGCTGCGGCCCCAGGCCAGCCATCTCCTGCTGGGCGCTCTCCTGAGCGTGGCCGCGACTCTGGTGGAGGTCGCCGGCTGGGCTGGGTACCCGAAAGTGGATCTCATCACCGCCCGCGTGCTGACGGTGGTGCTCGCGTTGGTGGCGGCGGAAAACCTGCTGGCGCTGGTGTTCGAGATTTACCGCCCTCGCCTGAAAGGTCAGGCGGAACACCCGCTCTACGAGAGCCGGCTCATCGGGCTGTTGAGCCAGCCCGGCGGACTTGTGACCACGGCGGCCCAGGCGCTCGACTATCAGTTCGGGTTCAAGGTATCCGAGACTTGGTTCTATCGTTTCATTGAGAAGGCGCTCGCCTGGATGGTTCTGCTCCAACTCGGGATCCTATTCCTGTCCACCACCGTGGTGTTCATCGAACCGGGCGAACAGGGTCTATTGGAGCGGTTCGGGCGGCTGGTCAGTCCTTTGGAGCCAGGCCCCCACTTCAAACTTCCCTGGCCGATCGATACGGTTCGCCGGCAACAAACCGAGACCATCCAAGGCTTCACGGTGGGGATTGTGCACGAGGCCGACGAGGAGCACGCGCGCGTGCAGCTCTGGTCGGTGGGCCACGCCAAAGAAGAATTCAACATGCTGGTGGCCAGCCGTCCGCAAGCGGGTGTCAGCGCCCCGGCGGCCGAGCAAACCGTCCCGGTCAGCCTTCTGGCGGTGAACATTCCCGTCCAGTACCAGGTCAGCGACGTGCGAGCTTTCGCCTATGAGCACGCCGACGCCGGGAGACTGCTCGAGCTGATCGCCAACAGCGAAGTTTCCCGCTACCTGGTGAGCGTGGATATTGACGAGATCATGGCCGCGGGGCGGCAGAAGGCGGCGGAGGAACTGCGCCAGCGCATTCAAGCGCATGCGGACAGGCTGAAGCTGGGGGTGCGCATCCTCTTCGTGGGGCTGCACGGCATTCATCCGCCGGTTACGGTGGCAAAAGACTTTGAAAACGTGATCGGCGCCGACCAGGAAAAGGAGGCCGTGAGGCTTCTCGCCGAGGCCTACAAGGCGGAGCGCGTGCCGATGGCCCGGGCTGATGCCGCCAGGAAAACAAACGAGGCGGAGGTGTATCGTCTCCGCACGACGTCCGCGGCCACGGCCACCGCCGCCCGGTTCACGAACCAGGTTACGGCCTTGAAGGCGTCGCCGGATGTGTATCGGGGGCGCACCTACCTGGACACCATGGGTCGCGCCGTCGCTTCGGCACGGAAGTACGTCATTGTCGCCACGAACACCCAGGAAGTTGTCACGCTCAACCTCGAGGACAAGATCCGCTCCGACCTGACGGACGTGATGATGTCCACCCCCGGCAAGAAATAGTCTAGACACGCTTTCCCATTCAGTTATGAAACGAAACCCTCTCACCCTCTTAACCGGTGGCATTATCGTGGTCATATTTGCCATGATGTTGTTCGCCTTCCAGGTGCGTCAAACGGAGGTGGTGGTCGTCACCACGTTCGGCGAATTCTCGCGCACCCTGGACAAACCAGATCTCTACTTCCGCCTGCCGTGGCCCATCCAGGACGTTCACCGCTTTGACAATCGCATCCGCAACTTCGAGAGAAAGTACGAGCAGACCACTACCAAGGACGGGCGCATCCTGGTGATCGAGGTGTTTCTGGGATGGCGCATTACCAACCCCCAGATGTTCCTCGAGCGCTTCAGGGGAGATGTGAGCATGGCGGAGCTCAACCTCGAAGGCTTGTTGCGTGACGCCAAAAACGGGGTGGTGGGCCGGCACTCGTTGAACGATTTCATCTCCACCAACCCTCAGGAACTCAAGTTCGACCAGATCGAGCAGGAGATGCTCGAGGCCATCCAATCGAAAGCGGCGACCAACTACGGCATCGAAGTGCCCAACCACCTGTTGGGGATCAAGCAGATCGGCTTGCCCGAGGCGATCACCACGAAGGTCTTCGAACGGATGAAGGCGGAACGTGGCCTGTTGGTGAAGCGGCTCCAGGGCGAGGGCGCCTCTGAGGCGATCCGAATCCGCTCCGACGCGGACCGCGAGCGGGAAGGCATCCTGGCCGACGCCGAGAGCAAGGCCACGATTATCCGCGGGCAGGCGGACGCCAAGGTTTCGGAGTCTCTGAAAATCTTTGAGCAGGATCCGGAGCTCGCGGTGTTTTTGCTCAAGCTAAACGCCCTCGAACAATCGCTTAAGGAGCGCTCGACACTGGTTCTGGACCCGCGCACACCTCCGTTCGACCTCCTAAAGGGCCAGACGGGAGTTCCCACCGTCAAGCCTTGAACCCCGCTTCCCTCTCATGAGCGACCCATCCTATCCATCGCCCCAGAAGGACGTTATCCCTGGCACCGGGCAGCGCCTCGCGCCACCCCCCGCGCCGGCTACCGAGGAGGATGCAAGTTCGCAGGCCCTCTCGGAAGCACTCCGCAGCAGCTTCCAGGTGGTAAAAGTGGTCATGGCGGCCTTGGTCATTGGCTTCTTCTGCTCGGGCGTCTTTGTCGTGGAATCCAACCAGGTGGCGGTGATCCTGCGGTTTGGCAAACCGATCGGCCTGGGCTCCGAGCAGCTCCTGAAACCGGGCTGGCATTGGGCCTGGCCCTATCCGGTGGACGAAATCGTCCGCATCCCCATTGGCCAGAGCCACACGGTGACCTCCAGCACGGGGTGGTACGCCACCACGCCCGAGATGGAGGCGCGGAAGGAAGAACCCCAGGCGCGGGGCTCTCTCATGCCTGGGGCGGACGGCTATACTCTCACAGCCGACGGCAACATCATCCATGTGCGCGCCACGATCAAGTACCGCATCAACGATCCGCTCCGGTACGAATTTGGCTTCACCAATGTGACCGAGATCCTCACGAACGTGGTCAATGACGCCCTCATCTTTGCCTCGGCGCGCGTGACGGCGGACGCCGCCCTCTACAAGGACAGAATCGGATATCGCGACCTGGTTCTTGACCGAGTGAAGCGGCAAATCGAGGACCTGCGCCTGGGCATCACCTTGGACCCGAGTGATGTGGAGACCAAGGCCCCAGCCGATGTGCGCGCCGATTTCGAAGCCGTCAACGCCGCCGAGCAGGAGCGGAGCAAGACCAACAGCCTGGCCTCGGGGAATGCGGACGAAATGACTCGCAGAGCGGTGGGCGAAGCCGAGGCGATCATCAGCGGCGGCCTCAGCAGCAGCAACCGGGTGGTCCAGGATGTTGTGGCCTTCGCGCAGTCGTTCAATGACCAGTTGCCCGCGTACAGGGGCAACCCCGGGCTGTTCCGCAGCCGCTTGCTGACCGCCACCATGAACACTGTCTTGACGAACGCGCAGGAGAAGTTCTTCCTGCCCGACACCGCCGGTGGCCAATCTCGCGAGCTACGTCTCCAGTTGAGCCGCGAACCGGTCAAGTCGCAGACACCGACTCCGGCCCGTGAATAACCCTGACGAACCCGTCACGCCAACACGACATTCTCCCTAGAGCCATGCAAGAGACTCCCACCAACACTAGATCGGAGACCCCGCCCGGATCGTCAAACCTGGAGACGCAGCCACTGGACGGCCTTGAGCAGGAGCGCGTTCCGGTTAGGCTCTCGCAGACTTTCATCGGGCTGATCTTCCTCATCAATTCCTATCTGGTGAGTTGGTTCTTCCCCGGTGGAAGGATGGTTTCGAGTGCCAGCGCCATGATCGGCGCGATTATCCTGGGCGCCCCGATCATCATGACCTCGGCCAAGAACCTCCGCCGCGGCATCTTGAGCATCAACGAGCTTGTCAGCATCGCTGTGCTCGCCTCGTTCGCAAGCGGGGCCTATCAGACGGCCGGCAACTATCAGACGGCCGGCATCGTCGCCTTTTTCATGCTGATGGGAGAGATCATCGAGACCCGCACCGCCGCAGGCGCCCGGGCGTCAATCGAGTCTCTCATCCGCCTCACCCCCACTAAGGCCCGTCGCATTCTGCCGGGTGGACGCGAGGAGGAAGTGGGCGCCAAGGACCTCGCTGTGGGCGATGTCATCCGGATCCGCCCTGGGGACAATGTGGCTGCGGATGGTGTGATCACTTCCGGCCAGGGGTCGTTCAACCAGGCCAACATCACCGGTGAATCCCTGCCTGTGGATAAGAACCCTGGCGACCAAGTCTTTGCGGGCACGCAGAACCTTACTGGGATGCTTGAAATTCGGGTTACTCGCGCCGGCGAGGACACCACGTTGGGCCGAGTGCGCGACCTGATCCTGGCGGCCGAAAAAACCAAGCTGCCCCTCCTCCGCATCGTGGACCAATACATGGTCTATTACACCCCCTTGGTGTTGGTGATAGGCGCGCTGGTCTGGGCCTTCAGTCGGGACATGAATCGCGCTATCGCCGTTCTTGTAATGGCCGTCCCTTGCGCTTTCGTGGTCGCCTCGCCGAGCGCCATGGTGGCCGCCCTCTCCGCCGCCGCACGACTCGGAATCCTCATCAAGAACGTCGCGGACATCGAATCCGCGGCCCGGATTAATGCCTTTATTATTGACAAGACCGGCACCCTCACCACGGGCCGGCTAGCGGTGAGCAGGCTGGCGCCTCTGGGCGACACCAAGCCGGCCGAATTGCTCCGACTGGCCGCCTCCGCTGAGAAATACAGTAACCACCCCACGGCGAAGGCCCTGGCCCAGCTCGCCGAGGAGGCGGGAGTGCCGCTGGCCGAGCCCAAGGACTTTTCGGAGGCGGCCGGCCGAGGCATCAAGGCTCAGGTGGGAGGTGTGAATGTGATCATTGGCCGCAGTCAATGGCTCAAAGATAACGGCGTGAAGGAGGACCTGATGGCCTCGGTCGATCTGAATGAGACCGAGGGTTTCAGCCTTGTCTTCGTGGCCCGGGATGGGCGGTATCTGGGCTGGATCGGCCTCAAAGACGAGACGCGCAAGGAGGCGAAAGAAGCGCTTGCCGGACTCCTCGATGCCGGGGTCCGCCGGATCGCCATGGTATCTGGCGACCGGGAGCCGGTTGCCGCGCGAGTGGCACGCGAAATCGGGTGTGAGGAAGTTGTGGCGGAGTGCCTGCCTCAGAACAAGGTTGATTATGTCCGCCAGACCCGGGCCAAGGGGTATCGAGTGGCGGTGGTGGGTGATGGTGTGAACGACGCGCCGGCGTTGGCCGCAGGCGATATCGGTATCGCCATGGGCGCGGCCGGCAGCGAGGTGGCCATCCACAGCGCGACCATCGCCCTCATGAACAATGACCTGCGCCGCTTGCCATTCCTGATCCGGCTCTCCCGCAGCACGCGCACGGTCATCAACCAGAACTTCCTTTTTGGCGTTTTCTTCATCATTGCCGGCCTCACTCTTGCGGCCTTGGGCTACATCACCCCGATTGTCGCCGTGCTCATGCACAACGTCGGCTCCCTCCTGGTGGTGTTCAACAGCGCCCGCCTCGTCCGCCTGGGAGAGGAACTCGAGCCTTTTCAAACGCCTGCCTCCGCCTCGGCTGGAGCGCCGGGAGCCGGGGATGCGATGCCTCCCAGCGGCCTCCGCCCCAAGGCGGCGTAAAGCCGTACTCGACATGGTGATTGTTGCCGAGGCAATCCTGCCCCGTCCGCCTCGGTGGGGAGGGCGGGACCCTCGGGTCCCGATTCTACCGACCCTTGGGAATGCCACCGAAAGGAGGTGTTTATCATGTCGCGTGAAGACTTGCTCAAGCTAACCTCACTCTCGACCTGCGCGGGCTGAGCCTCCAAGCTCGGCCAAAACGCCCTGGCGCAAGTTTTGCGCCGGCTCCCTCAATTGCGCGACCCGAATCTTCTGGTCGGCGCCGCCACCGCCGATGACGCGGGGGGGTATCGTATTAACCGGGACCAAGCACTGGTCCTCACGGTTGATTTTTTCACACCCATTGTGGACGACGCCTACGAGTACGGTCAGATCGCGGCTGCCAACTCGCTCTCTGACGTCTATGCCATGGGCGGACGCCCGTTGACCGCGCTGAACGTCCTCGGTGTGCCCACGGACTCCGTCACGCCAGAGACGATCAGCGCCATCCTCCGGGGCGGGGGCGCCAATGCCGTCGAGGCCCGATGCGTGATGGCCGGCGGCCATACACTTCGCAGCCCCGAGCCCTTCTACGGCCTGTCCGTCACCGGCATGGTATCTCCGCGACGCATGATCACCAATGCCGCAGCGCGCCCGGGAGATCTGCTCCTGCTCACCAAACCGCTGGGCGTGGGCATCATCACCACCGGCATCAAGCGCGGGATCACGCCTCCTCCCTTGGCCCGCAGAGCTATTCGGCTCATGCGCATGCTCAACGAGGCGGGTGCCACCCTTGCCGAGAACGGACTCACCCGGGCCGGTACCGACGTGACCGGCTTCGGTCTGCTCGGACATCTGGCATCGCTCTGCCGCGCCAGCGGAGTCGGGGCCGAGATCTATGCGGACGCCGTGCCCGTCATCGGGAAAGGGGTCTGGGAACTGATCGCCCAGGACTGCGTGCCCGGAGGAACGCGCCACAACCTTCTGACGGCAAACACCTTGACCGAGTGGGGCCCGGACGTGACCCAGGCCCAAAGGCTGCTGCTGACCGACGCCCAAACCAGCGGCGGCCTGCTCCTCTGCATTGCGTCCCGCAACCTCGAGGCTGTGCTTCAGGTGCTGCGCCGTGAAAAGACCGCCTGCGCGGAGGTGATCGGAAGAATCATCCCCTCTCGCAAACCCAAGCTCCGAGTTCTGGCCCGAGCGGATCATGCCGGACGGAAAAGCGGCTTTCGATCGTGACTCCGAGAGCCCGCCAGAGGCGAGGGTTCGATTTCCTTCACCCGCTCCACTTTCCCTAATTCCTCCGTGGATCTCAGTTGATCTGGGAACGCGTCGTGAACGAACAGAGGGAAATAACTGCGGATGACGCGGATACCACGGATAAGAAACGCGTCCCGGATTGTGCTCCCCATCCTGCTCGGTTCTCCCCATCCGTGTCATCCGCGAAATCGGTAGTCAATTCACAGGAAGGCATCCCATGTTTTCTGTTGTGCATTCGCCGCGGCAATCTGCGTAATCTGCTGTTAGATCAAAATGGAACTGAACGAACTTGAAAGAATCGTCGCCGCCGGCGAATCCGAGACGGTGGAATTCAAGAAATCCACAGCGCAGATCACCCGCGCGGGCGAGACGCTCTGCGCCTTCCTGAATGGCCAGGGCGGGCGCGTCTTTGTTGGTGTCACGCCTGAAGGCAGGATCGTTGGCCAGCAGTTTGCCGACTCCACCTTGCGCGACGTCGCTGCCATGCTGGCGCGCTTCGACCCGCCAGCGCTGATTTCCCAGGATCGGCTCCGCCTGTCCAACGGCTCGGAAGTGCTCATTCTCTGCGCCCCCGCCGTGGCCGGCAGCGGCCCGTTCACGTTTGAGCCGGCCTTCCCAAACCCGCCTTCGGCCAGCAATCCGGTTCTGTATATGTCCGGTTCCGCCCTTCCGTCCGCAAAGGCGCGTTGCCAGTCGGGGCCGAGTCAGCAACCCAGTCAGCGACCCAGTCAGCGACCCAGTCAAACGACCCAGTCGTCCGCCTGCTGATCGCGCTGCAACAGGGCCAAAAGTCGTCGGGTGAAGTCCGGAAAGCACTGGGAGTCAAACATCGGCCCACTTTTCGGAAAAACTACCTCCATCCGGCTCAACAACTCGGCTTCATCGAGTTGACTATCCCCGGAAAGTCCCAAAGTCGCCTCCAGAAATACCGCCTCACTGAGACGGGCAAGGCCATGGTTGCCAGTTTTTTATGAAGGCGATCGGCGATCCATTGCCGCGTCATCAGCGTTTCGCGCCGTAGCCGCCGCGCCAGGGAGACTTCCGGATCATCCACGGCTCCTTCTTACGACAGGATTTGCAGAATTCACAGGATTCTCTGTGGCCATGCGGATTGTTTTTTCATCCTGGCCATCCTGTTCATCCTGTCAGCCTCCGTGGTTGCCAAACCGTGCCTCAACGGGTAAGGTAGTCCCCGGCATGAACAACCGAATCGTCATTGATCCGAAGGTCTGCCACGGCAAGCCCGTGGTACGGGGTACGCGAATGCCGGTTGCCCTGATTGTCGGCAGCTTGGCGGGGGGCATGAGCTTCGAGAACGTTCAACGGGAATACGGTCTGACCTTGGAGGACATCCGTGCGTCGCTGAATTTTCGTGAGAGATTCTCGATAGACTACCCGCTCATCCCTGGCCAATCCTGACCTGAGAGTTGGATGAAGCGGGGGCGATTTGCGCAGCGGATCAGGCGCGGCTCGTACGCCGTCACAATCTACCGAACGTCGAGCGAGGGCCAGGTGTCCTTCACCGTGGCCCGCTACGATTCCAACGGGAACTGAAGCTCCAACTCGACGCCCTCCAGGAGGCCGGGGTCCCCAAAGACTTGATCTGCTGGGACAAGATTTCTGGCGCGAAGGCGGAACGCCCGGGACTCGACAAATGCCTGGGCGAGATTCGGGAGGGGGATACCTTGATCGTGTGGCGTCTGGATCGCTTGGGGCGCTCAATGCGACACCTGATCGACCTCGTGGAACAACTTGCGCCAGCGCAAGGTCGGCTTCAAGTCCTTGGGTGACGGACCCATCGACACTACCTCGGCGTCCGGTGAGTTGATCTTCAACGTTTTCGCCTCACTGGCCCAGTTTGAGCGCAAGCTGATCCAGGAACGCACACGCGCTCGCCTGGACGCCGCCCGCTCGCGAGGCCGCAAGGGGGGCAGAAAGCGGATGAAGGTAACTGATCCGGGAGTCCAGATGGCCAAGAAGATGCATGCCGACAAGACTATGCCCGTCGCCGACATCTGCAAGACGCTTCGGATTTCGAGGCCGACGCTTTACCGCTACGTGGCGATGACGTGACTGGGAGGAGACCGGCCCATCGGCTTCCATCGCCTGGTCAGCGCTGCGCTGGTGCGGCGCTCCGCCCGCTACTTCATGTCTAGAGCACAGGAATCTGCTGCCTGCTCGTACCAATAATGAGACAACAGATATTTTGCGGAGTGCAGTATTACACCTATGATGCTGGCACCAATCTTGCCTTATACTCTTCGACTCGCCTTTTGGCTTCTGATACCTCGTCTGGCGTCATTAGACCTTGCAAGATACGCAACTGGCCTTGTGCTCTCTCATCACCTTGCGCCGCCGCCAGGCATGACCACTTGTAAGCGTCCACCTCGTCTTTGGCGACACCCCGGCCTATGAAGTAGCAGCAGGCCAGATTATTCTGAGCCTGGGCAAGATTCTGTTCGGCAGCCTTGCGAAGCCACTTCACCGCCTCGACTTCATCCTTCGCCACCCCTTGCCCAACGGCGTAGCAGTTGCCCAGATTACACTGGGCAACGGCAATATTCTGCTCAGCGGCCCTGCAATACCACCACACCGCTTCCACATCATTCTTCGCGACGCCTAGCCCAAAGTAGTAGCAGTCGCCCAGCTTGCATTGAGCCTCGGCGTAATTCTGCTCGGCTGCTTTGCGATACCACTTCACTGCTTCCACCTCATCCTTCGTCACGCCTTGGCCCTTGTCGTAGCAGACGCCCAGATTGAATTGAGCAATGGCTACATTCTGTTCGGCTGCTTTGCGATACCACTTCACGGCCTCTACCACATCCTTCACCACGCCCCGGCCCTTGTCGTAGCAGAGGCCCAGATTGAATTGAGCAATGGCTACATTCTGTTCGGCTGCTTTGCGATACCACTTCACTGCTTCCACATCATTCTTCCCTACGCCTAGACCAAAGTGGTAGCAGCCGCCCAGATTGAATTGAGCAATGGCGACATTCTGCTCGGCTGCTTTGCGATACCACCTCACCCCCTCCACCTCATCCTTCGCTATGCCCTGGCCGTTGGCGTAGCAGCAGCCCAGATTGAACTGAGCCTCGGGCAAATTATGAGCGGCGGCTTTGCGATACCACCTCACCGCCACCACTTGGTCCTCCGGCACGCCTTGGCCAGTGAAGTAGCAGCGGCCCAGATTGAATTGAGCCTCGGCGTAATCCTGCTCGGCGGCTTTGCAATACCACTTCACCGCCTCCACCGCATCCTTCACCACACCTTGGCCATTGTCGTAGCAGACGCCCAGACTGAATTGAGCAATCGCCACATTCTGCTCGGCTGCTCTGCGCCACCACTTCACCGCTTCGGCCTGGTCCTTCGGCACACCTAACCCGTTGGCATATGCGCCGCCAAGAAGGAATTCAGCCTGAGCGTCATTCTGTTCGGCATACCTCTTCACTACCTCCACGTCATCCTTCGCCAGTCCTTGGCCCTCGACGTGGCAGACCCCCGTATCAGATCGACCATTGGAGACATTCCGCTCGGCGTCCGAGACAGAACCAAAGAGCCATTTCTTGAGATTCATAATGGGGTGAGTGTTTTCTTCGTTTGCCGGTGGTTAATACGAATATGGTAGGACTTTAGAACGAGCTGTCCAGCGCATTTCTCTGAACTTGCCTGCGGTTCTCCGCTCTACCGGCAAGTCGCTTCCCGCTGCGCTGGCCTCAGCAGCGGGAACAGCGCATCGCGCATCAGCCGTTGCTCATTTTCCCGCAGCCAACTCCTGCGTGGCAGTCGTAGGCGTCACGGTACGCGCGCATGATGAGCCAAAGTTCGTGGAGTGTTACGTTCCTGGCAGATGCTCCAACTCGTGGACAACGGTGTGCTCCACGACCTCTGATGCGGCGATGACCAACCGTCAATGGACCGCCAGGCGGTCTTTTGGGTTCCTGACCGGGTGCTGGATGGCCCTCCGCCGCAATCGCCGGGTACGAGCGAAGCGGTTCGGCCTCGCCATCGTCGCCCTGGACCGCGTGGCCGGACAACGCAGACATCCGGGGAACGTACCGCGTCGATCAGACGGAGGAGAAGGTGTTAGGACAGATCGTGGTCCAACTCGGTAATCCGCGCTGGCCTGCCGTCCACCGCCCACCAATGGAAGCGTCCACGATGGTCCCGGCGTTCTAGCCGGTTGGTTGGGTACCTGACGCGCACGAAAACGGCTCGCAGCAACTCAAGTCGCTCCCGTTCGCTGGACCGGCTGGTTACGCTGCCGGTACATTCTTGCTCCAAAACTCCAGAATCTGCCTCGCTAAGGCAACGGCCTCTACCGCAGCTGTGGGAGAGCCAAGCTCCCGTGCCTCGTCGGGCGTGAGATGAATCAATAATGGCTCATGGAAGTAGCCAGGCTCAGCGTAGCCCTCCTCCGCGTATCTGAACTTCTCAGTCCCAGTAACTGAGTCGTGGCGTGTCGCATGAAAATGCTTGGAGCCGTTGGCAAGGTGCGAGGCAAGACGCAAAAGTACGCAGCTCTTCCGAAGAGTCCTGCGTGCTGCCGCGCTTTCTCGGAAAGCCTTGCGGTCTGGATGAAGCCAGTCAACAACGCTATCAGCGGTGATAAAGAAGTCGAATGCCGCGAACTGATCGAGCGGCGAGGTCTCCATTCGCTCCAAGTCGTGGCGAAGCTTCCTGACCAAATCAGCAGGATTCCGCAGTTCAAATAGTCCTGTGAATGTCATGTCGTCGCTCCCTCTCTACGGCGTAAACTTGAATGTCTTAAGGACCTTCTTTGCAACCTCAAAGTCTGAGTTGAACTTCTCCGGAGTCGAGTTAAAAGACACATTGTAAACATAACCCTTACTAAAAGTGATGAAAGTGTGTCGATAACAGGTGCTCCCCAGCCTGCTATAGCTCATCAGGACCTCGTAGGCGTTCACGTCGCCGAGTTTGGCCTTGCCTTCATGGAGCAGCTTGAAGTTACTCCCCCAAGCCGTATTCCTCACTCCCCGGGTTATCGCCTCGCCGGTCGCGGCCTTCAGGAAATCGTCGGTAGTTATCCCGCTGAGTTGCTGATCGTGGAACGCCCCGACGCCCAAAAACGCCGTCGAAGAACAAACGTCGGAGTTGGGGACGAGGGCAAGCTCAATCGTTACATCCGGCGATGTCGTTGTCTTCCAGTCGGAGTCGTACTTGATGGAGAAGTGGTTCTTGTCGCTCCGGTACTCGCCAGCACTGGCAACTGCGCAAGCAACTCCAAGGAGCACCGCCAAGAAAGCATGTTGTGTCATGGGGACTGTGTTCTGGTTATTTGAAAACCTTCAAGATCAGCCAGACGCAGCATGCGCCATCGGCCCGGCAAACAACAACTGGAGCAGGCGACTCCCAGCGAAGATGGCACCCCCCCCGCCGCACTTGCAGCGACATCCTCCTTCCTCTCGCTCGAAAACAGCGCAGGGATTCCCCCGATTCCAGCAGCGACCGCCATTATGATGAGAACGGTAATCATTGCTCGCCTAGGCAAACAGCGTTGATAGACCTCAGTCGTGTCGCCCCCCCGACTCGTCCCGTGAACGTTGGCGGGTTAGACCCAGTGCGAAATTGCACATCTTCCGCTCTGCCTGTCAAGGCGGCAGTTCCCGCCCACGATCCTCGCGTAACAGGTATTTAATGGCGACATGAACCAAGATGAGCGCTCCTCTGGCCGTTTTTGGCGTTCGATAGGAACTCTATTCTGGCACGGAAAATGAAATCCGCTAATTTATTGAGCAAAACTGCATTTTCCATTCCTTAGGCGAGGATTTGAGTCCCGCGCATGACCCTCTGGGCTTTGGGATCGGCGGAACTTAAGTGCGGGCGAAAGATCACTGGGTAGTGGTCTCTGTAAAGACGGCGATCCGGCCCCCTCCCGTACCGGTGTTTCTGAGCCGTCACGTTCTCGACCTTCAACCCGGCCAGAGCCTTGGCGACCGTCTCGAAAACGATGATGCGTCCGTAGGCGTTGCCATCCTCGTGCGTCATGGTCTTCCCCCTACCCGAGGTCGAACATGTCAACGAGCGGGGGCCTGGCCTTGAACAGCACCGCCAACGCCTGGCCGGAGCGCACCCGCTTACGGTGGCGATGGCTGTGGCCTTGGTGCCGCCGCCGCCTCTGACGCTCACGGCGGGGGCGGGGGGGGATTCCACCCCGCCCCCGCGCCCCGCAGCCCCAAACACGGAACCCTTGACCACCTCC